>Ga0157365_10000026_pt1 | contig 86965 bp, 79 predicted proteins | sample AttsexASBM3_FD_111478 | JGI IMG/M metagenome (GOLD analysis project Ga0157365, IMG submission 111478) | Fungus gardens microbial communities from leaf cutter ant in Ribeirão Preto, State of São Paulo, Brazil - Atta sexdens ASBM3 | ecosystem: Host-associated > Fungi > Mycelium > Unclassified ...
AATCAAGATATTTTTATGGACGTTGCCGAGCCACCGCCCCCGAAAGGCTGGGGGTATAAGAAAAAGTATTCGTCAGCGACCATCTACGTTGCTTTTTCTGATTGGCCGGCCAACTGCGCGAACGGGCTAGCCGTTCACTTGGGCGAGTAGATATCCATATCTGCATCCTTATATACAGGGTCTATCATTTTCTGAGGTAACCTCTGCGGCGAGTGAACCGCCCTGGATTGGCGGAGGGGAATTGCACCCAAAGAGTTGCGTCGGCTTTTGAGAAGCACAGGACTGCTTCTTCACGTCCGAGAAGAGGCAGAAGCCGCCATTCCTTCACCCACGACACAGCCGCCCTAACGTGCTACAAACCCAGGACGCCCACACGCCACCACGGACCCCCACAATGTACCAAGCCCCCGGCATCGACGCTGTTTTCGACCGCTTCCGGGGATGCAGTGACGACGCCTGGCTGAACGTCCTCGTCTCGTCCCTGCGTGTGCCGGAGATCAACGGCGCGCGCCTGCCGGACTTTCCGGACGAGACCCTGCAGCAGGAAATCCACGGCCACAGCGGCGAAGTCTCCCTACATGAGGCGCACGCGTTCTATCGCGAGATCAAGGCTTTTGCGGCCTATGCCGGGCGGCCGATTGCGCCGCATCAGTCGCTGCTGGATTTCGGGTGCGGCTGGGGGCGGATGGCGCGGCTGTTCATGAAGGACATCAAGGCGATCAATCTGTACGGCATCGACTCGACCGAGCGGTTCCTGATCGAGGCCCGCCGTTGCAACCCGGCGCTGAACTTCCTGACCAGCAATCTGGTGCCCCCGACCATCATCGCGCCGCAGACGTTCGATACGATCATTTCCTGGTCGGTGTTTTCGCATCTGGATGAATTTCTGGCCAATCACTGGATCCGCGAATTCCACCGGCTGCTCAAACCCGGCGGTCTGGTGATGCTGACGACACAGAGCCGCCGCTTCATCTCGTTCTGTGCGGAAATGCGCACGCGTCGTGCATCGGGCATCAGGCTGGAGCACGGATGGTATGAGGCGTGCGCGGATTCGTTCGTGGATGAAGCGGGTGCGAATTCACGTTATGAGGCCGGGCATTTTCTGCATGCTGCCTCTGTTCAGCCACCACACCCGCAGTCGCACTATGGGGAGGCGATTATTCCGCGCGGCTATATCGTCAGTAAGTGGGGGCACCTGTTCCGTTTGATCGAGTTTCTGGATAACCCGGTGCGATTGCCGCAGGTTATGGTGGTTTTGCAGAAGATCGACTCACCTTAGAGGTCCTTACCCCAATCTGGCGGACACGTGGCCCCAACAGGAGACTGCAAGGCTGGTGCGGCCTTCCGTTCCGGGAGCCTCCGGATTATTGCCAAAAAGCGGTGTCAGAGGATCGTCACCCCTGTAAGGACGAGCGACAACGACAAGGGGGGTCGGGAATACTACGATTTGCGCGCCGTTCCATTTCGGACGGATTCGAAGGTTAGCAGATTACACTGTGTATATTGCCGATTTCTGAGTTCTTATCCTGTAGTGCTATGTCTACGTTTCCGCAGCAAGGGCAGGTGGACTCAGGTCATGGCATAAATCGCCTTTTTCTGTAAAACTTCAATCTTCAACAGGAAAAGTCCGATCGGGTGCCCCAGGTCGATAGGCAGGCGCGCATCATTGTGGGCCCAACGGGCGGCGTCGTCTTCGAATTCGGCCCACCCGTCCAGATGACCAGAGGTTAAATGCGGGGCTATCCGGTGCTTGTGCCCGTCAATTATCACGTCGATCTTCCCTATCAGGAAGAGAGGGTGCGGAACGTCGATATGTAAATGGCCCGCAAGGCCTGATTTTGGCGGCAGAGCAGTCAGTTGAACCTGTCGGGTTTGCGGTGGCAGCAAGAACGATCGATTTCTGCCCGAGTGGCGAACCGGTCTTATGATCCTTCCTGTCTCGGTAGATAAATTAAGACGAGGAACAAAGATCCTATGACGATGAAGTTCCAATTTTAATAAATACCCTGATTCCAGATAATACATTGCCAGATGACTCCAGGAGCGATCTGGGTCACTTTATATTGGTCAATTGAGAACTGTACGAGTGCAATTGTTATCTTTTGGTTGATTAAATGAAACCATAATATGATAGATATCATTTCTCGAAAATGAGGCTTATCATGTCGATCCAATCGTGTGATTGTCGGATTTTCGTATAAGAGAAGGCTGATGCACAGGCAGTTTTATCTGTCGGATATGCGTTTCATATTTTATGTCTTTTCAACGCATCTGAGCCTTTCTCGAACTGCTACGGAGCTAAGGATTCATCCGTCCACCGTGTCTCGGGCCATAGAAGATTGTGAACGGCTTCTGGGGGTTTCATTAGTCCGAAAAAGTGGAAAAATTTTCACTCTGACCGACTTCGGCAGGATTTTTGCGGACAAGATCAAAAGCGTCGTTGAGGATCTGAAGGCGTTTGAGGATGCGCTTCCGACGCTGCCGGTTCCCACAAAAGAGATCAAAATCGGCGTTCACGGTTCGCTGATGTCGAGTTGGGTCAGAGCATGCGTTCTCGATCTGATCGAAACCAGACCGGACATGCGTTTTACCTTCCAGGATCAGTTTGATATCCGGGACGCCGAGATCTCGCCGGGGCGTCTCTATGTCGGTTTTGGCAGGGAGATAATCCAAAGCGACCATATTGCGCTCCGGCACGTCGCGGATATTGAGATCGCCTTGTTCTGTTCGGAGGGCGGACCGGTTGACCCGGAGCATATCTATACGCTGGACGAGGCGATGAAACTCGGCTGTGCGCTTCCTGCCGTCAATCGCCGGATACTGGTTGAAACCGAGAATGGTGAAATCCACGATCTGGTGCACTTTGCCCCGTATTGCCGGGTCGAAAGCCCGTCTCACGCTGATCTGATCCAGGCCGCGCTAAGGGCAAAGTGCGTGTTTGTCTCGAGTCCGATGGTCGTCGCTCAGGAACTCATTGACGGGGCGCTGTTCAAGGTGCCGCTTGCGTCCGGGTTGAAGGCCGCTTCGATCGACATCTTCTTTCACGAGAAAGATAAAAAAGACGCCGATGTAAGGCAGGTGATCGACACCCTGTTCAGGGATGGCAGGGCCCGTTATCGTGCCTCTGGGTTTCCAGACGCCCGGTGAAGCGGTGTCAGGTTCCTACGGCTACACTGATTGCTGCCCCGATCTTTGCGATCAGAGCGTTTGCCGCGTCCATCGCGAGGGTACTCTGCGTCAGATAAACGCAGGCCAGCACAGGCCTGCGGCCCGGCGGTTCCAGGATCGCGATGTCGTTGAAGGTGCCCTGATCCCCGGTTCCCGTCTTGTCGCCGACCCGCCAATCGGCAGGCACGCCGGCGCGCAGACGGGCATTGCCGGTGGTGTTGGCATAAAGCCACGCCAGCAACTGCGTGCGTGATGTCGGGGACAGCACATCGCCTGCCAGCAGGCGATGCATGTCGGCCAACATTCCCGCCGGTGTCGTGGTGTCGCGCGGGTCCCCGGGCAGGGCGGTATTCAGCGATGTTTCGTTCCGGTCCAACCGTGATGTCGTGTCGCCAAGGTGCCGGGCGAAAGCGGTGACCGCGCGGGGCCCCCCGAGATGTTTCAGGATCAGGTTGGCAGCCGTATTGTCGCTGCGGGTCATGCCGGCCTCACACAGCGCGCCAAGCGTCATGCGCCCTTCGGTGACGTGGGTGCTGGTGACGGGAGAATAGGCCACAAGATCGGCGTGGCTGTATCCGATGCTCTGCCTCAGGTTGTCCTGGCCCAGGTCGACGCGATGCAGCACGGCCCCACATGCCAGCATCTTGAAGGTGCTGCACATGGCGAAGCGCTCGGTCATGCGGTGTCCGGCGGTCGCGCCCGTCTGCATATCCGCAATGGCCACGCCGAGGCGACCGCCGCTCTGTCGTTCCAGCGTCTGCAGCAGCGGTGTGAAGGTGTCCCAGTGGGAGGCGGTCGGCGCGGCGCGGATGGTGGCGGGGATTAACCCAAGCGGGGCTGCGCCCAGAAGGCGGCGTCGGCTGACAGGAGGCATCTGTGAGGGTCTCTATGAGGGAAGGCGGTCTTCTTTATACAGGGATTCGGGCCTTTTGGGGTGCGATCTTGTGAAGTGGGGTGTGGCGGATAGCCCGGACGACCACTGATGCAGACGCGTTGTCGTGCCGCAGACGGGGGCTTGTCGTCCAGGGGCCAAAGGTCGCCGCACTCTGGACATGGATCTGCCGGGCGCGGTTTCATTGACACGCTGGGACACATCTTGCATCTGAACCGGCCTGATACCGTGATCTGTCGAGGAAGTCCGATGTCCGTCCATGCTTTTGTTTTTCCCGGACAGGGAAGCCAGTCGATCGGAATGGGTGCTGAGCTGTCGGAGGCGTTTTCCGCCGCGCGCGAAGTGTTCCAGGAAGTCGACGATGCGCTGGAGCAAAAGCTCTCGACGTTGATGTTCACCGGCGACATCGCCGAACTGACCAGCACCGAAAACGCCCAGCCCGCATTGATGGCCGTCTCGATGGCGGTCGTACGTGTGTTGGAGCGAGAGGGCGGGATCGTGCTGCCCGAACGCGTGGCACTGGTGGCGGGGCATTCGCTGGGAGAATATTCCGCGCTGGCAGCGGCGGGCACGCTGGGCATCGCGCAGGCGGCCCGTCTGCTGCGCCTGCGTGGGCGTGAGATGCAGCGGGCGGTTCCGGCGGGCAAAGGGGGCATGGCCGCGTTGATCGGCACGGATCTGGCGGGTGCCCAGCAGATTTGTGACGAGGCCGCGATCCTGCGGGTCGAGGGCCAGCCGGACGTGCGGGAACTGATCGAGGTGGCCAATGATAATGGCGGCGGTCAGGTGGTGATTTCCGGTGTGCTACCGGCCGTCGAACGCGCGATCGAGATCGCCAAGGCGCGCAAGATCAAGCGCGCGCTGTTGCTGCCGGTATCGGCACCGTTCCACAGCTCTCTGATGGCCCCGGCGGCGGACGCGATGGGCGAGGCCCTGTCGCGCGAGACGCTGGTCGCGCCGTCTGTGCCGGTGGTCGCGAACGTAACGGCCGCTAAGGTGACGGACCCGGATGCTATTCGCGATCTGCTGGTGCGCCAGGTGACCGGTACGGTCCGTTGGCGCGAGAGCGTCGAGGCGATGGTCTCGATGGGCGTCGGCAGCTTTATCGAACTGGGTGCGGGCAAGGTGCTGTCCGGGCTGGTCAAGCGCATCAATGGCGACGTGGTGACGGCGTCGGTGGGCACGCCTGCCGATATCGAAGCGTTGCTCAAGACATTCTGATCGGAGAGAGAAGCAAGATGTTCAGGCTCGATGGAAAGGTCGCGCTCGTTACCGGAGCGTCCGGTGGCATTGGTGCGGTCATTGCCCGCGCGCTGCATGCCCAGGGTGCAAGCGTGGTGTTGTCCGGCACGCGTCAGGCGGTACTCGACACGCTGGCGCAGGAACTGGGGGAACGGGCGTTCGTCTGCACGGCCGACCTGTCCGATCCGTCCGCCGCCGATGCGCTTGTCACAGCGGCCGAGGCCGCAGCCGGCGCGCCACTGGATATTCTGGTCAATAATGCCGGTCTGACGCGCGATGGTCTGGCCATCCGCATGAAGGACGAGGACTGGAACCGCGTGATGGAGGTCGATCTGGCTTCCCCGTTCCGTCTGTGCCGTGCGGCGCTGAAGGGCATGCTGCGGCGTCGCGCGGGCCGGATCGTCAGCATCGCGTCGGTCGTCGGTGTGACCGGCAATGCGGGCCAGGCGAATTATTCGGCGGCCAAGGCGGGCATGATCGGCATGAGCAAGTCGCTGGCACAGGAAGTCGGGTCGCGCGGTGTGACGGTCAATGTCGTGGCACCCGGTTTCGTGGCCACGGCCATGACCGACGTGCTGCCTGATGCCCAGAAGGAAAAACTGACTGCCGCCATTCCGCTGGGGCGTATGGGAACGCCGGAAGACATCGCAGCCTCGGTGGTCTACCTTGCGTCGAGCGAAGCATCCTGGGTCACGGGTGCGACGTTGCATGTGAATGGCGGGATGGCGATGCCTTGATTTGCCGTCCCGGCGTTGTCAGATACGGCATTCCGGGACTAGGCATGTGTTTCGATTTGACTAAAAGAGTCGAAACATCGAGGCTGTGCCCTTCTGGCGTGCGCTTTGCCTTGGCGAGCGCACGTAAACCGTGCTAATCGCCCGCTGCTTCGTCCGAAGCGGGCTGGTTTCGGGGTCGGTGATGCCGATCCTGGGCCAGACAGGACGAACAAGTTTCGAACCGCCCGTTTTTCGGGGCACACAGGAAGCTGATACAAATGAGCGAAATCGCTGATAAAGTTAAGAAGATCGTGGTCGAGCACCTCGGCGTCGAAGAAAGCAAGGTCACGCCTGACGCGTCCTTCATCGACGATCTGGGCGCAGACAGCCTGGACACGGTCGAACTGGTGATGGCGTTCGAAGAAGCCTTCAGCGTCGAAATCCCTGAAGATGCAGCCGAGAAGATCGCGACCGTCAAGGACGCCATCGACTACATCGAGAAGCAGAAGGCGGCCTGAGGCCCCTCGCTTTCGGGCGATTTTTGTGGGGGCTGGTCGTGCCGTGCGGATGTCTTGCATCCGGTGGTGGGGCCGGCCCCTATTCTCTTGCAGAACCGGGTGACACGGCGTTTGATCCGTTCACCGCGTCATGGAGCAGTCTGGTTTGATTGATTCCGCCGCATCGAGCCTTGGACGCCGCCGCGTCGTCGTTACAGGCATGGGCATCGCCAGTCCCCTCGGGCTGGGCATCGAGAATGTCTGGAAACGTCTGATCGCGAGCGAGAGCGGCATCAGAACCATCACGTCCTTTGACGCAGCTGGCATGGAACTGCCCGCCCACATCGGGGGCGAGGTTCCGTCCGGTAGCAAGGAAGACGGCGCGCTGACGCTGTCCGACTGGATTCCGGTCAAGGACCAGAAGAAGATGGATCGCTTCATCCATCTGGGTCTGGTGGCCGCGGCGGAAGCCGTCGCCGATTCCGGCTGGGAACCGAAGACCGAGGAAGATCGCTGCGCGACTGGCGTGATGATTGGATCGGGCATTGGCGGTCTGCAGACGATCTATGACGCATCGATCACGGTGCATGAAGGTCGCGCCAAGCGCCTTTCGCCGTTCTTTATTCCGTCGTCCCTGATCAACCTTGTCTCCGGCCATGTCTCGATCAAATACGGCTTCAAGGGTCCGAACCATTCGGCCGTCACGGCTTGCGCCACGGGTGTGCACGCCATTGGCGACGCCGCGCGTCTGATCATGCTCGGCGATGCCGACGTGATGGTGGCCGGTGGTGCGGAAGCTGCTGTCTGCCCGCTGGGTATCGCGGGCTTCAGCGCCGCGCGTGCGCTTTCGACCGGGTTCAATGCAACGCCGGGCCAGGCATCGCGTCCGTGGGACAAGGATCGCGACGGCTTCGTCATGGGCGAAGGCGCGGGCATCGTGGTGCTTGAGGAATACGAGCACGCCAAGGCACGCGGCGCGAAGATCTATGGTGAAATCATCGGCTATGGCCTGTCGGGCGACGCGCATCACATCACCGCGCCAGCCGAGGGTCACGAAGGCGCATTCCGTGCCATGAAGGCGGCCTTCCGCAATGCGGGCGTGACGCCGGAAGACGTGGGCTACGTCAATGCTCATGGCACGTCGACGATGGCTGACGACCTTGAACTTGATGCTGTCGAGCGTTTGTTCGGGGATGCAGGCCGCACGCTGGCCATGTCGTCCACCAAGTCCGCCATCGGGCATCTGCTGGGTGCAGCAGGCGCTGTGGAGGCAATTTTCTGCCTGCTCGCGATTCGCGACAATGTGGCCCCGCCGACGCTGAACCTGGACGAGCCTTCGCGCGCCAGCGTGATCGACCGTGTGGCGCACACCGCGCAGGAACGTCGCATCGACATCGCGCTGTCCAACAGCTTCGGCTTTGGTGGCACCAATGCCAGTGTGATCGTCCGCCGGGTCTGATGGACTGCTTCCTGTCGGCTTCGGTCGGCAGGACCGCGCTTTCGCTGAAGGCGCGTCTGCTGCACCGCAGGTCGGGATGGTGCCATGCGTAAATTTCTGTTGTTTCTGTGTTTGTTGCTGGCGCTTGCGGGCGCTGCCGCGTGTGGCGGATTGCGCCTGTATCACGCGCGTGGGCCGTTAGAGACGGTGCGCGCGGTGATTGTTCCGCGCGGCGGTATCGACAGCACAATCCAGCATCTGCAGGACGGCCGCGTGCTGGATGCAGGGTGGCTTCCGGATCATGCGTTCCGCGTGGCTGTGGCCCTGACGCGCAAGCAGGGCCAGTTGCATGCGGCCGAACTCGAATTTCCACCGCATGCTTCCATCGCCCAGATTCTGTTCGTGCTGCGCCATGGCAAGCCGGTTCAGCATCAGGTCACGGTTGCCGAAGGGCTGACCGCGCGCCGGATCGGCGAGATCATTGCGGACGCCCCGCTTCTGTCCGGACCCATGCCCACGCTGCACGAGGGCGAGGTACTGCCGCAGACCTATGACTATCAGTGGGGCATGACGCGCGCGCAGATTGTCGACCGGATGCGGCTTGCCATGCGTGGTGCTCTGGCGCGTGTGTGGGCGGATCGGGACCCTGACCCGACCGTGCCGGATATGGCGGCACTGCTGACCCTTGCATCGATCGTGGAGCGTGAGACCGGTGTGGAAAGCGAGCGTGCACAGGTGGCGCGGGTGTTCCTCAACCGCCTTGCGCTCGGCATGAAGTTGCAGTCCGATCCCACCACGATCTACGACCTGAGTGACGGTTCGGGAGTGCTTGATCGTCCGCTGACGCATGCGGATCTGGCGGAATCCGGTCCTTACAATACCTATGTCATTGCGGGCTTGCCGCCCGGACCGATCTGTTCACCCGGCATGGCGGCGTTGATGGCGGTCGCGCATCCGGCGCCCGGCAAGGCGCTGTATTTCGTCGCGAGTGGCGTGGGCGGTCATGTGTTTTCGGACACGCTGGACGAGCACAATCACAACGTCGCACAGTTGCGGGCGCGGCAGGCTGGAGTTGCGAAGTAAAGGGATTGGGTGGGCTGCCCGTTGGGCACCAACCTGTCGGGATAGACGTCGGTGCACACCGCGCGTCTCTGCTAGAGGCGCGTCCTCGAAAATGTCAGCGTTCCGGGGGGGCAGGCGGGGTCGGGTTCAGATATCCAGCGGTGCGTTATCGACGACTTCGCGCATCACGAAGAACGTCCGTGTTTGGCGCACCCCGGGTAGTGTGATGAGCTTCGCGCCATGCAGGCGGTTGAAATCCGCCATATCCTTGACCCGGATCTTCAGGAAGTAGTCGAAATCACCGGCGACCAGATGGCAGTCCAGAATTGCGGCGATGCCCTGCACTGCACGTTCGAATGCCGCGAAGCTGTCTGGTGTCGAGCGGTCGAGTACGACACCCACCATCACCAGCGCACCCAGATCCAGCCCGACAGGGTCGATCTGTGCCCGCACGCCCTGAATGTAGCCCGCTTCGAACAGGCGCTGCGTGCGCCGATGGCAGGTGGCCGCACTGACGTTGACCTTCACGGCAAGGTCGGCATTCGCCATACGTCCGTCTTTCTGCAGCAGGCGCAGGATTTTGCGGTCGGTACGATCGAGGGGTGCGTCGGTCATGATGGGGTGATCCGCAGGGTGTAAGCCGGGGTTTTCCCGGCCCCGTCACGGACCGTCACCCGTAAACGAAAACAGATCGATGTTCAGAGGGCAGGCAGGCCCCTGAACGGGCTTAGAACTCCGCCTGGGACGGCCGATTAAGCATCGCCATCAGTTCGCGACGGGTATCGGAGTTGTCACGGAAGACGCCCAGCATCCGGCTGGTGACCATCGACACGCCCGGGCGATGCACCCCGCGCGTCGTCATGCACTGGTGCCCGGCTTCGAGAATGACGGCGGTGCCATGCGGTTGAAGCACCTCGTCGATGGTGTTGGCGATCAGGGCGGTCAGACGCTCCTGAATCTGGAAACGGCGGGCGTAGGCATCCACGACGCGGGCCAGCTTGGAAATACCGACCACCCGTTTGCGCGGCAGATAGGCGACGTGTGCGCGACCGATGATCGGCACCATGTGGTGTTCGCAATGGCTTTCGAAGCGAATGTCGCGCAGCAGGACGATCTCGTCATAGTCCTCGACCTCATCGAAGGTGCGGGACAGGATTTCACGCGGATCGATGTCGTAGCCGCTGTAGAATTCCTCATACGACCGTACCACACGTGCGGGCGTGTCGCGCAGCCCCTCGCGGCCGGGATTTTCACCCCCCCAACGCAGCAGGGTCCGCACGGCCTCCTCGGCTTCTTCCCGGGTGGGGCGTGTTGTGGGGGCTGTGTCGGCGGTGGTCATGGGAGTGCGGGTCCGTCGTCAGGCGGGCTGCGTCAGTGGACGAGCCGGGATTGGTGAGGGCTGTCGAGGCTGAAGCACGGGATCTTCACATCGAAGTTCAGACCACTGGCCACAGCCATCATGTGATAGGCACCGCGCATGAAGCCGGTCGGCGTCTGAAGCGATGCGCCGGAGGTATATTCGAATGCTTCCCCATGCGCCAGAACCGGCTGTTCCCCGACCACGCCGTCGCCATGTACGCGGTCGATCCGGCCGTGCGCGTCGATGATTTCCCAACTGCGGGCGATCAACTGAATGGATTCGGGGCGGTGATTCTCGATGCGGATGCGATAGGCCCAAGCGTATTGCCGGTCCTCGGGCTGGGACTGATCGTCCAGCCAGAAGGTCTTGACCTGAACCCGCACCTGGCTGGTCGTGCATTCGAAGGACGGGGCTTCCGCCATGGCCTCGGCCAGGGCCGCGTCCGGGTCGCTCATGATGCGCGGCGGCGGTTTGTCTCTGGACATAACGGGTTCCCGGGGTTGTTTCTGACGCGCAGCGCCCCTCTGTGTGCGTCAAAACACCGGGGCAGCACAAGCACCCAACGCGCAAGGGGCGCGCCGGGTGCATGCGGCGTGTGCTTAACGCGCAACCATGGCTGCAAGGGCGGTGCGAAGGTCGTCGATCAGGTCATCCGCATCTTCAAGTCCGACCGAAAGACGAATCGTCCCGTCCGAAATACCCAGTTTGGCGCGCTCTTCGGGGGCGATCTTCATGTGGGTGGTGGTGGCGGGGTGCGTCACCAGCGACCGGCTGTCACCTAGGTTGTTGGAGATCGCGATCAGGGACAGAGCGTTCATGAAGGCAAACGCCCCGGCCTTGCCGCCTTCGACCGTAAAGGCCACCAGCGTGCTGCCGCCGGACATCTGGGATGTCACGATGTCGCGCTGCGGGTGGTCGGCTCGGCCGGGATAATATGTCCGTTCGACACCGGGGGCCTGGGCCAGAAAGTCTGCGACCCTGGCGGCATTGCGGGTCATGGCATCCACGCGAATGGCCAGTGTCTCGAGCCCTTTGAGCATCAGCCACGCATTGAACGGGGAGAGTGCGTTGCCGGTGTTGCGGGTGAATGGCTGAAGCGTGTCCGTGATCCACGCCTTGCTGCCCAGCACCGCCCCGCCGAGGACGCGCCCCTGACCGTCGATATGCTTGGTGCAGGAATAGACAACCACATCTGCGCCGAGTTCGAGCGGCTTCTGGTAGATCGGGGTGGCGAACACGTTGTCCACGATCACGATCGCGCCTGCCGCATGGGCCAGATCGCTGATGTGGCGGATGTCGAGCACGTCGAGCATGGGGTTCGATGGGCTTTCCAGGAACACCGCGGCTGTTGGTGTTGCAAGGGCGTCGCGCCAGGCGTCAAGATCGGCACCGTCGACGAACACGGCTTCGATGCCGTAGCGGGGCAGCAGCGTGCTGACGATCCAGTAGTTCGAGCCGAACAGTGCGCGGGATGCGACGACGCGGTCGCCTGCCTTGACCTGCGCGAGCAGTGCGCTGGAGATCGCGCCCATGCCGGTTGCGGTGGTGATGCAGGCTTCTGCCCCCTCAAGATCGGCGAGGCGCCGTTCAAGGGCCGCAACCGTCGGGTTGCCGAAGCGGCTGTACTGGTAGTGCTGGATGTCGCCGGTGAAGGTGCCCTCGGCCTGTTCGGCGCTGTCGTAGACAAAGCCGGAGGTCAGGAACAGCGCTTCGCTGGTCTCGCCATAGGGGGTGCGTTCGTTGCCGGCGTGAACCAGGCGGGTGGCGGCGCGCCAAGTCTTGGGTGTGGTCATGTTGGTCTTCCCGAAGCAGATCGCTCCACTTCCGGTCGGGGCCGCGCTTGCACGGCTCTTGCAGAAGGAAGCTTGCCCGGCCGTGGAAGTCTTGGCACCGATGGTGGGCCATCGAACCAGAGCCTCTTTAGCGCATTTCTTTAGCCTCGCCGCAAGCCGGCCGATCAAATCGCGAGGGTTCCGAGACGTTTAACGTCACGGGACAGGGGGACGTTAATGCCGGATGCCGGTGGGGTCGTCAACACGGAGTGCGCCGGGGTGGATTGCATCGCGTGCAGGGATGCGGTTATAAGCGCTCCTGCCCTGAGCGGGTGTAGTTCAATGGTAGAACGGCAGCTTCCCAAGCTGCATACGAGGGTTCGATTCCCTTCACCCGCTCCACGGTCTCCTCTTGAATTTACATCTGGCGCTGTAAGTCAGAGACATCGGGTGCTTCTGCGGGAATGCCCGGGTCGCTGCATCCTGCGCCCAAAGGCGCACGCAGCTTTGCCGCGATCCGTGCGCCGGGTTGCCTTGATATGATCCCGTCGGAGCGCGATCGTATCAAAGCAAGTTGCGCCGGATCAGAAATCAGCCAGCAAGCGAAAACCGGTGATGACAGCGTTCTTGTAGTAGGAGCCTGCGTCGGGTCGGAACACGATCTGGCAGTCCGGGACAATCGATAGCCCGTCGTAAATATGGGCTGAGTAATTGAATTCCAGAAGTTGCACGTTCGTCTCTACGGATTTTACGCCGTTAGTCAGCGGTTCGCCCAGTGACGACTGAAGCTCCTGCGTGCGGGTCAGCTTCGGGTTTACCTGAAGATCAGACCAGAAGATCGATGCGTAATCGAACGGGCGACCTGGCACCATGTGCTGAGCAACCATGCCCGCCGTATACTGATGGTGGTAGGGCAGGGAACTGCTGTTGGTGAAGGACGCAATGCCGACGAAGATCAGGCCGTCTCTTGGGCCCGGTCCAAGGCGATACAGCATCTGGTCACCCCCGAAATACCACGCGCCGCGCTGTTTCTCCATCCGGGCGGCAGCATGGGACGTCACAATCGGAGCGCCGGTGACGGAGGTGAACAGATCCTTGTTGTCAGATGTATCGATATAGCCGCCGACTTTGTAATGTGACGTCAGGTGATCGCGACCCCAGGTGGGGTTCCAGCCGAGTTCCATGGGAATGCTGATACCCACAGACGCAGTCGAGATCGTGAAACCGGCGATACCACCGTCCTTTTTCGTATCCTGGAACAGGCCGACGCGCGCATAGGTGTCTTTGGTTGGCTGATATTCGACATGTGTTCCAAGTTCGGCATAGGGCCATGACCGCCAGTGTGACGACACCGACACACCAATCGGGTGCGAGCAGGTGATGTTATCGAGTGCGTAGCAGCCGAGCGGAAACGACCCGAACTCCATATTCGGCGGGTAAAATCCCGCGGTGATCTTGAGTGCGCCATTCATCAGAGTCTGTTGCGCGTAGAGTTCGACCAGATGGTAGAGAACATTGCCGCCGACACCGAAATCCTGTTGTGGTTCCAGCAGGGTTGCGTTGGCGGTGTAGTTTTTCATCACGTCGCGACCCGCGCGCTGGACGCCCAGCATGCGAATTTTCAGGCCGTGGATGCCGACCAGCTTTTGCATATCCGCGTCCACACCCATCGTGAGTTGGTGGGAATAGGCAATGCCGTTTCTGCGACCGCCCGCCACGTTGGCAAGGGTCTCGGTCAGATACGTCAATGTCAGCGTGATGCCGTGCTTGGCCAGATACGGGCGCAGCCCCCAGACATCGCCTGCCAGCTTGCCGGGATCGGCCGATCCGCCGGGCTGACCGCGGGGATCGTCGGTTGGCTTGAGCATACCTGTCGAAGAATCCGTCGCGCTGGTTGCCGACAGTCCATGCACAGTGGATGGGTCCGTCGATTGCGCCACTGCCGCAGGGATTCTCGCGACGATACAGCAGAGCAGCAGAACGGTGACGGACATCTGATGAAGTGGGCGGCTGCGCTCAGAAGGCCGGCCGTTTCGATCGGAAGCCAACCTCTTGCGGATATTCAGGGGCGGTATGCAGCTTAGAAAGCGGGCCATTGAAGGGTCAGTTTATTGGCCAGACCAGTGCTATCTGTCTGGTTAGTTAAGAGTGACGTGAGAGCTATAGAGCGGACTGAAGACCGTCTAATAACGATTATGTGAAAACGAATTTAAGTTTGGAACTTTAGGCAGCACCTGCGGCATTCGCAGTCGTGCCGGCCGCACGTCGTCGGATCGGTCAGCGTTCTGCGATGCCGGGGCGGAAGGTCAGTCCGCGCTTTGCAGATACGCCAGCACCATCGCCTTGAGCATGTCGCGGTGGCGCTTGCTGGACTGGGGGCTGAGCATGTTCAGGCCGAGTACGGTCTGAACCGTGTGCTGATTGCTGATCCGGTAAAAGCAAAACGATGTGAACAGTACATGCAGGTCGAGTGGACTGACGCGACGGCAGAACACCCCGGTGTCTACACCCCGGTCCACGACATCGGCCAACTGCTTCAGGATCGTAAAACTGACACTGCTGTCGATGCCGGAGTCGCGCAGAAACGCTGCATTGTGGATGTTTTCGATCATGACCAGTCGCACAAATGCCTGATGCGTTTCATGATAGTCGAAGGTGAAATCCAGCAAGGCGTTCATCGCATCCAGCGGAGACCCGGTCGTGGTATCGACTAACTCTTCCTGCGATCGGATCGTCGGATAGACCTGCTCCAGGATGGCGCGATAAAGCCCCTCCTTGTCCCCGAAATAGTAATACAGCATCCCCTTGGTCGTGCGCGTGTCCCGCGCAATGCGGTCCACCCTTGCTCCGGTAAAGCCGTGCGTCGCGAACTCATCAAGCGCGACAGCCAGAATATCCTTTTTGGTCTGCTCCGGATCGCGAGAGTGGGCTGTATCGTCTTTGCTCATGGACCTGTCGTAGGCGACGGGCGGGGCGGGTGCAATGGCCGTCACCCTGCCCCCTACGCGGATATGTGGGGATGATCGCTCTCGCGCACCCGGTCTCGACACGGGCAGCAACAGGCGCCCGCTCTGCCCACTGAGCGTTGTCATCGCACAAAAAAGGGGGGTGCGAGACGGCGGTTCCCCGCCTCGCACCCCCCTTTGGTCCCGACGGGTGATCGGGACCGTTTTGACGCTGTTGAGGCTTACTTGTCGTCCAGCGCGTAGGCGATGACATAATCCCCACGATCCGGGGACTGACGGGCGCCGCCAGCCGAGATCAGGATGTACTGACGGTGCGTCTTGGGCGACACGTAGGACATCGGGCCACCCTGGCTGCCGACCGGAAGGCGCTGCTTCCAGATTACCTTGCCGGTCGAGGTGTCGAACGCGCGCAGATAGTAATCCTGCGTGCCCGCGATGAACACCAGGCCGCCCTTGGTCGCCAGCGTGCCGCCAAGCGTCGGCATGCCGATCGGCATGGGCATATGCATCTTCACGCCGAACGGACCCGTGTCCTGCACGGTGCCAACGGGCACCTGCCAGACGATCTTGTGGGTCGTCATGTCGATGGCCGACAGGCTGCCGAAGGGCGGCTTCTGGCAGGGGATCTGGATCGGCGACATGAAGCGGTTCTTGATGACCGAGTACGGCGTGCCGGCCAGGGGAACCGCGCCCATGCCTGCGTTCACAGACTCTCCGCCCGAAGCTTCCTGGGCCTTCATGCCCGGCGGATTCTTCACCATCTGCACCCACAGGCCCAGACGCATGTCGTTGACGAAGATGTAGTTATGATCCGGGTCGGTCGAGATGCCGCCCCAGTTCATGCCACCGAGCGAACCCGGGAAGCTGAGCGACTTGTCGGTGCCGGGCGCCGTGTAGAGGCCAGTATAGCGCATGGAGCGGAACCGGATGCGGCAGACCAGCTGATCGAAGGGGGTTGCACCCCACATATCGGCTTCGGTCAGCGGACCGGTGCCGATCTGCGGCATGCCAACGGACATGGGCTGGGTTGCGGAATACTGTTCACCCGGGATGTCGGCCTTGGGGACCGGCACTTCCTTGACGTCGGTCAGGGGCTGGCCGGTCAGGCGGTCCAGAACGAAGATCTGGCCAGTCTTGCCGCCGAACACGACAGCTGGGCGCTTGCCGTCTTTCGTGGGGACGTCGATCAAGGTGGGCTGCATCGGGACGTCGAAGTCCCACAGGTCATTATGCACGGTCTGGTAGACCCAGCGCGTCTTGCCGGTCGTGGCGTCGAGCGCGAGGATCGAGGTCGCATATTTATGGTCTTCGGGGATGCGGTTTGCGCCCCACAGATCGACGGACGAGCTGCCCATCGGGATGAACACGGTGTTCATTGCCGGATCGTAGGACATCGGTGCCCACGAATTGGCGGAGCTGCGCCTGTAGGTTTCGCCCGGTGCGAGAACGTGGTTCGGGTCGGGGTTGCGGGGGTCGAAGGCCCAGCGGAGCTGACCGGTGATGACGTCGTAACCGCGGATCACGCCGCCCGGCATGTCGGTATTGACGTTATCGGCGACGCGGCCGCCCAGCACGATCGTGGTGCCGGCCATGGTCGGTGCCGACGTCAGAACGTGGTCAGGATCGGGCGCCTTGCCGAGGCCCTGATGCAGGTTGACGGTGCCGTTCTCGCCGAAGCCGGGGCAGAACTTGCCGTCGTCCGCATCGACTGCAATCAGGCGGTCGTCGATCGTGTTGACGATGACGCGACGCTGGCAGGGGGCTGCCGGATCAAGCGTGGCCGGAGCCGGGGCGTCCAGAGCGGCGTCCGTCGTGGGCGTCAGCTGCGCGTTCACGTCGAAATAGGCGAGACCACGGCAGCGCTGCCAGATCTTGGACTGGCCGTTGACTTCCGCTTCCCACAGCTTTTTGCCGCTGTCGGCGTCGACTGCAATGATGTTGTTGTGCGGGGTGCACAGGAACACCTTGTCGTTGATCTGAAGTGGGGTTTCCTGATCTTCCGCGCCATTGCCACCGGGGCTGATGGGAATGTCACCGGTGTGGAAAACCCAAGCCTGATGCAGGTGCGAGACGTTGTTCCGGTTGATCTGCGAGAACGGGGCAAACCGGCTGCCGCCGGAGTCGCGGCCATAAGCCGACCAGTTGCCCATGCCGTCCTGCGCGCTGGCCAGGGCCAGTTCGGCAGCCGGACCGGGAACCGTCGGGTGAGGCAGGAACATGCCGATAAACGTGGCGACGAGACCGGCCAGAACGACAGCAGCAGAGCCATAGGCGGGGAGTGCGAATGGAGCCTTGCCGTTGGCGCGGCGCAGAAACGGCACCAGCGCCAGAACGACCATCAGGAAGCCGGCCGGGACCATCAGGCGCGAGACCAGCGGCCAGAAATCAAGGCCGGCATCCCAGAATGCCCAGATCAACGTCGTGATGAAGAAAACCAGATAGGTCAGGAGCGCCCGGTCGTCGCGGCGCACCAGATAGTAGCAGGTCGCGAGCAGCGGGATGCTCTCAAGCAGGAAGTAGAGACTGCCGCCTTCGGTGGTCAGCCAGATGCCGCCCCCCAGAAAATACAGACCCGTGACGAGTATGACGACGGCAAGCCCCCAAGAGAGAAGGGTGCCTATCCATCCGGATGGCTGGGCTGAAGAACGCAAGGGTTGCTCCTGCTGCAAGAAGAAGATCGTACCGCCGAAGCCGGGTGCTTTTTCGGTACTTACTATCTGGTTAGTTTCTCGGGTGGAGTAGGCTGGATCGCTTCGGTTGTCCAAACAGACTGAACTGGGTTCCTTTCAATTTTATGTGATAATGGCCAGTGCGCCGTTCGGGCGCGCATGTCCCGGAGGCTGGAATCACTGATCCGGGCAACAAAGCGCGTTGTAGCGGCACGGATTCTGATGCTGTTGCTCGGCCCTGACGCGCTGATGCTTGCTACTGTAACAAAGAGAAACCGGCGTCCCCGATCGTGTGAACCCATGCGGTTCGGGAACCATGCCTCGACCGTGATCGTCTCTGCTGTGCAACGGAGGGACGGGAGACGATCAATGGCCGAAGGCGGGCGACGGGACACATTGGCGGTGACGGCAGGACTGCTCACCCCCCTTGGCAAGAGGCGGCAGAATGTCGGCTGCTGAAGAACCGGTGTTCGCGCCGGTGCATCTGCGCGACGTGGCGTTGGGAAGCGGTCGCCCGAAAATCATGGTATCGGTGACGGAGCCTGATGCGACAGGTGCCATTGCCGCAGCGAAGCACCTCGCGGAAATCGACGGCGTGGATCTGGTCGAATTTCGTATTGATCATCTTGATCGCGGCGACGATCCCGGGACGGTCGCCGGGATTTTGCCCGATGTGGCCGACGCTGCTGGCGCCAAGCCGCTGGTCGTGACGTTTCGCACGCGCGATCAGGGCGGTGAGAAGGCGATCACGCCCTCAGCCTATGCAGAATTATACGCAGCGCTGCTGACAACAGGGCGGGGCGACGCGTTTGATATGCAGGCTGCACTGCTGTCCGACCCCGAGGTTGTTGCGGTGCAGGCGCGACTTCAGGCAGCGGGTCGGAAAGTGATCCTCTCTCACCATGATTTTCATCAGACGCCATCGGTCGATACCATGATCGTGCTTTTGCAGCACCAGCAGGAACTGGGGGCGGATATCTGCAAACTGGCCGTCATGCCGAAGGATCAGGGCGATGTGCTACGCCTGCTGGAGGCGACGTGGCGGATGCGAAGTGCTTATGCTGACAGGCCCCTTATCACCATGTCGATGCGCGACATCGGCGCCGTGTCGCGGCTGACGGGTGAGGTCTTCGGATCGGCGCTGAGTTTTGGTGCCGTCGGAAGCGGTTCCGCGCCCGGTCAGATACCCGTTTCGAAGTTGCTCGATGGAATAGAGTTTTTTCACATGGGATCGTACGTATGAGCAATCCGCTCTTTCTGAATACAGTGTTGCTCGGCGGTGATACGGTTGAAAAACTGACGGCTGCCCATGCGGCGGGATTTGATCAGGTCGAGCTATGGGTGCGCGACGTCGACAACATGACCGGCGGTGCGGCCGCTGTCTGCGAGCGTGCGTCCGCCTTGTCTCTTGGCTTTACCGATTATCAGGTTTTGCTGGATTTCGATGGTGCGCCGGGGGAGAAACGGGCGTCCAAACGTGCCGAGGCAATCGGGATGCTGGATACGGCGTGGGAGCTTGGTATCGCGACACTGCTGGTTCCGGCGTCGACTGATCCGGAATGTGACCCTGCGCGGGTCGGTGAGGATCTGTCTTGGCTGGTGGATCGGGCGCGTGAGCGTGGGCAGCGCATTGCGTATGAGGGCATGGCCTGGAGCACACTCAACCCCACGCTCGGCGCGGCGTGGGACGCGGTGCGAGACCTTGACCCGGCGCATGCGGGGCTTGTGCTGGACAGTTACCATCTTTTCGTTCGAGGCGGAGATGAAAGCGCGATCGACGTCATACCAGTGGATCGGATTTTTCTCGTACAATTCAGCGACGTTGCGGAAGATGTTCCTTTGGATCGGGCAAAACACGTCGCGCGACATGAACGCCTTTTGCCGGGTTACGGTATCCTGCCTCTGGTGTCTTTTGCTCGCCGTCTGATCGGGCGTGGTTATACAGGGCCGATGGGGCTTGAGGTTTTCAATGACAGGATGAAAGAGGAAAATCCCGCAACCGTCGCATCGGAAGCGATGCAGGCGCTTCGGAGCATGCTGGGACGTGCAGTGCCCTGAGGGCGTCCCGCGCACCGACGACAGTAGGGAAATCTTGATGAAGTCCGCGCCCTGAGTAGCGACCTCCTGCCGGTTAGTAATCAGGAATTTCAGAAGTCGCTCAGTGCCACGCGCTTCCAGATGTTGGTTGCGACACAGACATAGTGGTATCTGGCGTCGTCGGTAAATTGCCCTGCGGCACAGGCGGCGTGTGACGAAGAGGGGGTTGTAAGTTTCTCTTCAAAGAGGGGGGCTTTGACGGCACCTTTGAATGTTGGCGCACCGTTCGGGTCGAGAGAAAACATCGTCATGTTTCCCTTCATCACTTCGATGAAATTGTTCGCATACGTGCTGTCCGCATAGGCACCCAGTGCGGCAGTATTCCCCTTTGGTTGAGTCCCGATAACGACGCCGTTGCCGCCCTTCAAACCACTGCTGAAGATGTTCGGTGCCGTGACGTCGTTTTCGTAAATGAGGGTGGTGTCGTTCTTCGGTCCGGACCACAGGTTGTCGTGGGCTTGGATCGTCCCGGGGTTGGTGACCTGGTAATTTCCCGATGCCCAGCAGATGTTGTTGCTGAGGATCGTCGGATCATTGCGAGCCTTTGTGCCGACGACCTTCCAGCACGGAAACACGGTCCCGTCCGAACGGAAGACCAGACCACGGACGTAGTTGTTGACGTAGTATCCGGGAGAGTTCTCGATATCGAAGATCGATGTGTCCGCGATCGAACCGGCCCCTCCGACTCCCAGCGCGATACTGTCCATAATTGCCGAGCCGGCATCGTTGACAAGGCGGAAGCCCGCCCAGTGCGGACTTGCATTGCCGAGAAGATCGACAGAGACGCCACGCATGGTGGTGAATGCCGTGTTCTCGATGTCGAATCCGGCAAGGTTCGCTTCTTCGTAGGTATTGAGAATTGTCAAGGCTTCACCGGCATCTTCGTGCGACGTGCGGATACCGTAGTGACACAGGAGGCATCGATGATTGTCGATGAAAGTTCCCTGGACGAACCCGTACAACATGATTCCGTTGCCACGGATGGAGCCGGAATTGGTAATGTTGTTGTTCGCTGATGGCTGGCCGCCAGATTGCGAGGGTCCGTCACCCTTGATGTAGACGTTCCAGGACCCGGAGTCCGGACCATCGGTGTCGGCAGATGTGATGGTGTCAAGGTACGATCCGCCGACATTATGAAGAGAAACGCCGATCTGCATGTTTGTAATATAGACGTTCTTCATGAACGCCTGAATGGACCCGGCGCCCGGGACAGGCTGATAGAAATCGAACGCCGTGCCCGTGCCGGGATTTGTCTGTGTCACGGAAAGATCGTGAATTGAAACCTGGATACGTGCATTGGACTTGCCAGTGGATGGGGTTGCCAGAGTAAAAAGATCGCCAGCCACGGACGTCTTGATCGTGCCGCCGCCGGAACCGGAAATATCCATTCCCAAAGCATCGGTGGGCATGACGATCGTCGATTTGACAACGCATGTGCCACTGATGCTCAGACCCTTGCCATGTTCGGCCACATAGGTGACGGCGGATTGAAACGCCGCCGAATCATCGGTGGTTCCGTTGCAGGCGGCGCCGAAGTCCTGTGGTGTCACATAATCCGTGAACTTGTCGCGGACGGCTCTGAAGGCCGCGTTTGACGCGTTCAGTTTCTCCGTCAACAGACTGCCATCGCCGGCGAGCGACGCGGTTGAAACGCGACCGTTCGATCGGGCTCCACCAGAGCCCCGCTGCGCCACTGCACCGATCTCATCCCGGAGTGCGGCGATCGACGATGACACAGTTTCGGAGCCGAGGCGTGCATTACTGACATCCAGACCGGACAAAGCTGTCGCGGGAATTTGCCGCGCAACCTGCTGTGCAAGCGTCGCAAGTGGAAACGGCGATGTATGAGTGCCCGTTGTCTGAGCCAACGCGGAGATAGGCGAAGCAAGAACGGCAATCACGGCTATACGCTTCATTTCAACCTTAACCCTGCGGAGCGAGTGTGTTCATCAGCCTGCAGATGCGGGGGGCACCGGCACTCACCAGCATGGTGCATCGAATTAGCAGCATCTCCAAGTAAGCCTACTGTTTGGGGTCTCTGCGCCCCCTGAAGATGCAGCAGACATCGTGGTCTGTTACAGTGGCGTCCCGCCGTAGCGGTTCGGAGCGGCAACGTGTTCATGCGGCGGGTCGGGTTACCGGCATTCCAGACCGCGGGCTGCGGAACTTTATGACTATCGTCATTTACGCTTGCGCGCGGAGGAGTGCTTTTTGCTCCGCAGTCACTCAGCGTGAATCCGGCGTCGCATACGGGACGCCAAGAAGCCGCCGACAAGTTGGTCTTGCTCTGACGAGGCAGCTATTTGCGAAGAGGGCGCGAATACTGAGTATCGTGGAAAATAGCGTGGAGCGACTTGTTCCCGCATGGCCTCAGGTCGTGGCGTCACAAAGCCGCTGAGCATTCTGGTTCGTCGATGACTAACGTCACATCGTGCGGAAATACACGATCGCGTTTTTGCTTTGCAATCGAGTGCCAGAGCACAGATAGCACACGCCATAGCCCATGGGTCTGGTGGATTGTATCTCGGAATGGTTCTGGTGATCTCTCGCCAAAGTGGTCCAATCGGACCCACTAAGCCACTGTGGCTAACTCGGAATAGCCAGCAAAATCAATGGCGTCCCATAGGGGTTCCGTATCTTTCAAAGAAATCATATAGATAGGCTTGCACACAACAGGTTATCCACAAGATCAGAACAGAGACTTAGCTGTGCTTTGGAAAACAAAACTGCCAGTAATAGCTCTGATGCCGCACCCTGTTGTGTCTGTTGAAGTTCTAGAGCGGTCCCCGACCTGATTGAATCGGGAGGGGTACCCGAAGTGTCGGATCTGTGATTCATGATGGTGGCCGGCGGGGAGGCCGGCTGCCATGTCGAGAGCCTTGTCCGTCGATCTTCGAACCCGTGTCCTGTTTGCGGTCGCCGAGGGCGCCAGCCATCGGGCCACGGCGACGCGGTTCGGTGTCAGCGCCGCAAGCGTCAGTCGTTGGCGGGCCCTGGATCGGCGTCAGGGCGACGTTGCGCCCGGGCCGTTGGGTGGCGACCGCCGCTCCAGCAGGGTCGAGGCGCAGCATGGAATGATCCGTCGCCTCTTGAGCGATACACCGGACATCACCACGGCCGAGCTTCGACGGGCCCTGCAGAATCTTGGCCACAGCTTCGGTCATGGCACGCTGCAGCGCTTCTTCGTCCGACACGGGCTTACGCGCAAAAAAAGACTGCGCACGCTTACGAGCAGGACCGCCCCGATATCCTGAGCCAACGTCAGGCCTGGTTCGATGGGCAGATCGACCTCGACCCCGAACACTTGGTCTTCATCGATGAGACCTGGGCCAAAACCAACATGGCCCGCACCCATGGCCGATGCGTGCGGGGCGAGAGACTGCGCATGGGCGTGCCGTTCGGTCACTGGCGCACGACGACCGTCATCGCAGGGCTTGCCTCACGCGGCTTGGTCGCCCCGTTCGTCATGAATGGTCCCGTCAACCGCGTGGTGTTTGAAACCTACATTGAGCGCGTTCTGGTGCCGGAGTTGCAACCAGGAGAGGTCGTCATCATGGACAACCTCTCGAGCCACAAGGGTGATCGGACCCGCCATCTCATCGAGCAGGCAGGCGCCAGTTTGCGCTTTTTGCCGCTCTACAGCCCCGACTTCAATCCCATCGAAAACGCCTTCGCCAAGCTGAAAGCTTACCTACGCAAGGCGGCCGCTCGAACCGTAGACGCTCTGTGGGGCACCATCGGCGCGATCTCAGCAACCTTTTCGCCAGCCGAGTGCGCCAACTACTTCAGTGCCGCCGGATACGATCCAGACAGGTAGGATTATGCTCTAATCTTACTGTCAGTGAACTTTTTTGGCCACACCGGACGCGATCAACCCCCGGCATAGGAGCGACACGGTGTGTTTGATGACTAGCGGTGTCCGACAGGCATATCTGGGCCTGACGGCAAAGCACGCTCTGACCAAAAGACACGATGCGTCCGAAGGATATCTTGTCGACAAAGGCATGCTAGTCGACATTTTTGCGGGGTAAATGGAAGGTCGGCTTTGTGTAGGGCAATCGGTAAAACCGGACATGCACACGGACGACTCTCGCGAAGGCTTTCACTCCATTCCGATCGTTCAAATAACCCGTGAGATTTTCCGAAAGCCGACGTTTTCTCATGAGTCAGCCAAGCGCCAGCTAATTGATTCAGTATACGTATTCTAATCTCACTTGGTCCGACGATGCGACCCCCCGCCGCGCGCCATGCCTCAATGAAGAGGCACAGCTTGTGCCAGCCGTAGAAGCTGACTGCGATCCTGCCGGTCGCGGCAATGGATCACGTAGGGCGGATCAGTCAGGATGAAGTCTATGCTACCGGTGTCGAACGACTGCATCACGTCGATGCAATCGCCGTTGAAGATCGTGTTGCGGGGAGCCTGGGCGGTGGAGGTCATGGCCTTGCCCGTCGTGCTGGAGGTCAGCGCCGCGTCGCGTCTGACCTCCAGCCGCTCGGTGAAAGCGGGGGTAGCAAGGGGCAAGGGCGGTCGGGCCGGACGGGATCACCCGGCCTGCACGAGCGTCAGCGCCCCTAGCTTTTCTGCGTTTTAGCGATCAACGCAGAATGGCGGGAACGTGACTTGGCGTGGTTCCGGCGCAGCCAAAAGCGCGGCCCGAAGGGCAACGATGTCGATCACTCGCTATACTTGCAAACGCACCCTCAAAAATACAAACTGCATTTAATGGGGGAAGCGCCAAAAAATGCCAACTTATGATCTGATAATAACGGATGTCACCTGCTACGGTGAACTGTTCTGCGTCGCGGGGTGGGACCTGAACAATGGCGGCATGGTACGACCAGAGCCGCCAACCGCCAATGTCGTTGCAGAAGCATCGCGTTTTTGGGGCGCTCAATATGCTGGTCCAGGCAAGTTCTTCGCAGTTGGCAACAGGGTTCGATTTGATGCGGCGATGCCTCCGGCGAACTTCCCATTTCCCCATGCCACGGAGGACCGGGTTGTCATCGCCGGGAAGCACAGTGCGGTTCTCGGTCAGATGACCGCTGCGCAGATGGTCCAGACTGCCGCAGCCGGCGTGGTGGCATCGATCGACGAAGGTTTTGGAGGGCAACTTCATCGAGCGTATTCCGGCAAGGCTCATGTGACTGCTGGTACACAAACACGCTCGCTCGACGCTATCGAGATCGATCCGGGTTCAATTTCATTCTACGAAGACAATCCAGCTCCAGGTAAGCGACGGCTCCGCACAAAGATTGATGTAGGCGGCGTAGAGTATGACCTCTCCGTGCCGGCCGATGCTGCGAGAACCCGCTTCCTTGCTGGGGGTATCGCAGCACTGGAAGCGGACGCTTGGGCAAGTCAGAGAATTCATATCCGCCTGGGTCTGTGTCGTCCGTTCGCAGCGATGCCCACTTCTTGCTACGCACAGGTCAACGGCCTGATTTTCCTGTGAGCATTACGCACCACCACCTGTGTCATGCGTGACCACAAAATGCTATTTGACTTCCGGACAACGATGGCCGGGCGCTCTCGCCATTGGTAAGATAAGGCCGACATCAAAAATGGAGATCGTGTCGAACGAGCGGTCGTAACATGAAGGAGGCCTAGGCTTGGCAAACGCCGCTATAGAGGTTTTGACGATTGGGCACTCGACGCTGTCCTACGAGCGCTTCCTTTCGCTTCTCCAGCAGGCTTCGGTCACGGCAATTGCCGACGTCAGGACGGCACCGTTTTCGAGGCATTTCCCGCACTTCAATCGCGATGTGTTGCGCGACCAACTGCGCCAGGACAATATCGCATATGTGTTTCTCGGTGAGGAGTTGGGCGGACGTCCCAAAGGGAAGCATTTTTTTTGTGATGGTGTTGCTGATTACGAACGGATGGCGAAGACGGACTCGTTTACGCGTGGGCTGGACCGCGTCGTCGATGGTGCGGAGAAATACCGGATTGCCATGATGTGCTCGGAGCACGATCCGATGGATTGCCATCGTTGCCTGCTGGTCGGAAGGGCGCTGCACGAGCGCGGTGTATCTATCCGCCATATCGTAAGCGGAGGGCAGATCGTTGATCATCGGCAGATCGAGGACAAGCTGATGGACATGTCCGGCAAGAGCGACATCGATCTTTTCGAGCCGCCCGCCAAGCGGCTTGCCGCGGCCTATCGAGATAGGGCGATGAGGGTGGCGTTTTCAGAAAGGCAGGACAATGTTCGAAAAACTGCGACTGTGGGGTAGAGGCGTGACTGGCATCAATTTAACAACGATCGGCTTTACCAAGACCACTGCAGCCGGCTTTTTCGACCGAGTGAAGAGCGCGGGCGTGAAGAAGGTGGTCGACGTTCGCCTGCATAATACTTCACAGCTTGCCGGTTTTGCCAAGGCCGATGATCTTGCTTATTTCCTCAGAGAGATTTGCGGAACGCACTATGTGCACCAACCGCTCCTGGCGCCGACAGACGACATTTTAAAGGCTTTCAAACGCGATAAGGGCGATTGGAGTATTTACGAAAACTCTTTCATGCGACTTATGGAGCAACGTAAGATTGAGGACCGATTCAAACCCGAAATGTTTGAGGGTGGATGCCTGCTTTGTTCCGAAGACAAGCCGCATCATTGCCATCGACGTCTTGTCTGCGATTATCTCAACAATAAGTGGGTTGGCGCGCTGAAGGTGCGCCATCTCTGATAGCTACGTCGATCAGCTTTAAACTTTTGAGTTTTTTCCCGCGTTCAGGAACATCGGGAAGAAGCTGCGCTGGTTTTTCAGCTTGATGATATCACTCGCGGTAATTGTGTTTGCCTTACGGCGTTCCCCCCCTGCCGGCGTAATCACCTCAAGGTCCGGGTTCTCGATGATCGCCGTGTGAACGTCGTCGGCGTGAGCCGGGGTGACGTTGTAGATGCTCTCGTAGAAATCCATCACCGACATCGCGTCGCCCACCTCGGTCACGAGACGGGGGATGTCGTCCAGCAACTGGATCTTCGCCGACGCCCGACCACTGTCGTCAAAGAGGTACAGCATTCCCTCGTCATGCCGGGGATCGTAGGACAGCATATTGAGGCCCGGCCGGCCGACGTGTGCCTGCAAACTCGCATTGTCGTGCAGGATATTGTTGTAGACCTGCCGCGCCCGATAAGCATTAGCAAAGTGGATCAGCCAGTATCGCCAGCCGCCGGGATTGTTAATCGAGAACGGGCTGACATACGGAGCGCAGAGGCAAAAGGCGTTGAAGACGATCTTCTCAGCTGTGCCGAGCCAGGCCTTCCGGCTCATCAGTCCATCGAGCGCCTGCATGTCGTTGGCTGGAATGCCGAGGTGGTCGAGTTGCGCGCGCAGGCGCTCGGGTTCGTCTTTCTGGAGAAACGCTAACAGAGACGTGATAACGAAGGTGTAGAAGATTTCCGCTGCGGGCCAGGAATGCATGATGTCGAGGATCGTGCTGCGTTCGACATGGCTATGGCCGCACTGGTCGAGGTTGAAGATCACGCTCCGATAGCGTCCCTGTCCCAGCAGCTCTTTGATCCTCGGATAGGCGACCTCGAAGAAGTCATTCAGATATTCCGCCCGCAGGTGAAGCTTTGGGCAGGTCAGCGCAATGTCGGCCTGCATCGGCACAACGTGAGTTTTCAGCAGCTCGACTGCGTCGCGGCTGGCATCGTTGAAAACGAGCAAGCATTCGACCTCGATCGCGCCGAGTCCTTGAACAGCCCGCTGCGTGTTCACGGCTTCGACCGCGCGCTTTAGTTCCTCGATAAAAATCAGTGGCGAGCCAGCTGCCCCGCATTGATAGCGACCGCCACCTGCAAAGCCATCGACGATGGCCAGTCGAAACCGCTCCTGCTGCGGCAGCTTGCAGCGGACGGTGAGATAGTCGAATACGTATTCGCGAAGGATTTTGTGCTTTCGGCGCGAATGTTCTTCGAGGACTGCGCCGTCCGCCCACTCATATCGCTTCTCGACCACACTGCCTCCCCTATTCCTGGCTCCGTTACGCGACAGCGTGTGTCACGGCCGGCATCTCATCCCAGGTCTGCCCACGATACTCGCGACCGTTCGCCTTCTTCGAGCGTTTCTTGTTGTCCTTGCCCCACGTTCCCCACTGCTTGAAGAAGAAGGCGGTCCCGCCCGACAGGCATCGGGCATGGATTTCGTCGATCCATTCCTCGCGGATCGGACGGGCGGACTTGCCGCTCTCGCCACCGACGATCGCCCAGTGAATGCCACTGAGATCGACGGCGCCGACCGCCCCAATCAGCGGCTCGAACGAGATGAAGCGGATCGCGGCGGGCGCTTTGCGCAGATGCTCGATGCGATTCACGACATCGGCGTCCTCAATGCTGGTGCCGAGCCAGACATTGGGCAGGACTTTCCCGATCTGGCCCGCAACGAGTTCCGCCATGCGTTCAGGCCGCTTGGTGAGAATCTGATAGTTATGGCGGGGCGTGTCGCGCATCACCTGCCAGACGTCAAGAATAAAGGCGTCGCTGACGCCTTCGTGGAACAGATCGCTCATCGAGTTCACGAAGATCTTGCGCGGTTTGCGCCAGCGATGCGGGATCGACAGCGCCTCGCGATCTTCACGCACGACACCGTTCCAGATGGTCCTCTTGCCGGTCCTCCGGGTCAGTCCGGCATATTTAGCGACGCCCATCGCTTCCAGGCGCTTCGCCATCTCCATAGCGTAGCAATGCGTACAGCCAGCGGTAACGATCGAACATCCGGTGACAGGATTCCAAGTGGAGTCGGTCCACTCGATCTGGGTTTCAGCCATATCGCCCTCCCGAGCGATGCCAGTCGGTAATCGACATCAGACCGCTCCACGCAGCGGATTGATGAATTGGAGCCCGGCGAAGTCCTTCTCGTTGTCGGTGACGACGAGGCAATTGTTGGCATCGGCGACCGCTGCGATGATCATGTCGAGGCCGCTGCGCGGCTGGCCGGCAATCTTCCCCTCCGCCATCAGCCGCGCCCAAATAAGCCCGGCCCGGTCGTCGAACGGCAGGATGCGCCCCGCGAACAAGGCCTGCGGCCCTTCGGGACCGGCGAACCACGCATCGAGCGCCTCGCGCTTTCTGCCAGCCGGCTTCTCTAGAACGCCCCGCCGGATTTCCGCGACCGTCAACGACGCGATGAACAGCGCGTCGTCGCGCTGCTCCGCCAGCCAGTCGAGCAGATAGGCGGAAGGCGTCGGCTTGACGACGTTGCTGATAATATTGGTATCGAGCAAATATCGCGTCACAGATCGACCCTGCGTCCTTCCTCCTGGGCGCGACCGAGATCGAGATCGGCACCAACGAGCGGCGAGCGTCGCAGCGCCTGGAGAATGCCGCCCTGATGCGGCGGCTCTCCAGACACGATCTGCCGGACCATCGTGCGTGCCTGCATCGCCTCGGGGCCATCATCGGCGAGCCGACGAGCGAGCGCGCGGATCAGTTCGCGGTCTTCGTCGAGCGCCTGAACCTCAAAGCGAGCGATACCACGCTGGGCCTGACGCGACCGATAGTTGCGGATCGCCCGCTTCTGTGCGGCATTGCTCATCGCCAGCCTCCGTTATTATGGCTGGATATATATCCTGCTTTGCCGCTGAGAACAATGCTCATCCTTGCGCCCAGCACGCTAGCGACGGCTGCGGCACTCGCCGCACGGCAGTAGAGGGCTATGGCAAAGACGTAGTTCTCCGCCCGCCCGGTGAGATTCGAGCCTCAACAGGGTAAAATGCGTCGCGCAAGTCCGCTATCTGCCTTTGCCGGCAGAGCGTCAGATGATTTATGTCTGCTTTTGGGAAACGCTCACAACGGCCTGCGTGCCCGAGAAGCGGGCGACTGCCGCCTGTCTCCTCCTGTATCACTGAACAGGCAGGCAGATTAGGGGGTATGCGGAAAGCCCGTTATTGGCGCGTGATGAGCCGAGCGGAGGTTTGCGAAAAGAATGCATAAGACGGCTTTGCGCGCATGTCGACCAACAAGATGCTGCCGCGGCTTGTCCGACAGCGGTCGTGGTGTCCAGTCGCCTTATAGCCAACGTCGGTTTGTTTGCAGAAATCGACTAATTATCCGTTGTCGGCGCCCAGTTCCAGGATGTGGTTGCGGAGCCTATTGCAGGCTGGCCCCATTTTGGACGCAACGTCTGGTCCACGCTCATAGCGGTAGGGGATCGTGGTAATACCCGTCAGATCGCTCGGCAGTTTTACCTTTTCATCGCGTGGCTCCATCAAGATGGCCCGCTTGCGGGAGAGTCGGCCCATGAAGAGGCCAAGCTCGAAGATCACATTGTCTCGAGGCGCCGCCGAGGTCCGATCTCGGCTCGTTGTAACGTCATCGGCGTAGGCGATGGCGATAGCAAAGTCCGATTGCTCAACCTTCGCCTCTAGGCTTTCTATCGTATAGTTCGCGACCTTGAAGCATCCCTCCGTCCATATCTCGACGGTGAAAGGGTCATGCTCGAATGCGTCTTCGATCGCCCGGGCGACGCCAAGACCCTCGACGGACGAAATAATGAAGACCCGGATTCCCTCTCGGTAGGTGCCGATGCTCTTGTTTCGCTCAAGTAGGCGCCGTGCCAATTCACGGGCGATGACTCGGTAGATCAGAGGGTAGCGGGCGCCGAGATCGGCGAAGTCGGCCTCGGACAGCTTGGCGACGACGCCGTCCTCTCGAGCAACGACCGTGGCTGAGCGGGGTTGGGTCGGCTGAACGGCCGCCATCTCACCAACGTGTCGGCCCGGTCCACGCGCCGCAATTGGACGTCCGTTGATAATAATGTCAAAGACACCGGCGAGGATCAGGTAGACGTCGTCGCTGTAAGTTCCTTGCTCGATGAGCGTCTCGCCTGGACCCACTGCTTCAATGACCGCGCGTTTGGCGATCTCCTGCGCCAGGTCGGCCTTGCCATCCACGAGATTATTTCGCCCAAGCTCTTCCAGAAGCCGGCGATGGTTAGATTCACCGGTAAAGCGATCGATAAGGCTCAAGCTTTGAGGCTCCTTTGGCTGGGATTTGGTCAGATCACACGGATGCGCCGACGCCGGCGCGGCCGCGAGACGAACAATTTTTGCCACCACCCCGCAGGTTGCAAAGACGGGTCACCGACGGGCCGTTCACTGATGACGATCTCGACAGAAGCGGGCGGCTGTTGCGGGCGAAAGGCTAAGGAACTCAAGCGAATTTTCTCGTTCTCGAGCCTAGCCACGATCAGGACGGCGAAGTGCGGCGCGTTGGGACCAGCACTTACGATGTCCTGCATCTGACGCAGATCGACGATGCTAGGCGTTACTGCGAAACTCGGGTGTGAGTGCCACTCGCCGATATAGTTGAAGCGCTCATAGGCGCCGCCTGTCCGGATGAAAAACTCCTGCAAGAAGCTGACGTGCTGTTCTGGCCGACGCAAGAAGGAGGCATCATTGCCGCCTCTTCGTTGGATCGACAGGTCTACAAGCCGGAACTCAGCATCGCCAATATGTTCGCCCACCAAAACGCCGCCGATCTCGCGCGAACCAGCGCGCCGCAGTTCGGCCTTCAGCTTTATGGTCAGGTCATGCGGCAGGTGAAGTCGCATCGGGCTTTACATTGAACAGCTGCAGCAGTGCCGCGATTGCCTCGGGGGACGCCGGTTCCGTCGGTTCCGACGGCTTAGGTTGGCCCAAATCGATCGGAATGGTGTGGAATGGCTGGCTGAACAGCCAGCTCTCGCGAAGCCCAATCAAGTAAGCCGAGTTGGGGAATTGGGAGGATGCGCTCTGTAGCAACAGGTCGACGCAATAGCGCGCCGCCCAAGCCGCGATCACCGACACGTCGGCGTCGTCGGCGATCCATGGAATGTCCTCCGCGTCCACCTCGTAGTCGCCAACAGGGCGCGGGGGCGGGACGCCTTGTTCAGCGCACCACGCCTCGATCCTGGCGCGCGCCTCTTGAGGCGCTGGGTCTACGCCGGACCGTGAGCGCGCGATCAGGCCGCCGAAGCCACCGCCGAACACTTCCGCCCAGACCATAGGCTTGGCTGCGGCCGAGGCGATGCTGGCGAGCAAGTTAAAGACGATGGGACTAGCCGTCGCGTCCACAATCAAGTCGCAGCCCTGCAGGCGGGACAGCATCCAGTCCACACCGCCACTGGCCTCTTGGGCGCCAAGGCGCTGCCGGCGCACCATCGCTGTGGTCCCTGGCGCGACGAGTCTCAGGCGGCGAGCCAGGGCGACAGCCTTGTGCTCACCCATACTGGTCCAATCTAGGTCGTTCCGGACGAGGTTCTCAGGAAGCAGAATGTCGTCATCAATAAGGACGAAGCGCCTGACACCCGCCCGGGCCAAGGTAGTCGCGAGCTTTGAGCCTAAGGCGCCGCACCCCACAATGCCAACTTCCCTGGGGGCCAAGCCTGCATGTTCGGGGTCATGACGTCGTCCCGCGCTCATCACTAAGGGCGCAAAAACGAAGGCTAGGTCCTTGTCTCGCCGCAACCAGACGCCAGTTGCGCCTTCGTCGCCCCACAGAAGCACCAGCTCTAACGTTGCTGCCTCATCGGCGACGGGCATGTTGAGGCCGTGCTGCGACAGAAACGCCCGCATGGCCGAGGCGGTAGGCATTCGAGGAAAGGGAACGCCATGCGGAAGGCCGTATCCTTGGACCTCCCAGGTCTGCGCGAACTTGGTGAGGGACGGAACGTCGGGGTTATGCCACTCCTCTCCATCAGGGGTGGTCAACTGCGCCGGGACGACCACCCATGTGTCTTCGCGGTCCAAGTCAACAAGCTTGACCTCCATCGCCACACCCCGAGGTGCCTCGGCGAGCTTCTCGGCCATTGCCTGGGTGATCAGCAACCGCCCCCACTCGTATCGTAACTCTTGGCCCTGGGTAGTCCGATGTCGTGAAGGGGCCGCGACCGAGGCGCCACCTTCACTCGGTGCTTCGGCGATCAACAACCGATAGGCACTTTGGGCCATGTCGGCCCCGGTCAGCTCTACATGCCAATTGTCCGCGCCCCATTCTAGGCAGAGTTCGCCAGACCCATACTGATGTCCAGACCATCGTTCTGGATCCCGCGGCGAAACGATTGGAGGCGTGAAAGGAAAAGTCTGAGGGTATCGAAGGATCATTGTCCGCTCGATGGCATTGGCTGTGATCGAGAGATCGACGCAAATCCGCATCTCCGTGTCGATGCGAACCGCATTGATGATCAGCCAATCGTCACTGCTCTCGGCCGTTCGTAGTGCCGCCAATTCGGCGGCCCAGCGATTAGGATCCTGCAGGTACCAAGCAATCATGCAAAGCCCAGGGGCTTGGAAGGAGCAGCGCTGCGCGCGGGAAAGCGGTAGTCGCTCGACGCGGCCACGGCAGCAGCGGAAAGAAGGCCAGACCCACTCGCCACGCTGGCCACAGCGGCCATGGCCACGATATCTCCGCCCCTTTGAAGTTCAGCCAGGGCAATCTCGTAGGTCAGTCCAGCGCGCTTGCGCGTATCACCGAAGATCTTCTTCGCCGCATCACCGGCCCAAGCCTGAGCTTCGGCACCGATTGCCGTTTCTAAGCTATTGCAACGAAGCTGCTCGGCTTCCGACTTAAGGACGCATCGGCCGACCGCGCAACGAACCATAGCGCCCTTAAGCCCTAGGCGAGTGAGGGCGAGCAGCCCGAGTTCGAAGCCGATCTGCAGACCGAGGCCATCCACGTCGACGTCGTTGTTGCGAAGCTCGTCAAGCGCGACCTTGAAGCTACTCCGAAGACCACCAGCACATAAAATCGCGCTGCTTACACTGGCCTCCATAACGGTGGTCTGTGCCGTGCCCTCGGCCATGACAGCGTGGATGCAGTCGCCGATAAATCTTACCTTTCGGCCACCGAAGTCACTGGTGACGACCGCGTCCATCTCACTGCGCAGCACATGGAGCACCCGCACAATGTCCTTTGCGCTCTCGTCGTTCCCAACAAGCTTGGCCACGTAGTTGGTGAAACCGTCTATGTCGCCGTACAGCGAGATTGCCTTTTGCCGCCGGGAATTCGCCGGGGCCAGAGCCTCGAGATCCAGGTTGGAGAATGGCGGCGTATGCCCGCAGAAGCTAAACTTGCTGATCGGATTGGCCTCAAGGTCCTTGCGCCAGTCGCGCACCACCTTGTCCGCGCTGACATCCAGTGCAGCGTCCTCTTGGCTGTCCTCGACCTCGGCTCGGGTCAGCCTAGTCTTGTCCTCCGACGCTACATCAGGCAGGCCTATGACTTGGCGTGCAGTATTGGTGAGAAAGATGCCGGCGCAAGTTCCTCCGGCTGCCCGTTTGGCGGCGCGGTTCGCGGGAATGCCTAGGAACAACGGCTCAGAATGGCCCCGACGCCCGTTGCGCACCGCGAGAGCTACTCCCGTATCGACGCCTACCCGGACTTTCGCGGGCGGGATGATTTCGTCGCCTTCGTCGCCGGTCCTGGAGAGCACGTCGATGATCAATTGGGCGATGGCGATCGCCCGATGAACTCTGCCGACTTCATTACCGTAGGGCTTCGTGATAACAGCATGAAGGCGTTGGTTGTGGAAGTCGACCTCGATGGCGTCTACCTCAGCCAGAATGCGGTGCACGGCACGATAATGCAGATTCAGGAACCGCAACGTGCGTCTGTGGCAAGTTACGCTCTCCTCGGCCGTTGTAGCGAGCATATCGTCAAGGTTTAGAAGGTCCACGTAGATGTGGACACCGTCGACCCGATATGCCTTATCGCGCGGCAGGGCGTTGAGGTTCGTATCGCGGACGTATTCTTTAATCTCGACCGTCTTAACTTCGGCGAGGCGGGCGCGGATGCGGGTCAGGGTTCGATCTTTTTTCCAGGTGTAAGCCAAGGATGCGATCCTTCCGCGAGGGTGGTGTGGCCCGCAATTTCAGATCGGACAGACCGCGACCCGTTACTGAGGTGTGTGCGGAAGCCCGTGCGGTCAACTCCGACGAAGACTCTTGAGGTTCACTTATTACCCGAGAGTCTTCGTCGCGCAAGTGAATGGAGATACTCCACTTGGGCGGGATCACGAATGGTGCGCTAGTATGAACCTTGTGACTGGGACTAAGCGCTGACGAAGGGTGTAAATCGGTAACGAGAGAGCTATGGGCGCTAAGCATATTTAGTGCTCAAGCGAGCGTCTTCGCGGTACGTGGCACACCTGCGGCGGTGCGCCAGTCGCTGGGCGCGGCAGGTTGCCTTCATGACTCGCACCGTAAGCTCGCTCTCCGGCGTCGAATCTTGCTCCGAACCGGCTCCTCCGTATCCGCCATCTACCTGTTCCGAAGCTGCCCGCGCATTTTTGGTCCAACTCGACTTAACTTCGAACCGCTGATGTCCGCTATGCGGAAAGCTGTTCATCGGCATGTATGCCCGACATGAGGGCGAGAGCGGCGTGTCCGGTCTTGCACAGGGCCGGACAGACTTGGTCGAGTACAATTCGTCCGGCCCGCTTAATGGAACGAACGCTTGTAAGTGGACATGTCGGTCGACCCTGGCGTGGTTCAGATGCTCGCTTGGGCTGCGGAGCATATACAGAATGGGGTAGGCGTCGGCGTTGCGGGCGGCAGGGTGACGACGTCCGCGTTTCGATGGGATGACCGCTGTGGCCCCTGCAGTTGCAATGTCTGGCCGAATGGCATCTGCGTCGTATCCCCGGTCGGCCAGCAGCATCCGAACCTGTTCGTCGATCATCCTGAACAACGGGCCAAAGCCTTTGATGTCGTGCGTCTGGCCGGGTGTCGCGACAAAGCCGAGTGGCAGTCCTCGTGCGTCACATCTGGCGTGCAGTTTTGTGGAAAATCTGCCGCGTGAGCGGCCAATCGCGTCGTCTGCCCCAGACCCTTTTTGATGCCTGCGGCGCAGTGGTGAGCACGCAGGACCGTGCTGTCGATCATATCGGCCGAAAGGTCCCGGGCCGCCAGTTCGTCCAAGGTTTCCAGCAGGGCGTCGAACACACCAAGTTCGACCCAACGCCGGTATCGCCGAAAAACACTGTTCCACTTGCCGTATTCCGGTGGCAGACGGCGCCACTGTGCGCCCGTGCGGGCCATCCACATCATGCCGTCGAAAAAAGGCCGGTTATCGCCTGCCGGACGGCAGCCGCGCCCACCCTCGGAAGGAAGTAAAGGCGAGATCAGCGCCCATTGCGCATCCGTCGTCCCAATCTGCTCGTCCACGTCGCCTCCAAATGGCAGCGTTGAATCAATCTCTCGGGACGACGTCAACCTTTGTCCACGAGCGCTAGCAAGCCAACCTGCGGGCCAATCGGAAGGCGAGCGCATACGTGTTCGTCCTTTTGGCAGCGAAGGATAGCGTGTTGACGACCAAACGTTGCCTCATCGCAACTATATGCGATGCGTGACCAGGCAACAGAGCTCCGTGCGTCGCGCAAAGATCTGTCTGCCCTGCTTTAGAACGTCTTCGACTTAACTGCTTTGCTCGGAGGCGCAGACAATGGTGGACCAAAGACAACCGTGTGCACAGGCCTAACAAAAATTCTACTCTGATCTCTCGGCAACCATATACTAGTGGACCAGAAGAAATCGGAGCCTAAGATCGCGCGATTAAACGATCCAATGTCTATTAATGGGCTATCGATGTGATACGTTCCGATGTCTAAGCTCGTAAATTTATGGAGATATTTCCGGGTCACCTTGCCATCTAGGCCCCACTGTTCCCCGATCATGTCGCGATTCAACTCGGAAGGTGAGATATTCAACAACCTAAGGTAATCGGTAGGCACAAGCGAGCGTCTTGCTCCGCTGTCCAAGATCGCTCTAATTGGTGTGTGATCGATTTCAATGTTGATCGTCAGTTTCGTGGGCTCGGCGCTGTCATGGGCAATATGATCTTCCTCGTGCCCTTCGGTCCACTGGGCGAATTCTTTTTCACATCCAGACCGTTGTAGTAAGCTAATACTTCGCTCAGGAAGGTTGAAATGGATGTCGTATTGGGCGAGAAAATCTTGTCCTAAGACACCAACTGTAGGAACACCATCAACAGGCCGACTTCCTACCAAAGCACCCCCAACGAGAAATGAGACATCGGCAGCGAGCGAATTATTGATGCGCAGGGAGTGTGCAATCGCCACCCCTGCGGTATAATTCCCTCCTGCTCCATACGTGCTTATTTTGCTGCTGGTTAACTCTAGACCTAACTCTTTAACCTTATCCGGCCATATAACACTCAAAGATGATCCAGTGTCGACGATTAGAGATACTCTATGTTCATCGATAAGCGCTTCAATTATTGGAGGGCCACTATCGTTGATTACTTTTAAATTACCAACAGTGTTAATCCGGCATGATTGCTGATCGGCACACCCGCTGAATATGATTGTTGAAAAAATAGCGATATAAACTTGCATGCTTTTCAATTTAGATTCCCTTTTCCCTCTTCGACACTTGTTGTGCCTTCACGGGTTTCATCGAAGTGCAGATGCAGCACCGGGTGATCGTTCTGATCTGCTGAGGATTGGAATATAAACATGTTATGCGGGAAATCGAACAAGACAGTTTTATTTGCGAAGAAGTCCCCTCCCAATGTTGCTCTCTCTAAGTCCTTTTGCACGATGAAGTTCATAGTTTGATCTCTGAAAGCACCGATTTGAACGTCATTGAAGATGTGCTGCTGCCCGACCACAATTGACTCATATATTGTGATATTTTTCTTGCCACGATTTAGGTCTGAATCAGACATACCGGCTTCCACCGCGATATTTTTTGGCAACACGCTCGTTTCCAGATCAGGATCAAGCTGGGCTTTGACTTCTGTCTTGCCAATTTTCAACTGCAGCCTGGCGTCCGAATCCATTGGAACAGCATAAACTGCACCTTCAAATAATAGAGATGGCCCGACGTCGCACCCGGGACCGTCACGCCAATGGAATAGTGCTACCTTAGCGTGCGGAACATCTAACAAAATCTCGGCATTTTGCAAAAAATCGCGTCCGAGAAACCCGGTGATTGGAAGCCCGCCAATATGCCGTGTGTCCGTGCCACGGATGAGAGCGGCTGGCACCTGGTAAAGGCGCACATTCGACAGGCGCAGGGTGTCAATTACCGTGTTATCCGCGTCTGCAAGTTTGCCATCTTGGGCCTTCATTTGGAAACTCGTTCCTGATCGATAGAACAGGCCGCCGCCATTTCGAACCAGTACGTGGATCAGTCCTGGGCTCAAAAACATTGCCGCGCTCTTTTCATTCACCTCGACCGGAATGATAGGACTGTCTCCACTGCCCCCCAGTAACGGCAGGACCAATGAGTCCTTTATGCATGCTGATAGAGTGTCAGCCCTCAATGTGTTTTTGGAGCAATACAGGGAAAATATAGAAACGCACGCAAAAGCCAAGGTTGAGACGTATATAATACGAGGGCCAACAAATTTAATCATTTTGCCCTCGCGCGTCCGTTTGCATGACCCTGCCGTCCTGAAAGGTTAGCCGGATCGTTGCAAAGTTGCTCAATGACTCTCTGTGGGTAATGAAGATCAAAGTTCTCCCTGTCTCGGCCAGAGACTGCATTATCCTCTGTTCTGACATGGTGTCTAACTGACTTGTTGCCTCATCGAAAAAAATCAGCGGTGCGTCCAGGTAAAGGGTTCTTGCAATTAAAATTCTCTGTCGTTGCCCCCCGGAAAAATTCGACCCGTTGGACGAAACCTGTGTCTGCAGGCCCATAGGTAACTTTTCGATGTCATCCATTATTAGGGCAGTTCTCGCGCACCGCTCGACCTTGCGCAAGTCAGGATCGGGCTGGAAGCACGAAATGTTCTGTATCAGGTTGCCGGTTAATAAATTATCATCTTGGAGTACGCCAGCATAAAGGGATCTATATTTATCGATATTTCCGGACGTGAGAATTATTCCGCCTGCATTAACTGACCCATCGTCAGGTAAAATTAGCCCAATAATAATTTTCAGCAATGTTGTCTTGCCACAACCGGATGGCCCATTGATCAATACTCGGCTTCCGGGTTCGATTTTTAAAGTCAGATCTCTGAACAACCACCGGGAAGCAGACTGATAGCGCTTCGACACAGATTGCATTATTATCGATGTGTGCAGGTCTCTCTCTTGGTGATGTGTGGTGTGATACTGGGACGGAATGTCATTCTCTTTTTTCTCACCAATAATGTCCCGAAGGCGCTCTGTTTGTACTGACAAGCTCCGTAGAGAAAGCAACGCACTAGTGAGGCTTGAGATGCGGCGATCTGTTTGGTCCTTATAGGCAAGAAACGCGACAAGTGTTCCAATAGTCATTGCGCCATTCAGAACCGACAAGCCTCCCAGATACAGCACGATCCCCCTGTCAACACCCGCAGCGAGTTCCTGTAATCGTCCTGCTAGCATCTCTGTTTTTTGTTGTGTGGATCTAACGTTTGAAAGCTCGACGTTTTTATTTGCCCATGACAGAACTCTGGCTTGGGTTAATCCAGTCATTTTTATTGTCGAAATTGCTCTTACTGTTTCTAAAAATATATTTTGTTGTTGCCCGTCTAAGCTAGCGGCACTCACGGTTGCGGATTTGTATTTGACATAAAGGAACGTCTTGAGCAAAACATCGACCATTACTGATAGACACGCTACTACACCGATCCACCCGCCATATATAATCACCATTACGCCCGTGAAAATGGCCATGATTCCATCTAGAATATTTTGGGTGCTTGCTGAGGTCACGCCATTTTGAATGTTCGATATGCTGAGAAACCTGCTTTGAATGTCGCCTACATGCCGCCTTAGAAACCAGTCCGTGGGAAGGTCGATCAGGTGCCTCAGAACCTGCACTTTCATATGATGAGCGCTCGATTGCCTGAAGCGTATGGAGAGTTCCCCGCGTGCGAGAGATAGGCCAAAGTGACACACCGACAATCCAATGATCGCTATAACCACCCCCTGCATCAGATCAAGGTCGCGTGTCATAACGACTTCATCCACCACCACTTGAGTTAGCATTGGGAAAATCAGGCCAATGATTTCCAAAGCCAGCGAGAACACAAGAAGATTCGCTAATGATGAGTAAATTGCGGGTACTGTTTTTAAGAGTTGCACGGCTAAGGGCTCGGGCTTGTAACGCCGAATTTTGAAAGAACGAGACGGAAATAATTCGAGCGCTATGCCTGTGAATTGCCTTGTAATCTCAGTCGCCGAGAGACTCAATTTTCCAAGTGCGGGATCTATAATGGTGTAACGATTGAGCTTGCATGAGATGAATACTACAAAATGATTCTCGCGCCAATGTAATATTGTGGCTTTTGGCAACTTCCTCAAGTCTTCCAGGTCCACTCGAACAGCGCGGGCGTCGAGGTTGTATTCTCGTGAGATTGATATCAAGCTCTGAAGGCTCAAGCCGCGATCTGAAACGGGCCATTGCTGGCGTAGTTCAGCGAGTTCATTTTGATACCCGAAATGATTTAACACCGTCGAGAGACACGCTAAGCCACACTCGCTCGCCTCTCCCTGCATCGAAAATGTTATAGCCATACGCATTCTCGTCTATCTAACTCGAGTTTAAGACAATCCATCTTTACGCTACCGCGAAAAATCAGTCGTAGCGTTCCTAACGCGTCTCATGGGGTCTAGCATCCACTGGATGAGAGGTCGTCGCTCAATTGCCACGTGGGCAGTCACCGCACTACCAGGCGGTATCCAATGGGTCTGACCGGCAAAGTAGACGCTATCTGTATCCATGCGAACCAACACGCGATACCGAATTTTCACCTTATCCTCGTTTGTGCTCTGTTTCCCAACTGGATCATGCTCAGTTTGAGAGGTTTGGCCTCCGGTTCCTTCAGCGGGGGAGCGTGACACGAAGATGACCTTCCCCTTGAAAAGACCGTATCGTTGCGCTGGGAACGCTGCGAGTTCTAGTTGCACGTCTCCGTTTGGCTGTATGTGCGCAGCGCCAGCGTCGTCGACGAATACCTCAGCCATTAACGTGTGTGATGCCGGTAATACTGTAACTATATTTTGCCGAGATCGAACCTCGTCACCTGTATGAAGATCGATTCCACTTGCTATCCCATCAATAGGCGAAACTATTTCGACGTAGTGATGTGGTTCATTCGATATTATCTTTTCGTCTATTTCGACCATCTGGTTATGGAGTTGCAAAAGATCGTCAGTTAGAGACTGTGGTAATTCTAATATCTTCTTGAATAAATCAGATCTTTTGTTCAGGCAATCAATCTCGTTGCTCAATAGGCTATTCATCGACGACCTAGTCTCGGACAACTGCGCTAATTGTGACTGTACCTGCTGATTTGTAGAGATACCGTGTTTACGTTGCAATCTGAGTGAGTTGAGTTCGTCGCTCATTTCTATAATAGTAGCACGTTGGGCTCGAAGAGAACGCTTTACTTCTTCCATTCTCTGGTTGTTCAGCAATATTTGTGAATCTAAGTCTTTTTTATCAGAGTTATACACGTCAATTTTGATGTTTCGCCGTCTCTCTAATATTGATTTTTCTATGTTTAATTTTTCTGCGGTTAGTTCCGCAACAGACCCCGACTTAGTATAAGTGCCGATGTCTAATGTCATTATGACCTGACCGGCAACTACTCTATCGCCGTCTTTAACCTTTATTGATGCAACAGCGCCGTCTGAGGGGGACGCAACTACATTCAGTCCGGCGAGCGGTATGACCCTGCCATTCGCAGTCATATGCCTCGAATATTGCGTCACAAGCAATAGAAGAATCCCTCCGACCAAACCGATCGCAGTTGCATAAGAGGCTAATGAAAAGGCTGTGTTCCGTGGTGAAAGAGGATGTCCGTATTCGTTAACTGTTTTCGATCTGACGTATGCCGGAGAGTATAATGTGTCGTTCATTGGTCTACTCCAATCCGAACTGTCGCTCGTGCCTAGAAATCTCCCAGTCACTTACACATGCATAGAAATCGTCGAGTTCCTCAAGCCGCCACCGGACGAATTTGTCCAGAAATTTCTTGTTGTAAATACTTTCAGCCAGACTGCTTTGGGAGAGCCGGATTAGTGATTCGGACGAAAACTTGGGAAGCCGGGGAAGTGGCCTCTCTGGACTTCCTGCATCCATGTTGGGTCTGTCTTTATAAACAGATAACGGAGCCAGCAATACGCTTTGAATGATATAGGGATTAGTACTGCCGTCGAAGATACGGTACTCGATAGTTCCATGACTTGTTTTTCTAATGAGCTCGCCACGTGTCTCGTTTGAAACTAAGACTGCATGGGAATTCTCGCCAAGTGCGTGCCTTTGCTTGAACCAAGCGTGCATTCGTTTCATGGAATTAACGGTTGGAAGGCTGAACCCACTTAATTCAGGCGCCTGCTTCGAAAGCAGCATTGCGTAACTGTCTAGGTCTGGTGACTCCATGCCTGGCTGGTCCAAAAAAGAAACGTGCACATGGCACCCATTGCCTAGGTAATCAGGAGCCCTGAGCGGCATAAACGAGGCTGACACGCCAAGTCGCTGTGCTAGCTGGTCAATCATGTAACGAACAAAAACGTGCTCGTCCGCCGCGCTCAGTGGGCAGGTGTGTCGCCATGAAATCTCGTACTGATTGGGATCAGCTTCGGAGTGCAACTTGACCCCTCTTATTCCCGCTTTTTCGAGTAGGGACGGCAGACGGTCCAAAAACGGGATGAATTCGCTCCGGTGACGAAGCTCGAGTTGCTCCGGGTTTACTCCACGTTTTTTTTGCGGTCTCCCCACACCAAGCGAAAATTCGACTTCGAGGCCTGCTTCGATCTCGTATGGCTTGGTTCGGGCAATCAGGTTTATTAAGTGCGTTCGGACGCAGATGTCAGAAGGAAGCATACCGTCGACGATATTGCATGAGACCCACGCTGTCCGGCTATCGGTTCCTGGCAATGGTCGCAAGCTGGTCAAGTCAGGTTTAATTATAAAATCGTCAAGCCCCCTTCCGCGACCAAGCGACCAGTATCCTTCAGACGCCTTGTACCCCTCCCGAAGTACCTTATCGAAATCGCCCCTACTTATGAGTTTTCCACGTGAGCGACCATCCACGCCGCAAAATGTTGTCATGAAATATTCATAATCACCATAGTCGTGCACAGTAGAGGCGATCATCGCTCAACCTATTGCTAACATTACAGAGATAAGCCGGAGAAGATATTATTTTCCGGGGTCCGTGGGACTGCTGTTCGGATCTCCTATTGGGTAGAGATTGTCATAGCCAGGTATTGTGATGCTTCCTAGAGGGTCTCCGTTCCCACCAGATCCGTCCCCGATTACGCCTTCATTTTCCAATACGCCGGCATATGAAGTGTACCCCTGAACGATGACACCTCCACCGATTTGAGAAGGATCGGGCTGATAGACAAAAGTCTCTTCATATGCTTGGCCCCCGTAGTAATCGATCATGGCCTGCACGTTCGGGTCTGTAGCCAATTGCCCGATCATTTCTCCGTTTCCACCATCGGCTCCGGGGTCCGAGATGGCCGGGAACGAAGAACCGTTCCAACTCCCCACATAATGCACATTTGTAAGTCCACTCTGTGGGTTCAGAGGGTTGTTTACATTCGCTTGCTGATACGCATTAATTGCAGCTTGCTCGGTAGCGTAATCGTCGCCTCCTGTGATCCGATCAAGGATGCTACCAGACAGTATTTCTCTCATTTCGTGAGTACCTTTCTGAGGTGGCCAAAGTATCGTCTAGGCGACGGGATTTTTGCCCGCCGCTGGCACGTTGACACGAACTGTTACGAACCGCAATCGAAACGCAACAGTGAAAATAAAAAATATATTTTGTGGCCGTAAATAAGTATAAAATTAGTTAATTGTTTGTTAAATAGAATAACAGTCACATGATTGACTGCATATCTCGCATTTGCGACGGGGATGGCGTAATGTAAACCATTTCTACAACCCAAGATCGGGTAGGAGCTTTGCGTTATGCCGTTTTTTGCATTCAAGCTCGCAAATTTGAGCGTTGGATGAATTCTGGTTTATCAACGTGACTGTGCAATAATGATTTTGCCCGAAAGTAAAAAGCCCAGAATGGAGAAGACGCTCCTTGGACCCGCGCGCCTCGCCTCAGCGAGGTAAACCGGTTTCCCAGCCCTGGCATCGGGAACAACATTTTGAGCTACACGCCCGCATCGAGACCGCGCTAGGGCCTGTTAGGTCTTGAATGACGGAGCGAACTGCCCAGCTCATTTGTAATGAGCATGATGCAGTCTGTATTTTCTGATGATGCGTGGTCGGTCTGGGAACCTCTGATCGAGGCGGTCCGTCCGAAGGGCAAAACCCCGCCTCGTGATCTGCGACGGACGATGTCGGCGATTTTCTGGCGCCATCAGAATGGGACGAAATGGCGCTCCATTCCTGCGGAACTCGGCACCTGGTGGACGGCAGCCCAACTCTTCATCCGTTGGGCAAAAGTCGGCGTCTGGCAGGCTCTGTTTGAGCAGGCGAAAGGTCAGGATCCGGCTTTGGGTATGGTCTTCCTCAATGGCACAAACATTCGGGCTCATCACAAGGCGGCCGAAGCGGCCAAAAAGGGGGATGCAGAGAAAGCCGAAATGATCGTGAAGCAGTTGGCCGCTCGCGTGGAGGGTTTGCCAGCAAGGTCTGCGTAGCCGCAGATGGCCATGGAAAGGCCCTGTCTTTCACCCTGACACCAGGTCAGGCCCATGAACTCCTTTCAGCCATGGCCCTCCTTGACGCATTGCCGCACGACGACACAGCTTTCGAGCGCTCCCAGTCAACAAGGAGGTAACGAAGCGCAGTGATCGCGGAGGTTTTCCCACTATTGTTCGCACCAACGAACACAGTCTTTTCAGGTGACAGTCCAATTCTTGTCGAAACCAGTTTCCGGAAATTGGCAACCTCAACGAAATCGATGCGCATATCCACCACTCTCTCAAGGGAGCATAGCCGAACGACGCCCCCACGCAACGGAGTAAATAGTTCAGCGTGAAGCCGTCTGGTGGCAATGCGCTCGAAGCAGGTATTCTCACGACTCCTCTTGGCTCCCGAATGCAGCCGTTTGCCTCTGCAAGGCAGTTCACACTTCATCGGTGGTTCGGGTGAACGGACTTATTACAGGTCGCAGAGCCCAGTCTAGTCGCTGACTCGCGTCCACTCGAATTTGTCAGCCTTAATCTCGGCGCTTGTCTCTGAAAAACCTGCCCAAAGGCCAGTTGCGGCGTGACCGTTGCCGCTTGCTCGTAATTGAAACACGCCATGATAGCCGCCATCGCCGCCACGTCTATCGAACCAAATGCCTGTAACGATGGTTTTGTCGCGGCTGAGCTTGCCGACAAAGCCGTAAGGAATACGGTGGCCCGTTGTGGTTGAACCAGAACCTTCAAAAGCGATGCTATTAAAGCAACGATAGAGTCGTCCACATTCGGTATTGGCCGGCTCAAAGGTCGGGCTATTGACCTTCCAAGTCACGCTCCATTCTCCACTCCACAGCGGATGTCGTAGAAAGCGGCACGTACACTTGTCAAAAATGCGAATACCCGAAAGCGTCGAGGTGATGCGTTTTGCAACATCAGCGGTGATCGCGCGCCAGAGCGACCGGAGCGCCAGCCCGCTGCTTGCGCCGATACCGAGCGTAACGACATGCAACCAGTCAATCTCCGACGAAATCATAAGCAACCAGTTTGACACATTACCCTCGCGTGATGAGTGTAAAAGATCCTAGATAACAGGATCAAACAACACTTTACTCTCGCAGTGGCGGCATAGCTATCCTAGCTACTGAAAGCGGTTTGGCTGTAGAGACCAGAGCACGAAACTGCGTGTCACTAGTCAAATGAGTTTTTTTGTATAGCGGGCGGTCTGCTCAGACCCGTTCTCAGCGCACAACTGAGGCCATATAGACCTGTGCTTTCGTAAAACGGGCTCTCTAGAGCGTGATCTGATTGACCTGAATCGAAACTTCTTGCTCGACGCGGTGAGAGTTTGATTCACCATGCTAGCTGGGCAGGAGGCCAATACGGATGTATCAGGCCCTGTCACAGGACCTTACCTGCTCATTATTGCCGCGGTTGACGAGGAGATGTCACGCGGCGCCGCAGTGCGGCGCTTTGGTGCCGGCATTTCTACCGCCGTTCGGTGGATGCACGAGTGGCGGACCAACGGTGTCGTCACCCCCAAACCCCATAGTGGCGACTTGCGATCTCACCGCGTCGAGCCTTTTGCGAAGTTGTTCTGTTTGCGATCGACCAACATACGGTGTTTCGAAGAGGCTCCAAGAATATCCGACCGCGCCGGAATTCGGCCTTTGTATAGGCTCCGCAGGGGCCGGACACGAATGCTCCCTGCCTTGTTTACCATCCTCGTCTACGCGACGAGGACATTTTCTACGCCCGCCCGCTCAAAGCCGCGTTACACGTTCCTTTCGGAGCAAAGGGCGTGTGTGGGTCATTCTGAATCGAGAGCAGTCCACCTTGCGCGGAAATCCGGGGCGTCAGATGTGCCGGATAAAAATACCCTTGGCTCTCGAAAGGGTTGGCTTTGCTCGTGTCTATCGGACCTTGTTTGACGCGCCATACATAAAAGGCGGCTGCCCCGCTATAAGAGGGTGTATCGACTTGTTCGCGCTTCAGCCAAGCGCCGTCGGCGTTATCACAGACAGCGAAGAACAGGGCTACTAGCGGATTCGTTGTCCAGTCCAGCAGACGCGTAGGTAAGGTGTGATGCTGTGCCAGTGCCATCCAGTCCCAGTCGTTGTCGGGAACGTTGCTAAGAAATGGACGAGCCGCAGCCTTGAAGCGATTTAGGGCACCCTGCTCGTTAATGATTTCGCTGGCATATAGGAGATCTAAGTCGATCACATTCGGGTCAGGGGCTGCCCGTGCCCTGGTGATGCGACCGATCTTCGGGATCAACTTCCAGTCATCGCGCTTTTCGCCTCGAAAAAAATATCCTGTATCGGGCCGAAAACGAGAAACGATCTCACGAAACTTAGCGAAATCATTAATCGTTTCGTCGTCGGTTGGACACACCATAAACTGCTCCCGATAGCGCAAATCACAGGAACGCCCGCGAGGCACTCACCTCACCACGCATTGCACCAAAATCACTTACCTTTCAGCATATTTTTGAATCAAAACAAGTAGTACGAACGTGACTGGACTGATTAGCGTCGGGCGACGGTATGGACCGAGCTAGACCGAGAGCCATGAACGGTGGTTTATCATCTGCGCCCGCAGCGATCTCCGAACAAGAAAAGTTCGTGCGCAACGGCGAGCCCCTCGTGCATGGCATATGGCCGAAAGGGGAGGCGTCGGCCCTGCCCGGAAGCCGACATTTGGCGGACTAGGTTAGAATGACGGCTCTGTCCCAAACTCTTTCCTTACCGCTTCGCATAGCAATATCGTCTTTTAGACACTGTAATACCCGCGTGAGTGTCTGACATGCGGGCGGAGCAACTATGACAGCTGCCGGCCAGAAGGGGGCAAGCGTTGCCTAGTCACCACGTTCGCTCTATGTTCGTTTCATGTGTCGAGGCCGCATAAATTCGAGGACCGGGTGAGTGCATAGAGGTGGAATTGCCGATAAGGTTGGCAACCGCTTCGAAGCACGCTGGCTGACACACCAGTTGCTAGGGCTTTTGGACAACACGATCCAAGCGATCACGATCGAGGCGATCGGCGACGACGAGCAGGGGTTCGAATTCTCGATTACTCGGGCGAGCGGTTCGGACTGGCATCAGTGCAAACGCCAGACCGCTTCCGGAGCATGGTCGATCGCCAGCCTTGATGTTGCCGGTGTGCTGGCGGCATTTCAAGCCAAAACCGGTACAGATGGGGCACGTTGCCTGTTTGTATCGAGCGATCCCTCGCCGCAGCTAAAACTGCTGCAAGACAAGCTCCCCGCGACACACAGCGTCGAGGCATTCGAGGCGAGCCTATCGAAAGCGGAAACCCAGCATTGGTGCCTGTTGAAGGAGCGGCTAGGGGGTGAGGCCGCTAATGCTTTCCGCTTCCTCGGGCAGACAGAATTCCGCACTTTGTCCGAGCCAGACCTCGCCGATATCCTGCGGGCGCGCCTCGCATATTGGTTCAAGGGCGATCCCAACATCATAGCGGCCCAGTTCCGCGTTTGGCTTGAGGAGGAGCGCAACTTCAACCGGCCGCTCGGTTATGACGACGTCATCGCCTTTGTCCGCGGGGCGGGGATCGAGACCAAACAATACGAGCTCGATCGTGCACTGCCGGGACGTATCCGCGACGCTACCTTAAGCTACATCGGCTCTTATCCGCCGCTCGGTGCGGGCCTGTACCGGATCGAGCGCACCGCCGTGCGTGAAGTGATTGGGGGGCTGCAGGCAGGCGCGGGAGTCGTGCTGGTCGCGGGCACCGCGGGCATCGGCAAATCGGCGATCATCGCCGATGTGATCGATCGGTTGCGCGGCGATGGCACGCTGCATCTCGCATTCCGAGTCGACCAGGCTGGCGCCGTCGCGACGCTCGACGAGCTCGGCGCGCAGATCGTCGGCACTGCCGACAATCCGGTGGTGATCCTCGAACAGATCGCCGCCAATAAGCGTGCGGTGCTAATCGTCGATCAGGCCGACGCGGTTAGCGAAGTCTCGGGACGAATTGCCGAGCTGCGCCGTGTTGTCCTCGAACTGGTTCGTAAAGCCGCCCTATATCCGCGGGTGCAACTGATCTTCGCATGCCGCAGCTTCGACCTCGATAACGATCACGCATTTCGCGAGATTGCCAGGGCCAAGGGCACTGTACGGGTGGATGTCGGGCTGTGCGAACGCGCCGATATTGACCCGGTACTCGCCCGACTTGGCATCCTGTACGATGCAAACAACACGCGACTGATGGCTCTGCTCGCACTGCCGATCGGCCTGACGCTCGCCGCGGCGCTTGCGCAGAGCGGAATCAGCGATCTGCGCCGCGTCGAGCATCTCTCCGAGCTTTATGGCCGTTTGCTCTTGGCGCGCGATCAGGAAATTCAGCGCGACTTTCGACCTGGCTGGAGCGTCTACGCGCCTTTGACCGCGCTCGCTACGGCGATGAGCGAGCGACAGGATCTCATAGCCCCGGTGGCCACGCTTGATGCCTATGCGAGTGCGATCAGTGTCCTCCAGCGTATAGGGCTGATTGTCGTCCGCGGCCAGCGGGTTGGCTTTATTCATGAATCTTTGTTCGATTATCTCCATGCACGCGCCTTTGTGCAGGAGCGGAAGCCGCTGGTCGACTTTCTGCTAGGAAGCGAGCAGACCCTGTTCCGCCGCACCCAGACGCGCCAGATCCTCGCCTTCGAGCGCGAGCTTGAGTGGGCGCGCTATCTTGCCGATCTAAGTAAGATCCTGAGCGATGCTCGCGTGCGTCCGCATATTCGAGAGACGATCGTGCGCTGGCTCGCGACAATTCCAGACCCTATGCACGCCGAATGGCAGCTGGTCGCGCGCTACGCCGAGTGCGACGGACTGCCGGTCAAAGCTGGCAATGTGATTTTCGGGCGCAAGCCTTGGTTCGATCTGCTGCACGCCCAAAGCGTGTTCGATGACTGGCTTGCAAGCGAAGGCGACGATCTCAACTGGGCGCTAGGATTCCTGCGCTCGGTCGCTCCGTTCGCGCCGGACGGGGTCTCAAAGCTGATAAACGATTTTCTCGAACGCCGGCCCGATCGTCTGCGCGATGTTTTCGCAACCCTGTCTTTCATTGATCCCAAGGCCGATGCACAACCGCTTACCGATTGTCTGATCGCCGCGCTCGACCGCGCGGTGCCTGAGGACTGGGAAAGTGGCGGCAACGACTGGGGCGATTATTACGGATCTTGGATAAAGGTCGCTCCGCAAGAGGCTGCACGGATTTTTGGCGCACAGTTGGGGCGCTGGTTTCGTCTCAATCCTGAGGGGCATCCGTTCAAGCATCGCTACGAAGATGGCGGAACGTCAATGTATTGGCTGAGCGAACTCGCCAAGGCTGACCCGCTAGCGTTCCTCGAAAATTTCCTGCCCTTCATGCGCTTGGCGATGGAACGCTCGGTTGAAGGTGAGGATTTACCAGCCAATGATAGCATTTGGCATTGGCGGCGTTGGGACCAAACTGATGTCCGCTCTGTCGATCTACTCGATGTCGTGCGGGTGGCGCTGGCAGAGGTCTCGCGTGCAACCCCGCGAGCGGCGATGCGGTTGCTTCGTGCGATGGAGCCCGGGACCTATATCACCAGCCTGCACTTGCTGCTTGAGGCTGTCGCGGCGAACCCAGAAGCGCTGCGCGACCTGCTGGTCGAGCAGTTCGACAATCCCGGACTGTTCAAGGCAGGCTGGTACAATGCTGACGCGCACTCGGCTGGCTGTGCTATCGCCGCGACAATGCCTTGGCTGACGGAAAGGGAACGGGATCTTGCGGAAGCTGCAATTCTCGCCCTCCAACCTGAGATTGAGTGCGCACGGCGCGCGCTAACACGAGAAGCTAACAAGCCGGGCGAACCTCGCTTGCAACCGCAGACCAAGGGATACGCAACCTACTGCCTCAATGATTCGGGAAAACGCCAATGGTCTGTGCTGCTTCAGATCAGGGCGGAGCAACTATCGCCGCGGGCTGCGAAGCGGCTCGCCGAACTGAATCGTAAGTTCGCAGGCCATAAGCCTGAACAGCCCGACGGTATTCGAGGTGGGATGGTTCGCTCGCCGATCGATGGTGAACGAACAAAGCTCATGAATGACGCAGCATGGCTAAAGGCGATCACCAAGTTCAGTGTTCCACGCGAACAGCGAGCCTGGAGTGAGGACGGATTACGTGGCGGCGCGACGGAGTTATCACGCGAATTGCAGGAGCGTGCCAAAGAGGCACCTGAGCGCTTTCTCAAACTGCTCGCGTGTTTCCCTAACGGGACGCATCAAGACTTCGCTTGCGGAATCACTGGTGGAATCGCCGAGGCCAATCCTGATGCTGACATGATTGAGCGGGTGCTGGAGGCCGTGGATATGAACCCGGCGGCAAGACCGGACGATCGCTCGCTGATCCGGATGATGCGGGTATGCTCTGGTCCGCTCGGTCCGCGTGCTGAAAAACTGCTGCTGGATGTTGCCACCGGTGACGATGACAGCACGGGTATGGGCGATATTATGCACGACGAGCGCGACAAGGAGCCTGACTGGAAGCGTGCCTTAACACTTGGTGGCGACCTCAACGGAAAGGCGATCAATTCAGCGCGCGGTTTGGCGCTCGAGATTCTGGGCACCTTGTGCTGGGACTCAAAAGAGACTTTCGAGATTTATCGGCCTGCGATCGACTCGATCATCGGTGCGTCGGCTGCCGCGCATGTTCAATCAGCGCTCGGCGGCGTGCTGATGAGCGCTCTTAAGCATGAGGGCAAGCGAGGCGTCGATTGGGCGCTGCGCACCGCGCGCGCCTGCCCTGAAGCGTTTTACACAAACAACGGCCAGCAGATCGTCGGCTGGATTTCTGGTCTTGACCTTGATGGCTTCGCGCAACTTATCAATCAGATCTATCTGATCAATGAGGACCCGCTTGCACGCGGGTTTGCCGCCCTGGCCGTTTTCCGGCGATGCCTTGATGACCCAGAGTGGCTCCCGTTTGCCGAGAATCTGATCAGCACCAATGCGGAATACCGCTCGGCAGCCGCAGCCGTCGCCGCCGCCAATTTCGAATCCGCGCGCTTTGGTACGACCTGCACCGACTGGCTGATCCGGCTGTTCAACGATGAGAACGTGATCGTGCGGCACGAAGCAGCCGACTGTTTTCGCCGGATGAAGACCTCGGACATCGCCGCACATACTGGGCTGTTTGAAGCGTATGTTGCATCCAGATACTTTGAGGTCGACCGAACCTATTTCCTGCATCGGCTTGAGCATGCTCCGCCTAGTCTCGACGAGCTGGTGCTTAAGTTGCTCGAAGATACGCTTAAAGCAAGCACCGAAGGAAACCGACATCCACGAGCCTATGAGTTACACGAGGTCGGTAAGTTGGTTCTCAAGATATATGCGTCAAATGTCGAGCATCCCCAACGACGAACCAGATCGCTTGATCTGATTGATCGCTTGGTTAAAGGAGGCCTTATGGAAATGCAAAAGCTCGACGCCGCATAGCGGTTCAACAAGCGCCCAATATAAGTTTTTTACTCGCTCATTGCGAGGCGGAAAGATACTTCAGGCCTATTCTTAGAGCTGCAGGTAACCGGCGCGCCGACCTCAAACCGATCCAGATCGATCATCTTTGGATCGAGATGTAGATGTGATTACGGATTTCAGCTCGGCGCTGACGGACTAACGCTGACGTCCATTGCGGCGAAGATGCTCGGGATAATCCGGTGCGCCGCCCAGAATCGCAAACCGATCCATTCCTGTGAGGAGAGGTGGAGGATTGTCCACCAGCCAGACGCGATATTCCTCTTCAGTGTCGAAGTCCGGCGTCTGGTCGAAGAAGTCGCTCAGGCGCCCGCAACTGATGCAGGGATAGGCTTGGGACGCCTCCTGGAAATGCATCCTGCACATGGCGCTGCAAAATGGACAGCATTCTTCGAGTTCGAGGTCCCCCCATTCCCAGACGCCGAGATATTCGGGAACGGCGTCACGATCATGACCGATGATTTCGAAGGCGTCGGCATGTCGCGCGACGAAGCCATCGCTCCTGGCTCGCAGGAGATCCTACAAGATTTCGGTTGGATCGAGACTGGACCACTCGCCTGCGACGCGGCACGCATGAGGTAAAATCGGATTTCGCATATTTGCTTTGGTTTCAGCGCGCGTTTTACCCCAACCGTTCTTCCGGCATTCCAGATGACCCGGTCCCAAACGTGCCCTCGGTTTTGAGTAAGGGTCTGTGGGGTGTTGTATGCCTTGGTTGCATGTTGAGCGAAAGCCTCTGGCGTCATGCCGTTGAGGCTGGTATGGGGCCTGACGGAGTTCTAGTCAGCCAACAATGCGTCGATAACCGATCGGGCGTGGCCGGGGCAATCGACTGGAGCCAGTCCGGTCAGGCCTGCGCCGACGAACGTCGAGTTTCGACGAAAGCTGCCGCCCAGATTGAAAGAACCGGACTATCGGCAAAGCGCCCATCCTCGCCGTTCGTGGTCAGGGCATATAGCCCAAAAGCAGACGTCCGCTCGTGCGCTGCCAGGCAGGTTCGCAAGCGCTCCCCAATGCGAACCGGCATCAATGGCAGTAGTCGATCAGGGAATCGGTTGCCCCTTTCCGATTGCCCAGTCGCGATTGCTGCGGTTGTCATAGAATTGCGGTAGCCCAGGGTAGGGCGTCGGAGAGGCCGTTTCTTCGGGAGAATAGCGCGGCACGAATTCGTACCAGCAGAGTTCCATGTCTGGCCCACGCTGCACGATCACGTTTCCTTCCGCCAAGCGAAAATTGTGCACGATGTGCTGACGGACTTCATCGCAAACAAGGTTCGCCGCGCGTGTCAGTTCGAGTATGAGGTCACTAACTATATCAACATGGAAGTCGTACTGCGCCGCGAGCTTGGCGTAAAGCGGCGGGTCCCATTGTTTGATCTGGTAGAATTTGCGGGTGAAGAGTTCGGCGCCTTTGCCGCGCGGCTCGAGATGCTCGTGCATAATCTCCTGAAAATCTTGCAGCACCCGGCCGAAATTGCCGAAAGCAAGTTCGAGCGAAGGATAACGACCGGGCCAGATACGCCCGAGAAGCCATCGGCGCAGCGCCCTAAGATCCTCATCGACCTTCACCCAAATGCGCGGTTGCCCGGACCCGAGCACCCAGCTACTCCATGCAGTCCATTCGTCGAGATGTGTGAGCCGAACCCATTCGTCGACATAATCGGCATAGATGGTGTCATCGCATATCTTGACCCTGTCGAGTCCGAGAGATTGCTCCACCCAATCCTCGTGCTCCGCCTTCAAGATTTTCAGACGGTGGACTGTCCAGACTGCTTCATTGTCATCGATTATCTTGTGATCGACGTTGCAGAGAAGAACGAGGTTTGCATAGCGGTTGCGGTCTTCGACCGAAATCGTGGGGTCGGTGCGCGGGCCGCCGTCCTTCTCAGCGACAATGTGACAATTCTCGCCGACAAGTGTGGGGTCGTCAGTCTCGCTGATGTCTTCGACTAGCTGACGGCGGCATTCGGGCATGGCGCAGCGCGCGGCGGCTTTGCCCCACAATATTTTCTGGGTTTTCAGGCTGACGGTCACCAAAGAATTTCCCGATGCTTGGCTAAGGAACATATCCTCCTTGGCCGTTCCCGACAACAAAGGCGTTGCGTCTTGTAGTAGTCGTTCCGGCGCCTCGGCGCGCTTCCAACAGCCGACTGTCAGTCTTGGCCGCCGACGCCACGGAGAAATACCTTCTGCTTTACCTCGGCCGTAATAAAGCGTGCGGCCGTTTGTCGTCCACGACCTGAGCTCAATGTTGTGGCCGATGGCGGACGTCGGGTATCGCATGCTTCTATGACGTCGAAAAGACTGCACGATAAAACCTCAAAACTAAACATTTAGTTGCGACGACATGGTAGCTTAAAAAGTCTGATTCTCCAGGAAGCGAGCCGCTCTAATTCACTTTGCGCTCGTTGCCGATTCTCTTTTTTACGACTGTCATCATGCGTCGTCATGTCAACTGTTCATGGGTTGATATCTTGATATCGTTGATAGAAACGGGAAAAATCTGTGCGTGGCCCTGATGCGGTTAGGGGGTTTGAACCGCCCTAGACATTTTACCCGCCCCCATGCGTTCGGGGCAGGAGGGTCGGTCACGACCATGCACCGATTGCATGTCAATAGATTTCTCAAAAATCGACATTTCTTCACGCTCGGGTGCGTGCTGCACGTGACCCGTGCCGTCTTAGCCAAATGGCAGGAGCCGCAGAGTAGCTTGACGTTGCTCGGGTCGAGCCGTGCGCCACCATCCTGAAGCGCATGGCCGTAGTCACCGAACACCCGGCAGCCGGGACGCCTGTATTCTTCGCAAGCCCGACCATGCTCTTTGACCAGACGCGACATCAGGCTGCGTCATTGGCAACCGTGCGTAGCCCACCAGGCAGAGCCGCCAGCGTCATGCTGCCCTCGCACGGGCGCGGTATTCGGAAAGCACGGGCTCTGGCACAACCTCACCACGCATCTTGGCAGCAAGGAACGCATGGTAATCCGCGCAATACTGGTCCTCGGCAGCACGTTCGGCATAGGTCATCTCGCGCATGGGCACGTCGCCCTTGGCAATCGCCTTCTCGACCGCGCCACGGAAATACATCAGGCTGCGGACTTCGGCACCGCGCGCACGCTCACGTTCTGCAATCGGTTTGATGGTTTCGACCACGATGGCCACCACGTCATCAGCCGACAACCCCTTGGCCAAGCCGTCAGCAGCCCACTGCCGGGCAACATCCCACCGCGCCATCGACCGGGCTTCATCGAAACCGCCTGCCGCGAAGGCCGCAGGGCCAAGCTCGGCATAGAGCTCGTCGATCGCGTGCGCGTCAGCTTTAGCTTCTAAGCTATTAGTACTAGCTAAGCTAAGCTTAGAGCCGCTGTTTTGAGTTTGGGTTTTTTGGGTTTTGTCAGCAGACACGGTTTTGCCTCCCTTGATGACCATCGGCGGCAGCGACCGCTGCGCCTGATCGTTGCGGCGTTCCAGTTCCTTTTTCGTTGGTCTACCGCCCTTTCTGCCGTTCTCGCGGTTCGCGATCGTGCGCTTGGACAGGGCAAGCTCAGGCGGAAAACCGAGCGTCATTGTGTCGCTGCACCACGTCAGCATTTGGGTTTTCGAATGGGTTACCAAATGGGTTACCAATTCGGTTTCCGACATGTGAAACCGAAAGCGCGCAACACCCGCCAGATCGAGCCCGTTATCGGAACCGAACCGCAAAAAGCCGTCCGCGCCATATTCAAGGATCAGCTGCATCAGCATCACCCAGATACCGATGGCCTCGAAACCCAATTGCTGCAATCGCAGGTCTGTTGCCGCCAAGTGCATGAGGCGACGCTCTGGAACTGATCTGGCCATGGTTAGAACGCCCTCAGGCAAATGCAGCCGTGCTGATCACGACTGATGATGGAAACCCGTTCGAGCGCGTCCAACGCGCGCTCAAGATCACTGGCATCGGCAGACAGCCGCCGCGCCAAGTCGTTGCCTTTGACCGCCCGCGCCTCAGGCGGCGCAGGAAGCTCGGGTAATTCGTCATCAATACTGTTCACCCGCAACTAGGCTGGCGTAGCCGATAGACGAGGCTCGCGTGCTAAAGATATGGCCATCGTAAGTAATCATCGTCCATCATCAGAGTTTTTCATGAAGGGGTTGGTAGTTTCCGCTCCAATAATGTTGTATGTGCCGTTGTCCGAAACAGAGCGCTTATATGACACACGTCACCAGTGGACGATTTTTGTTAAACGCCGCACTGTATCATCACGCTCGCCGATCTGACGCTTAGTCACAAAAATCTAAGAACATATTGATTTCAACTATGGTGATGGTAAAAACATTTTGTTTTGTATTTCAAGGGCAAAATATCGCGTGTGGCTCTCCATCACTCGGTGCATTATCTGGTCATGAAACGAGCTCCCAAAAAATCAACATCTATCGTGAACGCGACCTTTGCGGGTCGTCTGAAAGAAGTTCGAGAGAGCTTCGGCAACAAGATCGGCAATCCGGGACTTAAGCAGAAGGAATTCGCAGAGATCCTTGGGCTTGAGGCTGAGCGCTACTCCACCTACGAGCGTGGCACTCGTGAGCCGCCATTATCAGTCCTAGCCGCGATCCGGCGCATTACCGGAGTCAAGCTTGATTTACTGATTGGGGCAGCCCTTGATCTTGTAGATAGTAACTTGGTGTCCATAACGGAGGCCGGAGCTGTATGGAGCAGCGAGCGTAAGATCCTTGTGGTTGGGCGCTGGGAGACGATCAAGGGGGTCGCTGAACTCCCGACGTCTGTAAACTTCAAGCGCTCAGAGATCTTAGAGCGCGGCCACACGGCGACGCATGAGATGTTTGCGGTTTTCTGTCAGCTGGCGATTGCCGGCTTTCCGCCCGCTGAACTCCATCAGCAATTTCTCAATATCGACGCTTACCGGGTTCATATGCGACCTCACGTGGGTGGCTTCCTTAGCCAGGATTACGAGGAATGGCTCAGGAGCCAAGCGTAACGACCTGCAGCGACTAGACAACATTATGTTGTTTACAAAAACAACATAATGTTGTCTAGTCGCGCATCGCACTCGTTGTGGGAGGCTGTTGCGTCAATCTGAGCCTAACGCGAAGGGGAATGTGATTGACCAATGGATGGCGGCTCAACACTCGAGCATAAAAGGCGCGTATATTTTTGATATCTTGCGGTCATTGATCGCCAAAATCGTGTGGATGTCGCAGCGCTGAAGTTCCGGTCTGGCCCAGAGCGAAGGGGCGTAGATCATTCACTCTAATCGAAAATACCACGAAAGTCATAAATGCATCACTCATGGTGGGAAAGTGAGCAATGGGCGACAATATTAATCCAGCCGCCCTCGGGACAGAAGACGCTGCGCGATATATGTCGATTTCGACGCCAACATTTCGAATTCACGTCGCACCGGATTTGAGACCCGCGATCATCGGTGCGCGCAAAGTGTGGTTACGGCAGGATCTCGACCAGTGGCTCGAACGCGCCACCGGCCGAAGGCCCGACGCCGAAACCGCGATCCCGCAAAACCCTCTGGACGCACTGATGTGACAATTATCCGTTTGCGCTACATCCACAAAGTTCGGGATCGCTACGGCAACCTGCGCTTTTATCTCCGTAAGCCGGGTCATAAGGCGATCCGCCTGCCTGACAATGCCGATCCGACATTCCTGTCGGCCTATCAGGCAGCTTTGGCGACGACCGAGATCAAGCCCGAGCGACCGAAGATCGGCGGGGATACCTTGGCCGGGCTCATTGATGCATGGCAGCAAAGCGCACACTTTCGACAGCTTGGACCTTCAACACGCGAAAACTACCGCCGCATCCTGCGCCGCATGGCATTTGAAGACTACGCAACCCATAAGGTGGCGCACTTCGAGGCGAAACACATCCGCAGCTTTGTAGCCCGCCTAACAGACACACCAGCAGCCGCCAATCACAGGCTTCGACTCTTCCGCATGATGTTCGAGTTTGCCGTGCACGATGGGTGGCGGGACGCTAACCCGACCATAGGCGTACGCCGCTTGCGCGAGGTCGGTGATGGTGCCGCAAGCTGGACCGACGACCAGATCAGCCAATACGAAGCACGCTGGCCCAGCGGCACGCAGGAGCGTCGTGCGTTGACCTTGCTGCTCTACACCGGCCAGCGCCGCAGCGACGTGGTCCGGATGGGCTGGGAGGACGTGCAGGACGGCTTGCTGCGCGTTCACCAACTCAAGACTGGCGCGGTCCTGATGATCCCGATTCACGAAATGCTTCTGCGCGAGATCGAGCAGTGCCGGGCCGATGCCCCGCGCTTCCTGATGTCGCGGGAGACCCGACCCAGAGCGTTTTCAGCGAACGGCTTCTACATGCGCTTTGTGGCGTGGTGCCGGGAAGCGGACCTTCCGGCTGGCTTGAGCCCTCACGGCCTACGCAAGGCCGCCGCCAGACGGCTTGCCGAAGCGGGATGCACACCGCACCAGATCGCCGCCATCACCGGCCACAAGACGCTGTCCGAGGTCGAGCGCTATACACGCGCGGTCGATCAAACGCGCCTCGCCCGCGAGGCGATGGAGCGGATCGCTCGTGTAAAACATTATCCACATTTTTGTAAAACAGCGATGTAAGTTATTAATTTAACTTACGAACCAGACAAGCTGGCGTCCCATAGGGGATTCGAACCCCTGTTACCGCCGTGAGAGGGCAGCGTCCTAGGCCTCTAGACGAATGGGACGTAAGGCTTGAGCGGCCTTCTATAAGAACCCGCCCCGCGATGCAAGAGGGCGGTAAAAAAACTTCAGGGCTGCAGTTGCAGGACGGTCTCGGCCCGCGCAGTCGCAGCGTGCCACAGCACGATGCGATCCGGGCCGCCGCCGGTAACCACAACTGCAAGCCCGTCCTGCGTTGGCGTAACACTCTGAATATGCGCGCCATCGGGTTCGTGCAGCATGGTCGTCGTGAGGACCGTCATCGCAGCAACCGGCGGTAATGCGGCGTGGGCAACGGCGTGAGGACGCGGTTGGGACAGCCTGTGTGCCACAGTGATCAGCAGGACAGTCGTGCCGATCACGATCAGGCCGCCCATGAAGATGACCGCAGCCATCAAACCCCGGGAAACAGGGGGAGTGTCAGACAAGGAATTTCCCTTTCGCTCCGGGTGGAGTAAATCGCCACCATGGTCAATCAATCGCCAGTCGCACTTCCGCCCTCTTTCTCTATCGTCGCCACCGAAGCGGACGAGGGGGACAGAACCGATCGCTTTCTGGCGCGCGTCATCGGCACGCTTTCGCGCTCCCGGGTCAAGTCCTTAATGGAGGAGGGGATGCTGCGCCGTGACGGACAGGTTCTGCGCGAGCCAGCGGAAAGCGTGAAGGCCGGCGCACTCTATGATCTGGTACCGCCTCCCGTGGTGGCGGCCCATCCGCAGGGGCAGGACATCGCACTGACGATCCTGTATGAGGATGCCGATCTGATCGTCATCGACAAACCGGCTGGCCTGGTCGTCCACCCCGCTCCGGGAAACGAGGACGGCACGCTGGTCAACGCATTGATCGCCCATTGCGGCGACAGCCTTGCTGGGATCGGGGGGGAGCGGCGTCCCGGCATCGTTCATCGGCTCGACAAGGATACGTCAGGCGTCATGGTCGCGGCCAAGACGGAGCAGGCTCAGGTCGCGTTGTCCGAGGCTTTTGCGACACGGGCCATCGATCGTACTTATCTCGCGCTGTGCTGGGGCAGTCTGACGCCCGCCACGGGGTCGTTTGACGGCAATATCGGGCGCGACAAGCGCGACAGGAAGCGGATGACGGTGGTGGCGACGGGCGGTAAAACCGCACTGACCCATTATCGCACGCTGCGCTCCTTCGGGCTTGGCGTTACGCTGGTCGAATGCAGGTTGGCCACGGGCCGGACACATCAGATTCGGGTGCATTTTTCGCAGGCCGGTCATGCACTTATTGGCGACCCCGTTTATCTGCGCCGGATTCCTGCAGCTGCTCGCCTTCTGAATGCAGACGCAAAGCGCGCGGCGCTCGACTTTCCGCGGCAGGCTCTGCATGCCGCGCGGCTGGGTTTCAAGCACCCCAGAACGGGTGAATCCCTCCTGTTCGAAACAGCAATTCCTGAGGATTTCCGCGCACTTGAGGCAATTATTGCCCAAAATTAAGGCAATTTAGAACGAAATCCTTGCGTAACCCTTTCGAATATGATTGTAATATGCCTCTGTCCCGAGGCGCCTCAGCGCCCCCGGAATAGGACGTCTCGCACTTGCGCGGCCCAAGAGGGAGCCACCTGCGGGGACGTTAAGTCCTTTTCCACGCGTCACCTGAACCGAAGCCGGTTTGCTCGCGTTGCTGACTGTATCTCAGAACCCGAGTTCCTGCTCGTCAGGCGAAAGGAGCCGTATCATGGCCTCTGCCGTCATTAATGTAGGTCCTGAAGCCAGTTTATCCAGGTATTTTCAGGAAATCCGCAAATTTCCCCTGCTGACCCAGCAGGAAGAGATCGATCTGTCCCGTCGCTGGCGCGATGCGGAGGATTCTAACGCTGCCCATCGCCTTGTGACCTCGCATCTGCGTCTCGTGGCGAAGATCGCCATGGGATATCGCGGCTACGGGTTGCCCGTCAGCGAGTTGATAAGCGAAGGCAATATTGGGATGATGCAGGCCGTGCGCCGCTTCGACCCGGATCGTGGCTTCCGTCTGGCGACTTATGCCATGTGGTGGATTCGTGCTGCCATTCAGGAATATATCCTGCATAGCTGGTCGCTGGTGAAAATGGGCACGACTGCGGCCCAGAAGAAGCTCTTCTTCAATCTGCGTCGTCTGAAGGGGCAGATGCAGGCAATTGATGAAGGGGATATGGCGCCAGAGCAGGTCGGCAAGATCGCAAAGACGCTGGGTGTTTCCGAGAACGACGTTGTGTCAATGAACCGTCGTCTGGCCGCACCTGACCACAGCCTGAATGCCCCGCTGCGCGCGGAAGGCGATGGTGAGTGGCAGGACTGGCTGGTGGACGATCAGGATAGCCAGGAAGACACCCTCGCGGAAGCCGAGGAATTCAGTGGCCGCAAAGCGTTGCTGGGTGAAGCGCTGGCGACACTGAACGAGCGCGAGCGGCATATCCTGACCGAGCGTCGTCTGAAGGAAGAGCCTGCGACACTCGAGGCCCTGTCGCACGATTACAACATATCGCGCGAACGCGTTCGCCAGATCGAGGTGCGTGCGTTTGAGAAACTGCAGGCTGCCATGAAGTCCAAGGTGGCGACCATCCGTGGTCTCGGAACCCGAGAAGCGTTGGCATAAGGGTCGTGCAGGCCGCTGATCCTCAGGGTACTTCCTGAGGGCCAGCGGCCATTCTTCCATCGGGGGGCAAGCCCCACTCCTGCTCCAGATCCAGACGACGCGATGACAGTCGTTTCATTGTGCGTCGCAGTTTCGCCCGATCGGTGAGGCGCGCTGTCGCGGCTGACACGTCGTAAATAAGCCACCCCAGCAGTGCCGCGCCCCAGTCACCCACGATGGTCTCGGGTCTGGCGATCACGTCCCAGAAAACGGCCCAGCCAGTGTCGGCGCGCCAGAGCTCAAAGGCTGGATGCACGAACGCCACTGCGGTGTAGGCAGCGATGACCCGTGGGACATCATAGCCGATCTGACGACGGAGCAGCACAGCCAACCCGATCGGCATGGCCATCAACGCAGCCAGCGCGCCGAGTGACGGTGCGATAAGGACGCATAGTCCGACGGCAAAGCCATGCCACCATCGAAAATCAAATGACGTCGGGGATGTGTTGACGGGGGTCGCAGCGGACTGAGTCATGTGGCGAACTCAATGATCAGCATCATCAACATGCCGCATGCTGCAATCCCATACGCAATATCTGTCGCATTCCGCGCTCCCATCGAGCCCGGCCGAACATACTGTTCCGAAACCCCGTCCAGTTCCCGACCCAGTTGAGCGTAGAGATGGGCAGCCTGATCTCTGGCGTCGCTATCCTTTTGCCGGGCATCGGGGTCGACAAGGAGTGTCTGCATTTTCGACAGATCACCGTCTTCTGAGGCCTGAACCAGAAGATCACGACGGCGCTTACGCGTGGTGGCGGAATTCCAGATGTTGGCGTCCTGTGTCAGGTGCGGAAGCAGCCGGCGTGCAATGGATGGAAGCGGACCGCTTTTGAGAAGCGACTGTATCGTTGCCAGGGTCAATAGGTCGCGCAAGGCGAGGCCGGCGCCAGCCAGTGGGGTGTGTGATCCCAGAACAAGCCCGCGCCGCTCGGCATTGGTCTCGATAAAAGCAGTCATGTCGTCATCGAGCACCGTTTCATCCGCGGCTCCCGGTATTTCCGTCGAAAGCCACGCAATAAGGCCGCGCATGGAGCCCAGCCGAGCATGAGCGCAGCGCTTGGAAAGACACGACTGAAACGGGTTATCCCGATAAACGAACCGTGCAATCTCTCCCGCAGTGCCAGCATGAGAAATCCGACCGCTTAACAATCCGGCTGGTGCACGTCGTCGCGCCGCACTCCCATCGGGCAGTTGGGTGGGGTGACAAAATTCGCGCACCAGAGGGAAATCGGCGACGATATCTGCAAGGCCGGATGGCTTTGTCTGGGTGCGGGACCATGCCATCATCGACGCAAGCGCGTCGGGCCAGAACCAGGTGCCGTTCCAGAAGATAGGCACATGGGGATCTATCGCCATAAGAAGGCGCGCAAAGGCCGTGCGGTTCAGGCGAGCCGACGACGTGTCTTCCGGGAGTGCCTTGTCTGAAAGTGCGGTCAGGCGGCTTGCGGCTTCCGGATTGGCGGCCTCCCGACGCAACCACAGGGCAGCGACGTCCCGCCGCACGAGAGAGGTGAAGGCGGCAGCGTGTTTGGTTGCTGCCCATGCCAGCGCGCGTGTCGAACGGACTTCGGTTTCGCCTAAAAAAATCGGTGTCTGGGCCTCGGGCTCGGGCGCGCGCAAAAAGAGTTTCCGCACCGTTGCTGTTTCAAGATCTCGTGGATGGGGACGGGATTCCGGCGTGTCAGAAAGCATCGCCTGTAAAAGCGAGCGTAGACCGGAGGGGACTGCATGACCCTCTGTATAGGCACGAAAAGTGCCTGCACCGAAGCGCTTCTGAAGGGCGATATCCGCGGCCATGCCGTCCATCGGCGGCCGCCCGAGCCACAATGTCAGCACAAGCGCCCCAAGCGCGAAAACATCGTCCGCGATCGTGCCGGCACCACGACAGATCGGCGCGCAGGCCGCAGACCAGAGGGATTCGGACGTTGCTGGTTGATGAAAGGCGGGGGGCGCGAGGCATCCGGGCCCAACAGTAACGGGACCATCCTTTCGGGTAAGGAAGACGTTGTCGGCACGAATGGCACGATGCGTCAGGCCGCTTGCGGCCAATGTTGACAGCAGGCTGGCGATGGGGCGCACCACCTGTTCGACTAACGCGCTTTCGCTCCATGTCTGTTGCGGTGTGGTCAGGTCCGCGCCGGGCGGGACCGGACTGATCAGCCAAAGAGGATAGGTGGGGTCCTCGATACGGGCGACGGGGATTACACTATCGGATGTCAGACCAAGAAAAGACAGCAGGTTCGATCGCGCTGGCAGTGCTGCGGATGGGGCGAGGGCCAGCATCTCCGCACCCGGTGTCATGGAGTCCCGTGCGCGATAGGCGGCGCACCCGCCCAGAGGCGGTCGCGGTTCGTTCAGATAAAGGGTGTAGCGCCCGCTGAGAACCAGCGTGTTGGCGGCGTTTTCGCCTTGCGTGCCTGACATGGGATCCTGCGTGACGGATTTAGGCTTTGATCAGGCGTCAAAGCCAGAAGACGGGCAGCACCGAAGCGCCGCCCTCTCGTTATTGCCCGAAAGTACTAAGACTTCTCTAATGTCACGCAGGTCAGGCTGGGTCTTTCGCCGGTCTTCAGAAATCCGCTTCGACACTAAAATGATAAGTGCGGGGCAGGCCGGCGACGGCGCTATTGGACACAGCACCGCTTGCGCTCGCGCCGCCATTGATGTTGCTCGGATACAGGGACGACCAGTATTGCTGATTGGCGACGTTATCGACACCGAAGCGCGCAACGGCCGGAAAGCGGCGCGCAATTCGAAAAGCGTAGCGTGCACCGAGATCAAGCGTAACGTAGGAATCGGCAAAACTCGTGTTATAGACGTTCGCGGCCTTGCGCCCCACGTAATGCACGTTCGCGTTCACCGCCAGACCGTGCAGCAGATTACTCTGCGAAATCGGTAGCCGGTAATCGAGCAGCACGTTGGCCTGAACCGGGGGGACGCCGACCACTTCCTTGTTGCTGGTCAGTGCGCTGGCGGTCTTGCCTAATTGTGCGTCAAGCCAGGTGACCCCGCCGAGCACCGACAGGTTCTTCGTCACATAGCCCATGGCCTGAAATTCGACGCCATAGTTCCGCTGCTGGCCATATTCGCCGTAGACCAGTGTTTTCGGATCGGTGAACGATGCCAGTCGGGTCATGCGAAAGCCAGCCACGTTCATCTGGATGTGATGAACGATCACCTTGTATCCCACCTCGTATTCTTCGCTGCGGACTGGCGCGAGAATCTCGTTCTGGTTGACCGTGCCCGCAGGTGCCGTGTCGCCAAGCTGAATACTGCGGCCATAGGTAAAATACAGGGTCTGATTGTCGGTGGGTTTGTAAATCAGACTCGTCATCGGGCTGAATGCGGCGTTTTTCTTGTACCCGCTGGTCCGAACGCTGCTGATGTTCCAGTTCGTGGCCGACAGCCAGCTCCAGGCCAGCGTGCCCATAATGCTCCAGTGGCGATCGAGATGCAGTGTGTCGCCGATCAGCGCCGTCTGGTTTGTCACCGATGCTGATTTGTAGGTTCCGGAAAAATAGGGCTGACTGCCGTTGAAGGGCTGCGGGTTTGTGAAAGTGGCTGTGCCAAGCGAGAAGGTGCCGTCTGCCCTGGTTGGGTTGTAATTGCCCAGCATATAGCCGTTTGTGCCGACGACCAGTTCATGGGTGATGAACCATGTTTTGAAATGTCCGTTGATATAGGCGAGATTGCTGCCAGCCTTGAAATTCTTGGCTGTTGTCGCCGCGGAGACGCTCTGCACATACGTCTTGCCACCGGGCTGTATCGTGTTGGTGGCACTGAACGAGTCACGATATGCGTTCTGATAGAGACCGCCGAGCGTCATCGACCAGTTCTCATTGAACTCATGCTTGATCTTCGCGAGTGCGCTGTTGGTCTCGGTATTGAACCCCGCGTAATTCTCGCCCCAGCCCGGCTTGCTCAGATCGGGTGCTTTTGGCAAAATGAGGGTGCTGGCATAGCCGAAACCCCCGGCACCTCCGCGTTCGTCGAAATTATACTGAGAGGCGTCGATTTCGATCACTGTCTTGGGTGAAAGGCGGATGTCGAAATCGCCCGACACCAGATTGCGTCGAATCCAACTGTTGGCCGCATAATATGTGCCGCTCTGGTTCAGGAGGTTCAGCCGATAGCCGAACCAGTTGTTCTTGCCCACGCGCCCTGAAAGATCTGCGTGTTCAAACACAGCCCCCCCGCTGTCGATACCCCCGGAGAGACGATTGATGCGTTGGTCGGTCGGACGCTTGAGGGTGTAATCGAAAGTCCCCGCAGGATTTTGCGGTCCGTACAATGCACCAGCCAGACCGTTGAGAACCTGAAGGTTGTCGAATTCTTCCGTCGGATAGGGCGTCGTTGTGACGACGTTCAGTCCATCCATGCGGGAATTGGCGATGACGTCAGCCTCAAAGCCACGGGATTGCGGGCGGCTGGTGTTCGGATCGCCACGCATCTCGACCTGTACCGACGGCAGATATTGCATCAGATCGTTGACGCTGCGTGCCTGTTGGTTGGTGATGACGTCTGTCGGCACCGTCATCACTGAAAAAGGTGTATCGAGCGTGCGCCGGTTGCCCAAAGGGCCAAGCGTTGCTGTTGGTTTGTTGTAATTGGCGGCTGTCCCGCTTGCCTGTCGCCCGACCACGGAGACGGCCTCGGGCTTGGCGGTAGACTCGGGGTGTGTCTCCTGCTTCGTGTCATTTGGGACAAGAGTGTCCGCATGCGCGCCAAGTATAGAAGCACCCTGCAACATGAGGGTACAAAATACGCCATGGCGCAGCAGGAGAGGCTTGATCATCGTCATTCGCTACCGCGGCTATCTATATATGGATGGATACAGCTATGTATCTGTGGCGCCCCCGATCTTGTCCAGCCTCCGGGCGTCATATTTCGACATTAATCGGCTTCACCGTCCTTTTTTTTGATCGGGTGATGCGGTCTGGCCTCCGAAGTCATCCAGGGTATTTTGTTCTGCTTTCAGTGTGGCAAGCCGCTTTTGCAGGGCGCGCTGTTCATCAAGGGTCTGAACGGCTTTCAGGGCGGCTCGAGCCATGATCATTGTACTGCGGGCGCGCGCAGTCTCGGCTGTTTGCCGGTTCATCTCGTCCAGCGCGACCTGCAGGGCCTTTTGACCATGCGGAAGCCATGCGGCGTAATGCTCGACAGCCGCGTCTTCGGCCAACGGTGAAAGCGCGATGTCGCGCTCTTGGACAAGGGCCTCCTCAGCACACTTCACACGCCCGGAGGCCGCGTCGAGCAACTGGATAGCGGCTGCCATGAACCTCAGCGTTTCCTCGTATTCCCGTTCGCGGACACGCAGCAGCGCCCTGATAGCCTTGTCCTTCATGATCCGGCCAACGCGGTTTCGAGAGCATCGAAGCTTTCCTCAAGACTTGAGAATTCTTCCCGGTCCTGACGCAAGATCGCTTCCAGGTCGGGCATGATGCGGATCGCCTCATCAACCTTCGGATCGCTGCCGGCCTTATAGGCGCCAAGTCGAATCATGTCGGCCATCTCGGCATATGTCGAAAGCACCGCCCGTGCGCGTCGGGTGATTCCGTTTTCACGGGGGCTGTTGCAGCGCGGAACCGCACGCGACAGGGAGCGGAGGACGTCGACTGCGGGATAACGCCCGTTTTCCCCGATGCCCCGGTCAAGGATGATGTGGCCGTCTAGGATACCGCGAACGGCGTCGGACACCGGTTCATTGTGGTCGTCGCCCTCGACAAGGACCGTAAACAGCGCGGTGATGTGTCCGGGGGCGCGGCCTTGCTGAGGGGTGCCGGGGCCAGCGCGTTCAAGCAGGCGTGGCAGTTCCGCGAAGACGCTTGGCGGATAGCCACGTGTCGCGGGGGGCTCCCCCACCGAAAGACCGATTTCACGCAACGCGAGACAGAAGCGTGTCACGCTGTCCATCAGCAGAAGGACCGACTTCCCCTGGTCGCGAAAGTGTTCTGCAATCGTCATGGCGGCATAGGCGGCCTCTCGCCGCATCAGGGGCGGGCTGTCCGACGTGGCGACGACCATCACGCTTTTTTTCAGACCTTCGGGCCCGAGTTCGTCTTCGATGAACTCGCGGACTTCTCGCCCGCGTTCGCCGACCAGGGCAATGACCGCAACGTCGCAGCGGGTAAACTTCGCCAGCATGGCCATCAGCGTCGATTTCCCGACGCCGGAGCCGGCGAACAGGCCGAGGCGCTGCCCCTGCCGACATGTCGTAAAGGCGTTAAGCACGCGCACGCCGAGGTCCAGCCGTTCGCCCAGTCGTGCGCGCTCCAGCGGGTTTGGCGCGGCGCCCCGGGTCGGTGTGATATGGCGTCCGCCCCTGACCGGGCCGGCCCCGTCAAGAGGTGCGCCGAGCGGGTCGATGACGCGCCCGAGCCATGAATCGGCAACCCGCAGAGCTCCACGCCGGAGCAATGTCCGTGCCCTGGTGTAGAGCGGACATTGCACCGGTGTGCCGGGACCAAGGCCGCTCAGATCGCCGAATACCATGGCCCTCGCGAGTGATCCGCGAAATCCTACAACCTCAGCGAGTATTGGTGTTCCAGCGTGTGGCCGCAAAGACAGCCGGTCGCCGATTGCAAGAAGCCCATCGAGCCCGGAAATAGAGACAAAAAGGCCAGAAACTTCTTGAATCTGGCCGAAAGCCATTGCGGTTGCGAGGGGGGTACGGCCTGCCTGAGGCAGGGCGTGGGGTGCCTGGTTCATACCCCTATGAAGCGTGTTTTTCGTTAATTTTGGATGAGCAGGCAAGCTTCGGGTGTGAAAATTCCGAATCTGCACGAATTTTCATAGACGTTAACAACCTATGGTGGTATGAAACTTTCAACACAACCTTAGGACTGCCATCATGCGCATTCTGCTCGTCGAGGATGATCTGGTTACAGCGGCTTCAAGCATTCAAATTATGCGAGCTGCGGGGTTTACGGTCGATCATGTTGCTTCCGGTCAGGAAGCTATCGAGATGCTCCATCATTATGACTACGACGTTGCCGTGCTGGAGCTGATGCTGCCCGACATGGAAGGGTATGAGGTGGTGCGCCGCGCCCGCGTTGCGAAGATCGCGACGCCGATCATTGTGCTGTCAGGCCTTGCGCGACCACAGGCGAAGGTTCGCGCCTTCTCGGTCGGGGCAGACGACTACGTGACCAAGCCATACGACTCTGCCGAACTGGTGGCACGCATGCGCGCCATTCTGCGTCGTTCCAAGGGGTTCAGCGAATCGGTCCTGCGCGTTGGGTCACTGGAACTCAGTCTCGAGACCCGTGGCGTCAGCGTCGAGGGAAAAGCCGTCCATCTGACAGGCAAAGAATACGCCATTCTTGAGCTTCTCGTGCTGCGGAAGGGGATGGTTCTGACGAAAGACGCCTTCCTCAACCACTTATACGGCGGAATGGATGAACCAGAGATGAAGATTATCGACGTCTTTATCTGCAAACTCCGCCGTAAATTGCAGGCGGTAGGCGCCCCCAACGTGATCGCAACGGTTTGGGGACGTGGCTACATGCTGAGGGAAGAGCCCTCGCACGGGCTCGAGGCTGGTCTTGGTGCCGAGTTTGTCATGCCGGATGAGATGGCGGATGTCGTCGCTGCCTGAGGTTTACGGTAATCGGATGTTGAGAAAAAATGGCGCGTCCTGTAGGCACTATTCATATTTTTTGGCATGAAATCTGAACCGTTTGTGTTATCTATCTGAAATTGTTTGGTAAATTTTTTTGATCGTTCGATAGTCCTCAAAAAAAAGCCGCAATTTCATCGGACACGGAACATTCAGGCCTAAATCGGTGGTGCGTCAGATGCTGGATGCGAAGCAGAATTCCGGACAAGCGAACTCGGCAGGGCGAAAGCCCGAAGCCGTAACGCCTACGGTGCCCCCGTATCCACGATCTTTGCTTAGGACCGGCTGGCTGCGTGGTCTGGGCGCGGTGTGCGTGACGGGGTTGCTCGCAGCCTGCGCAACCCAACCGAGGCCCGCTGTGCCGGTCGCGCAGGAAGTCGCGCAGTATCGGGCGCACGCAAAATCATATTATGCGCCGCCAGGGCCGCCCGAGGATCCTTGGGGGCCCTATATTCAGGAAGCCGCCCAGCGGTTTGATGTGCCGGGAGCCTGGATCCGGGCCGTGATGAACCGCGAGTCGAATGGCAAGCTGTTTACATCCGGGGGGGCGCTCGTCACATCCGGACCTGGTGCCATGGGCCTGATGCAGTTGATGCCGCCCACTTATGATGAACTGAGTGCCGAGTATTCGCTCGGGAGCGATCCTTATAATCCTCACGACAATATTCTGGCGGGCGCGGCGTACATTCGGCAGATGTACGACATTTACGGCTCCCCTGGGTTCCTTGCCGCATATAACGGCGGCCCGGGGCGTCTTGATGATTTCGTGGTGCATAATCGTACGCTTCCGAAAGAGACCCGCAATTATGTAGCGGCCATTGGACGACAGATTGAGGGTATCTATCCGACGACCCGTTCTCAGGCTGACCTGATGGTAGCCTCGCATGCGCCGGAGCACGGGGTCGCATACGCCTCTGTCCATCTTTCCGACGAAGCGAAGTCGGTGCAGGCGGCGTGGGCACACCGAAACCATACCCCCGACGCGCATCAAGACGATCAACCGGTTCAGGTGGCCGACGCCAGTTCGGAGCCGGAAGAGGCGGCACCCGCGTATACACGGTCGTGGACGCCAGTTGGGCATGCATCTGCGGTGCAAGCTACCGCACCGATGGTTGCGAGCGCGAGCGGCGCGGAAAATGTGCGCTCAGCGTGGGCCAACCGGATTGGGGGAAGCAAATCGCCAGAGCCACAGGCACCGGTCGAGGTCGCGTCGGCAGCGGTCGTGGAGCCGCGACGTTTGCAGCTTCATTTCGTGACCCCGGCCATGGCAGAACCTGCCCCCCTGATGCGGCATGGATCGGGCGGCACAGGGACGCGGAACTGGGCTGTGCAGGTCGGGGCCTTCGGTTCTTCGGCCCTCGCGTCGCAGGCCGCCGGGCATGCTCAGAACAAGTTCGCCGGGCTGTCGTCCGCGCGTCCTGTGGTCGCGAGCGTTTCCGCTGGACATGCAAAGCTTTATCGCGCCCGGTTGACAGGACTGTCACATGACGCGGCTGTCGAAGCCTGTCATAGACTGAGCCAGAGTGGGCAATGCGTCGTCGTGTCACCTGACACGCCTTTCTGAGACGATTGCACGCGGGCCTGTCAGCGGGTTTGCCTTTGAGGGCCGATGCATGGAAACGAGCGTGGAGCGTTAAGGTGATGAAAAGAATTTCTGGACTGGCTTTGGCGTCTCTTCTTGCGGCTGCTCCGCTGACCGGAGCCTTTGCTGCTCTGCCTGTTGGGGGCAAGGCGCCAGTTTTCGACCTGAAGGCGAGTCTGGGTGGGAAGGAATTCGCTTTCTCCCTGTCCGATGCGCTGAAGCAGGGCCCTGTCGTTCTGTACTTCTATCCGGCAGCCTTTACCCGTGGATGCACGATCGAGGCTCATGACTTTGCCGATGCGACCGATGCCTTCAAGGCCATGCATGCCACGGTGCTTGGTGTGTCGATGGACAAAATCGACAAGCTCGACAAATTCTCTGTCAGCGATTGCCGCAGCAAGTTTGCTGTTGCCGCCGATTCCGATGGTGCGGTTGCTACGGCTTATGACGCCAAGATGCCGCTACTGCATTTCGCGAGCCGTACTTCGTATGTGGTTGCGCCTGACGGCAAGATCCTTATGGCATATTCGGCGTCGTCGCCCGACGAGCACGTGTCGCGCACGATGGCTGCCGTAAAGGCTTATGAGGCCAGCGCCAGCAAGTAATGCGGCGTGCGGACATGGAAGGCGTGAAAATCGCGTGAACGACTATCCACCCGAGCGCCTTTCGCCTCCGCAGGAAGCACCGACCATTCGTGTTGTCGCAATGCCTGGGGACGCCAACCCAGCGGGCGATATATTTGGCGGCTGGATCATGTCGCAGATGGATCTTGCCGCTGGAAGCCGTGCGGCTCAGAGAGCCAAGGGGCGCTGTGTTACTATCGCGGTCGAGCGCCTGACGTTTCATGAGCCGGTGTTGATTGGGGATGAAGTCAGCATCTACACGCAGGTGACGAAATCCGGTCGCACGTCCATGACGATCCACGTGGAAACGTGGCGCCGCGAGCGGCACGAGACGCAGTCGTTCAAGGTTACGCAGGGCCTGTTTACGTTCGTCGCGATCAATGATGAGCGTCGCCCACGTCCTCTCCCTGCCGAGGCATAAGGTCCGGGTGTCCGGGCGCGCCCGTGTCGGAGGGTGCCAGCACAGCAATCACCCATCCGAGTTTCAGATCCCGCAGTGCCGCCGCAATGTCGGATTGCGAGTCATATGCGATCTCGTGACCCAAACAACTGGTCAAAGTCTGAACATCCTGACACGCTTGCTTCAGGGCATCCATTTTTTGCAAGGCAAGCACCAACTCCGACGACCAGTCGTGCTGTGTTTCTAGGTATGTACTGCAGCGTTGTTCGATGTCTCTGAATTCAGCGACAATTCTTTTCATTACGGCATCAATTCGCCGGATGAGATCTTGAGTAAACACGAGGCTTTCGGCTGGCGGCTGTTGGTTCATGAGGGTGCTAAGGGGCCAAGAACGCGCTCTAGCGCAACCTTGATGCTTTCAGTCGTGAACGGCTTGGAAATGAAATTGTTGACGCCCGTGGCCACGGCCTGTTGCACGAGGCTTCGGGTTGCCTGGCTGGTGAGCATCACAAATGCCAACTTTTTAAGGTCGGAGTCGGCGCGCACCTCCCGCAACAGGGATAGGCCATCCATCAGCGGCATATTAAAATCGGAAATGATGAGATGAAATCGCATGTTTTTCAAGAGATTCAATGCCTCCTGACCATTCGGTGCGCCCATGACGTCGGAGAAGCCGAGTTGCTTGAGATTGCTCGTCAATGCAGCACGAATCGATGCTTGATCGTCCACAGTCAGGACAGAGATTGAGGATGCTAGGCGCATGCAGGTGTATCCAGAGGCAAGGTGTTCGAGATTTCCAGGATAGAGGCGGCAATCGCACTAATCGGCAGCTCTTGTTCGACGGCGCCTATGATCCGTGCGGCTTGGGGCATTCCGTAAACGACTGATGTTGCACGGTCCTGCGCGATGGTGCTCGCGCCACGCTGCCGCATGGCCAACAAGCCGCGCGCTCCGTCCGTGCCCATTCCTGTCAGAATGACGCCGATCGCATTCGGTCCGCATGCCGAAGCGGCGGAGAAAAAAAGTCGGTCGACGGAGGGGCGGTGGCCGTATTGTAGGGGACCTGAGAGAAGCTGGCAGAGAAATTTGCCTTTACGGACGCCAATCTGCAGATGCGTTTCGCCGCCCGGTGCGATGTAGATTGTTCCGGGTTCTACGCTGCACATATGCTCGGCGACGATCACGTTTGCTGCACAGTGCAGATTCAGTCTGCGTGCCAGACTGTCCGTGAATGTTGCGCCAATATGTTGGGTCACCAGGATTGGAGGGCAGTTGGCAGGCATTGTTCCGAGAATCTCGGTCAAAGCCTCAATACCGCCGGTTGATGCTCCGATAAAGATCGGTCTGGACGCGTGTGGAATGCTGGCTCCTGCCAGCGAGGGAGATTGAGGGGCCTTGTGGCGGGGGATCCGCCTATGTCTGACCCGAGCAGTTGAAATCCTGACGATGAGCTCCGGTAGCGCGCGCAAACCGTGCCAGTCCTCGGCATGAACTGGTTTGGCAACACAGTCGACTGCGCCCATCTGTAATGCGTGTATGGCGGCGTCGGAGCCATGCGTCGTATATGCAGAGATCATGACAACAGGTGTGGGATGCAGGCGCATAATCGTTTCAAGGCACTGCAGGCCACTCATGGAGGGCATTTCGACGTCTAGTGTGATGACGTCCGGCTGCAGACGCCCGATCATCAGAAGCGCCGTACCCGGATCAGCGGTCACGCCAACGACGTCGATCCGCTCGTCGTTGTTGAGAACGGAGCGTATGAACGCACGACTGGTGAGGGAATCATCCACGATTAAGACTTTGACGGGCGCCGACATCAGGCGACCTTACGGTAGGACGTGATGCCGCAGGGCTCCAGTCCAAGTGTGCGGCACTCAGGTATGTGTTCTGCGTGTCCGACACACAGGAGGCCGCCAATTCGGAGCGCGCGGGATAATCTTTGCCAGAGTGTCGCGTTCGTTTTGTGGTGAAAGTAAATGGCCACATTCCGACAGAAAATTACATCGAAGGGACGAAAACCGGGCCAGGCATCAATCAGGTTCATATACCGAAAGTCGACTAGGCGATGCGCGGTCTCAGAGATTACGGCACGCTTCTGATCCGTAAGCGGGCCAGAGTTGCCAAACTGCAGAGAATTTCGGGAAAAATCGAACCGTTTGTGAAGTATCGATCGAGCAACCTCGAGTTTCCGGTGATTGATATCGGTAGCGAGGATCTTGACGTCGTAAAGATGCGTCTCCGCGTCACAGGCAAGCAACGTCAGGGCCATGGATAATGGCTCCTCCCCACTTGAGCAACCAGCGGACCACAGCCGCACCTCTTTCCCGGCTTTTATGCGCGCGCCCAGCGTGTTGCGCATTAGTGCTTCCAGATATTCGAAGTGATGCGGTTCTCGATATAGGGCTGTGAAGCCGGTTGTAAGAGCGGCGATCAGTGTGTCTCGCTCTCGTTCAAACGTGGTCTTGTCGCTCAGAAGCGCGCAATATTCCGAGAAACTCCTCAGTCCGAGAGTGCGAATGTGTTTGATAAGACGCGCATAAACCAGAAATTTCCCTGAATTTCTCAAAACGACGCCGGTATGTCGCTCCATGATTTCGGCAATCCTGTGGAAATCGGATTGCGTAAACGTCACTCTTGCTTTGCGGCTATGGATCTCACCGGAAAGTTCGTGAAGTCGGGGAATATCGCTACGCGTCAAAGCGTTGTTCCCCGGTCAAACTGAACGATTGTATCGAGACTTAGGATACTAAGCGTGCGATCCTGATGCAGAGTCAGTCCCGCTATCGCGCGAGATTCAACGGAATTCGATAAATCAGGAAACATTTGAATATTGTCGGATGAAACATCGATTATGTCTGTTACCTCGTCGACAAGCAGCCCTATCGTCTTTCCCAAGAATTCAACAATCGCGACAATTTTTGTCGGAAGGGATGCGTTGGGGCGTCCGTATAACCTGAAAGACATATCCACAACTGGAATGATCTGACCGCGCAGATTGACCACGCCGAGAATATGGTCGGGTGTGTCGGGCAATAACGTTACACCCGACCAGCTTCGGATTTCGCGCATCAACATGACATCAAGGCAGTAATTGTCGGAGTTGATCGAAAAAACAACAAATTTTCGAATCACCTTTTCAATATCAGATGTAACGTCGTTCATTGTTCAGAGCGCTTTCAGGGCTGCGGTCGTATCGTGCCGAGTCATGTTGTCTGTAGACAGTTTGTAAATTGCGTCCACATCGAGAATGAGTCCGACAGTGCCATCTCCCATAATGGTTGCTGCCGCTATACCAACGATTTTTCGATAGTTATCTTCGAGGCTCTTTATGACGCATTGCAGCGTGTTAAGTGCGACGTCAACAATCAGAGCGATGCGTGCACCGGCTTCTATTTCCACGATCATGGCGACTGCCTGCGTGGGATCGATCCGCGTCTCTCGAAAACCAAGAAGTGTGCCGATGTCGATTACTGGCAAATATGTACCGCGTAAGTTCAGAACAGCTGCGCGATCACACAGGTAGGTTAACGCACACGGGGTGGGGCGCAGAGTTTCGACGATCGTGTTCATGGGAACGATTAAAGTCTGTTGCCCGACGCTGGTTGCCATACCGTCCATTACGGCAAGGGTCAGGGGAAGACTGATCGTGAAATGGGTTCCCTCGCCGGGACGAGAAGAGACTGTGATGCGCCCACCGAGGTGAGCGATCGAGTCCTTGACGGCGTCCATCCCGACCCCTCTGCCGGATACGTCGGTGACAGTCTTGCGGGTCGATAGGCCGGGAAGAAAAATAAGCGCGTCCAGTTCGCTCTCGGTAAGAGGGGGCGCGCGCCCTATCAGCCCTTTCTGCGCTGCAATATGATGGAGTTTCTCACGGGCAATCCCTGCACCGTCGTCCCTGACTTCAATGATGACGCGACCAGACCGGTGACAGGCAGACAGATGGATGGTGCCACAAGGGTCTTTGCCAGCAGCAAGCCGATCGTCCGGATGTTCGATTCCGTGATCGAGCGAGTTGCGAAGCATATGTGTCAAAGGCTCGCTGATGTGTTCGATAATCGTCCGGTCAAGTTCGGTTTCGGAGCCGTGCAACGTCAAGCGAACCTTCTTGTCGAGACCGGGTGCAATTTCTCTGACCAGACGTTCCAGCCGCTGGAATACAGTGTGTATGGGTTGCGCCCGAACGGACAGCACCTTCTCCTGAAGATCATGCGTAAGGCGATTGAGCGTGTCGATCTCATTGTTGATTCTGGAATCTCTAGTTCGCGACAGACGATCTCTCAGGGATGCGCTACAAATGACCAGTTCGCCGACCAAATTGATCAGGTCGTCAACACGACTCAGATCTACGCGAAGGGTGGGTTGCGGTCGGGCGCGAGGTAACGGAGGGAGTATTGCTCCATCAACCACCAGTTTTTCAGATGGCGTGAGACACGCAGTTGTGCGGGGTTCGTCTATTACAGACGATCGACGCAGATCAATAATCGAGACTTCTGCGGTGTCACCTGCCCAGTCGAAGACATCTCGCAGAACCTCGTCCGATGCGGAACGATCGAGATGAATCTCCCAGGACAGATAAGATTGGAATGGGTCTAATGTGTCGAGCGGCGGCACTGACGACGTATCAACTCTAATCTCGCATAATGCACAGTCCTGAAGCATTCTGAGATAGCTATTGGCGTCGTGTCCATGGTCATAGAAGCGTTGTTTCGGGACGAAGCTCACGTGCCATCCGGCAGATATGCCAACGCAGGATGCATCCGGTGTTGTATCTCTGCCGAAAGCTGCGAAGTCGATGGCAACAGGCTCGAACACGAAATCCATACCGCCCGGTTCCGATCCGATGCCGCGGGCATCGTCGTCAGCAGGTATCAGGGTCCGCAACTCATGGAGTAACGATGTTTGTGCAGGACTGGCAGGTAAATTCTGGTCAGCACGACAGATCAGATCGCTCAGGCAGTCCATTGAACGATAAAAAATCTCTACTGTGGCGTCATCAATTTGAATTTGACCTGATCGCAGCAGATCGAGAATGGATTCGAAAGTATGAGAAAATTCGATGATGGTATGGAATCCGAAGATTCCTGCACCGCCCTTGATGGAATGGACGGCGCGAAAAACCGAGTTAACGGTCTCGGCGTCGAAAGCCCGCACTGAGAACGCTCGGAGTCCGGAATCAAGTATTGCGAGTTGTTCTTCGCATTCAACGAAGAAAATGGCGCGGATGGCATCGTCGTCCATCACGGTCATCTGATCGGTGCCAGACGGTTGGCAAGTCGGATAAGGCTGTCGGCAACAAATGGCTTGACGATCCATCCTGTCGCGCCGATGTCTGCGGCGTGCGCCTGTTTGTCCGCGTCATCTTCGGTGCTTAGAATGAAGATCGGCTTTCGGGATACGCCCGGATATGCACGAACGGCCTTGATAAAGGCGAAACCATCCATGTTAGGCATGTTCAGATCGGTGATGATGAGGTCAGGTTTCGCCTCTCCCAGTGTCGCGAGTGCGTCTTGTCCGTCGCATGCCGTTCGAACATCGTATCCAACACCCGAAAGGGTAATTCGTAGCAATTGGCGCATGACGGGAGAGTCATCGACAGTCAGGATAAGGGGACGCATGGCAACATCACCACAGGAAGATGGGGCTTGAGTCCGAGAAGAGTCATGTCATCCAGAAAGACCTTGCTCGGTAAGATGATTTTGAAACTGTACCCATCCAGCGCCCATTGACGCGCCGCACTGAGCAGCACCTGAGCACAGAGCGCCCCTAAAGCGGACACGTTGGAGGCGTCGATCTCAATCGATTGCCTCGTCATGCTGCGCAGCGATTGAAGCAGGTCGTCTGCCGCGTCGCTGTCCAGTTTCTGCGGTAACTGGAATGCGTAGATCATGTAAACGCGTCCCAATTCTCCTCAGTGTGCAATGCGCGCTCTGATAACGCACTTTTATCCATCACCACCGGTGCCTTGGCCGACGTTGAACGGCGACGTTCCAGAACATCGCGAGAGATTGCTGCATGGCTGACCCGGAACCGGCCAACAAGCCGCACGAGTTCACGGGTTTCACGTGACAGGTGGTGCCCGGCCGCAGTCGTTTCCTCGACCATGGCGGCGTTCTGCTGCGTGGCACCGTCGATCTGATTGATGGCCGCATTGATTTGCGTCAGACTCGACGCTTGTATGTGCGCCGAAGTGGTGATCTGGCTGATAAGCGTCGTAATTTCATCGACGCTGGCGATGGCGATCCCGCCGATCTCGCGCGTCTGATTGACAAGGTTCACGCCAATGCTGATCTGCTCGGAGGATGAAGCGATCAGCGTCTTGATCTTGCGTGCTGCATCGCCGGAGCGTTGAGCTAAGGCCCGTACCTCGCTGGCGACAACGGAAAAGCCACGCCCGGCGTCCCCCGCGCGTGCAGCTTCGACACCTGCATTCAGGGCAAGCAGATTGGTTTGAAATGCGATTTCATCAATCACGCCCAGAATCTGTGCGATTTCGGCGGAGGATTTCTCGATGGCACGCATGGCCTCGGTCGTCAGGGTCAGATTTTCACCGGTCTGACGGGAGCGTTCGTTTGTGCGAATGGCCACCGCATTGGCGTGCGTAGCCGCTTCTGCCGTTTTCTGAACGATGTCCGTCAGGCGCGTGACGGATGTTGCGGTTTCTTCAAGGCTTGCGACCTGCTGTTCTGTGCGTTTGGCCAGATCGTCGGTCGCACTGGCAATCTGTGAGGAGCCGGAGGAAATCGTTGAGGCACTTGATGCGACACGCAGGATGACTTCCTGCAACTTCTCGACCGTGGTGTTGAAATCCTCGCGAATCTTTTCGTAATCGCGGGCAAAAGGCTGTTCCACCCGATACATCAGATCGCCGCGAGACAGTCGCGAGAGGGCATCGCCCAAAGTCGTGATCAGATGGTCCTGTCCGCGACGGATTTCCTCGTCCTGTTGCCGCGCCCGTTCGCTCGCCAGACGCGATTGTTCTGTCTGTTCGCGCGCACGGTGCTCCGCCGCGTGCTTCTCGATCGTGGACTGACGAAACACGGCCAGCGATTTGGCAATGCGCCCCACACAGTCGCTGTAATCGGTGTAGGGGATGTCGGTATGAATATCGCCAGCCGCCAGTCGTTCGACCTGCCGGGTCAGGTGTTCATACGGGCGCGCGATATAGCGAATGCTCAGAATGGTAAGGATCGCGACCAGCGCGCACGTCAGCACGATCCCGGTCATGACCATGCGGGCGGTCAAAGGTTGGTGCGGCGTGAGGGATATCAGCGCGATCTGAGCGATCAGGGCGATCTGAAGCGTGCCCATCACGACTTGCAGTTTCAGTCGGATCGGGGCGATTTCACGAAACCACAGCAACATTCAGCACCTCGCAGGGCATCAGCGCCCGGAGGTCGGAGTGTAGGGGGTAATGGTTACGCGAAAGTGAACCGTGACGGCTTATCCGTCACGGTTGGGGCGGCACGAACGGATTAGAAATCGGCGGTGAACGACAGTTTGAACGTCCGCGGCAGGCCTTCATACAGATACCCGCCGAAGGCCGAGGACCAGTAACGCTCGTTGGCGACGTTATCGACGCCGAAGCGCCCTGTGACCGGCGTGTGCCAGGCATCGAACGTATAGCGCGCGCCCAGATCGAAGGTGGTCCATTCGCCGATATGCAGCGTGTTGGTTGCGTTCACCCACTGCTTGCCGGTGTGCACGACGCGACCGGTCACCGTGGCGCCCTTCATGAACGGCAGATCGTATTCGACGTTGGCGTTGATGGTGTAGTTCGGGACGCCGATGGCCGTCTTGCCATCCTGCGTGCCGCCTGCGGTGTGACGCTGGTCGGCCTGGATCAGGGTGGCGCCGCCATTCACGCGCAGACCGTGGATGATCTCGCCTTCGAACATCGCCTCGATACCGCGATTCCGCTGCTGTCCGTTTACGGAATAGACCATGGCCGTCGAATTGCCGACAGACGTGGCGTAGGCGTTGGGCTGCGCAATCTGATAGAGCGAGATGCTGGCCGAGTAATGCGCGGTCTCGTATTTGCTGCCGATTTCATATTGGACGGAGCGATAGGGCGGGAAGACCTCCCCGACATTCGTGACGTTCCCTGACGCCGTCGGGCCCTGAGCCAGACCCTCGATCCGGTTGAAATAGACCGACATCTGGCGCACCGGATGCAGCACAACACCGACGACCGGCGAGATGGCTGACTGGTTGTAGTGAGCATTCCGCACGTAGGTATAGTCATACCCGTTGGTCATGATGTTCTGATAGCGGAAACCTGCGATGATGCTGGCGCGATTGTCGAAGAACGACGCCGTGTCCGAGAAAAAGATCGAGTGCAGGCGCGTGAAGCTGATCGTCTTCGGGTTGGCGAGGTTGCCACCGACATAGGTCTCGGCCGGTGCCGCGACGTAATTGTGCTGATAAATATTGACTGCCGGTGCCGTCAGCCCCAGCGCATAGGCCGTGCGTGTGTCTTCCCACAGGCCGTTTCCGCCCATGTTGAACTGGTTCATCACCGGCCCGAGGCGCACCTTGGCGCGCAAGCCTGCCTGAACGCTCTCGTTGTTCTGGTTGTAGGGCACGTAAAGGGCGCCGACCGTGCCGTCACCCGTTGCAGAGTTGGCGATGGTCGTCGTGCCGTAATTGCCGCGTTCCTGATCGCCCAGCGACCCGAATTTGGCGTACAGCGTGACGTCTTTCATCAGGTCATGCTCGATATTGAGCATGCCGAACACGTCGTTCAGGTGCGTATAGGTCCAGGGTTGGCCGTAATTGCTGGACGGCGACGGTGCGCGCGGCACGCTGGTCGCGGTTGCTCCAAGGAAGACAGCACCACGACCCCAGTCCACATCCTGCTGCTGATACGCGATGTTCATGGAAATGCGCGTCTTGTCGTCGTGCCAGTCGAAAGCGCCCGAAATCGCCGTCGCGTCGCGATGTTCGTGATTGATGGCAGCATCGCCGGAATGGCCCGCAACATTCAGGCGGAACCCGAAGGCGTGGTCCTGACCGAAGCGGCGGCTGACATCCAGATTGCCGCCACCGATCGAGCCGCTGGTGTAGTTCCCGGTCAGGCGCGTCAGCGGGGCGGCCTCGGCAATCTTGGGCACCAGGTTGACGCTGCCGCCGATGCCGGAGCCCGAAGGCGCGGCACCGAACAGGAACGCACTGGCACCGTTGATGACCTGCACCTGATCATACAACTCTGGTGAGACGAGCTGGCGCGGTGTGATGCCATACAGACCATCAATCGCCACGTCATCGCCGTTCAATGCAAACCCACGGATCACGAACAGTTCGGAGAAGTTGCCGTATCCGAAGGTGGTGCGAACTGACGGATCGTTCTGCAGGACCTGCCCCAGCGTTTCCGACTGCTGATTGACGATCAGGCTGGAGCTGTAGCTGCGGATGTTGAACGGGGCGTCCAGTCCCTTGACATTACCCAGAGCCCCGAGCTGGCCGCCGGACCGCACCAGAATCTGGTTGCGCCGCTGGGCGGTGACCAGAATTTTTTCATCGTTGGCGGTCGTGTCCGGTGTGGCGGCTGCGTCGCCGGTCGCGGCCGAGGTTTTGGCAGGCACCGTCGCGTTCGCGGCAGCGGTTGCCGGTGCAGTCTGGGCAAACGCCGTATGGGCAGTGCTGGCCAGCAGGGCGGACAGGGCAACGGTGCGAAGCGGGTAGAGAATGGGGCGGGGCAAGGGGACCTCGGGGGTACATCGGAATTCGGCGCGAACCTATTAGTTTGCGATTAATTCGCAATAGCTTTTTTCGTCGATCCTGCTATGTACGGCGTTCGAGAGAAGGAACGTGACATCTTGGCGACACACGCATGACCGTCCCGGCAACGCACGCTCGTCCCCACAACCGTAAGCGGCGCTCGCGCCCTGTGGTGCGCTGGATCGTGGATGCACTGGTTGCGTGCACAGCGACCTGGGCCCTTGCGGAGTCCGTCTGCTGGACGCTTGCCCGGCAGGGCCTGTCGGACGACGCGATGTTCGCCGTGCAGAGCGGGGCGGTCGCACTGTTGCCGATTGTCATCGTCTTCGGCTTCGGCATTGCGGTGCGACGCGGCAAGTCACGGGCCGCGACAGTGCTGGCGCTGGCGCGTCAACACTGATCCCAGCGCATGCTTGATACGGTGCGTGTCCGCATGGGCTGGTTCCATGCGTGGCTTGGATTTCTCGGCGGTCTGCTACTGTTCTGTATTTTCCTGACCGGCACCGTGACGGTGTTCGATGACGAGATCACGCGCTGGATGAACCCGGACGCTGTGGTCAATCCCGCGCTGATCCCGACGCCGGTGGCCATCGACCGGGCTTCGGATGAATTGCAGCGTGCCTGGCACACCGATCCGTTCGCTTTTCTGCTGATGCCGACCCCGCGCCGTCCGGGGCTGAATATCATGCATTATGATGGCCATGCATTCATGGGGCCGACACTCGATCCGGTCGATGGGCATCTGGTGCGTCTGCGTGCGACCGAAGGCGGCCAGTTTTTCTACGATTTCCACTTCACCCTGCGCGGTGGGGCGATGCCCGGCACGCTGGTCGTGGTGTGTCTGGGGATTCTGATGCTGATTGGCATCGTGTCCGGTCTGGTGCTGCATTTCCGGGCCCTGTTGCCCGATCTGCTGACGTTTCGCCCATGGGGCACCTATTTCCGCGCGTGGCTGGACGGGCATCTGCTGACCGGGGTGCTGTGTCTGCCGTTCATCATGATGATTGCCTACACCGGGGTGGTGATCGAGATGGATCTGCTGCTGCCGACCCCCGCCCGGACTGGCACGACACCGGTTAGTAACGCACTCGCTCTGACGTCGCCGGTTGTGCAGCCCTTTGGCACAGTCATGGAGCGCGCGATCTCAGAGGGCGGCCGGAAGCTGGCCCCAGCGCCGATCGGCTTCGTGATCGTCGGGCCACACCGAATCAGCGTGTATCGCAGCGACGGGGCCGACGTGGCGATGTCGCGTGAACACGCCGATTTCAACCGTGCGGACGGGGCGTTTCTGGCACTGACCCACGATGCTTCGGCCGTACAGCATCTGCGGCAGACCATGAGCGGATTGCACATCGCAAAATGGGCGCCGCTGCCCATGCGATGGCTATATTTCCTCTCGGGTGCGGCGGGGACCGCGTTGATCGGCAGCGGTCTGGTGCTGTTCCTGATCAAGCGGCGGGACCGGTTTGGTACCAGAGTGCCATTCCGTCTGGCGGAAGGCGCGACCCTGGCAGTGGTGGTGGGTTTACCGGGGGCAAGCATCGGCTTCCTGTGGGCCAACCGGTTGATTCCCGCCGGATGGGCGGGCCGCGCGCAGGACGAGGTCGCGGCGCTGTTTACACTCTGGCTGCTGTGGGCAGTGTTCGCGATAGCAGGCAGCCTGAGCGGACGTGCATCGCTTCTGTGGCGTCGCAGTCTGGATCTGTTGATGCTTCTGGCGTGTCTGCTGCCTGTTCTGGACTGGGCGTCCCGACCGGTGGCGGGGGTCGTCGGTACGGGCGTGACGTGCGGCGTTGACGGCGTGTCGATAGTGGTGGGCCTGCTTGCCGTCTGCGCGCGGGCGTCCATGCGCCGGAGGGCGCGCACGTGATCTACGGGCTGGCTGGTCTGCTGTGGGCACTGGTGTTTGTCGTCCATCATCGCGCTTATCGCCGCGTCGGTGGCGCTCGGGCCTTCAGCCATGCGCGACTGGCCCGCCTGCGTGACGCGTTGGTGCTTGTGGGGGCAGTGTGCTGCGCGCTGCAGGCTGGACTGATCGGGATCGTGCTGTGGTGCCTCGTTGGTGGTGTTGTCGGGGTGGTGGCTGCGTTGGTGAGCGGTCTGCTGCGGGACCGGACGCTCCGCTAAGACGCTGCTCAACACGCCTGAGGTGGTCGGTGTGAAAGCGTGAGGTGGGGGCATCCTTGCGGCTTTCTATGACAATTGCCTCTGACAGGACACGAAACGGATGTCCGACAACGTAGCCCTCGCACTGTGGAGATTGATGTTCACAGTCGGAACGGGTGTGCGGCACCTTCAGGCAAATAAAATATAATCAACCACGCACATTCAATCACATTTTATTGTGAGTGCTGGAACTGCGCCGGGAGAATTTCCATTCTAATCAAGTCGAAGCGTTGTGAGGACTGGTCCTCGAACGTGGGAAAAACAACCCGGGTTACTTGAGCATGATGGCATTGCGATCAGATCACGACGGACTTGATGTGTGGAACCGTGCGGCCGCGCCGTCCGGAGCGCCGGACGCGGAAGAGCGTGAAAACGAACCGGTGGAGTTGCCGCCGAAGCCCGATCCCAGTGTACCTCTGCCACTTGATAATCCGCCCAAGCCACGCCCCCCGAGCCCTCAGGGCGTTGGCACGTTGGAGGGTTTGACACGCGACAGTCGCTGATCGGGGCATCGACGGCCCGATGCAAATGGAAAGCCTGTGGTCATTCAACGACCCAGAGCTGCGACGGAGCACCTGATTGCAGCGAGGCTGGCACCTCTGGCCGCTCGACCTTCAGATATTCACGAACCGGCCATAACCGCTGACTGGTGCCCGGGTGAACGATGAACTCAGGACGCGAAGCTGCTAACGCTTGCACCGGGCCCCCAGCGTTGAACCCGACAGGTTTAACGGGGACGCATCACGAAAACTGGCTGATTTCTGAGAAAATGGCGGACCCGACGCGATTCGAACGCGTGACCTTTGCCTTCGGAGGGCAACGCTCTATCCAGCTGAGCTACGGGTCCAGCGCGGCTTGCATACCGCGATCACGACACGGACGCCAGCCCCTTCACGCGATTCCAGCCACAGAATGTAGCGATGGCCATCAGTCATCTGCGGCACGGGGTGCCACCAGCGTATCGATCCGACCGGGGACCCATAAGGCGGGGCTGCCGGTTGCCCACCCGGCATACCACGCAGCCGCAGCGACATCGCCGCCGGAGGGCAACGGCGCCTCGGGGTGATCGATCCAAGACAATACGTCGCGTGTGGCGGTGGCTCCATTCAGGTCGCGCATCAGCAGATGATGCCCCCCAGGGATGTAATCACGCCGCGCGTCGGTCGGCAGCTTCGTCCACAGCGCGTGCATGGCCTGTTTCGGAACCAGATCGTCCTGGCCGCCATACAGAACCAGTGTCGGGCCGCGCACGTGGGGGGCGGCGTCGGCCGCCGCGTGCATCAGCATCAGCAGTCCGTTCAGCGCCTCAAGGCGTGTCTCCCGCAGGCTCAGCGGATCGTAATACAGGCGCAGCAGGGCTTCGCGATTGTCGGAAGGGTGGATTTTCACCGGCAATTCGTTACCGCTGAAACTCCAGCCCGGCGCGGCAGCCGCCATCAGGCCGACGAAGGCACGGCTGCCCACGCCGAAAGACCAGACGGCGGGCGAGAGCAGGATCGTGCCGGCAACAGGCGGTGCATCCGGCTGGGCAGCCAGTAGCAAAGCAATCGCACCGCCCATGCTTTCGCCCATCACATAAAGCGGGACGCCGGGGTAAGCCCGTTGCGTCCAGAGTGCCTCGGCTCTGGCATCAGTCACCATTGATGCTGTTCCGACCCAATGGCCGCGCGCCGCAGTGGCACCGAACCCGCGAGCGTCCGGGGCCACCACCGTGATGCCGTCAGCGGTGAACAGGGGGGCCGGTTCCTCCCACGCGTCGCGCGAGTCGTTAAAGCCGTGCAGGGATAGAATGACGGCGCGCGGCGGTGTTGCGCTGGCCCAGATCCGCGCGGGAACATGCTCCCCGTCCGGCAGCGGGATCGAGGCGTTCGGCTTTATCAGGCGGCTGTAATCCGATCCGGGCGGGGCGTGCAACGTGGGAAGCGTGGTGCACGCACCGAGGCTGAAAAGTGCCACGATCAGGCTTGGGCGAAGCAGCAGAAGACGTCGACGAGCGGGAGAGTTTGAAAGCATCGAAGGGACCTGTATCATAATAGCGGACTTGAACACGCCGGGAGGCAGGCGCACAACGCTGCGACCGGTCAGAACAGGGAAATGCTCATATGTCAGTCGATCTCGCGAACCCGACCCCGCATCCGTTGCTGGGGCATGTCGAAACGGTCATCGTGGATCGTCGCCGCGTTGCGTGCGATGGTGGCCTGACGGCATTGGGGCATCCGCGCGTATGGCTGGAAATCAAGGACGAGCAGACGTTCTGCCCCTATTGCTCGCGCCTGTTCGTGCTCAGTCCCGATGCCGAGGTGTCTGACGCGCACTGATCGCCGGGTTCATGACACAGGACACACAGCGTCACCTCGTGCTGGTGGATGGCTCGGGCTTTATCTTCCGGGCCTTCCATGCGCTGCCGCCGATGAACAGCCCGGACGGCACGCCCGTCAATGCGGTGTTCGGCTTCACCAACATGCTGACGCGCCTGATGCGCGATCATGTCGGCACTCATCTGGCAGTGATTTTCGATGCGGGGCGTCATACGTTCCGCAACGATATCTATCCCCAATACAAGGCCCACCGGCCCGATCCACCAGAAGATCTGATCCCGCAATTTGCGCTGGTGCGTGAGGCGGCTCAGGCGCTGGCGGTTCCTTCCATCGAACTTGCGGGATGGGAAGCGGACGACCTGCTGGCGACCTACGCCCGGCATATGGTCGAGACCGGAGGACGCTGCACGATCGTGTCGTCCGACAAGGACCTGATGCAATTGATCCGCCCGGGCGTCGAACTGCTGGATCCGATGAAGCAGAAGCCGATCACCGCGGTGGAGGTCGAAGCAAAGTTCGGCGTTACCCCTGACAAGGTGATCGACGTGCAGGCGCTGATGGGCGATTCGGTCGATAACGTGCCCGGCGTGCCGGGGATCGGCCCGAAGACGGCATCGGCCCTGATTCTGGAATTTGGCGATCTGGAGGGGGTTCTTGCGGCGGCGGAGGGCATGAAGCCGTCCAAGAAGCGCGAAAACCTGCTGGCTCATGCCGAGGCCGCGCGGATCTCGCGCGAACTGGTCGTCCTGCGGGATGACGCCCCGATGCCGACCCCGGTGGACGACATGGGCTGCCACGACCCCGATGGCGAGGTACTGGCAGCGTGGCTGGAGCGGATGGGTTTTCGCTCTTTGATCCAGCGGTTGGGCATCAAGGGAAGCGCGGCGTCGCTGCGTGCCCCATCGAGGCCGGTTGCGGCTGACGCACCCGCGGTGCCCGCAACGCCGCTGGACAAGGTGCCGTATGGCCCCTACGAGACGGTCACGACCGAGGACGATCTGGCACGATGGATTGCGGCAGCGCGCGAGGCGGGCGTCTGTGCAGTTGATACCGAGACGACCGGGCTGAACCCGCTGCGCTGCGAAATGGTCGGCATTTCGCTGGCCGTTGCACCAGGGCGTGCGTGCTACATCCCGCTGCTGCACGAGGGCGATCTGGAGCATCCGGTCGGTGCGCAGATCGCGACCGACCGCGCGCTTGCGCTTCTGTCGCCCCTGCTGGTCGATCCCTGCGTGCTGAAGGTTTTCCAGAACGCGAAATACGATCTGCTGGTATTGGGTCGTGCGGGCGCGCCCGATGCGACC
>Ga0157365_10000027_pt1 | contig 84755 bp, 91 predicted proteins | sample AttsexASBM3_FD_111478 | JGI IMG/M metagenome (GOLD analysis project Ga0157365, IMG submission 111478) | Fungus gardens microbial communities from leaf cutter ant in Ribeirão Preto, State of São Paulo, Brazil - Atta sexdens ASBM3 | ecosystem: Host-associated > Fungi > Mycelium > Unclassified ...
CATAAACAATCCCGCTCAGAACCCGCCTATCATCCACGCGCGGCACACCATGCACCAGCGGAAAATACGGCCTGATCTTCTCCATCTGGCGCTCGGAAAGCAAAAACACGTCACTCACAGGCCGCCCTCCATCGGTAAGTCTGTGAATCACAACAGTCGGCTCAGTTCAACGAATTAACAGGTCCTGAACCTAGCACGAGGCTGTTATGGCTTCTTGGCGCCAACGGCCGGCGCAGGGGCGAATGCCTTCTCGATCGCGGGCAGCGCGGAGAACGCACGGGGCCAACCAGCATAGAATGCCAGCTGGATCAGTACCTCCTGCATTTGCGGTGCCGTGAGGCCGTTCTGCTTACCGCGCGCCAGATGGTAGGTCATCTGCGCGACATGATCGTCCGTCGCCAGGGTTACGATCGTGGCAAGGCTTCGATCTCTTGGGGTCAGGTCGGTACGACGCCACACGTCACCAAACAGAAAGTCGTTCGTATACCGCGCGAGGTCGGGAGCGAACCCCCCGACCGATCGATTGACCCCGTTGGCGCGCTCGGCGTCAGCCGATTTGTCCAGCGGTAACAGCGTGTCGGAGACCGACAGCTCCTCCGGCTTGATGCCGCGCTTCTTGTAGACCTGCTCGGCGACTTCGCCGGCTGCGGTCGCAAACGGAATGCCGGCGTAGAATCCGACTTGGGTGATGACGCCAGAAAGCTCGCGCGGTGTAAGGCCGTTCCTGAGCGCCAGATCGAAGTGGAATGGCATCTCGTTCGTGCGGCCTTGCGCGACGATGATGGCAATCGTGACGAGACTCCGATCGCGCGGCGACAAGCCGGGCCGTTGCCAGATATCATCGAAGTCGACACGCCGAATATAATCCTTGAGCAGCGGAGTAGCCGCCATCGCCCCATCGGGCATCTGGACGGCCGCAGCCTTGGGAGCGCTTTGCGCATTGGCGGCTGATCCGACGACGTTCATCATGACGAGGATCAGCGCAGTCGACTTCATATGTTCTTTCCTTGTCGGACTTTGACCGGACCTGTGCCAAAGTTCTTCATGGCAGGAACGCATTGCCTCGCGATATGATCGATGAGGTGACCTCAACGCCCTGTTGAGTCGAATACGTCCACCCCGCGTTTGGCGGCATCGTATCGGCGCGAAACGATTACAGCCGACGATCGACGACATCGCGATCTTGGGACGTGCGTGACCACGCTCGGGGGCATCCCCATAGCGAAGATGAAACCAGCTCATCGCTTCATCGAGAAACCGGCAACATCAGATATCGGGGGAGATGCGTTAGCACAGCTTGGCAGGCGCCCCGACCGGTCGGTTTCGACTGGGCCTGGATCCGGCATCCCGTCGGCGGCTCCGTGAATAATGCCGGTCTGGAAGGTTACCGCAGATGAAGTTCGATCAGCCCGCAGGCACTGGCCCCATCGACCAACTCAAGGTCGTCGGCCAGCCTCTCGATCGCATCGAAGGTCATCTGAAGACCACCGGCACCGCGACCTATGCCTATGAGTGGCACGACCAGCCGGTCAAGCCAGCCTATGGCTATGTGTTGGGCGCGGCGATCGCCAAAGGCCGGATAGCGTCAATCGATACCGCTATTGCCGAAGCCGCCGCCGGTGTGATCGCTGTCGTTACGCACAAGAATTCGGGGCCGGTGGAAACCGGTCAATTCTACGTTCAGCGATTCCTCGCAGGACCGGATGTCGATAATTATCATCAAGCGGTCGCCGTCGTCGTTGCCGAGACGTTCGAGCAGGCGCGCGCTGCCTCGCAGCTCATTCGCGTTGACTATGTCCGCACCCAGGGCAAGTTCGATCTGGCTGCGCAGGTCGGGACCGCACCTATTCCTGAACCCATGCCGTTCGGCGGACCGCCCCAGACGAAGATTGGCGATTTCGACGGCGCGTTCGCCGCTGCGCCGGTCAAGCTCGACGAGACCTATTCGACGCCGGATCAGGCGCACTCGATGATGGAGCCGCACGCCACGATCGCGACGTGGAACGGCGACAAATTGGTGTGCCAGACCTCTATCCAGCAGATGAACTGGGGTCTGCGCGATCTCGGGCTCGCGCTCGGTATCCCAAAGGAGAATATCCACCTGATCTCGCCCTATATCGGCGGGGGTTTCGGTGGCAAAGGCACGGTGCAGTCCGATCTGGTGCTGGCCGCTCTGGCCGCACGCGCGGCGCGACGCTCGGTCAAGCTCACATTGCAGCGGCCGCTGATGTTCAACAACACGATCCACCGCCCGGCAACGATCCAGCGTCTGCGGATCGGCGCCGGTCGTGACGGCAAGATCACCGCGATCAGTCACGAAAGCTGGTCGGGCAACTTGGCGGGCGGTCGTACAGAACCCACGACACTATCCACCCGCGCGCTCTATGCGGGCGCCAATCGCATGACCGCCACCCATCTCGCCGTGCTTGATCTTGCCGAAGGCCAGGCCATGCGCGCACCCGGCGAGGCGCCGGGATTGATGGCGCTCGAAGTCGCGATGGACGAAATGGCCGAGAAACTGGGCATGGATCCGGTTGCGTTCCGCATCCTCAATGACACCCAGGTCGACCCTGAAGACTCCGACCGGCCCTTCTCGACGCGCCGCTTCGTCGAATGCCTGCAGACCGGCGCGAAGCATTTTGGCTGGAACGACAGGCCCACCAAGCCGGCGAGCCGACGCGATGGCCGTTTGCTGGTCGGCATGGGGGTGGCCGGTGCGATCCGCGGTGCTCCGATCGCCGTGGCCGGCGCCCGCGCCCGGCTCGATCGGAATGGCGTCATCACGATCGAAACCGACATGACCGACATCGGCACGGGCAGCTATACCATCGTCGCGCAGACTGCAGCCGAGATGATGGGCGTCGGGATTGACAAGATCGTCGCGAGGCTCGGCGATTCCAGCTTTCCCGAAACGCCGGGATCGGGTGGCCAGCAGGGCGCGGCCTCGGTCACCGCCGGCGTCTATGCAGCGTGCACGGCGTTGCGCGACATGGTTACAAGCCGGCTCGGATTCGACGCAACCGACGTGACTTTCGCCAATGGCGAGGTTCGCTCGGGCAACCGCGCCGTTCCGCTCGGCCAGGCGGCATCGGCAGGCGACATCGTGGTCGAAGGTAAAATGGAATATGGCGACCTGGCGAAACGCTTTGCGCAGCAGACGTTTGGCGCGCATTTCGCGGAGGTCGCCGTCGACGCCTACACCGGCGAGATTCGCGTTCGCCGGATGGTCGCGGTTTGCGCGGCCGGGCGCATCCTCAACCCGAAGACCGCCCATAGCCAGGTGATCGGCGGCATGGTGATGGGCGTCGGCGCTGCGCTGATGGAAGAAATGGCGGTCGACAAACGCTTCGGCTTCTTCGTCAATCACGACCTGGCCGGCTACGAAGTTCCCGTTCATGCCGACATCCCGCACCTCGAAGCGTATTTCGTCGAGGAGGTCGATCCGACCATGTCGCCGCTGAAGGCCAAGGGCGTCGGCGAACTGGGATTGACGGGCGTGGCCGCTGCGATCGCCAATGCGGTGTACAATGCGACTGGCGTGCGGGTGCGCAATTACCCGATTACGCTCGACAAGCATCTCGCGCAGCTGCCGGAGCTGGTGTGAGCGTGGTGACACAGCCGATGGAAGGCCGGGCGTCGAGTGCCGGTGGAAGTGGAGCTGCAGGCGAGCAGGAGCGTCTGCCGATGGCGGCGCTGCTCGCCATGGCGATGACCGGCTTCATCGCCATCCTCAACGAAACCCTGCCGGCAGGCCTGCTGCCCAAGATTGCGGGCAGCCTGAACGTCAGCGAATCCCTCGCGGGCCAACTCGTCACCCTGTACGCCGTCGGCACGGTGGTTGCCGCGATCCCGGTCATCGCGCTGACGCAAGGGTGGCGACGCAAACCGGCTTTCCTCGTGGCGATCGGCGGACTGTTCGTGTTCAACACGATTACAGCGCTGTCGACCAATTATGCCGTCACGCTTGTCGCGCGCTTCATCGCCGGGGTCGCAGCGGGCATGGCGTGGTCGATCCTCGGCGGCTATGCGCGGTGGCTCGTCGTCGATCGGCTGAAGGGGCGCGCCTTGGCGATCGCGATGGTCGGTACGCCGATCGCGCTCTCGATTGGCGTACCTGCGGGGTCTTTTCTCGGTCTAGCGATCGGTTGGCGGGCAGCTTTCCTCGCCATGTCGGGGTTGACCGTGGTGTTGATCATCTGGGTGCTTCGCGCGGTCCCCGACTTTCCGGGACAGGCGAAGGGCGAACGGTCGTCCGTCAGGACCATTTTCATGACGCCGGGGATCCGGCCGATCCTGGTGACGATCTTCGCGTGGATGGCCGCGCACAACATCCTCTATACCTATCTCGCGCCGTTCGCGGTCTATGCGGGCTTTGGTGGATCGGTCGGCGTGCTGCTCTTCGGCTTCGGCGTGGCGGCATTGGCAGGGATTTGGCTGACCGGCGTGTTGGTCGACCGGATCCTGCGTGTCCTCGTCCTGACCAGTCTCGCGGCATTCGGTGCCAGTGCCGTGCTGATGGGCGTGCTCGGCCATGTTCCCGTCGCCACCGCGATCGGGGTCATCGTCTGGGGCCTGACCTTCGGCGGGGCCGCGACGCAATTGCAGACAGCGGCCGCCGACGCGGTCAGTGGTGGCACCGAGCTCGTCACCGCGATGATCGCGACCTTCTGGAACACCGCAATCGCCCTGGGTGGCATCATCGGCGGCGCACTTCTCGGTCATTTCGGCGCGACCTCGTTACCCTGGGCAACGGTGCCGCTGATCCTCGTGGCGTTTCTCGTTGCTCTCTCCGCCCGGCGTCACGGATTCACGCCGGGTCCCCGCGCCGCTCACGCCTGACCCTGAGGCGACGGTGGACGGCCCTCAGTCGCCTTCGCGACCCTGAAATTTCGGAGCCTGACCATGGACTATGTCAATTTCGGCCGCTCGGGCCTTCGCGTCTCCAGGCTTTGCCTGGGATGCATGAGCTATGGCGAACCCAGCCGGGGCTTGCAGCCCTGGTCGCTCGATGAGGAGACAAGCCGCCCGTTTTTCCGCCAGGCGCTCGAAGCCGGCATCAACTTCTTCGACACCGCTAACGTCTATTCAGGCGGAAGCTCGGAGGAGATCACCGGTCGCGCCTTGCGCGACATGGCCAAGCGCGACGAGATCGTCATCGCAACCAAGGCGTTCTTCCCGTGGGAAAATGCCCCCAATGCGGGCTTTCTGTCGCGCAAGGCGCTGATGCAGGCGGTCGATGACAGCCTCACCCGGCTCGGCGTCGACTATATCGATCTCTATCAGATTCACCGTTTCGACCACAGCACGCCGGTCGAGGAGACGATGGAGGCGCTCCACGACATCGTGAAGGCAGGTAAGGCGCGCTACATCGGCGCCTCCTCGATGGAGGCGTGGCGCTTCGCCAAGATGCAATACACCGCCGACCGGCACGGCTGGACGCGGTTCGTCTCGATGCAGCCGCAATATAATCTGCTCTACCGCGAGGAAGAACGCGAGATGCTGCCGCAGTGCCTGGATCAAGGCGTTGGCGTGATCCCGTGGAGCCCGATGGCCCGGGGACGGCTTACGCGAGACTGGAAGGCAGAAACGAGCAACCGCGCGCAAAACGATGCTTTTGCGCAGCAGATGTATACCGACGCCGAAGAGCAGGACCATGCCGTCCTCGATGCGGTCAGCCGGATCGCAGAGACACGCGGCGTCAAACGCGGACAGGTCGCGCTTGCCTGGCTGCTGACCAAGCAGGCGATCACCGCGCCGATCGTCGGGGCGACCAAGCCGCATCATCTCGATGATGCGATCGGTGCGCTGGGCGTGACGCTGAGCGACGACGAGATTGCCGCGCTGGAGGGGCCTTATGTGCCGCACCCGGTCAACGGCATCGTCCCGCCGCTTAGCAAGGACGCGCCCAAACTTACCCTCGTGGGCGCCTGATCGGCAGCCGCGCGGTCGCAATTCGCATCAATCTTCCCTGTTAGGATCTTCTCATGAGCGATACCCAGGATACCAACCTCGACGCTATCATCGCAAAGCTCGGCGCGATGGTACAAAGCGTCTCTCCCAGTCTCGCAGGCGACACACACGACCGGCTCGACAACGATGTCTGGCTGCGGCCGGGACTCGATGCGCGGGATCGCAGCCTGATCTCGGTCGCGTCGCTTATCACCCGCGGCATGACGGGTGCTTTGCCCATCTACTTCGACAAGGCGCTCAAGAGCGGCGTTCTGCCTGTCGAGCTTTCCGAGACGATCAATCATCTCGCTTATTATGTCGGCTGGAGCAACGCGATGGCGGCGATACCCGCGGCGGCAAGCACGTTCGCCGCGCACGGGGTCAAGTCCGGCCAACTGAGCAACGCGAATGCGGCACCGCTTCCGCTCGATGAGGCGGCCGAAGCCAAGCGCAAGGCCACTGTGTCCGAGAATTTCGGCGACGTAGCCCCCGGCTTGGTCGAATATACGACCGACTATCTGTTTCTCGACCTGTGGTTGCGGCCAGGCCTTGCCGCGCGTGATCGAAGCCTGATCACGGTCGCCGCCCTGGTCACCTCCGGGCAGGTCGCCCAGATCACGTTTCATCTCAACCGCGCGATGGACAATGGTTTGACCCGGACACAGGCCGCCGAGGTCGTGACGCATCTGGCCTTCTACGCCGGCTGGCCCAACGCGATGTCGGCTCTCCCCGTGTTCAAGGACGTCTTTGCCAAGCGCGCGCCGACAAGTTGAGATCCCGGGTGGCAAAGATAGCCGTGCCAACTGGGGGCGACGACCCCGCGCGGTGAGGAATGTTCATCGATCCGTGGAATTTTCGGCATGGTGCCGCGCCGCGGATGAGACGTTATTTGCATAGTCAGACTATCGCCCGCGTCCTGCGGGCGGCTATATTCGAGGACTTATCATGGAATTGAAGCGCGCCGGATCGCAGCCCTCTCAGCCGGGCCCGGAAGCCTACTTCACCGGCACCGTCCGTATCGATCCACTCAACGCCCCGCCGGCACCTGCGCGGGTGTCCTGCGCGGCTGTGACATTCGAGCCGGGCGCGCGGACAGCCTGGCACACTCACCCGCTTGGCCAGACGTTGCTTGTCACCGCTGGCTGCGGCTGGACCCAGTGCGAAGGTGAAAAAAAGGTCGAGATCCGCGCCGGCGACGTGATCTGGTGCCCGCCGGGCCACAAGCATTGGCATGGCGCCACGTCGACGACGGCCATGACCCATATCGCTATCCAGGAAGCCCTCGACGGAAAGAACGTCGAATGGCTCGAGAAGGTCCCGGACGAGAATTATCTCTCGCCCCTCGGCGACTGAGCGGCAGGTCTCGGTCGCGTTCACCGCGTCTTTGCTAGGATGGACATGAAGCCCCACGTCATCACGCACATGACTGTCAGCATCGACGGTAGGATATTGCCCGATCGCTGGCAGCCACAAGACGCGCTGTGCGACGGACTATATGACCGGCTGCACGACCAGCTGGAGAGCAACGCATGGCTGGTAGGTCGCGTGACCGGACAGGAATTCGCCAAGGGCGATGCCTATCCAGCCTCGACCGAGGTGTTCCCACGCGAGCCTTGGATCGTGCGGCATGATGTTCCGGCATACGGCATCGTGCTCGATGCGTCGGGCAAGATCGCTTGGTCGCGCGCCGATATCGGTGGTGATCCAATCCTGGTCGTGCTCGCCGAAAGCGTGTCCGACGCGCATCTTGCGGGCCTGCGCGCAGACGGGGTGTCCTATATTTTTGCCGGCGCGACCGAGATCGATCTTGCGCTGCTGCTCGAGACCCTGGCGCGCGACTTTGGAATCGCGCGTCTGTTGGTGGAGGGTGGCGGCGCCGCTAACGGCGCATTTCTGCGTGCCGGGCTGCTCGATGAAGTCAGTCTGATCCTCTGCCCGGCGATCGATGGGGGAACGGGGGCGCCAAGCCTGTTCGACGCGGCTGGCGATCAGCCCGGACGACCCTTCCTGCTCGAGCGTATGACGCTCCTTTCGAGCGAGCGGCTCGCGGGCGATAATGTCTGGCTTCGCTACGCGGTGCAGGCTGCCGCCGGGCGCGCTTGATGGTGCCACGGGCTGACGCGCGCTCGGTACGTCTATCAGGCGCCGCGCCGGAAACGGGTGGATCGGCTGCTTTCGGTACGATCGCGACACTCGGCACTTTGCTGGCGCTCGCATCCATTTCGACCGATCTCTATTTGCCGGCGATGCCTGGTCTTGCGACCAGCTTCCATGTCAGTTCAAGCAGGATCCAGCTCACACTGTCGACGTTCCTGATCGGCTTCAGCCTTGGCCAGTTGCTATGGGGACCGATCAGCGATCGGTTGGGCAGGCGCGTCCCGATGCTGTGCGGACTTGCGCTGTTCATCGCGGGCTGCGCCGGATGCGCGCTCGCGCAAAATGCCGATCAAATCATCGCATGGCGCGTGGTGCAGGCACTCGGCGCCTGTTCCGGCCCGGTGCTGGCGCGGGCCATGGTCCGCGACCTCTACGACCACAAGAATGCAGCGCAGATGCTGTCGCTGCTGATGCTGATCATGGCGATCGCACCGTTGCTCGGTCCGATGATCGGTGCCGAGATCATTGCCGTCTCGACGTGGCGGACGATCTTCTGGACGCTCTGCGGCGTAGGAGCCGCGATCGCACTGGCCGTGGCGATGCTCCCCGAGACGCTGGAAGTGTCCAAGCGAAGCACCATCCCGATCGGTCACGCCTTTGGCCAATATGCGGATCTTCTGCGTGATCGCGCACTCCTCGCCTACGCGGCTGCCGGCGGCTTCTTCTACGCCGGCATCTACGCCTATGTCGCGGGAACGCCCTTTGCCTATATCAGCTACTACCACCTCTCGCCCGAAGCCTATGGCCCGTTGTTCGCGGTCAACATCGTCGGCCTGATGGCGGTAAACCTGGTGAACGCTCGCCTTATCGCGCGGATGGAGACCGATCGATTGCTCCTCCTGGGCGCATTCATGGCTGCAGCGTCCGGGCTGATTGTTGCCGTGACGGCCTTGACCGGCTGGGGGGGCGTCGCCGGCCTCGCGGTGCCGCTGTTCGTCTACAACGCCATGGTCGGCCCTATCATCGCAAACTCGGTCGCCGGCGCTCTCGAACGCGCGCCTGACAGGCTTGGCGCCGCGTCGGCCCTGGTCGGCGCGATGCATTACGGAGCTGGCGTCATCGGCGCGGCGATGGTCGCCATCCTTGCCGACGGGACGCCGTGGACGATGGGCTGGATCATCGCAGCAGGCGGCGTCGCGAGTGCGCTTACCGCGATGATGATCGGCAACGCCGCCGCCCCATCGCGCGCACCGGACTGCCGCGATGCGAAAGGGGCAGCACGATGAAGGGCGCGCAAGCACTGTTCCGCTTCCTGATCGATGCGCAGGCAAAAGGCGAGAAGACTGCTTTGGTCACCATAACGGCGGTCATCGGAAGCTCATCGCGCGCACCGGGTACGCATATGGCCGTCAGCGAAACCGGCGCCTTTCTGGGATCCTTTTCGGGCGGATGTGTCGAGGCCGCAGTCGTCGGTGAAGCCAAGCGTGTCATGGCTGGCGGACAGGCGGAAGTCGTCCGTTTCGGCCAAGGGTCGCCATACCTCGACATCCGGCTGCCCTGCGGTGGCGGTCTGGATATCCTCTTCGCACCCGATCCGCCGGCGGCGCTGCTGCGATCATGCTGCGACGCGCTTACCGCCCGCACATCCATCATTCTCACGTGCGACCGCGGCGGGCGTTTCTGCGCGCGCGAAGCCGACGCTGACGACGCGACGGGCTGGCAAAACGACATGTTCGTCACACGGCATGATCCGGAGATGCGCCTCGTCATCATCGGGCATGGCGCTGAAACCGAGGCTCTTGCCGATCTGGGTTTGAGCTTCGGCGCGGAGATCTGCGTGCTGAGCCCCGACGCCGAACTGGTTGCACGCCTTTGCGAGCGCGGCGCCAATGCGCACCGCCTGAAGACTGCGGCACGCTCGGTTCTGCTGCGATCCGATCGCCACACCGCGATCGTCATGCTGTTCCACGATCATGAGTGGGAGATAGCGCTCCTTGCCCAAGCGCTCGATCTCGATGCGTTCTTCATCGGAGTGATGGGCAGCAGGGCGACCCATCGCCAGCGTACGGACCTGCTGCTCGACGCTGGGATTACGCCGGTCGCTGTGGGGCGGATCACGGCCCCCATCGGGTTGATACCCGCCGCCCGTGATCCGCAGACCCTGGCGCTGTCGACGCTAAGCCAGATCGTGGCGCATCATGCCGACATGGTCAAAGCTCAGACTGGCAGCCCGTTTTCAGTCGGTCAGCCGGCGGATTCTCGGACAGGCGTCACTGCGGCAGGACTGCACGCAGCGATGCGTGAGAAGCATTCATCGCTGCATCAAGTTTTCGGCGCGTAACAGACCGCCGATCTCTGCGTTAAATTATTACCGCGCTTCTGCACGCTGGCAAACATGTCGCGGCCGAGGCTCTCAACGATTCCGGTCGCACTTTGCGCATTTGCGCCCGGCTTCTCGACCTTGAACTGACGATTGGACTGAATACGACATGCCAAGCTCCGAACAGTTGGAAATCTCTCGGCGCGGCGTCTTGGTTGGCAGCGCTGCGACGGCGGCCGTCGCATCGGCGCCAGCGGTCGGCGCAGCCCCCGCGGTTGGAGAGGCTGTGAAGCCTGTCGAGATGACCATCGGTTTCGAAGTGAACGGGAAGCATCACGACCTTAAGCTCGATCCGCGCACCACATTGCTCGACACGCTGCGGGAGCATCTGCATCTCACCGGCACGAAGAAGGGCTGCGACCACGGCCAGTGCGGCGCGTGCACGGTCATCGTGAACGGCACGCGCATCAATTCCTGCCTCAGCCTTGCGGTCATGCACGAGGGCGATACGATCACGACGATCGAAGGATTGGGCACGCCCGGCGACCTCCACCCGATGCAGGCCGCCTTCATCAAGCATGACGGCTATCAGTGCGGCTATTGCACACCGGGCCAGATCTGCTCCGCGGTGGCGGTCCTCGACGAGATCAAGCGCGGCGTACCAAGCCATGTCCAGGGCGACATCATGGCCAAGCCCGGTTTCACCAATATCGAGATGCGCGAGCGCATGAGCGGCAATATCTGCCGCTGCGGTGCCTATTCCAACATCGCGCTCGCCATGGCCGACGTCGCTGGAGACAAAACATGAGGGCCTTCACTTATGAGCGCGCGAAGACGCCGGCCGAGGCGGCCGCGATCGTTGCACGCACGCCCGGCGCAAAGTTCATCGCCGGCGGCACGAATCTGCTCGACCTCATGAAACTCGAGATCGAGACGCCGACCCATCTCGTCGATGTCCAGGACCTGAAGCTGGACCGCATTGAGAAGACCGATGACGGCGGGCTCCGCATCGGCGCGCTCGTTACCAATACCACCTTGTCGGCCGACGAGCGGGTTCGTCGCGATTACGGCGTGCTGACCCGCGCAATCCAGGCCGGCGCGTCCGGCCAGTTGCGCAACAAGGCGACGACGGCGGGCAATTTGCTCCAGCGAACGCGGTGCCCGTATTTCTACGACACCAACCAGGCCTGCAACAAGCGCAAGCCCGGGTCCGGGTGCGCGGCGATCGGTGGCGCTTCGCGCCAGCTCGGCGTCATCGGCACGTCGGATGCGTGCATCGCCACCAATCCGAGCGACATGGCGATCGCCATGCGTCTGCTCGACGCGAAGGTGGAGACGCTGAACGCGCAGGGCACTGCGCGGGTCATCCCCATCGCCGACTTTCATCGCCTGTGGGGCGAGACGCCGGAGATCGAGAACAGCCTGCAAGCGGGCGAGATCATCACCTCGGTGACGCTGCCCAAGCCGCTCGGTGGCGTGCATGCTTATCACAAGGTCCGCGACCGCGCGTCCTACGCCTTCGCGCTCGTGTCGGTCGCGCTGGTTGTCCAAAAGGACGGATCGGGCCGCGTCGCGGTCGGCGGCGTGGCGCCAAAGCCATGGCGGGTCGAAGCGGCTGAGGCCGCCCTGCCGCAGGGCTCCAAGGCGGTTGCCGCACGCTTGATGCATGGCGCGCGGCCGACCGAAGAGAACGCCTTCAAGGTGCCGCTGGTCGAACGCACGCTCGCCGCAGCCCTCGCAGAAACCCGGGCCGCATGAAATTCGAGGCGCCGGCAGGCAAAAATCCAATCGACCAGTTGCGGGTCATCGGAAAGCCGCACGACCGGGTCGACGGCAAGCTGAAGACGACCGGGCTCGCACCCTATGCCTATGAGCATCACGACGCGGTTCCCGATCCCGCTTATGGCTATATCGTCGGGGCGGCGATTGCCACGGGCCGCGTGCGCGCGATCGACACGGCTTTGGCAAAGGCCGCGCCCGGCGTCCTCGGTGTCATCACGTTCCAGGACGTGCCGAAGACCGGTCAGGGCAAGATGAACACGGCGCGCCTGCTGGGCGGGCCGGACGTGCAGCATTACCATCAAGCCCTCGCTGTCGTCGTGGCGGAAACCTTCGAACAAGCGCGCGCGGCCGCCGCGCTGGTGCGGATCGACTATGTGCGCGCCAAGGGGCGCTATGATCTGGCGGCGGTCGCTGGCACGGCACCCTATAGCCCGGCCGAAAAGGGCGCACCGCCTGTCGATACGCTCGGTGATTTCGACGGCGCCTTCGCCGCGGCGCCGGTGACGCTCGACCAGCACTATACGACGCCCAACCAAAGCCATGCGATGATGGAGCCGCATGCGTCGATCGCGCGGTGGCATGGCGACGCCCTGACCGTGTGGATCTCCAACCAGTGGATCACGCCGACCAAGGCCGATCTCGCTGCGACGCTGAACATTGCGCCCGAGAAAGTCAGGCTGGTGTCGCCGTATGTCGGTGGTGGTTTCGGCGGAAAACTCTTCCTGCGCGCCGACGCGGTGATGGCGGCTTTGGCCGCGAAGGCGGTCGGGCGTGCGGTGAAGGTCGCGCTGCCGCGCCCCTTCATGATGAACAACACGACGCACCGTCCGGCGACCATCCAGCATATCCAACTCGGGGCAACGCGCGACGGCAAACTGACCGCGATCGGGCACCAGAGCAGTTCGGGAGACTTGCCCGGGGGTGGCCCCGAGGCCGCCGTCTCGCAGACCAAGCTGCTCTATGCCGGTGCCAACCGGCGCACGGCGATGCGACTGGCCGAACTCGATCTGCCCGAAGGCAATGCGATGCGGGCGCCGGGCGAGGCGCCGGGGTTGATGGCGCTCGAGGTCGCGATGGACGAATTCGCCGAACAATTGGGCATGGACCCGGTTGAGCTGCGCATCATCAACGATACGCAGGTCGATCCGGAAAAGCCGGACCGCCGCTTTTCCAAGCGCGAACTGGTCAAGTGCCTGCGCACCGGTGCCGAGGCGTTCGGCTGGTCGGCGCGCAATCCCAAGCCCGGCCAGGTTCAGGACGGCAAATGGCTGGTCGGCATGGGTGTCGCCGCCGCGTTCCGCAACAATATGAACATGAAGTCGGGCGCCCGCGTCGCTCTGGGGCGTGACGGGATCGTCACAGTCTCGACCGACATGACCGACATCGGCACCGGCACCTACACGATCATCGCGCAGACCGCGGCCGAAATGCTGGGCGTGCCGATCGAACAGGTGTCGGTAAAGCTGGGCGATTCCAGCTTCCCGTCCTCGTCCGGTTCGGGCGGCCAGTGGGGCGCGAACAGTTCGACCGCCGGTGTCTATGCTGCCTGCGTGAAGCTGCGAGAGACCATTGCGCAGCGGCTGGGTCTGAACCCCGCCGACGTCACCTTCGTCGATGGCCATGTCCGTTCGGGCACCCGTGCTGTGCCGCTCGGCGATGCGACCAAGGCCGGCGACATCGTCGTTGAGGACAGCATGGAATATGGCGATCTCGACAAGACGTATCAGCAGTCGACCTTCGGCGCGCACTTCGTCGAGGTCGGGGTCGATCGCTTCACTGGCGAGGTCCGCGTCCGGCGCATGCTGGCGGTCTGTGCCGCGGGCCGTATCCTCAATCCCAAGACCGCGCACAGCCAGGTGATCGGCGCGATGACGATGGGCGTCGGCGGCGCGCTGATGGAGGAGCTCGCGCTCGACACGCGGTTCGGCTTCTTCGTCAATCACGATCTCGCGGGCTACGAAGTCCCGGTCCATGCCGACATTCCGCACCAGGAGGTCATCTTCTTGGACGAGACCGACCCTACAACATCTCCGATGAAGGCGAAGGGGGTCGGCGAGCTTGGCCTGTGCGGCGTTGGTGCTGCACTGGCGAATGCGGTCTACAACGCCACCGGCACGCGCGTGCGCGACTATCCGATCACGCTCGACAAGCTGATCGACCGCTTGCCGACCATCGCCTGACGGGCGGCGCGCGGCGTCGCCCTCGCTACCCATGTCTCGTTCCGCAGGAGCAGTTCGATGTTGATCTCAATCGTTTACGACAGCGGCTACGGCCACACCGCCCGGCTCGCTGAAGCACTTGCCGGGGGCGCACGGGAGGTTGTGGATACGACGGTCAATCTGATCGCCGTCGCCGATGGTCCGATCCCCTGGGACACGCTCGAGGCGAGCGATGCGATCGTCTTCGGTTCGCCGACTTATAATGGGATGCTGAGCGCGAAGCTGAAACAGTTCTTCGAGGAATCCACGAAGGCCGCGTGGTTCGAGCTCAAATGGCGCGACAAGATCGCGGCGGGCTTCACCAATTCCGGTGCGCAAAGCGGCGACAAGCTCAATTCGCTCGTCTCGATGGCGTTGTTCGCGGCGCAGCATGGGATGATCTGGGTCGGCCTCGATCTCCTGCCGGGCAACAGCAGCAGCAGCACCGCGAGCCCCGACGACCTCAACCGTCTCGGCAGCTGGCTGGGTGCGATGGCGCAGTCGAACACGGACGAGGCGCCCGAGGTCGCGCCGATCAACAGCGACCTGCGAACCGCGGCCTATCTGGGCAAGCGCGTCGCCGAGACGACGCGGCGCTTCTGTGGCTGAGAAGTCCGGTATAAGATAGGCATTCGCGCAGGCGGCAACATGACGCAGCATCTACGGCGGTCGCTTCTGGCGCCGCTCAGCCTTTTGATCGCCGGGTGGTCCATGCCGCTTGTGGCTCAGACCGCGCTGACACAGCCGAACACCCCGGCCTATTTCGTCGCCGAGTTCGAGGTCTCCGATCCCAAGGGCCTGCAGCCTTACCGAGAACGCGTCGAATCCACCTTCAAGCCATTCGGTGGCCGCTTCCTGGTCCGCGGGGGGCCGGTGAAGGCGCTCGAGGGCGATGCGGTCAAGGGCCGTATTGTCGTGATCGCGTTCGACAGCATGTCCAAGGCACAGGCGTGGTATGATTCCCCGGCGTACCGCGCGATCCGACCGATCCGGCAGCGCTCGGCGGCGACGCGAGCCTATATCGTCGAAGGCACCGCGCGTTGAACGGAACGCCGGATCTGGCGGGCGTGAGTGCGAGCCGGGGTCAGCCCGCGCGGCTGCGCCGGAGATCATATTGCTCCAGCCTGCGTCTATGTCGCTGATGTCAGCCATGTCCGCGCCCGCGCTTCAGGATGGCTTCGGCCGGACGATCACCTATCTGCGGGTCTCGGTCACCGATCGATGCGATCTGCGGTGTCGGTATTGCATGGCCGAGGCGATGACGTTTCTGCCGCGTGCCGACCTTATGACGATGGACGAAATCGGCGCGATCGCCGGTCGCTTTATCGCCCGCGGAGTGCGCAAGATCCGCCTGACGGGCGGCTCGGGCGGCATCTGGGCGATGGCGGTCTCGACGAACTGACGCTGACGACGAACGGGACGCGCTTCGACACGCTGGCAGCACCGCTGTTCCAGGCGGGCATACGCCGCGTGAACGTCAGCCTCGATACCCTCGATCCCGAACATTTCCGGCATATCACCCGCAGCGGTGACCTGTCCAAGAACGCTGGCCGGCAATGCCGCTGCCACCGCAGCGGGCATTCGGGTCAGGATCAACATGGTGGCGCTGAAGGGTCTGAACGACGACGCCATCGAGAGCATGTTGTTATCGTGCGCGGCGCAGGGCCACGATCTCACGCTGATCGAGACGATGCCGCTTACCGACGTGCGGGCACGGCTCGAGGAGCGCTATACGCTCACCCCGTCGCCTCACGGACGGGTGGCCCCGCCCGCTATTTCGATGTGAAGGAACTCGGCGCCCGTCTTGGGCTGATCACGCCCATGACGCAGAATTTCTGCGACTGCTGCAACCGTATCCGGCTCACCGCCGAAGGCAAGCTCACACCTGTCTGGGGCATGAGGATCATGTCGATCTGCGCGCCGCCTACCGCACTGATGGGATAACCGGCATCGACACAAAGCTCGACGAAGCGCTGCGGCACAAGCCGCGCCGTCATGATTCCCGGATTGCCGCGGGCGCCGATCACGGTTCGACGCGGCACATGAGCGTCACTGGCGGATAATCCAAGCCGATACATGGCGAGGTTTCAGGCGGCATCCCAGGCGTCGGCCGCGGCCTGATCCGCGTCCCGCGCCTCGACCCGGCGCCCACGCCCGCCTGCGAGCAGCTCACGCTTCCAGAATGGCCCCTTGGTCTTCGTCCAGTCGATCAGGAAGCTGCTGGCCTCGAGCGCGGCCGCCCGGTGCGGGGCGGCGGCCGCCACCGGAACGATCCGGTCGCTGATCGCAAGCGACCCGTGGCGGTGGATGATCGTGGCGCCTAGCAGCGACCAGCGCGCTGCAGCGGTATGCGCAACCGCCTCGAGCACGGTCACCGCCATGCCAGCATAGGTTTCGAGTTCGAGCCGTCGCATGTCACCATCGGCGCGAACAAGACCCGTAAAACTCGCAATTGCGCCGCCGGCGCTCTGTTCGAGCCGCGCCAACTCCGCGCCGAGACCGATATCGGTTTCCTGGACTGCCACCCTGATGGTCATCCCCCGGTCACCGGCGGAAAGATCGCCATCTCATGGGCGCCCGAAAGGGATATCGACGGAGCGCAGAAGGTCTGATCGACGGCACAGCGTAGCCGCGCGACCTCGCCGAACACCTCATAGCCAGGACCGCGTTTCGCGAGCCAGCCAAGCAGGTCCGATACCGTCGCGACGTCGTCTGGTACGTCGAGCGTCTCCTGTCCTTTGCCGATCTGCTCGCGCACCCAGGCGAAGTACAGGAGGTCCAATCGCTTCACGTCGGCGTTCAACCCGCGAGCTGTTCGAGAAATTCGAGATGCGTCATCGGACGCGAAAACATCGGGGAATTCCTGGTCGTCGCCATCCGCTGCTCTTCTTCGCTGAGCGTGGCGGTGCAGTCGGTCACGGTGACGACGTCGAAGCCCCGCTCATAGGCCGAACGCATCGTGGATTCGACGCAACAATTCGTGAGGAAGCCAGCGATCGCAACGGTCTCGATGTTTCTGGCGCGCAGGATGAAATCGAGATTGGTGCTGGCGAAACAGTCGAGCCCGCGCTTGCCCTCGATGATGATGTCGTCCGCTTCGGGCTGCATCTCGGCAATGATTTCCGCGCCCCAACTCCCTTTGCGGGAGGCTTGGGCACCGACGACGCCGGCGAGGATACCGTAGGGCTCGGGCCCGACCTCCGGATAGCCCTCCGCGAAGGCGATCGGGGCAAACATGATCGTTGCGCCTTTCGCGCGCGCTTCGGCAACAAGCGCCAGGCTGTTGGCGAGCATATTTGTGCTTTCCATCACGCCGCGGACGGCATCGTGCTGCACGCCGCCTTCGGCGGCGAAGTCGTTTTGATACTCGATCAGGATGAGCGCGGTCGTTCGCGGGTTCATGGTAGCTCCTCGTAGGTGCGTTTGCACCGCTTCCAGACGTTCGCCATCGCTCGTACATCGCTGCATCGTTAGTCGTGAAGACTGTGCAACACGGCAATGATATTCTCTAATTCCACTTTTTAACGGCGCGGTCTTAGAAGAGACTTGCCACCCTAAAGCTTGCATGAGATCCCTTCAACGCTGCGTTGAGATCGTTGCATGACACCTTAGTGTCTCGCCGGCCGTATGAGGATCCTCACTCTGCGCTCCCAGGTCGATTGCTACCGGGTCGCTTCCAACCGTATCGGACTGGAGACGCGATGAAGTTTCGTTTTGCCGCTGTTGCGATGCTCGCGACGCTTGCCAGCGCGGGCGTGGCGCAAACAAGGACGACGGATGAGGTGCAGGGGATCGTGCGCGCCAATTCCAAACCGGCGTCCGCTGGTTCGCCCGATTATTTTACGGGCACGGCCAGTGTCCGACCAGTCGTCGACCCGACGGCGCCGGGACGCGCCTCGGTCGGCATCGTCACCTTCCAGCCGGGCGCGCGGAGCCATTGGCACACGCATCCCGCCGGCCAGACACTGTATGTACTCGACGGCTGCGGCTGGACGCAGCGCGAGGGCGGCCCGGTGATGCAAATCTGCAAAGGTGATGCGGGCTATGTACCGGCCGATGTGCGCCACTGGCACGGGGCCAGCGCGACCTCGTCGATGGTGCAATTCTCGGTCAGCGAGACGGTCGACGGCAAGAATGTGAATTGGATGGAAGCAGTGAGCGATGCTGACTATGCCAAGGGCGCTCATGCGACGCGCTTGTCGGTGATCACGATGGGTTGCCCTTTGCGTGCTGGCCCAGCAGCTTGCGCATTATGACGCTTGGCCGTTCGGATCTTGCCGACTTTTCGTATTTCCTCGCGATCGCGCGCCATCGCAGCTTTCGTCGTGCCGGCATCGATCTGGGTGTCAGCGCGTCCGCGCTCAGCCACTCGCTGAAAGCACTCGAGGCGCGGCTCGGCATTCGGCTGTTCAATCGCACCAACCGCAGCGTTACCTTGACGGCTGCCGGCGAAGAATTGTGGAACCAGATCAGCGGACCATTCGAGACGATCGGAAGCGCAGTCGAAGCCCTCAACCGCTTCCGCGACGCGCCGTCGGGGCGTATTCGCCTCAACGTCCAGAATGATGCCGCGCCCATGTTGCTCGGTCCCGTCCTGCCGGTTTTTCTCGATCGCTATCCCGACATCGAGGTCGAAGTCACCGCGAGCAACCGCTTGGTCGATATCACGAAAGGCGGCTTCGACGCCGGCATCCGCTTTGGTGGCACCGTGCCCGAAGACATGATCGCCCAGCGTCTGTCCGCCGATGTGCGGTGGGTGGTCGCAGGCTCCCCCGGCTATCTCGATCGCTTCGGGACGCCCCTGACGCCCCTGGATCTAAAGAACCACCGCTGCCTGCGCAATCGCCTTGGTGACGAACGCGTGTACCGCTGGGAGTTCATGGAAGATGGGACCGAGTTCGATCTCGCCGTCTCCGGAATGATGATCTTCGACGATACCCGTATGGGAATCGAGCTGGTCCGCGGCGGGGCCGGGCTGATGATCGCATCGGAACCTGTGTTCGCCCCACTGCTCGAATCCGGTGAAGCCCGTCTTGTGCTTGAGGATTGGGCAACGAGCGGCCCGGGCTATCATATCTATTATTCGAGCCGCAGGCAGGTGCCGGCCGGGCTGCGCCTGCTGATCGAACTCATCCGCGAAATGCGGCCGATGGGCCTATAAAGCGACATTCGCCGATACGGGGCCTGATACGGACGACGATGAGATTCTCTCATGGCTCCGTGTATTAATAGCGACCTAATCCACCCGCCCACCATTCGCTACGTGACGCTTGGCGTATCACACGCCCTGGCGTTTTCCTGCGACCGGGTCGCGCGCGCCTGCATCCATCCCCGTATCGGCCGCGAGCCGGATAGGAGCCTATCATGAACCCGACATATGATTTCTCAGGCCAGGTCGCGTTCGTGACCGGCGCGGGCAAGGGCGTGGGCCTCGCAGCCGCGCGGATGTTCGCACAAAGCGGCGCTGCCGTCGCGCTCGCGGACCTCGATGGCGATCTTGCACAAGCCGAAGCCGCCACAATCGTTGCTGAGGGTGGGAAGGCGATCGGCATCGCGTGCGATGTCGCCGACGAGTCCCAGGTCGCGGCAGCGATCGATCGCACCGTCGCGGAGTTTGGCAGGCTCGATATGGCATTCAACAATGCCGGCATCCAGGTGCCGCCGTCGGATGCAGCCGATGAGCCGCTCGAACAGTTCGAGCGGGTCACCGCGATCAACCAGCGCGGTGTCTGGGCCTCGATGAAGCACGAGCTGCGCGTCATGCGGGCGCAGGGCTCGGGCGCAATCGTCAACAATTCATCGCTCGGAGGACTTGTCGGCCTTCCGCAACGCGCGGCCTACCATGGTACAAAGCACGCTGTCATCGGCATGACCAAGAGCGCAGGCGTCGAATATGCGCCGCGCGGTGTGCGGATCAACGCGATCTGCCCGGGCACGATCGATACGCCCATGGTGCAGGACATGCTCGCGGGACAACCCGAGGCGATGGACATCATCATGAAGGAACAATCGATCGGGCGGCTTGGCCATGCCGACGAGGTCGCCGCCGCCGTCCTATGGCTGTGCAGTCCGGCCGCGAGCTTCGTGATCGGCGTAGCGCTGCCGGTCGACGGCGGCTTCACCGCCCACTGACGCCACAAACCAATCGGTCGTAGATCGATCGAGGCTTACGGTGCCTGTCGCTATCGCGGCAGGCACCGTCCACGCTCAGCGCCTCGGCGAAATGACGACCGTCGCGTCCCGCGCCGTCTTGCCGATCATGTGCGCAAGATACGGACTGTCGGCGTATTTGGCGCGGTACGCGTCGTCGATCAAGGTCGCAACGTGATCGTCGGCAACCGCAAACGCCACATCATAGGTGCTGCCGGCAGCAACGATCTGGCCTGCCCTTTCCCGGATCGCTGCGACGTGCCAGCGCGATGAAACACCGTGATACGCCCGCACATACAGGCTACCCTCCACAGCGACGCACCAGATCCAGGTCGGTGTGCCTGGCGTTGCGCCATCGTCGCGAAACGGCGCGATCTTCAGATCGTCCGCGTCGACGATGTGTTCGAGGTGTTCGCTAGACCAATTGGCCATGACAGGGTCCTCCTTTCACAGGTTGAGTCCACCGGACGGCGCACGCCCGACGTCCCGCGCTAAGGCCGCGTGCGGCCCCGTGGCGACGCTCATCACCAGGCATAGGCCTGCGGCGCCTCGCCGCCCGGGCCCGGCCAGATCTCGTCCAGCCGCCCAAGTGCATCCTGCGACAGCGCAAGACCGGCTCCGCCAAGCGTCTGCTCGAACTGCTCAAGCGTCCGTGGGCCGACGATCGGCGCCGTCACCGCCGGATTGTGCAAGAGCCAGGCTAGCGCGACATCGGCCGGCGGCGCACCGAGTTCGCGGCAAAAGGCTTCATAGGCCTCGATCTGCGGCCGGACTTTGTCGATCTTCGCTTCGGCTTCCGGTCGCGCACGGCGCCCCTCGGCCGCCTTCTGGAGAACGCCGCCCAACATCCCGCCCCCGATCGGGCTCCAGGGCAACAGACCGAGCCCGTGATGGCGGCACGACGGGATCACCTCGAGCTCCACCGTCCGCGCGGTCAGGTTGTAAAGGCTCTGCTCGGAAACCAACCCCATCGAGTGTCGCGGGCGCGCTGCGCCTTGCGCTGTGGCGATATCCCAGCCGGCAAAATTGGCACTGCCGACATACAGGACCTTCCCTTGCTGAACGAGCAGATCCATTGCCTGCCACACCTCCTCCCAGGGCGTCGCACGGTCGATATGGTGCATCTGGTAAAGGTCGATACGGTCGGTCTTCAGCCGGCGCAGGCTATCCTCGCAGGCTTGGCGGATATGGAAGGCCGACAGGCGCCGATCGTTCGGACCACGCTCCATTGGCTGATAGACCTTCGTCGCCAGCACGATCCGATCGCGCAGCCCCGAACCTTGCAGCCAGCGGCCGACGATTTCCTCGGAAAGGCCGTAGCCCATCTCGATATCGGGTTTCTGCGGCCCGCCGTAGACGTCGGCGGTGTCGATGAAGTTGATGCCTGCCGCGTAGGACGCGTTCAAGATCGAGACGCTCGCCTCTTCATCGGTGACGTCGCCAAAGTTCATCGTGCCAAGGCAAAGCCGGCTGACCTTCAGGCCACTGCGGCCGAGGTGGGTATAGTCCATCGATGGTTCCTTCGAGATGCGCGGTGCGAGGCCGTCTCGGAAGCGACGCCTGCCTCCGCTGCCTTCAACGCGCCGGCGGCTTTTGAGGCGAACGGATTATGCTCAATGCAGCGATGAGCCGATGTCATGCTGAAACTGTCAGCTGAAGCGCTGAACCGCGCGCCGACCGATCAGCGAGCCTTTCCGAACCACCTGCCAAGCCGCGGTGGTCGCGGGCCTATTGCACGAGGTTCGGGTCCCCGATCGACCATGCGATCCTTGTTTGTGCGGCCTCATGACGACCGCCTGCCGTTTTTTAGATACAGGTCACGGGCCCACCTTCTCGGCCTTTGGACTTTGCGCAGAGTAGGATCGGCTTGGTTTCGTTCAAGCGAACCTCATGTTTTTTGCCAACAGCAGCTTTCGTCTTGAGCGGACAGTAGCGCGAACAACTTGGAATGACCTCAATTGGTCGAATAGCCGTTGTGAGCGTGAAAGCTGCGAATGGCAGTATTCAGTCATTTCTTTCCGATAACCGACATTCCGCTTCCCCCCCACTTTTTGCCATTCGCGGTTGGGATCAAAGGCAATCGCTTAACCGTATATCAGTGCCCGTCTTATGTGACGCCCACGGAACATTGTTCCGACCCTTCCCATCGCAGTCCATAAGGCAAGGTGCGTTTCAATAGCTTTCACCGGCATCAGAAGCGAGAATACCAGAGCGCATTTCGTAAAGGCGAACCGACTTGATTCCCGGAGGGGATTGAACGCCCGACATCTTCCCATCCGAGGCTGGCACGATAAACCCTCTGTCACGAAGCGCCTTGTGTGCATCGCGCTGATTAAGGCCGGTCAGGGCATCGCGCATACCCTCGCTTGTCAGGAAAAACGTCCACCCCCACGATCCGTCCTCCAATTTGAGCCACCGTTTCCATCCAGCCCTGTTCTGAGTGCGGAACCGCTCACCGGGCGGCTCAGGCATAGCCTCGGATTGCGGAAGCTCTGCCGCCTTAGGATCAACCCATCGCTCAAAACGGCTTTCGCCATGCTTCGAGAGAAAGTCACGCACCTGCACGATTGCCTGTTCGTCCTCACGCCTGCCAGTCGTGCCGCGCTGGTGAAGCCAGTCCTGAAAGCATAACCGGGTCAGTTCTCGCGCTGTGTCCTCATTCCATCCCGTTATGCCCGATGACGTGGCAAGCTCACCGCCCACTGCGACAATGGCAAAACGCCGGGCTACAGAACGCACCTGTCCGGAGGCATCGGGCCAATTCTGAAGGTATTTAGCCGTCATTGCCGCCACGCGCTCCCGTAGTTTCTCCCGCACCACGCGGTGGCCTTCGCGTTCTGTCCATGCCGTCAGTTCGGAAAGGAAATGCTGGAAGGGCGATCCGTAAAACCGCGCTGTCTGTTCCCGAAGATATTCCGCCAGTTCACCCGCCGTATCGACATGGTGAAGCTTCTCGAACAGTCCATACCCCGCACCCGCGTCGGCAGGCACATCGACAAACCGAGCTTCCTGACCGGCCTTTGTTGCGCGTCCTGCCTCCGCGTTCAGGTCAGCAAGGCCCTTTTCGCCGGAACTGAGGAACAACAAGCGCCACCGTGCCACCGCACGCGCCCCACCTGTTCGATTGGCTCGCGCCTTGCCGGAGCCGTTCGCAAGCATATAGGCAGTGTCACCTGCTTCGCGTGGATCAAGCTGACCCAACTCATCCAGCAGCAACGTGGTGTCACACGAACTCTGAGCGACACTTTCAAGAGCATTGCCGGTGCTTCGCCATGACCGGACATAGCCACCGCCGCCCAGCGCGACAGTTCCCCCGAGAATCGAACCCGCGACATGCAGCGCGGTGCTTTTGCCCAGACGGGATGCACCGACAAGGTTGAAGCCGCCGCCGTCCTCGCCAATCAGATGTAGCAACGGCCCGGCGAAAGCCACCGACGCCGCAAGCACCAATCGCGAATTGCCTGCACAGACAAGCCCAACGGTATCACGCCATTCCTGTATGGTGCCGGACACTCCGAACAGATCAGGCTCCGGGCTCTCACGTTGGAGAACCACACGCTCCCGCGCCTCGCCATATGTCGCGCCCGGCAAGACAAACACACCGGAGCCACCAATGTCATGCCAGCCGATCCGATCCACACATCGCGCCCGTTCATCTGACGTGACCGACGCAAACCATTCCGCAAAACCATTCTTCGCCGCCGTACCTGCCCCTACACGCACACCAAGCGAAGCCAGGCGGCTTCGGATAGCCGCGCAATCTCCGGTCCCGGCTTCGCGTCCGAACGCCTCGACATGCGCCTTTCCGTCGCGATCGCTCCATTCCAGCAGAACGCCCCAATTGCCGCTGTCACTATCGCGCGTCTCGGCCAGCACCCGAATGGGCGAACAGAGAAAGACATCGGATTTTCCATCATCGAAAGCCCGCCGAAACAATCCACGTGAACTGACGTAAAACCGACCGTCTTCGCCTTCGCTTTTTGGTTCAGGTTTGGAAGCGCCAGAGGTGCCACCATCAAATGAGACGACATTGGCACCATCAATGGCGCGCTTGACCGCCTTATGCCCCCGAGGGGCTGAGTCCTGATTCGTCATTCTGTCCTCGCAAGACATCTAGCCAGTCTGCTTTTTCGATTTCTGGGATAGCGAGCCGGACAGTCCGCCCTTGCTCGGAAAAGGCACGACATGCCGCCTCAAGGGCGCGTCGCGCGGTTGGATTCTCACCATCATTGTCCGCTGCGATCGTCACATCAGTGATGGTCGGGGGCAGTTCCAGCCGGACCATGTTCGACAACGAGACAGCCGCCAGAATTCGCCGCTCCGGACAGGCTAACGCCAGAGCCAGCCCCGTCTCGATCCCTTCACAGACAACGGCGCTGTCGCCTTCCGCCGCTACGCCGATCGCAAGGCCGGATGCGCCGCGCCAGAGCCGGACACAGCCGCCCACGAAACCACCGAGAACCATCTTCGGGCGTTCCAGAGCCGCTTTGCCCCAACTCAATTCCGACCCTTGTTCCAGCCATGTGCGATGCGTGGCCACGTGCTTGCCGCTGATCCCTGCGATTGCGGCCAGCATCGCGGGCATGGGCCTCTGGCGCTCTGCGTTCCAGCAGGCAGGGTGAAAGCGCAAGGCTCCGGGTGCCCGGCCAAGCTCACGCAGATTGATACCGCGCCCTTGCAGATAGAATTCTACCGGCGTGTCTGCGATGCCCGGTTGCGCCTCTGCCCACAGCCTCCGTGCTTTGGCGCGCCGCCGCTGGGCATCACGGTCCATCCCCTCCGCCCGGTCGCGCTCACCCTTCGGAGGGGATGGTGCATGGTGCGGAGGGGCGATGGGTGACGAAGGCCCGGTATCGGACAGGCTCAGCCAGCGCCGCGCCCAATCCATCGCCGGGCGACGATCACCGCGAAACATGACCGCCGCCACGAGATCAAGGGCATCACCGCGTTCACCGGAACTGAAATCCGCCCAGACACCTGCTTTCGCGCCGAACAGATGAACCGCGAGACTTTGCCCCTTTTCCCCGGCCAGCGACCCGCACCTCCACTCGACACCCTCGCGCTTTCCGCCCGGAAGCAACTCCCGCACCAAAACTTCAGTCCTGTCCGCAAGCATCCGCGCCAATGACGCCGCGTCATGCCTCATGGCGCGCCCCCTTCAGACGGATCATCAGGTCATAGGGGGTATCTCCCTCAACAATCGCATGCCCCTGCAGGATCGCCTGTGCCGCCGTGTCCCGCTGCTTGGCGATACCGACCAGATCGAACCATCCGAGTGTGTCGAGCCATCCGGGCAACAGGTTGAAGTATGTCGCATGCTCAACGGCGGATCGCAGAAGCTCCATGGTCGGGCCGGTAAACGCGAAGGCCGCACGGGCCAGCATTGCGCCCCTCAGGGTCATCAGATTCCGGAAACTGTCATCCGCACCGAGAACAGGCCGCAACAGCACCGATGCGTCACAAAGTTGACGGGCTTCATCCACCGTTGGCAGGTGCAGACTTCCGAAATCCCGTGCCCACCGCTTCCGGAGACACTCCACTGAACCGGCTTCCTCTACCGCCAGCGCCAGATACCCCATGACCGTCTCAAGACGTTCTTCCGGGCTGTCAGGCTCGCAATCCCCGGCATGCCACAAGCACCCTCCGCCATCGGCCAATGCCGCGAACGTCCGACGATCCACGCCAGGCATACGCATCGAAACGACAGGCGGCTTCATTGCATCACCTCCGGAGGGGATGACGAGACCAGTCTAAGCCCGGCACCCGAAGGCGGTGCGGACGAAGGGTCCTCCGCCGCAGGCAGTCCGACCTGCATGAAGAACACCGGACCAAGCGCAATAAGCGAGCGCCATGCGTCATTGATGTATTGCCCGAGCGATATGCGGACCGGCTCGCTCTTATCCTGCTCCAGATACCAATCCACCGCCCCGGCAAGCTGCCAGATCGCGTCCTGTGCCGCATCATGCGCTTCTGTCAGCGGAATATTGCCCAGCCGCCCACCGAGCCACCAGACAGCCCATGAGATCGGAGGAAGCAGATCGATTTTCGTAACAGGTGTGACCGGCTTTACGGGATCGAAACACCATTCTTGCATGCCGTGCTTCCGAGCGCAGCACATGGCCCGATAAAGCGATGGGCAGCGTTTGAGTGTAGGAAAGCCGGGGTTTTCGAGAACCTCCCTTGCAGCATCCTGAAAAGTGGCTTGGTCCTGCACCGTTTGGCACAGGCCCGGAGGGGGATGGAGCAACCCTATGGCCGCAAAGGCGGTATCGGCATCCCCCATCGTAACATGAAAACTCGCGCTCATAGGCTCGCCTCCATGCCCGCGATCAGTTCAGCCGCCCGCGCCAGACCCGCCGAGGTTAAAAGCACCTGCGCCTTTGAGACCAGACGGCGATCGTGGTCGCGAACGTCACAGGTGCGATGCGCAACAAGGCCCGTGCGTTCCTTCGCCTCATGCCCGAGCCAATTGCCCTTGCCACCCCGGCGATAGATCCAGCGATGTGCATGCAGGGCGGATATGAACCGATCACGTGGGCAGTGGCATTCCTTGGCGGCTTCCGTGAGGGTGTGCAGACCGTCCATTTTCGTAAGACGATCAAAAGCGAATGCCTTGGGGGCCAGCACGGCGTTCTCGGCTTCCAGCCCTATTACCGTTTCGCTGTAGGTCAACAGGAGGCCCCGCATGGTAGCTGGGTCGTTCAGAACGGTGACGGGATTGGCCACGCCATAGCCGCCTGTCTTGCGGATCGACGGAATGACTTCGCTGGTCAGCCACTTTTTGAACCGCTTGGCCGCAGCCTTCCGACTGGTCAGGACCAGAGACCATAGACCAGATTCATTGATAAGCGTCCGTTCATCATTGAGATTACCACTGTCGGTAATAACCACAGTGGACTTTTCATCGTCATCGAGGCGCTTGGACACCGTTAGAGCGTGACCGATACCGAGCACTGCGCAGACATCGGTAAGAAACCACCACAGTTCGCCGTTGCGGTCGAACACGCGAACCGGCATCGCCCCGAACAGAAAAGACATTGGGGAATGAGAGGGATTCATTTCATACCTCCGATCTCACGCACGGTGGCGTCGGCTGTCGAAGTTACAGAACGGCTTGCAACCCACTTTCGAAGGGCGCCAAGCGTGTACCCAATCCGACGCTCGCCTAGCTTTACAAATACCGGGCCTCCACCGACAGAACGCAGATTCTGCAACGTCCGTCGGGATAAATGAAGAAACTCAGCCGCCCAGACCTCCGAATAGACGCGGTCATTTTCGGATTTATCTGGATCTTCCCTTATTATATTCCTGACCATTGATTACCTTCTTTGATGCTCAAAATTACAAATGAGCGGCTCTACTGACGCCCTCTTTTCGCCGCTGGTGTATTTTCAAGTTCGTAACTCAATCTGCTCGCGACCTGAGCAAGCTCAATAATCAAAACATGGTTGCTTTTAGAACCGGTAAGTCTTCTATCTATCTCTTTATAAAGAGACTTTTTCCCAAAAGCATATTTAGCATTAATAAATAACGGGGCAGGTCCTTTTCCAGACCACCCTTCAAAATGATACAATTCATTCCAACGGTCAGGCGTTCTTTCTTTATCAATATAAAACTCACGAATGCCGGATGTATTAAATAATAAATACACCATCTTATCCGTCCGCTCTTTTTCTGCACACCGTGCAGGTGGATTCTCCATGATCTTTTTATGGACCCCAAGCAGTGTTTCCCGAGCATGATGCATAAAGAAGCCGACCGCACCCAGCGGTATCTCTGCGTCTAACAACATCAAACCGACCGCCAAAAGGAATATGTCGCCTTCCGAAAAACGGTTATTCTGACCCGGGCCACCGGCTCGTCCATCGTCCCTAGGGCCGACATTTGCAGCAACAAGCTTATCAATTCTGTTAAAAAAAGTCTTGGGCACTCTGGTCATGCCAATCGTTACCGCAGCGTTCGCAAGGCTCGAATACAATGCCTTTGCGGCTTGACCTTTCTGATAGGAATTCACGACGCTCTCCCTCTGCTCACTGTCGGCTATAGCGGTTAGCTGCATCTGCTTTCATCACTTTTTTTGGTGAACATTGAACCTTTATGGCGCGCTCAATTCAGCCCGGTTGCATCACGCGCCAAGGACAGCGCAAGCCGCAGTTCAGGCATGTCCGCATCAAGCTCGAAAACGTCAGCCGCCACAGGCAACGTTCGCAACACAATAGCCGCCTTGAGCGCGATCCCCTGCCCGGTTAACGCGACCGTTTCGGCAAGGCCGCACATGACATCGTCCTGACGACGCACCAACCGCTCACGACGCCTTTCAAGCGCCTTGTCGGAGGGCGTGCCTAGGCTGGGCTTGGCTGTCTGTCCAGATCGTCCAGCGCGGCCTGACAGGCCCAGAACGTGCGGCTTAGGTCATTCAGTTCAGCATCCCCGCTATGCGCGCCCTCCGCCGTGCCGGGGAAGACCGTCACCGCAGTGGCAGCAGAGAGGGTCACAAGCCCCGTCAGAGCTTGGCGACGGGACAGGTCAGGCAGGGGCGCGCTCATGCCTGACCACCCGTCAGGGCCAGTAGATCGCGGCACAGCGACCATGAGATGAACTCCGATTGCTCTCCATCAAAACCTGGACAGGGCTGATCGGGCAAGCCGGACAGCACCAGACGCGCCTTGGCACGCAGTCCAGCCAGCGACATTGCCGGAATTGCAGCTGCCTCAGCACGGAGGGCGACGAAGCGTTGAGCGTGGCCATACGATGCCTGCCACACGTCATCCGGTTCCGGACCGATCACATCGCTGCCTTGCCACGGGGCCATCAGCGCCTCGCTGATGGCGTCCTCGTGCAACGCTCGCTCTACCTAGGCCGACAAGCACGCTATCGACCTCTGGTGACGCCACAGCGGGCGCAGTGCCCGCCCCGGCCAGCGCAGCCGCACCAAGGAAGACGGCACGACGAGGAACACAAGCGTTCATCGCACTGCCTCCAAGGCCAGAGCGTGCCCTGATGCCACCGGATCAGGCACGGCCAAACCGATGACGGAGAGTGCGAACAGAAACGAAAGTCCGATCCCCGCCAGCATACGGGCGCAGATCGACGCTGCCCGCACTGGCGCGGGCATGCTATGGGCGTGTTTAGCCATTGCCGAATTCATCCTTCGGTTGTGGTTAGGCTGAACGACCGAGGGTGCAAGCTCGTCGTTTAGCCGCCTGACATTGTAATGATGTCAGAACACCGTTACGATACCTAAGCACTCGTAACAGTGCAAGGTTATCATAACGAGGTAACGATGGTTTTGCCTGTTCAGAGCAAAATGGCGAGGGTTGCAGTTGGTTGGGGCGTCCGTGATCTTGCGGCAGCCGCAGCAGTTTCACCCGATACCGTTTCGAGGCTTGAGCGTGGTGAAAACCTGAATGCGCGCACCGTCAACGCTATCCGAGCCGCTCTAGAAAGCGCTGGCGTCGAATTCATTGCAGAAAACGGCGGAGGGGCCGGGGTGCGGCTGCGCAAGATTACAGAAGGCGGCCTCGGGGGCGACTTTAAGGGATAGTTATCTACATGGGAGTTGGGAGGAGAGCTTGGAAGACTGCACAACGGACCTAAAGGGAAGCAGCAATCAGAAAAACAAGAGTTCGAACACACGCAATAATTCGCCCAAGTTTCACCTAAAAAAAACTCAATAGTTTTATAATGAAAACTGGATGCGGAACTTTAGGTAAAGACCAGTATTTGGATCTTTGCGTCAGAGCCTCTTTGGTCAAGGCCTATGAGTTCTGCAGCTTTTCCTACGGTGGCCTGAAAAATGAATTTGCATTCCACTGCGTCGGCGGTCTGCGCAGCATTTGCGAAGACTTAATCGTCCTAAAATTTATTAGCACATTGCCAGTGGAGGATCAGAACACTCTCTTGCTCAACGAGATAGTTAAGACGAACCACAATTCCATGCGATATCAAGCTGACTTTTTCGGCACCTTTCGGGTCGGGCAGCCGGTGCTAAACGGTAGCTACACAACAGAAAAATTAGCAAATATTAATTCTCAAGTTGATGATGTCTGGCGGCGTCATGGATGGCCTAACGCCAAAGATGGCAAGTGGCCTCCTACCGAGCAATTAGCACGAAAGGTTGGAAAAGGTACTGTCGATGTGATCTACAATTACATATTTCGGCTCACTTCAAGCACTGTACATTTCAGCACGCGATCACTACTTCGTACCGGCTGGGGCGCTGTGACTTCGGACGAACTTGAGGTTACGTTTTCGACAAAAAATATGAGCAATTACTTTGTCGCGTTCTGTCAGGTTTATGGAGTTTTCTTACTCTCAGTATACTTTGAGTTTTTTCCCGACCTTCTAAAAGTAACACCCAAAGTACAAATCCATGTACAGAAAATGCGCGTCGCTCTCGCTAAGCTGAACCGTTGGCCCGAAATGCTTACTTATGAAGAAATGAACCGGAGTATTCCAAAGGAGATGAATATCTTCTACTTTGTCCTTCGGCTGTTGCAGGCAGAGAAATTTGAGGAAGGATTTATCCTAAATGGTGAAAAGCTGAGCTAAGTGTATTTTACAGTTGTACATATTTAACTTCGAAAGCAGACTGAGCTCTCTATCTCCGAAAACGCCTTTGCTTGCAACGGATAGCATCAATCATCCAACTGCCTCGGCCATATAGAGCAAACTTGGCAGGGCATTTCGGTTCTTCTGACACCCCCTTACCCCCTACGGGAGGAGGCTATTGGTCGTATGGCGGAGGGGGCAAGGTCGTCAGCAACGAGATGCCCCGGCCACCCGCCACCTATGCCCGCCAGCGCTTTAGCGTCGCCACCTTGCTCGACCACGGCAGGTCCAGAAACGAGCCACGATCAGCGTTCCCGGCGCTCTGCACAATCGTCGGCCACCACCACACGAAATAACGGGCGCGTTCGATCACATCACCTTGCTGGTTCCAGCCCTTGGCTCCGATCACAACCACCGCGCCGGTATCGCGGATTGCAGCAATCTCGTGTTGACGACGGGACATCGCGTTATCCGTCGTGAGCAGGACTGTGCGCACCGAATCATCGGCCAGATAGGCAAATAGATCGGTGTCCTTCATACCTTCAACGCCAAGTTTGCGGACGGACGTGACCGGATGCCCCTCGAACTCACCAAGGGGTGCCAGTATGCGTGCAAGAATCGGCGGCTGGTTTTCGTCGAAGACGAACCTCACGCCGCGAGGCGACGGCTGAACTGAAGCTCGAATTCCGCCGCTTGCTCGACCGCTTCCGGGTCCACTTCCCAGATCGCAGCCACGCGGGCCACGTCGCCCCCCTCCGCCTTCAGCGCTTCAGCCAGAACGTCAGCTGGAACACCTGTCGCATTATCGATCGGACGCCCGAAACGCCGAGTCGGGTCGAGAACGATGCGCGGCTGGTCTGCACTGGGCCGCCAGACATTGGCATGGCCGCTTGCCAGATCGAAGCTCACGGACTTGCGGAAAAACCGCTCCAACACATCCAGCATGGCCCCGTTGCCATCCGTCAGATCGACAAGGCCACGGTCTCCCGTCTCATTCGCGGTTTCCATCCAGATCGCTTTTCCGTCCGTGTGGAAGCTCTGCATTGCAAAGGGATGCTCTAATTCCAGCACCTGCTTTGCCCGTGCCAGCATGGCCCGGATGGACTGCAAGCTGACGCCGTGACCACGCAAGTCGGACAGGAATAAAACCTCGATCAGATTGACGAAGCTCAGAGCTTCCTGTCCGCCCTCCGCGTCCAGTTCGGGCGTCAGCACGGCCTCACCGCCAATACCGTAAACCCACGCCTTCACCTTCGCTGGCGACACCCGAAGCAGACGAGCGGCCATCGGCACAGGATAGACGCCTTGCCCGACAATTTTACTGATGTAGGTCAGAGACTCTATCTCCACACAGGGCGCACCAACGCAACCGCAACGCTTTCATCCGACAGCACACCGCTCAGTGTCAACAAATCCGGGCACAGCTACTCAACGCCGGAACGGCACTACATTCCCACTTACGTCCGGTTGCTGTGTTTCAGCCGCCACCTGCAACACATGCGCGGCCCAGACATCGAGCGCCTCCGCCCGCTCTTTCATGAAGTGGTGCCGCTGATAGATCGCCACAACGCCTTTGATCGAAGCTGGAACGTGGTTCAGGGTAAGGTCTGCCACATATGGAACTATCTCCAGCCGCGCCATTACGGTGACCCCCGTGCGCCTCAGATCATGCCACGTCCAGCTTGGGGCTGGTGCCGGAATGTTCTTTCCCGCGTTTTTTGACGCCTCCGAGTCGCGTGAAGTCTTATCAGCCGACATGAGTGCGTCGATGCGTTCCTTCGCATCAGAGAAGCCGGAAATTGGCGTCGTGCCGGTGTTGGTGAAGACGAGGGGCGACACCGTGCCGCCCGGGGCGACCTGTCGATGCAACGCCGCCAGTTCACGCCGGGCGGGCTCAGAGAGATGCACGATATGGGCCTTGTCGTTCTTGGCCCGTTCAGCCGGAACGGTCCATGTGGACAGGTCTGGCGCGATTTCATCCCATCGCATGCCGGACACCTCGCGCAATCGCTGTAATGTCAGCGCAAGAAGCCGCAGATAAGGGCCGAACGGGTATCCCATCGCCCCTGTCGCACGCCAGAACATCCCAAGTTCCTCGTCGCTCAGGACACGCTCACGGGCTTCGTCCTTGCTATCTAGAACGGCCCCGTTGAAAGGGTTATCGGTTACGAGTCGTCGCCTGACGGCCCAGCCGAACATGGCCCGCCCGTATGAATGAACACGTCGCGCCGTTGTCGGGTGATTTTCCGCGATGTCATCCAGTCGTGCCTGCACATCGGAGGGCGAAAGTGCGCGCGCTGGACGGCCAAGCTCCGGCCCGAACGCATACCGGAGACGACGCGGACCTTCACGGCGGTAGTTCTCGCTCAGATCCTTCAGGGCACCGGCCTGCCAACGCTCGATCAGCACATCCAGCGTCAGGGCATCGGCAATTGCCTCACGCGCCTGTTCCGCGTGGGCGGCATGGAACGCCAATGCGCTTGCTTTCCGCTCTCCGACAGGATCGCCCCCGACCAGAACGCGCCCGCGTGCTTCCTGAGCCGCTCGCCGCGCCTGCGCAATGGTGATTTGCCCGTATTCGCCCAGCGGAAGGCGGCGGTTCTTTCCCGCGTATCGATATTCGAACAGGAAGGACTTGGTGCCTGTGGCGTTCACGCGGACACGAAGGCCCTTCACTTCATCATCGGCGTGCATCACGTCGCGCCTGCCAGGTGGACACACGAGTGCGTCAATCGCGGGTTTGGTGAACCTCATGCCGCCACACCGTGGCGCGCACTACACTTTCTACACCTTTGAAAACCCAAAGTGTAGGAATGCATGGCGTAAAAAACACAAAGAAAACAATAATATATATGTGTTTCTACACTTCTACACTTTCTACACCACAAATATGTAAGACCCAGAGTTTTTCTGACCATCTCACGCCCCTCCGAACCCACTGATGGGATTCTCCGGAGTCTTTCCGGAGTCATTTGGAAAGGTAATCCATGCGTCTTATTGCGTCATGCTGCGTGAACACTCGGAAGTCAGTTTTCGTAGTACGTTGTTATTGCGCCTTATTGCGTCTCGCTGCGCCTTAACTGTATTTAACATGCTGTGTTTCGTAATCAGTAGGTCCTCGGTTCAATTCCGAGTGTCGGCACCATTATCAATGACTTAGCGGCCGCGGGTTCCCTTCTACTCGCCCGGTTTTCCTTAAGCATTCATCCCCTCATTTCCGCTGTCACGACCGAAGATCGGTCTGGACGAACCGCTGTTTCGTTCTACCGACGCAGCACGGCGGGGTCGCGCCTGCAGTGTCGCAGCGCACAGCCACACTGAACAGATCGTATCAGCCATCGTCGAGGCCACGCAGGTTTTGTTGTGTCAGGCCCGACACTCCCGGCCTGACACTCCGCCAACCTCGTCTCGCCGGGCGTCAGTCGCGGCTTCGACCGCTCAGCGTGCGGGCGATCGCCGCCCTGATCCGCTCGGCGGTCATGGCTTCGTGGCGACCGTCGCTGGCCGCGTCGATGTCGTTCCAGACACTGGCCTTGCAGACAATGAGGATCTTGCCCTTCAGCCAGCGGGTCACAAGACGGCTCTGTTCCGGCAGCGGGATGCCCACCCCCTGTTCGTCAAAGCCAATCATCCCCTCCGCCCACGCGGCCTGATCCGTATATTTGCCGGGTGCGATCTCGACGATCCGCTCACCCTCGGTGGCCGTATCGCCCACGCGTTCGATGTCCGGCAGACGCTCAAGATCCAGAAACAAAAAGGACTGAGCCGGCTCGTCGGGAAAATATTCGAACTGCAAACGCCCCGGCCGGAAAACCTCGCCCACCCGATCGTCGACGGCACAGAACAGGCACCCTTCCTCGCCAGCGTCATCAACCGAGAGGAAGTCAGCACCGCCCCCGCCCGGCAGGAAGGCACGACCAAGGTTCAGGCCCATAAACGGTACCAGAACCGCGCGCATGCCGCCACGCCGATGCCACGTGGCGGAATCGGGCGGATTGGCACCAAAGGCCTGCGTGATGGCTGCGCCCCAGCGGCGGCCCGCCTCAATCCTGAAGTCATCCTGGCTGCTCATGACCCATCGATTCCCTGTGCTGCTGCGATATCGGGATCGTTTTACATATTTCCGAAAGATGAAGGATTCTTAGGAACAGTCCGCTGGCATTTTACAATCTCACGCTCTAACTGATGCCAACGCGACGGCAGCCTTCCCTGCCCGTTCCGCCCGGCGCACTTCATACTCGCCATGCGACACACTCGTGATCGGGAGAAGGCCTTGCCCATCCTCGCCCCCCTGCCCGACGCAACTCCGGATACCGTCGCCCACCTGATCCAGACGGCTCTGACACCCGTTTTCATGCTGTCTGGCATCGGCACGCTGCTGGGTCTTTTCAACACGCGCCTCGCACGGGTCTCAGATCAACTCGATCAGCTCGATGACCAGATCACCGATGCCACGAACGCCGCCGAAATCGCGCATCTAAAATACAAGCTGGTCCGGCTGCGGCGCCGCGTATTCCTGCTGGACGCATCCATTCTGTCCGGTGCCTGCGCGGGGGCCGCGACCTGTGGGGCGGCCCTGATGCTCTTTCTGGGCAGCATGCGCGACAGCACCCACACCTCGTGGCTGGTGGCGCTGTTCGGCGGAGCATTGCTCTTCACAGTGTTCGCGCTGGCTTTCTTCCTGGGCGATAGCCTGCTTGGCTGGCACATCCTGCGGACGGGCGGCGCGCTGCGCCACGTCCGGAACTCCAAGGCGGCGCCCTGAACGCGACGCTTTCAGCTTTCAGTGGTTCTGGGCAGCGTACGCCGCCGCAGCTCCGAACAGGCCCGGCTGTGGGTGCGTGATCAGCTTGACCGGCATCTTCGCCATGATCGATTCGAAACGCCCCTTGGCGACAAAGCGTTCCTGAAAGCCGGAACGCGGCAGGTGTGACGCGAGTCGCAGGCCCAGCCCCCCGGCAATGACAACGCTGTGCGCACCGTGTGCCAGAGCCAGATCGCCAGCAAACGACCCAAGCCCGAGGCAGAATCGCTCCAGCGCCGCAGACGCCATGTGGTCGCCGCCCTCGAGTGCCATCGTCCACAGCGCCTTGTCGTCGCGCGTCTTGACCGGCGCATTCTCGATCTCGGCAATCGCTTCATACAGATTGACCAGACCCGGCCCGGACACCACGCGCTCGGCGGAAACGCGGCGATACCGTTTGCGAAGCCGCGCAAGGATCAGATCCTCCAACCCGTCGAGAGGGGCGAAATCGATGTGGCCGCCCTCCGTCTCCATGACGAAATACCGCTCGTTGCGCCGCATCAGACACGCAGCGCCAAGCCCGGTGCCCGGACCGACGATCGTCGTCACGCCGTCTTCGGGCAGCGGCACACGCGGGCCGCACAGATGTTCCAGATGCTCTTCCCCGACCTGTGCCACGGCGTGACCCACGGCCCCGAAATCGTTCACCAGCACCGCCTCGTCCACGCCGAGACGGGCATTGAGTTGCGAGCGCTGGATGATCCACGGGTTGTTCGTCAGTTTGAGGATATCGCCCTGAATGGGACAGGCCACGGCAATCCCCGCCGATCTGGGCAATTCACGCCCGGCAATCTGGGAAAAAGCAGCCCACGCCAGCGCCAGACTGGCGTGCTCGGCGCATTTCAGGGTGGTGGCTTCACCCAGTTCGACCACTCGGCCTGCGTTCACTGTGGCAATGGCGAAACGGGCGTGCGTGCCGCCAATATCGACCGCTACGATCTCTTTCATCGCGCCTACCCCCTGTCTTTGACTGGCACCGATCCCGGCACCGTCACGCGTTGATTTTTGTTGCCCAGAGCGTTTGCAGCACCGGGCACACCCGTCAAGCTCCCAAATGCTCCTGCCGCTTCTGGGCGGCCTTCAGGCGCACCATGACAGCATCGGAAACACGCCGCGGCAGGAAGGTGTCAAGCGCACGCAAAAGCCGGAATACCCCCGGAAAGACAAGGTCCGCATCGCCACGTCCGATGGCGCGCGCGATCCGCGCGGCTGCCCCCTCGGGCGTCACCAGAAACGGACGCGGGCCAATCAGGCGACGGCTCATGGCCGTATCGACAAACCCCGGGGAAATCAGCGTCAGCCCGACGCCACGGTTCCGCAAAGACAGTCGCAGCGCATGACAGAACCGGGCCAGCCCTGCCTTCGACCCGCTATAGGCCGTCGCGAACGGCAGGTTGTGGAACGCCGCGACGGACCCGATCATCGCAACATGACCGCGACCGCGCACGGCCATGCGCGCCGTGATTTCCGTCGCCAGCGCCGCCGGGACCGCGAAATTCACCAGTCCCGTTTCCAACACTGTCTCCGCCACCTCGGAGGCCTCGTCCGCGTTGCGGATGTCGCTCACGCCAGCCCCGAGAACCACGAGTTCAAGCGGATGCTGCGCATCATCCGCCCGCAGCGCCGCCAGCGCCGCCAATCCGTCCCGCAGGTCGATCGACCTGGTCTGGACCGCCGCCCCGCGCCCCACGCACGTTTGTGCGGTGTGCGCCAACCGCGACGGGTCGCGCCCCCACAGCACCAGCATCACGCCCGGCCGCGCGTAATGCCGCGCGATCGCAGCGCCGATCCCGCCCGACGCGCCAGTCACCATTATGACATTGTACGTCTGCGGGAACTTGCCTGAACGGTCGCGGCGCGGCATGAACACTCTCCTTTGATGACTGTCGTGGCGGTTTGGCGGCGGCAGTGAAGATGGTCAACACAGCCTGTTCCGGCTGCCCTCCCGCGCGGGGCGTAACATTCGGACAGTTGTTCCAAGCCGGAGCGAGTAAAAATACTTATGAGCGAACACCAAGGGACGATCGTCACACCGGTAAACGGACCGCGCGACCTGAAGGCGTTCATCAGAGCCCCCCGGAGCCTCTATAAAGGACTTCCGGGTTATGTCGCGCCGCTGGATCTGGAACAGCGGGACCTTCTCGACCCCAGGCGCGGCGCGTTTTTCAAACATGGCCGGGCACAATATTTTCTGGCGCGTCGCAACGGCAAGGTCGTTGGACGAATTTCGGCGCAGGTCGATCCGGTGTCCATCGAGCATTGGGGCCGCAAGGTCGGCATGTTCGGCGCGCTCGACGCGGAAAACAATCTGGACACGGTCTCGCTCCTGCTCGACGCCGCGTGTGCATGGCTGACCGAACAGGGCATGGAGATCGCCCAGGGCCCGTACACCGTCAATCCGACCGGTGAGTTCGGGGTGCTGATCGAGGGTCAGGGCGAATATCCCATGATCACGATGCCCTGGCATCCGGTGTGGCTGGGCGCGTTGATCGAGCAGGCGGGTTTTTCCGTCGCGCGTGACCTTCTTGCCTATCAGATGCAGGTCGGACCGGACGCGGAGCACGCCCATCTGCTGCCCGCCACTCTGCGTGCCGGCGAAGGCAGGCTGAGCACCATCACCACACGGGGGCTCGACACGAAAAATCTGGAACGCGACGGGGAAATCCTGCGCAAGCTCTACAACGACGCGTGGCGCGACAGCTGGGCTTCCGCCCCGCTGCAGAAACATGAAATCGCTGCACTGATCCGCCAGCTCAAGCCGTTGCTGAAGCCGGAGCACTACGTGCTGGTCGAACATAACGGGGAACCCGCCGCCGTGGCCCTTGTCGTGCCGAACCTGTACGACGTCGTGGGCGATCTGGGCGGCGCGCCCTCGCCACTCGGCTGGCTCAAACTCGGCACGCGCATTCTCCGCCACCGCTTCCATTCGGCCCGCGTCATCCTGCTGGGTGTCGGCGCCACTCTGCACGGGACGGCACTCGGCGCGATCCTGCCGGCACTGGTCATCGCCGAGTTGATGAAGCGCGGGCGAGACCTGCCCTACCGGCTGGTCGAGATGGGCTGGATTCTGGAGACGAACACCCCGATGCGGAATCTGATCGAGCGCATCTCACCCACACCGTGCAAGCGCTACCGGGTATACGAAAAGCCCCTGCCCACATCGTAAAAGGCTTATCCCGAGGCCGTAAGCACCTTCGGCCAACGACGATGAAACCACAGCCACTGGCCCGGATCGGCTCTGATCCAGCGTTCGACCTGAGCGTTCACCGCCGTCATGATCGCAACTTCGTCGCACCGGCACCCCGCCGATTTCGCGATCACCAGTGCGGGCTCGCAGATCATGCGATAGCGCGCAGGCCCGATACGCAGCACCCGGATCGGAACGATTTCCCGCTCGAACCGCGTCGCCAACTGTGCCAGCGCCGGCGCCGTCCAGGCGTCATGCCCGAAAAACGGCACGGCAATCCCGTCATTCATTTTCTGATCCACCAGCAGTCCCAGAGTCCCACCGGACGATAGATGCCGCATGATCGCCCGAGCGCCAGCGGGGCCCTTGGCGAACATCTTCGTGCCGTGACCTGCACCGCCGCGAATGCCCTGCACCAACTGTTCCAAAGCAAGATTCGATGCCGCGCGGTAAACCCCGGCAACCGGCAGGTTCAGGGCACCAGCAATCGGCAGGATCATCTCCCAGTTGCCGAAATGGGCGGAGAAGAAAATGGGCGGACGCCCGTCTTTCGTTGCTGCGCCGATATTGTCCTGACCGACGATTTCCCAGCCCGGGCCGGTGGCAGTCTGCCCGCTTGATCTCAGATGCGCGAACTCACCCACGACTGACCCGAGATTGTGCCACGCCTCGCGGACGATCCGTCTGCGCTCGGCCTCAGAAATGTCAGGCAATGCAAGCGCGATATTGCGCATCGCAACGCGCGACACCGACAGATGCGGACCGATGAACGCGGCGATACCGCCACCCAGCTTCGAACTGCCGATCGGCCCGAACAGCCGCATGGCACCGATCGCAGCTCCGAAGCCCGCGCCAATCAGCCAGCCCGTAACACCGATCCCAGCAAGGCGTAGCTTCGATGTCATGAAAAATCAGCTCGCGCACAGGTATACGTCGCGCATACCACCGACGCGCCTGATTGCGAGTCATAAGCGGACGAACCATCGGCACGCCGCCATTTCGAAACCATCACCCGTCACCTGTGCCCGAGGACGCACAAATGCCGCCCTTCCAGCCACCGCTATCACTTCAGCAGCAGAAAGCACCGTTACAAAGGGTCTCGAATGGTCATTCCGGACGTTTCTCTCAATCCAACAGGTGCGACCAGCCTGCCCGCGCAAATGTCAGCGGAGCACCATCCGCGCCGACAACGCTCACGCCAGCGTCCGCGGCGGTGCAGCACCCGATGCACGTAACAGGCACCCCGGCCGCGTGACATTCTGCCAACAACGACGCGGCGTTTCCGGGCGGCACGGCAAGCAGCAGTTCATAATCGTCACCGCCCGTCAGGCAGAGTTCGAGTGTCTCGGGCACAGGATCGGTGCGCGGCACGCGGGACGCCTCGATCTCGATCCCGACACCGCTGGCACGTGCAATGTGGCCCAGATCCTGCACAAGCCCATCCGATATATCCATGCCCGCCGAAGCAATGCTGCCGAGGGACAGCCCAGTGCGCGGACGCGGGAGCTGGTATCGCTCAGCATAGAAGCCGGTTGGATCGTCATACGTGCCCAGCCGGGCCTGCAGACCTAGCGCGCCATCGCCGATCGTGCCGGTCACCCAGATCTCGTCACCGGGCCGCGCGCCGGAACGACGCAGCGCCGCACCCGGCGCAACATGGCCGATAATCGTCAGAGACAGTACCAGCGGCCCCCGCGTCGACGTGGTGTCCCCGCCCAGCAGGCGGATGGCGTAAGTCTGCTGATCCTCTGCCAGACCGGCACAGAACGCGGCAAACCACGCATCGGACAAGCCCGGGGGGCGGCTGACGGTCAGCAGATACCCGAGCGGCCGGGCATCCATCGCGGCAAGATCAGACAGATTGCACCGCAGCAACTTGCGTCCGATCGTTGCAGGCGGGTCATCGGGCAGAAAATGCACGCCCTCGACCATCGCATCGGCAGACAGCACCAGTTCGCGACCCGGAGGCGGCGCAATGATGGCCGCGTCGTCCTGAAGATCGAGGGCGCCGACACCTGCAAGCGGCCGGAAATGCCGCCCGATGAAGGAAAACTCGGCCGGGAGTGACCCGGGCGTGTGCTCAGATGGCGTCGTCGGCATCGTTGACGGGATCTGGAGACGGGGCCGGTGCTTCCAGCGGTTCGCGGCTCAGACGATCCAGAATCGCATTAACCAGCTTAGGTTCTTCACCTGAGAAGAAGCCGTGGGCCACGTCCACATATTCATTGATCAGCACCGAAGACGGCGCATCCCCGATCAGCAGTTCCGCCACCGCCGCCGTCAGAAGCGCCCGCAAGACGGGGTCGAGCCGCGACATCGGCCACCCCTGGGGCAGCACGGGGGTCAGGATCGCCATAATCCGTTCATGCTCGGCCGCGGCATGACGCGCTATCGACACGAACAGGGCACGATCGGCCTGCGGCGCCTCCCCCTCGTCAAAGGCTGCCTGCTGGTCGGTCGCAGTGCTCAACCGGTGGCGTTCGAACTGCACGATGATCGGCTCTATCCCGTCACTGCCCTGATCAAACTGGAAAAGCGCCTGAACGGCGGCCACGCGGGACACAGTGCGTGAACGGGTTGAGGTGGGGCTTTCTTCAGCGGTGTTCATCATGTCCTCTGGGGTCGTTTCGGGGCGGGGCGTTTCAGGGCGGGGCGGCTTCATCGCGCGTTCGGCGCCTTTGGTCCAGCTTTATCATCGAGCGCCGGCTCCGCGCCCGCAGCACCCAGCACACCATCACGCATTGTGCTCAGGATCGAGGAGAAGTCGTTTTCCTCCCGGAAGTCGCGGTAAACGCTGGCAAAGCGCACATACGCAACGCCATCGACCTCGCGCAGCGTATCCATCGCCAGTTCGCCAATGCGCGACGAGGGGATCTCCGTATCGCCCGACGACTCTAGCCGCGTGACGAGCCCGGTCACGATCCGCTCGATCCTTTCTTCCTGCACCGGACGCTTCCGCAGCGCGATACGGATCGAACGGGTCAGTTTCTCCCGGTCGAAGGGCACCTTGCGCCCGTCCGTCTTGACCACGGTCAATTCGCGCAGTTGCACGCGCTCGATGGTTGTGAAGCGCTGGCTGCACGACGCGCAAAACCGCCGCCGCCGGATGGCAACGCCATCTTCGTTGGGACGGCTGTCTTTGACCTGGGTATCTTCGTGGCCGCAAAAAGGGCATCGCATCGCGTCACCATCACTTCAGAATAGGGCGCCGCCGAACGTGTCGCGACCTGCCCCTTGGGCTTCAGGCATGTTGTTTGAGGAAGGTCGCTATCTTCTAGCCTATATGGAATAGTGATGAAACCTGCGGCAACGCAGACGCCCTTCGCACACCACACAGGAGCGACACGACTTTGGCGAGCCTTCGCAAATCCCGAACTTTTGCAGCCGTGGGCGTGCCCGTCCTGGCGGCTGCGCTGCTCGTCTCGACCGCCTGCCCCCGTGCAGCCCGTGCTGACGACGTCACATCTGCCAGCGTGAAGCAGGACTCCGGTTCGGACAAACCCGTCACATTCAGCGATCCTCAGGCCAGACTGGTGGGCGAACACAAGACGGTCGCCCTGCTCTATTTCACCATCTCCAACCCGGGCGACACCGTCTACCTGATCAACAAGGTCAGCGCGCCCCAGTGCAAGACACTTGAAGCATCGAGTGCGATGGAGGAGCCGGGTAACCCCGATACGACGCTGTTCAGTCATCTGGCCCTGCCAGCCAAAACGCGGCTGGTGTTCCCGCCGGGCGGATTTCACCTGATCTGCCGGGGCCTGCCCGAAAACGCGCACGGATCGCTGCCGGTGACGTTCACATATCTCAAGGGCAACCCGAGCCAACTGACGTTCAATCTGCCGGAAGCGCGCTGAGAAGCGCATCCCCGAAGCTCCAGCGCCGGCACTCGAGACACAAAAGCCCGCGACCCAATCAAGGGTCGCGGGCTTTTTCTGACACCCCCCTTAACGAAACAGGGGACGCGCGGTAATCAGACCGCCTTGCGATACAGGGTGCGTTCAACCGCTTCCTGCCAGCCCGTCAGCATCTGCTTGCGCTGGGCGGACTCCATCTTCGGCTCGAACACCGAACCACAGCTCCACGTCGCGGCAACTTCGTCCAGACTGCCCCAGACGCCCGTCGCCAGCCCTGCGAGGAAGCCCGCGCCAAGCGCCGTCGTCTCGACATTCTTCGGGCGTTCGACCTTGGCTTCGAGCATGTCAGCAAGGAACTGACAGAACCAGTCGTTGGCCGACATGCCGCCATCGACGCGCAGGGTCTTGGCACGACCGCCGCCGTCCTCGTTCATCGCCTTGGCCAGATCGAACGTCTGGTAAGCCACCGACTCGAGCGCCGCGCGCGCAATGTGCGCGGCCGTCGCATCGAGCGTCAGACCGCAGATCAGGCCGCGCGCTTCCGGATCCCAGTGCGGCGCACCAAGACCGACAAACCCGGGCACCATATAGACGCCATGGCTGTGGGGGATGCGCGTCGCCATGTCATCGGTCTGCGACGCATGCGTGATCAGATGCAGGCCGTCACGCAGCCATTTGATCGCTGCACCGGCCACGAAAATCGCACCTTCAAGAGCGTAGTTCGTCTTGCCATCGATGCGATACGCAATGGTGGTCAGCATCCGGTTCTGTGATTCGACCGGCTTTTCACCCGTGTTGAGCAGCATGAAGCAGCCCGTGCCATAGGTCGACTTCGCCATGCCCGGCTGGAAGCAGGCCTGGCCGATGACGGCAGACTGCTGGTCACCTGCCATGCCACCGATCGGAATCGAACGTCCGAACAACGAGGGATCGGTCTCGCCGAAGATGCAGCTATTGTCGCGCACCTGCGGCAGGATGCCTTCCGGCACCTTGAACAGGCGCAGCAATTCCGGGTCCCACTGCTGACGATGAATGTCGAACAGCAGGGTGCGGCAGGCATTGGTGATGTCGGTCGCATGGACCTTGCCACCCGTCAGACGCCACAGCAGGAAGCTGTCAATCGTGCCGAACGCCAGCTTTCCGGCTTCCGCCTTCGCCCGCGCACCAGCGACGTTATCGAGCATCCATGCAATCTTGGTCGCCGAGAAATAAGGATCGAGCAGCAGGCCCGTGCGCTCACGCACCAGGGCCTCGGCCCCGTCCTGACGTAGTTGCTGGCAGACGCTGGCCGTACGGCGATCCTGCCAGACAATGGCGTTATGGATCGGCTTGCCGGTCTCACGGTCCCAGATCACGATCGTTTCGCGCTGGTTCGTGATGCCGATGCCCGCAATGGTATCCAGGCTGCTGGACGCTTCGATCGCTTCCTTGGCCGTGCGGACGACATCAGCCCAGATTTCCTCGGCGTCGTGTTCGACCCAACCATGGTCTGGATAAATCTGGCGGAATTCCTGACGCGAGGAACTCAGTGCTTCGGTAGACGCATCGAAAACGATGCTGCGGGTCGATGTCGTGCCCTGATCGATCGCCAGAACGCGGTTTTGCTTAACCATACTCTTGTTTCCTTCCCCGCTGTCCGTGCAGGCACGGACAGCCTTAGCGATAGTCAATCAGGACTGGTGCGTCGTTGCGAACGAGTCCGCCGGCAGGGCTGACGGCGCCTCTGCCGTGGCGCGGATTTCGGTCGGCTCGACCATCCGAGCCGGCATGAACGGACGGATCAGCGTGTAATAAGCGCCACCCCCGATCAGGCCGCCCATGATCGGTCCGACGATCGGCACCCACCAGTAATTTCCGGGTGACGGGATGGCAGCAGGCCCCCAGCCGGAAATATAGCAGAACAGTCTCGGCCCAAAGTCGCGTGCCGGATTGATGGCCCATGCGTCGAGATACCCGGCGGAAGCACCGATCGTCGCTACCAGAAGCCCGATGATCAGCGCGCCGGAGTTCGCTTGCGGTGCAACGGTGCTGTATTCGCAGGTGATTGCGAAAATACCGAAAACCAGAATTCCGGTCAGGATCGTCTGCACCAGCAGCGAATGCATCGGCGTTACGTAGTCACCGGGATGGGTGAAGAACACGCCGGCAGCGCCACCATCCGTCGCCCGTGTCAGGTGATGGATTTCATTGAAGTGATCGATCACCGGCGAAAACAGCGTGTAAACCGCAGCCGCACCGATAAAGCCACCGACCACCTGCGCCACGATATAGGCCGGCGTTTTCTTCCAGGAGAACCCGCGGAACGTCGCCAGTGCGATCGTCACCGCCGGGTTGGCGTGCGTGCCGGATATCGAGCCCGTCACGTAAATCGCAATCGTGACGCCCAGGCCCCACACGATGCACACGCCCCAGTATGCCGTCTTATACGGGCTGGGATCGTAGAGCGTATACATCGCCGCAACGGAGTCACCGAACAGGATGATGATGAAGACCGCCACCATTTCAGCGATCAGTTCACCCAGAAATTTCTTATTATTATTCATCTTTTCACCAGCATTTATGCTTGTTTTTTAGAGGTGAAATCGGTGGAAGCGGCCCTCCCAAGCCGCCTGTCTCAGGCCGCAGGCCGGGCCTGAGCCTTCTCCCCTTTTTCGTTCAGTCGGCGCGCGATGTAACCCTCGATCCGCGCCACATTCTCCGTTGGCACATGTAGCCCGAGCTTGGAGCGGCGCCACAACACGTCCTGAGCGCTGCGCACCCATTCATGGTCCATCAGATAATCAACTTCACGTGCTGTCAAACCGGCACCGAAATCTTCGCCCATCCCAGCAACATCGTTCACACCGTCAACGATCGCGAATGCCCGGGAGCCATAGCTCCGCATCATGCGCCACGAAGCCTTCTCGGACAGGAACGGCGCCGTGCGACGCAGACGCGCCAGCGTGGCGTCGAAGCCGCCCGCATCGAGATCGCCACCCGGAAGTGCTTTCGTCGCCGTCCAGGAAGGCGACGAAAGCACCGGCAGATGCGGGGCCAGCTTTTCGATCGCGTGCTCCGCCAGCTTGCGGAAGGTCGTGATCTTTCCGCCGAAGATCGACAGGATCGGTGCACCCTGCGCGTGATCGACGTCCAGAACGTAGTCGCGCGTCACAGCCGATGCGTTCTTCGCCGCATCGTCATAAAGCGGGCGCACGCCCGACCATGCCCACACAACATCGTCCGGCGAGACGCGCTTCTTGAAGTAGCGGCTGACGCTCTCGCACAGATACTGCGTCTCTTCCGGGTCGATCTCGACCGAATTCGGATCGTCGGTAAACGGAATATCCGTCGTGCCGATCATCGTGAATTCGCCCTCGTACGGAATTGCAAACACGATGCGCTTGTCAGCATTTTGCAGGATATAGGCGTGCTCGCCCTCATACAGACGCGGCACGACGATGTGGCTACCTTTGACAAGACGGACATTCTTCGACGTGTTCAGCTTCAGCGTATTATGCAGCATGTCCGCAACCCACGGACCCGCCGCATTGACGATGATCTTCGCCCGCACCGTCTGGCGCTGCCCGGACTCGTCCTCGATCACCGCATCCCAGTGCGCAGCGTGACGCGTTGCAGACACAAGGCGCGTATGCGTGCGAATATCCGCACCGCGATCCCGCGCGTCCATGGCATTCAGCACGACCAGACGGCTATCCTGCACGCGCGCGTCGGAATAGATGAAGCCGCGTGTGAACTCCGGCTTCAGCGCAAGCCCCGTGACGTGGCCATCGAACTTCACCGCTTCGGTCTTCCGCAGCGTCATGCGCGGGCACAGGTGATCGTACAGGAACAGCCCGGTCCGCAGCAGCCACGCCGGACGCACCATGCGTGAATGCGGCAGCACGAAGCGCAACGGCCAGATGATGTGCGGCGCGATGCCCAGCAGACGCTCGCGCTCGATCAGCGCCTCACGCACCAGGCGGAATTCGTAATATTCAAGATAACGCAGGCCGCCATGGATCAGCTTCGTGCTGGCCGACGACGTGTGACCCGCGAGGTCGTCTTTTTCGACCATCAGGACGGACGCGCCGCGACCCACGGCGTCACGCGCAATACCGGCACCATTCACGCCGCCGCCAACGATCAGCAGATCGTAGGTGCCGGTTACGGCGGTTGCCTGAGTGGACTGAACATCAGTGGACATGGATTGCTCCCTCTTCGGTCATGTTCGTATCCGAACATTGGCAGGGTACGCAATTCGGAATCCGACATTTCAAGATCGATTTTTCGTGAGGGTGGCAACGACGGAAAAGCCACAGAGGGCGACGCGGGTGCGGCGGCACCCGACCGGACCATCAAACACCAACGGCCCCCGTCTGTCGCACGTGGCATCGTCGCGCGCGGAAACGCTCAAGCCGTAAGACCGAGGTCCCAAGACACTGACAGATCGGCTTATTTTGAATGAACCAACGGCACACGCCGGGTTTGGCACCACGTCACAATTCGGCGATGTGCAACCCGATTCCAGCCTTGGCAAGAATGTCCCGGATGCGGGACGGCGGCGCGCGGTCGGTGAAGAAATCGTGCACTGCGGTAATATTACCAACCCGCCCCAAAGGATGCCGGCTGAACTTCGTATGGTCGGCCAGAAGAATCACCCGGCGCGCATTACTCATGATCGCGCGGGCACATTCGATTTCGGCCCCATCGAAATCCATCATCGTGCCGTCATCCTCGATGCCGGAAATCCCGATCACCCCGAAATCCGCCCGGAAATCCGACAGCGCTGCCGTCGCCGCGGGCCCGACGATACCACCATCATGACTGCGCACGGTGCCACCGGTCACAACCACCTTGAAATCGGCACGCGGCGAAAGCATCGACGCCACATGCAGGTTATTGGTGATGACCCGAAGCGACTCATGCCCCAGTAGAGCCTGGGCGAATGCCTCGGTCGTGGTGCCGATATTGATGAAAAGCGATGCATTGTTCGGGATGATCGCCGCAGCACTGCGCCCGATCGCCTCCTTCTCCCGGCGGTTGAGAATCTGCCGCTCGGTATAGGCAATGTTCTCGACCGAAGACGGCAACCCTGCCCCGCCGTGATGGCGCGCCAGCAATGCCTGCTCGGCCATCATGTTCACGTCGCGTCGGATCGTCTGCACAGTCACGTCGAAATGCCGGGCCAGCTCCTCGTTCGAGACGTAACCACGGGCCCGGACCAGCGCCAGAATGGCGGCGTGGCGGCGTTGCGCGGGCGTGTTCGTTTCCGAACTTTCGCTCATCAGAGAGCCTCTGCCATTGCCGTCAGAACGGCGTCTCCATAACGCGCCAGCTTGGAAGATCCGACACCCTTGATCCCGCCGAGCCGGTCCAGATCGTCCGGGCGTTCGCGGGCGATATCACGCAGGACCGCATCGTGGAAAATCACATAAGGCGGAATTTCCTGCTCGCGTGCTTCTGTCCGGCGCCACTCCCGCAGTGCCAGGAACACGCGTTCTCCCGTCACGTCCAGGCCATGATCCTCGTCCTCGCCGTAACGCGCGGCACGACCCGGAAGCGGCCCGCTTCGCAGGGTTTGCTCCGTATCCTCACGCAGCAAAACCGGCACTTCGCCGCGCAGGATCGGGCGGGCCGCGCGCTCATCCAGTGCAAGCGCGTTATATTCGCCAACCGTGCAGACAGCCCCGCGTGCAATCAACTGCCGGATCACGCCGCGCCAATATTGCTCCGACCGATCCTTTCCGATCCCGAAAACCGACAGCGACTCGTGCTGATGGCGGCGGATCATATCGTTGCTCTTGCCACGCAGGACCGAGGCGACATGCACCGCCCCGAACCTCTGCCCGGTTCGATAAATTGCCGACAGCACCTTTTGTGCGGCCTCTGTCCCGTCAAACGTCGCAACCGGGTTCGCGCAATTGTCGCAATGCCCGCACCGCTCGGGCAAAATCTCGCTGAAACACGCCAGCAGCGCGTGCGTCCGGCATCCGGTCGTCTCGGTCAGGGCAATCATGGATTCCAGGCGCGAGCCCATCACCCGCTTCTCGCTTTCCGGTGCCTGTGACTGGTCGAGCCAGTGACGCGCGCGCGCCATGTCTTCCCCACCATACAGCAGCAGCGTGTGCGCGGTTTCTCCGTCACGACCGGCGCGCCCGATCTGCTGGTAATACCCCTCGGGGGATGCGGGCATGTCCAGATGGATCACGCACCGCACATCCGGTCGGTCGATGCCCATGCCAAACGCAATCGTCGCGACGACGACAATCGGCTCGCCCGAGCGAAAGCGCGTCAACGCCGCCCGCTTCTCCAGCGACGACAGGCCCGCGTGAAACGCGATCGCCGACCACCCGCGCTCGGCCAGCGCCTTGGCCACGCGCTCGGTCTTGTTGCGACTGCCGCAATAGACAATGCTCGCCCCGCCACGATGGCGCTCCAGCATGTCGATCAACTGGCGCGTTTCGGACGTTTTCGGTGTAGCCGCGATGTGCAGATTGGCGCGATGGAAGCTCGCGGCCAGTCGCTCCGCCCCGGTCATGCCAAGCGCCGTCAGAATATCTTCGCGTGTGCGTTCATCCGCAGTGGCAGTCAGCGCGACCCGCGGGACTTCAGGGAAATGTGCTGGCAGTTTCGCCAGCGCCCGATATTCCGGCCGGAAATCATGCCCCCATGCGGAAACGCAGTGGGCCTCGTCGATCGCGATCAGCGACAGTTCCTGCCGTGATAACCGGTCGATCATACCCGGCGAGAGCAACCGCTCCGGCGAGACATAGAGGAATTTGAGCCGACCGCCATTCAGGTCGTTCCACACACGCGCGGATTCGTCCGCGTCCAGTTCGGAATGCAGGGCGGCGGCGTTGACACCAAGCTGGCGCAGGGCTGCAACCTGATCTTCCATCAACGCGATCAGTGGCGAAATAACCAGCGCCATGCCATACCGCGCAAGGCCGGGCACCTGATAGCAGATGCTCTTGCCCCCGCCCGTCGGCATCAGGACCAGCGTATCGCGCCCCTCCATCAGGTGCGCGATGGCTTGTACCTGCAATCCGCGAAATTCGGAAAATCCGAAGACGCTGTGCAGGATTTCCGTCGCGCGTTCCATACCGGACCGCGCGACATTGGCTTCGGAAGCAGCAGTGTCGTTCAGAAGATCCGCAAACGATGCATCATCGTCCATCAAGATGCGGCAACGTGATGATCAGGGCGATACAATTTCAATCTCGACCCGACGCGCCGCAACGGACGCGTTTTCATTGGATGGCGCGCGCGGGGACTGCTGGATCGCGCTCTGCGCCACACCGTCATGAGCAAGCTGATCGGCCACGTTGCGTGCCCGGTCGATAGCCAGCAGTTCGTCAGCCGACAGATCGCCATGTGCCGCGGCATAGCCTTCGACAATCACGCTGCCAGCCCCACGGTCCACAGCGGTTTTCGCGGCATGGGACACGATCATCTGGGCCGTGCTGTCCAGCGTCGCCGAACCGTGGGTGAAAAACACGACGTATTTGCGTGAAGACCCGGTGGAGCATCCGGCCAGTAGGCAAAGACCAAGAACAAGCGGCAGACGGCGCATCATGTGTACTCTCTCCGGATCCGCGGCAAAAACTGCCGCTGGATCAATACAGCCATGGACGCGCTGGCAGAACCAGAGTTGCGTCACGCCTCTTGGTGCCCGCCGCCCTTCCGCGCGTCAATCTTTTCCCGCGATTCGCATCCAGCACATCGTCACCGCTGGCCGCCGCCCGATCTCAGGCTTCGGCCGGTCTCAACCGGCCATCCACCAGGCGCCAGACCTGATCCAGCCGCTCCACCCCCGTCAGGCGGTGGGTAATCAGGATCACGGTGCGCCCCTCGGCCACCACATTGAGCGTGGCCAGAAACTCCTGCTCCGTCTGGGCGTCGAGCCCGGTCGCGGGCTCGTCCAGGATCAGGATCGGCGCGTCGGACAGCAACATCCGGGCCAGCGTCACGCGACGTCCCTGCCCGCCGGAGAGTCTCGCCCCGCCCTCACCCAACCATGTGTCCAGACCATCCGGCAGCGCCCGCGCAAAGGGGCCCAGCGCCGCCTGATCCAGTGCCTGCCACAATGCCTCGTCCGACAGGTCCGTCCGACCCAGCGTCAGATTCGCCCGCAGCGTATCGTCAAAAAGATGCGTTGCCTGCGAGAGCCACGCCATGCGCGTCCGCAAGCTCGCAGCCTCTGTGGCGGCAAGATCCTGCCCGCCGATCAGAACGCGACCCGACTGCGGACGCGCCACCTTGAGCAACAATGCGGCAAGGCTCGATTTACCCGCACCCGACGGCCCGAGAACCGCAATCCGCGCCCCCTCCGGAACCATCAGACTGACACCGTCGAGCACGAGCGGCCGATCCGCTGCCCAACCGAACGTCACATCCTCGATCGTCAGATCGAAGCCGCCTGGCGCGGGCAGATGCCCGGCCGGGAGCGCTTCGTCCGGGTCCGCGATCTCAACAATGCGGCGCGCAGCCTCGGCCATGTTGCCCACCAGCAGTCCCGCCCGCGTCAGGCCCGAAACGGTCTCAAAACCTGCAATTGTCAGAAACAGCAGCGCGCACCCGCCCAGCGGATCGACCCGCACGAGGCCAACACCGGCAATCGCTGCCAGCACCGCACACAACCCCAGTTGCCCCGCGAAATACGACCCCGCCGTTGCCAACGCCATCCGCACCCCGAGACGATGCTGGGCCGTGCCCAATGTCTTCTCAAGCGCCACGACATGGGCCTGCATTCGCGATTCTGCACCGTAAGCCCGTACTTCCCGCAAACCAGACGACAGATCGATCAGACCGTTACGCATATCGGACTGGGCCCGCGCGATTGCACCCGCTTCAGAGCGCCCGACGCGCAACGCGACAAGCGGCAGAACAAGCGCACCCAGCAGGAAAAAACCCGCAAGCGCGACCGTCAGACCGACCCCGAGGGACGAGGCCGAATGAACCAGGAATGCCAGCGCAAGCGCCGCACCGCAGGCCGGCACGAAGACGCGCAGATACAGCCCGTCCAGAGTCTCCACGTCAGAGACCAGACGCGACAGCAGATCCCCGGAGCGACGAAAGCCCAGCCCTGCTGCCGAACCCGCAGCAAGACGGCGATAGAACCAGACCCGCAGATCTGCCAGCGCGCGAAACATTGCGTCGTGCGAGAAGAGCCGCTCGAAATATCGCCCGGCGACCCGACCGCCACCCAACACCCGAAGGCTCAGCGAAGCCACCGCCCAAACTCCGACCGCCATCCCGGCAAGCCGAAGCCCTGACATGCGCATCAGTTCCAGCCCCGCCGCCAAAGCCGCAAGCGACAGAAACACCCCGATCCACAGGCGCGGCATACAGGGACGCCACACGCCCAGGATTTCGCGCAACGCCGCCACGGAAGACGCGCGGGTCATCTCGACCTGACGGCTCATGCCACAATCCTCCCGCGACGGATTTGCCCGTGTTCGAGATCGAGCCGTCGCCCCGCCAACTGCGATATGGCCTTCGAATGGCTGGCGACGATCACCGTCCTGTGCGCCGACAAGCGACGCAGAGCCTCGAAAACCTCGGCCTCGGACACCGGATCGAGATGAGCCGTCGGCTCGTCGAGCACCAGAACCGGCGCGTCACGCAGGAAGGCGCGCGCTATGGCGATCCGCTGGGCCTGACCGCCCGAAACGCCAAAGCCACCTTCCCCGATAAGTGTGTCCAGACCCTGCGGCAACATCATCACAAACGTTTCCGCCGCAGCGGCCTGCAGAGCCGATCTCAGCGCGGCCTCATCCGCATCGGGGCGACCCAGCAGCAGATTTTCGCGCACAGTCCCCGCAAACAGCATCGGCTTCTGGCCGATCCAGCTGATCAACTGCGAACGGTCCTGCGGGGTCAGTCCGGCTGCGTCGCGCCCGTTAAACAGGATTCGACCGGTGTCGGGTGCCACAAAGCCCAGCAGCAACTCGATCAGCGTCGACTTGCCCGCGCCGGAAGCCCCGCACAGCAACAGAATATCGCCGACCGCCACATGAAAACTTACGCCCTGCACGCTGGGGCCGCGCTCTTCCGCCCACGAAAAGCCGACATCGTCGAACGTGACGGCGACGGAACCGCCCAGCGACTTGAGCCAACTCGTATCCGGCAACGCCGTTTCGGCGGCATCGGTGGTGCCGAACAACTCGCTGATGGACTCAGCCGCACCGGATGCATGGGCGCGATCCTGATATGCGAGCGCGAGGGACCGCAGGGGTGCAAAAAATTCCGGAACGAGAATAAGCGCGAACAGGGCACGCACCACCGCAATACTGTCCACACCGCCAGCGCTTCGCAGGTGCAGCAATGCCTGCCCGTTATGCACCGCAACAAGCACCAGCGCGACAACCATAGCCAGATCGATCGCTGCCGAGGACAGGAACGCCACGCGCAGCACCCGCATGGTGCGCTGCCGCAATTCGGCTGCAGACTGGGCCAAACGCTCTGCCTCGTGCTGGGAACGACCGGCCAGCACGATTGTCGCGATCCCCCGGATGCGATCGAGAAACCGTGCCTGCAAGCGCGTCATGGCCAGAAACTGGCTGCGCGATGCGCGTGCCGCACCGATCCCGAAAACGGCTTGGGCAAATGGGACAAAAAGCCCGCAGCACAGCAGCACCAGCGCACTGGACGGAGAAACACAGGCGACGACCACCCCAACCAGAAACGGCTGCGCGATCCACAGAACGGACGCCGGAATCCAGCGAGCAAAAAATCCGTCCAACGCCTCGACCCGGTCGAACGCGAGAGAGGCAAGGGCCCCGCTGTGCGACCGGCGCAACAACGACGGCCCGACCCGCAGCATGGAGGCCACGATCTCACCCCGCAACCGCGCGCGGGCCTGTTCGCCTGCGCGCGCTGCCATGATGTCGCCCGTGGCCATCAGGACTGCACGAACAGCGGCCAGCACAACAAAGACCACAACAGGAATCGCCAGCGACGGGATTTCCGCCCCCGTCAGGGCGCGCCCGATGACAAGCGCCACGCACCACGCCTGCCCGCAACCGATCAGGGCACCGATCAGACTGGCAGCGATAACCGGCCGGGCCATGCGGCGGCCTTGCCGAGACTGCGCGCGCGTCCAGCCACGCACGATTTGTTTATTCCCGTTCATGGCGGCTTTATAGGCCAGCGTCGGCGCGCTGCCCAGAGTTCGATCCCTGTCTTGCCAAGACTTAACGTCCAGCCAGCGAACAGGCCGGACCATTCGGTGCGGTCAGCCCTGCGGCACCTTCCCGCGACCGGAAACCGCGAACAGCGCCGGCTCCCCATGATCCACCGGCTGAAGCGGGAAATTCACGGTATACGCCGTGCCGCTTGTCGAGATGCAATTCAACGTGCCGCCGATCTGCCGCACGAAGCCGCGGATCAACTGCAGACCGAGGCCCGAGCGATGACTGCGATCCGGGGCACGCTCGCCCACGGCCAGACCGATCCCGTCATCCTCGATCCGCATCTCCGCCTGCGCCTTGCCCGTCTGACGCAGGCTGACATGAACACGCCCGGACCGGTCGTCCGGAAACGCATAGCGCAGTGCGTTACTGACGATCTCGGTCGTGATCAGTGCCAGAGGCACTGCCTGGTCGGCTGCCATCTCGAAATCGTCTGCTTCGACGTCGATCTTGATCCGTCCGCGCGCCTGCTCCCCGTGTGCGGCAGCGATCTGGGTGCAGAGTTCCTTGAGGAAGTCCGGCATACGCATCGCCGTCGAGCCGGTCTCCGGGTACAGATGCCGGTGCAGGGTCGCCAGTGTGCGAACCCGGTCGCGTGCCTGGCGAAATTCCTGCTGCGCTTCGGGTTGGCGGATACGATTGGCCTGCAGATTCAGCAGCGACGCCACGATCTGCAGGTTATTTTTCACCCGGTGATGAATCTCATGCATCAGAAGCCGCTGCCGCTCCATCGAGCGGTCCAGACGCGCCTCGTGACGCGCAAGCCGGCGGGTCGCGCGCTTGAACGAAAAACCAAGCGCCCGCAATTCCACCGGCATGGACCGGGTGATCCGCGTATCGAAAACACCCCCCTGGCGCCACTCGCCCAGCGCATCCATCAATTGCTCGATCGGCCTGACCAGCATCGCATCGGCAAGCGCAATAACGACCGACAGCATCACGATCAGGATCACGACGGCCAGACAGACCGTGACCACAAAACTGTGCTGCGCCTGACGTTCCCGCGGTGTACGCGTCGCGATCAGCATCAACTTCATCCCGCCGGGCAAAATCGACAGCGCATAGCCATGATGCGCGAAAACCAGCGGGCGCGCGGCGTGTGATGTCATATCTGCGGATGCCGGATCCGGTATCGTACTGAATGACGAGATGTGTTCGGGCGCACGCGGCGCTGGCGCATCGTGCGCCGAGCACCCGACGCAGACCGGGAAAAAATGCCCTTGATCGTCAATCACCCACGGGACGGGCAGATCACCCGGATCGGACGATTCCGCCTCGATCGAAGCACGTGTTGCTGTCACAGGCACCAGCGCGGAAATAAATCCGACGCCGTTCAGGCCCTTCTGAAGCGGAACCGTCAGTTCCAGACACGCCCCCCGCCCCGCCGCGCCGGGATATCGCGGCCTGACCATGTGCTGCCCACTCAATGGTGCCGAGAACCCTGCAGCCTGCGCGAACCCCATGCTGCACTGGTTGGGAACCGCCGGGAACTGCTGGATGATGTGTCCGTCCGGTGCACGCAGCGCCAGACCGGACAAACGCGAGGGGTCAAGCGAAATAAGAGATCGCGCTTTTTGGGCAATGTCATCGCCTGCACCGCCGGACGCGGAAAACAGGCCCAGCGTCGAAAAAGCTGCCGAAACCCGGTCTTCCAACGCCACGTCGATCCGTTGATCCACCGCCTCGGCACGCGTGCCTACGGACGTCCAGATCACACTATAGCCCTGCTCCGCAATAATCCCGAGGCCCAGCGCAAACGGCGCCACTGCCAGAAGCAGCAGCGCGGCCATGCGCGCGTTCACCGTGTCGAAAATACCAACAAGGCGACGCGCCAGACGAGACAGGGATCGCCCGCCCGGAGAAAATGGCCTGAACAGCGCCCTTATCAACCCGATGGCGGTGGCGACGGATGTTCCGAAAACAGGTTTCAAGCGCGCTCCAGCGATGGGCTTCACGCCCTCAGGACTCCCGATCCTCCTCGATCAGACGAAGAAGGGCTTCGGGGATAGGTTCATTCGCAACGGAGTCGAAAAGCTGGTGAAGGCCGCGCTTGAGCCAAAGATCGAAGGCACCATCCGTCTGCTCCTGGGCTTTGGTATCCTCGGCCTGCTTCCGCTGCGGAACGCCGCGACCTGCGCTACGTCCTGCCTTAGCCATATCGGCATCCAATCCCGTGGAGCACTCCCGCGGGAGCCTCAGCGACTTCATAATAGTACATACGCAACTACGATCCGTGGCTATGCAACAGGCGCGCAGTTGCGCGCCATGTCGTTACGACAAGCAATCCGCCAAGGAAAGCCCTGAAGCCGCAGTTTCAAATCTCTCGGGGCGCCGAAGCCCCATTTTCAGAGGCTCAGGTCGGGCGCAGCAGCCTTGTTTGCACCCAGACGCTCGTCCATCAAGGCGCGCATCGCGGCAACCCGCTGACCCAGTTTGTTGGATGCCGGCAACTCGCCATTCATCCAGGCCTCCAGTTGGCGACGCGCCCGGAACACGCGGCTCTTCGCCGTGCCGACCGCACAATCCGTCGCTTCGGCCAGATCTTCGTAGCTCATGCCCTGCATGACCACGAGCACCAAAGCCGTGCGTTGCTCTTCCGGCAGGCGGGACATGGCAAGGGCAAGATCCTTCAGGATCAGGCGGTTCTCATGCGACGCCTCGGTCGCGAACATACCGGCCGGCAGATCCTCGATGTCCGTCGTGTCACGGCGGCGACGCAGGTCGGAAATGAAACGGTTACGCAGAATGCGATGCATCCATGCCGCAAAATTCGTGCCGGGAATGAAGCTGTCCTGCGCCGCCAGGGCGTTGCACACCGCATCCTGAACCAGATCTTCGGCGTTGGCGCGGTTGCGCGTCAGCGACAAAGCCTGAACCCGCAGCTTCGGAAGAATTGCGATCACCTGATCGTGGAAGGCCTGGGCCATCATCGTCATCCTCATTCTGTCGTATCGAGGGGTGCAATGGACCGCAGCGCAAAAGGGTTGCATGAAAATGCATAACAGAACTGTGAAAGTTTCAGCAGGTCAGAGGGAACCGTCCTCCCCTTCGCTTTGGCCTGCCTGCGCCAGTTGCATGAGTTGGGCGCGCGCGCGCGAAACCCGCGCCTTCATCGTGCCGACCGGCACCTCGCAGATCGCCGCTGCCTCTTCATAGGTCAGTTCCTGCGCGCCAACCAGAATCAGCGCTTCACGCAGCAAGGGGGCCAGCGCCCAGATCTGGCGCTGCAATTCGCCGATGCGCGCGCCTGCCTCGGCCCCGCCACGCGCGTTGGTCGCGCCGTAATCGGTTTCCGCGCCAAACTGATCGAGCACCTCGCTCTCCCGGCGGCGGCGGCGCTGCATCTCGTAAAACAGGTTTCGCTGGATCGTGAAAAGCCACGCCTTGAGATTTGTTCCCTCGACGAACTGCCCTTGCGCTGCGAGCGCCCGCATCACGGTGTCCTGCACGAGATCGTCTGCCTGGGTCGGATCGCGCGTCAGAAAGCGGGCAAAAGCCCGCAGCGCTGGAAGCATTTCAAGGATAGATTGTCGAAAAACGCGCATACCACCGGCTGTCACTCTGGTCGTCCGGCTTAACAGACATTTGCGTTATAGCCCAACGTCCGCTGTAATCGGCAGCCAGCCGCCAAACGGCCACGCCTGACATACCGGAGACACGACACTGATGGCCAATCCGCGGCGACAAGACCTTATCCGCGCCTTGCCATACGCCCGCCGTTACGCCCGCGCCCTCAGCGGCAGTCAGGCGAAGGGCGACCTTCTGGTGGCCGAAAGTCTGCGCGATCTGATGGTGCAGGACGTGACGGACATGCAGCCGCGCCACGCGCTCTACCGCGCCATCAGCACGCGAATCGTCACCCCGAAGACGGATGAAGACTCCAGCCTGCCGCACTTGCAGCGGCAATTGCTGCTGCTAACGATGCTCGAAGAAGTGCCGATCCCCGAGTCCGCTCTGATCCTCGGGATTTCGGTGGACGACGCCCAGACCGCCCTGACCACGGCACGCGCCGAACTCAGCAAGATCGCCCAGACCGACGTGCTGATCATCGAAGACGAACCGATCATCGCGATGGATATCGAAGAACTGGTGATCCAGTGCGGCCATCGGGTGGTCGGCGTCGCCCATACGGAGGCCGACGCCGTCGAGCTGGCACAGCAGTTCCCCCCCGGCCTGATCCTGGCGGACATCAATCTGGGTGCGGGTGGCGATGGAACCAGCGCCGTGGCCCGTATTCTCAAACACCATGAAGTGCCGGTCGTCTTCGTCACCGCCTACCCGGAACGCCTGCTGACTGGCGAACGGGTGGAACCTGCCTTTGTCATCACCAAGCCGTTCGATCCGGTTACACTCGCCATCGCGACCTACCAGGCCGTCACGGGTGGTGTTCGTATGCCCTGATCGGACGCGCTGTGCCCCGGCTGCGGAACGCAGAGGTGCGGCAAGCGTTCTGAACCCACGCGACGCCCTGTAACGTCAGGTATAGCGGCGTCAAAAACAGGGGATTTCTGAATGAGCCGTTTGATTGTCGTCTCCAACCGCGTGCCGGTCCCGACCACGGGTGAACGCGCAGGCGGCCTGGCCGTCGTGCTGCATGACCTGCTTGCGGAGCGCGGCGGCCTGTGGTTCGGCTGGAGCGGCGAGACATCCGAGGACAGCGACGCGACCACCGTCCCGTCCATCGTCGAGAACGACGGCGTGAAATACGCGACGATCGACCTGACGCCGGAAGAATACAGATCCTTCTACGTCAAATTTTCCAATTCGACCTTGTGGCCGATTGTCCATTCCCTGCCCGAACAGGTCCGCTTCGACCGCAACAGCCTGCAGGCCTATCGCGATGTGAACATCCGGTTTGCAGACACTCTGATGCCGATGATCCGCCCGGACGACATCCTGTGGATTCACGACTACCACCTGATCCCGCTGGCAGCAGCGCTGCGCGATCGCGGGGTGACGTCACCCATCGGGTTTTTCCTGCACACGCCCTTTCCGTCCCCGGATATTCTCAGCGCGATCCCGGAAGCCTCGATCTTCCTCGATGATCTGATGCAGACCGATCTGATCGGCTTCCAGACGCGCCACGACACCGCGAACTTCATGACATGCGTCGAACGTCTGGCCGATGCCAAAATCCTGTCGGACACGGAGATCGAGCATAACGGCCGCCGCATCCGCGTCGGGGATTTCCCGGTCGAGATCGACGCTCCCGGCTTTGCAGCAACCGCTGCCGAGCAGGAAGGCTCACCTGCCATCGAATCCTTCGTGCAGTCGCTGCGCGGCACCGCCCTGCTGATCGGCGCGGATCGCATGGACCCGACCAAAGGCATCCGGCGCCGCATCAACGCCTACCGATCGTTGCTGCGAAATCGGCCCGAATGGCAGAAGCAGGTCACCTTTCTCCAGATCGCCGCCAGCAGCCGTCAGGATGTCGAAGCCTATCAGTTCCTGCGTGAAAATCTTGAACAACTGTCCGGCGCGCTCAATGCCGAACTGTCTGAGCCCGACTGGGTGCCGCTGCGTCTGGTGACCCGCAGCGTCGCGCGCAGCAGTCTGGCGGGTTACATGCGAAAGGCGCGCGCAGCCGTGGTCACGCCACTGCGCGACGGCATGAATCTTGTCGCCAAGGAATATATCGCGGCCCAGGACCCCGAGGATCCCGGTGTGCTGATCCTGTCACGCTATGCCGGTGCGGCCCTGCAACTGCCCGAGGCGATGCTGATCAACGCGTTCGACGCCGACGAGGTGACCGAAGCGATGCACACCGCGCTGACCATGCCGCTGGAAGAACGCAAGCGCCGCTGGCAAGCCTGCTGGGAGGCGGTGTCGTCACGCTCGCCACTGATGTGGGGGGAGTCGTTCATCAAGGCCCTCGCAGCCGCGAACCACGCGGCAACCTGAGCCGTCCGGGCGGTTCTTGCGCTTGCGCCGCGTGCGGGAAACCGCCAGAACCGCTTCATGGCACCCCCCCTTCTTCTTCTTCAGGACGTTACTCTGACCCTTGGCGGAAAGCCGCTCCTTGACGGAGTGAGTTTTGGCGTCTCGGCCGGGGAGCGTCTCTGCCTTGTCGGGCGTAACGGCAGCGGCAAGTCCACCATGCTGCGAATCGCCGCAGGCGAGATCGCAATGGATTCCGGCACACGGTTTCTCCAGCCCGGCACGACGGTGCGGTACCTGCCGCAGGAGCCCGATCTGACGGGGTTCCCGACCACGCTGGATTATGTGCTCGACGGCTTGCCGGAGGACGTTGATTACCGCGCCCGCGCCATGCTGTACGAACTTGGTCTGACGGGCGATGAATCGACACAGAACCTGTCCGGCGGTGAAGCCCGCCGCTGCGCGCTGGCCCGCGCGCTGGCCGCCGAGCCGGACCTTCTGCTGCTGGACGAGCCGACAAACCATCTCGACATGCCGACCATCGCGTGGCTGGAGCGCGAACTGCTGTCCCTGCGCTCGGCCATGGTGGTGATCAGCCATGACCGGCGACTTCTGGAGACACTGTCGCGCAGCGTGCTGTGGCTGGATCGAGGCACGACGCGGCGGCTCGATCAGGGCTTCGGGCGGTTCGAAGCCTGGCGCGAAGAAGTGCTCGAACAGGAAGAACGCGACGCGCACAAACTCGATCGTCAGATCGCGCGTGAAGAGGACTGGATGCGCTATGGCGTGACCGCACGCCGCAAGCGCAACGTCCGCCGCGTGGGCGAACTCGCCGCCCTGCGCCAGCAGCGCCGCGATGCGGTGCGGAACCCGACTGGCCTGAAACTCGACGCCAAGACGACCGAAAGCTCGGGCAAGCTCGTCATGGTCGCTGAGGGGGCCAGCAAGAGCTATGGCGACCGCGCCATCGTCCGCTCGCTCGATCTGCGCGTGATCCGTGGCGACCGGCTGGGCATCGTCGGTGCCAACGGTGCGGGGAAAACCACCCTCCTGCGTATGCTGACGGGGGTTGATCAACCTGACAGTGGCGAGATCCGCATCGGCATTTCGATGAACATCCAGACGCTCGACCAGCAGCGCGCAAGCCTCAAGCCCAATACCACCCTGTCCGACACGCTGACCGGCGGTGGCGGCGACATGGTGCAGGTGGGCGAAGAAAAGCGCCACGTCATTGGCTACATGAAGGACTTCCTGTTCCGCCCGGAGCAGGCCCGCACACCGGTCTCCGCCCTGTCGGGTGGGGAGCGCGGGCGCCTGATGCTCGCCTGCGCGCTGGCCCGCCCGTCCAACGTGCTGGTGCTCGACGAACCGACGAACGATCTCGACCTGGAGACGCTCGACCTGTTGCAGGAAATGCTGGCGTCATATCCCGGCACCGTCGTGTTGGTCAGCCATGACCGCGATTTCCTCGATCGTGTTGCGACGTCGGTTCTCGCTGCTGAGGGAGACGGCAACTGGGTGGAATATGCCGGTGGCTATAGCGACATGCTGGCGCAGAACGGCCTGACCGTCCCGTCTGGCCGCGAAGAACTGCCGAGCGGCAGCAGTGCCGCGCCAACCAATCCGACAAAGCCGGCAAAATCGTCCGGTAAGAAATTGTCGTTCAAGGATAAGCATGCCCTTGAACAGCTTCCGAAAACGATCGCCGACACTGAAATGCGGATTGTCGCTCTTCGGGACGAGCTTTCGGATTCAGGCCTCTATAGCCGGGATGCCGCGAAATTCGCGCGTCTGACCGCCAAGCTGGAGGCGGCAGAAGCCGAACTCACGCAGGCTGAGGAGCAATGGCTCGAACTTGAGGCCAAGCGCGAAGAAATTGAAGGAAAATAACGCAGGATCAAAGCACTACGCGGGATGTCTCAGTTAAGACCTGAGATCAGTCCCGCGTCCTGCCACTGTTTGCGTGACGCAAGGATGCTGTCCGTCACGGCCAGTGCCGCCGCCAGCGCCCGCCTGCCTGCAATCGCATCCACCTTGACCACAGCCCCATCGAGACAGGATGCAGCAAAGGCATCATGTTCTGCCGCGAGGTTGTCATGGTCTTTCCACGACACGGCCTCGCGCCGGAAACCGCCCGTGCCGGGCAACGGCAAGCCGCGCTCCCGCCCGATCATGCTGAGTTCGCGTTTGACGAAATCGGCCGACAGATACCCCTCCTCCGAAAACAGACGCATCCGACGTTCGGTTTTCAGGGAGATCCGACTTGCCGTGATGGCAGCAACGCAGCCATTCGCGAAACGCACGCGAGCGTTGGCAATATCCTCATGCGGGGAACTGACTGCGGCCCCTAGCGCGTCCACCGACTCGATGGGGGAATCGACGATGGCCATCACCAGATCAAGGTCATGAATCATCAGATCGAGAATCACCGACACATCCGTGCCGCGCGGCTTGAACGGCGCGATACGCGTGGCCTCGATATATAGCGGGCGGGTTATGCGCCTGGTAATCGCTTCGTGCTCTGCCGAGTAGCGCAGCAGATGACCCACCTGCAGGACAAGACCGGTCTCAGCCGACAAAGCCGCCAGTCTGTCTGCCTGCGCCAGCGTCGCAGCGATGGGCTTCTCGACAAGCACATGGCGCCCGGCACGCATCGCCTGATCGGCCAGGTCGAAATGAAACTCGGCCGGTGCTGCAACGACGACCGCGTCGCAGCTTTCGAGCAATGCTTCGAAGGACGGCAGTGCCACCGAACCGACTTCAGACGCCACACTTGCCGCGCGCGCCGGATCGGGATCAAAAATCCCCATCAGCGTTTCACGCGGATGGGCCGAGACCTTCAGCGCATGAAAGCGTCCGAAATGTCCCGCGCCCGCAATGCCAACCCGCAGCACCCGATCAGAACTTCACCGACAGGGCGAGCGAACCATAGTTGAACAGCCCCGACCGCGCGGTCGCGAACTGCTGCGTCTGCCAGATCTGGCTGTAGGACAGGCGCATGCCGTGCCACATCACCGCCAGACCGGCGTGGATTTCGCCCACATCCCACTTCTTGGACACATGGATCGAATTGTCGCGCACCGTGTTGCCCTGCAGCGTCGCATCGTAAGCGACCGCCTGCCCCTCGGCCCCGGCAAAGCCATACCAGGCAAAGCTGCGCGTCAGGGTATAAGCGTCGGTGCCGTCGGTGCCCGGTCCAATGGTTGGCGTGCCGAAATCGCTGTTCAGGCCCTGCCCGAAGCGGATCGTATCGGCGACGTCGCCGTAAATCTTGTAGTCACCCGCAGCGCCGGACACGGCCGGCAGCATGTCCATCGAGAGACCGAACGCGCTGACCAGCGGTATGCGCCAGGTCCGGCCAGCCTGGACCTGAAAGACCGGCTGGTTCTGCAACTGGTGGCTCCAGCCAAGGTTTTTCGTGTCGCCGATGGCGCTATGGAAGCCGTTCTGAAGCTGACGCCCCAGCGCTGCCGGGCCCATCACGCCGAATTGAACGCCGACGATGCTGCGGGACAGGTCGGTGTCGTTGATGAGGTTGATCGTGCCGAGCAGAAGGCCCGCATACGGTCGGGCACCCTGCACGACGTTCGGCGTCTGGGTATCGCTCGGCGTGAAGATCAACTGCTGGACGCCGATGCTGATGCGCTGCACGCCTTGTCCCATCAACATCCTGTTCAGATTGGCAAAAGGCTTCGGCAGATTATCGGTGCCGGATGTCCAGTTGGCGCGCAGGCCGCTGGTATAATACTGGTCGGACGTACCCTTGAGGGTCGAAACAGCATCGTTCTCACCCTGCAGTGTCCAGGTGCCGTAGGGGTCCTGAAGCGGAGTCGCGTGCGCCGCAGCGGCGAACTGGCAGCTCATGGCGACAACACCGGCAACGCCGAGCCGCGTAACCGAAGGACGAATTCTGCCGTATTTCATGGTTTTCCTACCTGCTGCGACACGCGAACGAGCGAACGGTGAGTTTGATAAGGGAATTAAGAAGCGCGGAAAACCCCTGCGTGCAAGCGCGACATTTTGGGCACAAATAAAAATGATGTCGGTCCCGACGCTTATGCGGTCATTTGGTCGTAGCATCGGCAAGCGGTTTCATGCTTTGTTTATCGCGGACGCAGAAAATGCGTTCATCACCACCGTCTGAGACCCAGATCAAGCCGAATGAACTTTCGGCGCGATCGAACGCTCGGACGACAGAAGTTTCCATATTGGCACGTTCTCCCCCGGACGTGCCGTTTAGACCTCGGGATTAGACCGTTGAGAAGTAACAGGACCGACCGCAGCCCCCGCTCCCCGCGCCGCGGCGGGTTTGACGATGATTTCATGGCACCGTCGCCATACAGCAGCGACCGTGGTGGCATGCCGCCTCGCCGTCCCATGGGTGGTGGCGCCGGTGGCGCTCCCGGTGGGCCGCAGGTCATCGCATCGGGCCCCGAAATTGGCGCGAGCGTGAAGTGGTTCAACAGCGAAAAGGGCTTCGGCTTTGTTGAGCTGGCTGATGGAACCGGCGACGTGTTCCTCCACGCAAATGCACTCTCCCGCAGCGGCCACGAGTCCGTTGGCCCCGGCGCGACGCTCGTCGTCCGTATCGGCCAGGGCCCGAAGGGTCGTCAGGTCGCGGAAGTGATGTCCGTTGACGAAAGCACCGTTCAGCCGGAACGTCCGCGCAGCAGCCCGATGGGCGGCAGCCGTGGCGACTTCGGTGGCGCTCGCCCCGGTCGTCCCGCTCCCGATCTGTCGTCGGCTCAGGAGCTGCGCGGCATCGTGAAGTGGTACAACGCAACGAAGGGCTTCGGCTTCATCACGCCTGACAGCGGCGGCAAGGACATTTTCGTCCACGCTTCGGCTCTCGAGCGTTCGGGCCTGACGTCACTGAACGAAGGTCAGGCGACCAACGTGCAGGTCGTTCAGGGCCAGAAGGGCCCGGAAGCAGCTTCGGTCAGCCTCGCCTGATCCTGCGCTGTAACAAGCCATAGAAAAGGCCTCCGGGATCGCTCCCGGAGGCCTTTTTTTATGGTGCCACGTGCGGACCGATCAGTAATCCTTGCCCTTGCTTCGCATCAGGCGCGCCTTGTCGCGCTGCCAGTCGCGCTCGGCAATCATGTGCCGCTTGTCTTCTTTCTTGCGGCCAGTACCCAGACCCAGCGTCAGCTTTGCCACGCCGCGATCGTTGAAGTGAATATCAAGCGGCACCAGAGACGCACCATCGCGCGATACCGCGCCAAGGAAATGCGCGACCTGCTTCTTGTGCAGCAGCAGTTTGCGCGGCGCGCGCGTGTCGAAACGCGAGAGCACGCCGCCCTGATATTCGGGGATGTATGAGTTGAACAACCAGATCTCGCCGTCCCGCTCACCCGCAAATGCTTCGTTGATCGTCGCACGACCGAGGCGCAGGCTTTTCACCTCCGGTCCCTTGAGCACGATCCCCGCCTCCACCGTTTCGTCGATGCTGTAATTGAAGCGGCCCTTGCGGTTCTGCGCGGCAATGCCGTGCGAGATCATGCCGGTCTTTTTCTTCTCAGCCATGCTGGATCAACCCCACATTACTCAACGCATCCCGCACGCGCGCCCTGGATGCTTCGGACAGCGGAGCCAGCGGCAGGCGGCAGGTCTCGCCGGACAGCCCCAGCAAAGAGGCCGCATACTTTACCGGCCCAGGATTGCTCTCGCAAAACAGCGCGTTATGCAGCGCCAACAATCTGTCCTGGATCGCCATGGCCCGACGCGGGTCGTTATTTTCCCACGCCTCGTGAAGATCGGCACACAGTCGCGGCGCAATGTTCGACGTCACGCTGATGCAGCCGTGCCCACCCGCAGCGAGGAAGGAAACCACGGTCGCATCCTCGCCCGACAGCTGGATGAACCCGTCACCAATCGCGGCGCGCGTGTCCAGAGGACGTGCAAGATTGGCCGTCGAATCCTTGACGCCAACGATCATCGGATGACGCGCCAGACGCGCCATCGTCTCGACCGACATATCGACGATCGAGCGCCCCGGGATATTATAGATTACGATCGGCAGATCCGCGCTGTCAGCCACCGCCATGAAGTGGCGGTAAAGCCCCTCCTGCGTCGGCTTGTTGTAATACGGCACCACAACCAGCGCGGCATCGGCGCCAGCCTCCTTGGCGTCATGCGTCAGGGACACCGCTTCCGCCGTGCTGTTAGACCCGGCGCCGGCCAGTACCGGAACGCGACCGGCCGAAACCTCGATCGCGAACCGAACCACGGCGCGATGTTCCTCATGCGTCAGGGTCGGGCTCTCTCCCGTCGTTCCTGCCGGAACCAGCGCGGACGTACCATTGGCGATCTGAAACTCGATCAGCCGACGGAACGCGTCGAAATCCAGCGCGCCGTCATCCTGCATGGGCGTGATGAGAGCCGTCAGCGACCCCCGGAACATCATGCTATCCACCCGTAATCTCCCGAAGGGCACCGCACGTCATGCGGATCGGCCCTTTATTCCCGAACACCCGGCGCGGCACAGCCGCCAACCGGACACCCGTCATCTGCGTGATTGATATGGTGACATCGCGCCACCGGAGAAGACGAAATATTTTCCGGCCCGTCTTCAAGCGGCCGTGTCACGTTTTCGATACGGCGACGCGGGATAAACCCCGAGCACCGCGCTTTCTTCCGAAAAGAACGAGAGTTCTGCCATCGCGTGCTTCAGCGCGGGCTCATCCGGATGCCCCTCGACATCCAGCATGAACTGCGTCGCAGCGAACGAACCCTCGACCATATAGCTTTCGAGGCGCGTCATGTTCACGCCGTTGGTCGCAAAACCGCCCAGCACCTTATAAAGCGCGCCCGGGGTGTTTCGCACACGGAACAGGATGGTCGTCATCACCGGCTGCGCCGGGTCGGCCCATGTTGAGTCCCGTGCTGCGATATAGAAGCGCGTCGTGTTGTGAGATGCATCCTCGACGTTATGGCGGAGGACTTTCAGGCCATAAATCTCGGCAGCCAGTGCGGAGGCAACCGCCACATCGGACGGATCGCCAGCCTTGGCGATCATCTCCGCAGCACCCGCCGTGTCGAACACAACCACCGGCTCCAGCTTCAGTTCCCGAATGATCCCGCGCACCTGCGCCATCGCGACCGGATGGGTCAGCACACGGCGAGCGCCCTCGATGCTCGCCGTTTCCAGACCCAGCAGGCAGTGTTCCACGCGCTGGAAGTGCTCGCCAATGATGTGCAATCCGGCTTGCGGCAGCAGGGCATGGATATCGGGAACGCGCCCGGCCAGCGTGTTCTCGCACGCCAGCATCGCCAGCCGCGCACGACCGTCGTGAACAGCGGCGATAGCATCAGCAAAACTGACGCAAGGCAGCGTCTTCCATCCCGGTCGTGCCGCGCGACACGCCATCTCCGAATAGGCACCCGGTCGCCCTTGAAAGGCAATAATGTGATCGTCCGTGAGGGTTTCGGCGCTCATCGTGCGGTGCCGATCATGGCGCGGGCGCGCTCCAGATCGACAGGCGTATCGACCCCGAACGGCGCCTGTGCGACAGCGGCGCAGCCGATGGTCATTCCCGCCTCAAGCGCACGCAACTGCTCCAGACTTTCCCGCTGCTCCAGCGGGCTGGGCGGCAGGGCCACGAAGCGACGCAGTGCATCGCGACGCCACGCGTAAATGCCGACATGATGCCAGAGCGGCCCCGCATTGGCAGGGATCGCAACCCGCGAAAAATACAGCGCCCGGACGGCCCGGCGCGCGCCGACATCGCCCTCGGACAACGCGCAGGCAATCTTCACGACGGACGCGGCGGCGGCCTCTTCCGCAGTTGTGATGGGGGCGGCGATCGTGCCGAGATCGAAGGTCGGCTCGTCCAGCACATGCAGGGACTGGCGCAGCATATCGGCCCCGAAATACGGAAGGTCGCCCTGCAGATTGATCACCACGCCATGACGACGCTCCGGGTCGATCAGCTCGGCCGCCTGATGCACACGGTCCGAACCGGACGGCAGCGCCGCATCGGTCAGCACGGCCCGCGCACCGGCAGCCCGCGCGGCGTCGGCAATTTCGGGTTCGGCAGCGGCCACGACCACTTCGCCGATATCGGCGCGCAGGGCGCAGGACACGACGTGGGCGATCATCGGGCGACCGCCAATGTCAGCCAAGGGCTTTCCGGGCAGGCGCGTAGATGCCATGCGGGCCGGAATAATAATAAGGGGGGTCATTGGGGGCGCGACTCTGTCGTTCAATCAATCTGTCTTGGGCGGCAATCTGTCTTGTGCGGACGGAGAAACCAGTCCCGGACGCGCTTCACACATATACGTGCGTAGATTAGTAAAGACCCGACATTCATGCAACATGAGAGGCCTTGACGCACCGACATGGACATCCGGTTCCTTAATCGCGCCGCAGCAGCAATCGTCGTGGCCGGCGCGGCCTTCGTCCTGTCCGGGTTCGCGGCCGATCTGATGTTCCCGACGGCGCCCCCGCCGAAGCTGGTCTTCCCCATGCCTGCGCCCCCACCCGCCCCGGTCAAGACCGCGCCGGGACCCAGCCCGTTTGCCCTGCTCGTTGCCCATGCCGACCGTTCTCATGGCGAACAGATGGCGGAGGCGATGTGCGGCATGTGCCATAATTTCGAAAAGGGCGGCGGGGCCACGGTCGGTCCTGCGCTGTGGGGTGTTGCGGGCACCCACGTGGCCGACATCAAGGACTATACTTTCTCACCCGCACTGCTGGCCCACAAGGATGAGAGCTGGAGCGACGATACGCTGTCCTCGTGGCTGAAATCGCCGGCGGGATACGCGCCGGGCACGCGCATGGGCTTTGGCGGCATCGATTCGGACAAGGACCGCGCCGATATCGTGGCGTATCTCGACAGTCTTTCGGACAAGGCACCCGCGCCCGCGCCTGCCCCGGCGGCTGTCGCCGAGCAGCCTGCCGGTGACGCGACCGCGGGCAAGGCCTCCGCCCAGCAGATGTGCGCGATGTGCCACAGCTTCGACAAAGACGGCCCGGCCATGATGGGGCCAGGCCTGTTCGGCGTGGTCGGGCGGGCGCCGGGTCGCGTGGATGGCTTCACCTATTCCGAGGGCCTGCCCGCGCTCGGCGGCACGTGGGATGCAGCGCGGTTGAACCAGTGGCTGACGAACCCGCGCGCGATGGTTGCGGGGACGAAAATGTTCTTTCCCGGCGTGCCCGACGGCAAGGATCGCGCCAACATCATCGCGTTCCTCTCGACCCTGAATGACAAGGCAAAGCCATGAGCAGCTTCGAAGCCGACCGTTTCCTGAGTGTTGCCGAGGCCGCAGCCGATGTTGCGCGCGCCGTGATCAAGCCGCTGTTCCGCTCGCGCCTGACCGTGGACGACAAAAGCGACGACAGTCCGGTCACGATCGCTGACCGCACGGCGGAACTCGCGCTCCGTGCCGTGATTTCCGAACGTCTGCCCGAACACGGTATTCTGGGTGAGGAATTCGGCCATGATCGCCCTGAGGCCGAGTTCTGCTGGGTGCTGGACCCCATCGACGGGACGCGCGCGTTCGTTACGGGTCGTCCAACCTTCGGCACACTGATCGCCCTGCTCCACAGGGGTGTGCCGGTTCTGGGCATCATCGACCAGCCGATGACGGGCGAGCGGTGGATCGGCGTATCGGGCCGCCCGACACAGTATCGCGGGCCGTGGGGGAATGAAGCCGCAGCCACCCGTCCCTGCACCGATCTGTCAACCGCCGAGTTATCCTGCACTGCGCCGGAAATGGTCGCCACCGCGCCCACCCCGCATTGGCCCGCTCTTCAGCGCGCCACACGCCGGACCACCTGGGGCGGCGACTGCTACACCTATGGTTTGCTGGCCTTGGGACATGTCGACGTGATCGCGGAATGTTCGATGAAAATCTGGGACTGGGCGGCGCTTGTGCCGGTGGTCGAGGGCGCGGGCGGGCGTGTCACCGACTGGGCGGGCGGGCCTTTGACTGCCGAAAGCGACGGCACCGTGCTGGCCGTGGGCGACCCGTCCCTGCTGGCACCCGCCTGTGCCCTTCTGACGGGCGACTGATCGAACATGAGCTTTCCCGCATGGCAGTCATGCGGAAAATTGCGCGCGCTCTGGAAATTTCGGTCGTGATCGGATAGGCATCCCTTCCCGACCGAGCCCGGAGCCAAGACCGATGACCGCCCAACTGTCGTTGCCCAAAGACAAGATCCGCATCCTGCTTCTGGAGGGCATCCACGACAGTGCCGTGGCGCTCCTGAAAGCCAATGGCTACGAGAACGTCACCCGCGTCTCCAAAGCACTTGAAGGTGATGCGCTGCGTGAGGCGCTTGAGGGCGTGCATATCCTGGGCATCCGGTCGCGCACGCAACTGACGGCAGAGATGCTGGCTCATGCAGACCGTCTGATCACCATCGGCTGCTTCTGCATCGGCACCAACCAGGTCGATCTGGAATTTACCAAGCTCAACGGCATCCCCGTTTTCAATGCCCCCTTCAGCAACACCCGCTCCGTCGCCGAACTGGTGATGGGCGAGATCGTGATGCTGATGCGACGCATCATCCCGAAATCCATTGCCTGCCACGAAGGCGGCTGGGACAAATCGGCCACCAATAGCTGGGAAGTCCGCGGCAAGACGCTGGGCATCGTGGGCTATGGCTCCATCGGGTCACAGTTGTCCGTGCTGGCCGAGGCGTTCGGCATGCGCGTGCTGTATTTCGATCTGACCGACAAGCTGCCGCACGGCAATGCAACGCCGGTTGCGACCCTGAACGAACTACTGAACCAGAGCGACGTGGTCACGCTGCATGTGCCGCAGATTGCTTCGACCGCGAACATGATCGGTGCGGCGCAGCTTGCCGCGATGAAGCCGGGATCGTTCCTGCTGAACAACGCGCGCGGCAACGTGGTGGATGTCGAGGCATTGGCAGAGGCACTGAAAAGCGGCCACCTGCTGGGTGCCGCGCTCGACGTTTTCCCGATCGAGCCCAAAGGCGCGTCGGAGCGGTTTGTCTCGCCCGTTCAGGGGCTCGATAACGTCATCCTGACCCCGCATATCGGTGGCTCCACCGCCGAAGCGCAGGAGCGTATCGGCGTTGAAGTCGCGCGTAAGCTGGTCGAGTATTCGGACGTCGGCTCCACGCTCGGTGCGGTGAATTTCCCGTCCGTTCAGTTGCCGGAAAGCCCACGCGGCACGCGCTTCATGCATGTGCACCACAATGTTCCGGGCATCATGCGTCAGATCAACGAGATCTTCTCGTCCGAGGACTGCAACATTACCGCCCAGTACCTGCAGACGTCAGGGGAACTCGGCTATGTGGTGGTCGAGGCAGATACCGCGCGCGACCGCCAGCGCGAGAACACGATTCTCGAGCGCCTGCGCGCGCTTGAAGGCACTGTCCGTACGCGTCTGCTGTATCAACAGGCCTGATTGCAGTTAACGGCAATCAAATCCCGGCTGCCGTTAACCCTTGATTAGCCAATCGGCAGCATGATCGTTCTGACGAGAACAAGGACGATCATGACCGCCCTCCAACACCCGATTCCCCGCGCATGAGCATCGCCCGCGTCCAGAGCTTTGCCTTCTCCGGGATCGAGGCGGTCCCCGTCTGCGTCGAGGTTCAGATAGCCAACGGGCTGCCGGCGTTTCTGATCGTCGGTCTGGCCGACAAGGCCGTTGGCGAAGCGCGTGAACGTGTCCGGGCCGCGCTGACGTCCATGGGGCTGGCCCTGCCGCCCAAACGCATCCTGATCAATCTGGTCCCCGCCGATCTGGTGAAAGAGGGATCGCATTTCGACCTGCCGATTGCGCTTGCGCTGCTGGTGGGCATGGGCATCATCGCGCCGGAGCAGAGCAGCCGGTACGCGGCCATCGGTGAACTCTCACTCGACGGTACGCTGAACCCGGTGTCTGGCGTTCTGTCCGCTGCAATTCGGGCCTCGGAAGATCAGATCGGGCTGATCTGCCCTCAGTCGCAGGCCAGCGAGGCACGCTGGGGCGGCGATGGCCTGGATATTCTCGGGCCACGTGATCTTCGTGGCCTGATCAATCATTTTCGCGGCCAGCAGGTCCTGCCGCCGGTCGAATTGCCGCCGCAACGTCCCGCACCGGAACTGCCGGACCTTGCAGACGTGCGCGGAATGCCGGTGGCTCGACGCGCATTGGAAATCGCGGCCGCAGGTGGCCATTCCATGCTGATGTCCGGGCCGCCGGGTGCCGGAAAGTCGATGCTGGCAGCACGACTTCCGGGGATTTTGCCCGACCTGAGCACGGCCGAGATCCTGGAAGTCACGCGCATCCATAGTGCCGCACGCCTGTTGCCCGATGGTTATCCCATCAGCCGCCCACCCTTTCGCGATCCGCATCATTCCGCATCCCTGCCCGCTCTGGTCGGGGGCGGCGCGAAGGCCCGACCGGGCGAAGTCAGCCTGGCCCATCGCGGGGTGCTGTTTCTCGACGAATTTCCGGAATTCTCCCGCGTGTGTCTTGAAGCATTGCGACAGCCGCTTGAGACCGGACAGATGGCCATCGCCCGCGCCAACGCACACGTCACCTATCCGGCGCGCTTTCAGTTGATTGCGGCGATGAACCCATGCCGATGCGGCTATCTCGGTGATGTGGAACGGGAATGTGCCCGCATCAGCCGATGCGGCGTCGAGTATCAGAACAAGATTTCCGGCCCGATGCTCGACCGGATCGACCTGTTCGTCACCATGACACCAGCCCCCGCCAGCGCACTCCTGCGCGCCGAACGCAGCGAGCCCAGCGCTTTGGTGCGTGAGCGCGTCCAACGTGCGCGCGACCGGCAGCTGGAACGACAGGGCCCCACGCTCAATGCATACGCCGCACCCGACATGGTTGCGGCGACCGGGCGCGCCCGCCAGATGGCCGAAGACGCCGCAACGCGATACAGCCTGTCGGCACGCGGCCTGACCCGGCTGTTCCGGGTCGCCCGCACGATTGCCGATCTGGCCGGATCGGACACGCTTGATGCAGATCATCTGGCCGAGGCGCTGAGTTTCCGGCAGCGCACCGCCGCGAAACGGGCGGTGTGATCTCAGCCTTCGCTCGAAGCGCGCAGCACCATAAGGCCGCCCTTGAGGTCCGCGATCAGATCCTCCGGTGCTTCCAGCCCGATATGCAGCCGGAAGGTCGGCCCCTCCAGCACGTTCTGCTCCGCCGTGCGAACGATCCCGTTGGTCGTCGGCAGCACAAGGCTCTCGTACCCGCCCCACGAAGCACCGAGTCCGAACATCGCCAGTGCATTGATCATGTCATGCATGGCCTCAACCGAAAACTCGGGCCGCAGGACAACGCCTAACAACCCGCTCGCACCGCTGAAGTCGCGCCGCCACAGATCGTGACCCGGACAGTCCGGCAGCGCCGGGTGCAGAACCCGCGCCACCTCGGGCCGTGTGGTCAGCCAGCGCGCTACCGTCAGCGCACTGCGCGACTGGCGTTCAAGGCGCACCCCCATCGTCCGCAAACCACGCAGGGTCAGCCAGCACTCATCCGGTCCGGCAAGTTGCCCAAGCTGGATCGCACTGTCGCGCAGCAGATGCCACGATGCCTCGTCCGCCACGGTGATCGCACCGATAATCGCATCCGAATGGCCTGCCGGGTATTTCGTCAGCGCCTGTATCGACACGTCGACGCCGTGCGCGAAGGGCTGGAACGCCCCGATACCCCACGTATTGTCCAGCATCAGCCGCGCACCGCAGGCCTGTGCCACTTCCGCCAGCATCGGCACGTCCTGAACCTCGAACGTATGGCTGCCGGGACTCTCGGCCAGAATGACCGCCGTCTCGGGCTCCACCAGCGCCTCCAGTTCCTCACGCGTGGCCATCGGCGGGTAGTAGGTAGTCCGCACGCCCATCCGACGCAGCATCGTGTCGGCAAAGCGTCGGGTCGGGCCATACACCGCGTCCGGCAACAGGCAGTGCTGACCGGCGCTGAGGAACGTCAGCAATGCAGTGGTGCATGCCGCCAGCCCGGACGATACGACCTGCGTGTGCAGTCCGCCTTCAATCGCGGCAATGGCCTCCTCCAGCTGGTGCTGCACGGTGGAGCCCATCGCCCCATAGATCGCCACGTGCTCGTAGCGGCGGCGTCCCGTGGCCTGCATCGCGTCAATTGACGGGAACAGCACCGTGGAGCCACGGGTGACCGGCCCGTTAACCAGACATCCGTCTTCGCCGATCGCTTCCGGACGCCCCAGTTGCACCAGTCGCGACGCCAGCGCGGACCAGCCAGCCGAAACCGCATCAGCCAGTTCGTCTCGCGGCGCGCTCATGCAGTTTCTCCCGTCACGACCGGCGCTTCCGGCGTTGCGCCCCATTCCGCCCACGATCCGTCATACAGCGCGCCATGTTCAAACCCCGCCAGTTCCAGCGCCAGCGACAGGACCGACGCGGTCAGGCCCGAACCGCAGGTCGTCACGACAGGACGTGCGTCGGCAACGCCTGCCTGCGCGAACAACTCCCGCAGTCTCTGCGGTGGCAGGAAACAGCCTGAACCATCGAGTACGCCTTGATACGGCATCGAGGCTGCGCCCGGCATATGGCCGCCGCGAACACCCGGACGCGGTTCCGGCACTTCGGCCAGAAACCGCCCGCGGCCCCGCGCGTCCAGAATACTGGCAGAACCCGCCGCCACATGACCAAGCATGTCCCCCAGCCCCATAACGCGGCCAAAGGCCGGGCGCGCACGATAGGGTTCCACCGCAGCAGCGGAGGCCGGGGCACCGTCCTCGATTGCGCCGCCTGCTGCGATCCACGCCGGAAGGCCTCCGTCCAGCACCGCCACGCGAACATGCCCGAACAGTCGCGCCAGCCACCATGCACGGCTCGCCGAGACGACACCCTTTTGATCGTAAAACACCACTTCACTTTCGACCGTCACGCCGAGTGCCGCAAAAAGCCGCGCAAACCGCCCCTGCGACGGGATCGTGTGCGGCAGGGCCGTCTCGGGATCGGAAAAGGCCTCGATATCGAAGCGACGCGCGCCGGGTATGCGTCTGGACAGAAATGCGGCCTCGGGGTCGAAACTCTCGCCCGGAAGAAGCGTCGTCGCATCAAGGATCACGAGATCGCCTGCGCCAAGACTGGTCCGCAGGGACTGAGCGGTCATCAGGGGGCCGTATTTCATCGCACTTCATCTCATTACGCGGGATCGGTTCAGAACCATCGCACTGCCCCGCCAGCAAGACCAGAGGGTCTGGCGTCATAAGATTTTCCCACCATCGCCAAGCCGTGGCACACTCCAGCCCATGACCCATACCTCAAGACAGCCCCGCCGCCGGAGCCTTCGACCGAGACCATGACCGAACGCATCATGATGGGCATCCTGATCGGTGCGGTGGCGTATGGCTGCGTGCTGATCCTCTCGCCGTTCGTCACGGCCATTCTCTGGGCCGCGATCCTGAGTTTCGTGACGTGGCCGATCTACGAGCGCCTGCGCCGCCAGTTCCGCCCTGTCGCGGCTGCCGCGATCCTGACGCTTGCCTGCGCGGTGTGCGTGGTGCTGCCGCTGGTCCTGATCGCGTCCGCTGCGATTTCCGATGCGCCAATGGTCGCCGAGACGCTGTCGGGCCTGTTCACGCACGATCTTCACCTGCCCGCCCTGCCGCCGAGCGTCGCGCATCTGCCTCTGATGGGCCCGCCCATCGTCAAGCACTGGGCGCGCTGGGGCGACGAACTGGGCGCTATCAGCCAGACGATCGAGCCCTATGCCGGTCGCATTGCGCGCTCCAGCCTGATCGTGCTGATGCAGATTGCGAACGGCGCGTTGCATCTGGTCATGGCTCTGTTCATCGCGTTCTTTTTCTGGCTCAGCGGAAACACGCTGGCCACGACCTGCACCGCTGTAATTCGCCGGATCGCCGGAACCTATGCCGACAGGCTGCTTCGCCTGATCAGCAGCACGGTGAAAGGCACGGTTTACGGGATTCTGGGCACTGCGATCGTGCAGGGCCTGCTGACGGGTGTCGGCCTTGCCGCCACCGGGTTGCCGGGCGCGGTGTTGTTCGGCGGCCTTGCGGCTTTTCTGTCGGTGCTGCCGGTCGGCGCACCGATCGTCTGGGTTCCCGCCGCGATCTGGCTGATGGTGACGCACCATCTGGTCAAGGGCATCCTGCTTGCGGTTTATGGCGTGGTGGCGATTTCCGGTGCCGATCATATCATCCGCCCGATGTTTATCGCACGCGGAGCGCAGTTGCCTTACCTGTTGACAGTACTCGGCGTGTTGGGCGGAGTCGTGGCCTTCGGCGGACTGGGAATCTTTCTCGGACCTGTGCTGCTCGGACTAGGCTTTACTCTGATCAGCGAGTTTGCAGCCAATCGTCCCATGACAGAGGAGCGGCCTTGATCGCTTGCAGACCCCTCGCACCCCCGCCGATGCCCTCATGCTAGAGTCTGTGCGGCGGTCCCGGGCCGACTCTTCGGTCACGCGCCAGCAACCCGGTTTTCGCGTCATCAGCTGGAACCTGCTGCGACGCACCGGCGCAACACCGCACGACGTTGCCAGCCTGATCGCGGACGAAAAACCCGATCTGCTTCTGATGCAGGAAGCGACAATCGATATTGACCGGCTGACTGACCTGGTCGGTGGCCACTACGCGCGCAGCCCGCTGCCGGGGCGCATCCATGGCGTTGCATGCTGGATGCCCGAGCCGTTCCTCCGCCAGCCGACGACCTGCACACTGCCCGCGGGAACCCTGGTGCGACGCGTGGCACAGATTGTCGATTGCGGGGGGTTCTCCGTGGCCAACGTCCACCTGTCGCACGGACAGGTGCTTAATCGACGTCAGTTGCGGTGGATCGCGCAGTTACTGCCAGCCAACGCAGCCGTTCTGGGTGACTTCAACCTGGTCGGCCCTGCCCTCGTGCCCGGCTTTCGGGACGCGGGGCCCCGTGCCGCGACGCACCGCATGGCCGATGTCGTGCCGATCCGCCTCGATCGTTGCCTGACGCGCGGACTAAGCTGCGTCGAAGGACGCGTGCTGCCGCGCTTTGCTTCCGACCATTTACCGATCTCGGTCGTGCTGCGGGTTCAGAGATAGGGCTGCAGCAACCGCGCGCTCGAGTCGCGCAATTTGATCAATGCCGAGCGACTGTCGAGATCATGATGCGTCAGCCGCGTATTGCGGTGCTGGCAGATGAACGCGGCAACGCCGGAGGCTTTTTCTGTGTCATAGAGTTCGAGGTTGATCTCGAAATTCAACCGCAAGCTCCGCACATCCAGATTGGAGCTGCCGACGAAGCACCAGTCATCGTCGATGCTCATCAATTTGGAGTGGTTGAACGGCGCCTTGGCGAGCCAAATCCGGCACCCTGCATCCAGCAGCGGGCCGAAACTCGCATCACGCGCCCAATCCAGGAACACATGATTGCTGCGCGCCGGCACGACCAGATCGACCTCGACGCCGCGCATCGAAGCCAGCGCCAGTTCGGTCATGAACCGGTCGTCGGGCAGGAAATACGGCGTCATGAGCCGCACATTGCGCCGTGACAGCGAAATGGCCTGCAGCATCGTGTATTCGATTTTTTCCAGATCCATGTCGGGTCCGGCCGTGACAATCCGCGCAGCGACGTCCCCCGCAAGACTGATCTCCGGATAGATTGCCGGCCCTGTAAGATCCTCCCCCGTTGTGAACGACCAGTCCCGGACGAAGGCTTCGGTCAACTGCCGCAGGATCGGGCCCTCAAGCCTGAAATGCGTGTCGGAAACCGGCTCCTTGTTCCGATACTTCATGATGTTTTCGACACCAATATTGATGCCGCCCATGAAGCCCACATTGCCATCCACCACGAGGATCTTGCGGTGATTGCGAAGATTGATGAACGGCATGCGCCACGGCACGACCGAATGCATGAAGCGACCGCACGGCACGCCAGCGGCTGAAAGGGTGTTCACCACCGCGCATCGGATATATCCCGCGCCGATCCCGTCGACCAGAACCCGCACCAGCACGCCGCGCTCATGCGCTGCCACCAGTGCCTTGACGAAGCGCTTGCCCGCTTCGTCGTTCCGGAAAATATACGAACACAGCAGGATCGAGTGCTGCGCACCCTCGATGGCCGTCAGCATCTGCGGATAGGCTTCGTCCCCATCATGCAGCATGGACAGCGCATTGCCGCGCAAAATCGGCCGTTCCGTCAATTTGCCGACCATCAGGGCCAACGGAGCGAGTGCGTCTTCAACCTTGAACTTGTGTTCGGCAGCCGAGGAGGCCGTATTCCACTGGTGATGCCGTATCAGTTTGCGGGCCAGACGACGCACCCGGTTCACACCAAACATGGTATAAAGGATGGTCCCGCTGATCGGCACGATCCACACGAACCCGATCCATCCGATCGAGGCGGAAGTGTCGCGCTTGGTTCGCAGCACATGCAGCGTCACACCGATCGACAGGATGAAGCGTAACGGCATCAACCCCATGGCAAGCAGATGACTCAGATGCATGGCACGGCGCTCGGGTCGTTTCTGCAAGGCATAAGGGCGCGTCTCTGTCCACGAAATGTTAAGGGACAATGAGATAGAAAGGTTACCGAAAGCACAAGGACACACGTGCGGGGAGCCGTTCATGCACCACTCAGCCACCAGCCGCACAAACCGGGGACAGGCAGCCTTCGGGCGCGGACTGTGGGCCGAAGCGCTGGTCTCCGACGCCTTGAGGCGGGAGGGTTGGCGGATACGCGCAACGCGGGTCCGCACGCCACGCGGTGAAATCGATCTTGTCGCGCAGTATCGGCAAACCGTCGCATTCGTGGAAATCAAGACGCGGGACGATTTCACAATCGCTGCAGGCGCCATCAGCGCCCGTCAGGTCGCCCGCATTGTCGGCAGCGCAGATTTGTGGCTCGCACAGAACGACCCCGGGCACACCCTGACAGCGCGTTTTGATGTCATCATGGTCAATAAAAAAGGCGCCATGCGACGGGTCGCAGACGCCTTTCGGATCGAGTGAACGCGGGTTGATCAGGTGCGATGACGAGCTTTCTTCGCACCATGAGACGCATGACTCGTGTGCGCGCTGTAAACCACGTTACGGACCTGTGCGTGAACATGCGTGCTGATGGCATGCGCCGAAACAGCGTGATGGTGGCTGCCCTTGGCATATTTTTTTGCTGCCGTCGGGTGATACACAACGCGATGCACGACGACCGGAGTTGCGGTCAAAGCATCGAGTGTCAGGCGGCTTGCCTGAAAATCCGTCAGGGGAGCCCGCTCGGCGTGCGCCGGCTTGACTGCTGCGACCGAAGCGACACACCCGGTGCCCAAAGCCAGCGCCATCAGACCGCGCGTCAACCGTTGAATCATTATGCCCCCGGGCGTTTCCGTCGTTACAAGGATTTACGCCAAATTTTTCAAGCCGGGCAAGCATTGATGACAGGCTCGACAAAAAAAATGCCGGCCCTTGACTGGGACCGGCATTTTTCGGGGGTCGAGATCGTTCAGGCAGACGCCGTCACGATCCCTTTTTCAGTCAAGAGCGTCTCCAGTTCGCCGGTCTGGAACATCTCGGTCACGATATCGCAACCGCCGATGAATTCGCCCTTCACATAAAGCTGCGGAATGGTCGGCCAGTTCGAGAATGCCTTGATACCGTTACGCAGTTCGGGATCTTCCAGCACGTTGGCCGTGGTGAACGGAACACCGACATGGTTGAGGATCTGCACGACCCGCGCGGAAAAACCGCACTGCGGGAACATGGCGTCACCCTTCATGAACAGCATGACGGGGTTGGCGTCGATCTGGTTCTGGATGCTTGTGGCGGCGTCGGTCATGGGACGGTTTCCTGTCAATCTCTCTGGGGCGCGGGCTTAGGGGACGGATGTCTGCACGGCAAGCGCGTGCAGGACGCCGCCCATGCGGCCCTGAAGCGCGTCGTAGACCATCTGATGCTGCTTCACGCGAGAAACGCCCCGGAAGGCCTCGCTCACGACGGAACAGGCATAATGATCGCCGTCGCCGGCCAGGTCTTCGACCGTGACCTTGGCGTCGGGCATGGCCGCGCGAATGAAGTTTTCGATTTCAGCGGCACTCATGGCCATGGTTCGACGTCTCCTGTGGCTCTGTCAGCGATCCATGAGGGCCGGGAAAAACCCCTCATGGGCCGCACGCAGACGCGCTGTCGATATTGTGGCGCCATCCGGCAATGTCAAACCCTCGCCGCCGGACTGTCCGAGGGAACGCACCGGCACGTCCGCAGCGGTTGCTGCTGCGATAAATGCCGCTCCGTCACGCACGGCCACGATATACCGTGCCTGATCCTCGCCGAACCAGAACGCTTCGGGGCGCATGCCGGACTGCGGTGCCAGCAGCGTGCATCCCACACCGCCGGCCATCACCATCTCGGCAAGCCCGACCAGAACACCGCCGTCGGACAGGTCGTGGCAGGCCACGATCTCGCCCGTCAGGATGCGCGGGCGCACGAAATCGCCATTCCGGCGCTCTGCTTCCAGATCGACCGGCGGCGGCGCACCCTGTTCACGACCATGAATTTCGCGCAGCCAGATCGACTGGCCGAGTTCGCCCTTCGTCTCGCCGACAAGCACCAGATCGCAACCCTCGGGCATGCCGTAACCAATGACCTTGGTCACGTCTTCCAGCACACCCAGTCCGCCAATCGCGGGCGTGGGCAGAATCGCCGTGACGCTGCCGTCCGGGTTCCGTGTCTCGTTATACAGCGAGACGTTGCCACTCACGACCGGGAAGTCGAGCACGCGGCAGGCTTCGCCCATGCCCTCAATCGCTGAGGCAAACTGGCCCATGACTTCAGGCTTCTCGGGGTTGCCGAAGTTCAGGTTGTCCGTCACCGCCAGCGGACGCGCGCCCGTCGCGGTGATGTTGCGCCATGCCTCGGCCACCGCCTGAGCACCACCGACGCGCGCATCCGCACGGCAATAGCGCGGCGTGCAATCCGTCGTCAGCGCAAGGCCAATCGAGGTTTCCTCGATCTTGACGATGGCTGCGTCTGCCGAACCGGGACGACGCACCGTCTGACCGCCGACCGTGCTGTCATACTGGTTATAGACCCAGGCGCGGGACGCTATGTCGGGACTGCCGATCAGGTGCATCAGCGCCTTTTCCGTACCGACCGGGTCGGTGATCGGCCCCAGTGGTGCCGGTGCGGGCATGGGCGCAGTCGGACGATGGTAGAGCGGTGCCTGATCTGCCAGCGGATCGAGCGGAATGTCGGCCTCGACAACGCCCTTGTGGCGCACGACGATGCGACCGGTATCGGTCAGATGACCAATAATGGCGAATTCCAGTTCCCACTTCTCGAAAATGGCGCGTGCAACGTCGGTGCGCTCGGGCTTGAGCACCATGAGCATCCGCTCCTGGCTTTCCGACAGCATCATTTCATACGCGCTCATGCCACGCTCGCGCTGCGGCACGGAGTCGAGGTCCAAGTCAATGCCGACCCCGCCCTTGCCCGCCATCTCGACCGACGAAGACGTCAGACCGGCCGCCCCCATGTCCTGAATGGCGACGATCGCATCGGTCGCCATCAGTTCGAGACACGCCTCGATCAGCAGCTTTTCGACGAACGGATCGCCGACCTGCACGGTCGGGCGCTTGGCCAGTGCGTCTTCGTCGAACTCCGACGACGACATGGTTGCGCCGTGGATACCGTCGCGTCCCGTGCTGGACCCTACATAAATCACCGGATTGCCGATGCCAGCAGCGGCAGACAGGAAGATCCTGTCCTGACGCGCAACGCCCACCGTCATCGCGTTGACGAGCGGATTGCCATCATAGGACGGGTGGAAATTCACCTCTCCGCCCACGGTCGGCACGCCGACGCAATTGCCGTAACCGCCCACGCCACGGACCACACCATCGACGATGCGACGGGTCTGCGGATTAGACGGATCGCCGAAACGCAGCGCGTTCAGGTTCGCAACCGGGCGCGCGCCCATCGTGAACACATCGCGCAGGATGCCACCAACGCCGGTCGCCGCACCCTGATAGGGTTCGATGAAGGACGGGTGGTTATGGCTTTCCATCTTGAAGATGGCCGCCAGACCCTGGCCGATATCCACGACGCCCGCGTTCTCGCCGGGGCCATGAATGACCCACGGGGCCTTGGTCGGCAGCGTCTTGAGCCACACGCGCGATGATTTGTAGGAGCAGTGCTCCGACCACATCACCGAAAAAATGCCAAGTTCGGTAAAGGACGGCGTGCGACCCATGATGGTCACGACGTTGCCGTATTCCTCAGCCGTCAGGCCGAATTCGCGGGCAAGTGCCTCGCCGACGGGTTTCTGTCCAGCGTTGCTCACCGACTGAGAGCCTCCACAAGTCCCGCAAACAGCGGTTTACCATCTTCGCCGCCCATCAGCGGATCAACCAGATCCTCCGGGTGAGGCATCATGCCGCAAACGCGGAAATTCTCGCTGAAAATCCCGGCGATCGCATTGAGGCTGCCATTCGGGTTCGTCGTGCGATCCGTCGCGTCCACCACACCACTCGCGCTGGCATAGCGGAAGGCCACGCGGCCCTCGCCTTCCAGACGGTCGATCGTCGCGGCTTCAGCCACGAAGTTCCCATCACCATGCGCCATCGGCGTACGGAACACGTCGCCCTCGGACCACAGACGGGTGAAATCCGTGCCCGCGCGCTCGACGCGCAGATGGCAGTCCTGCGACAGGAAACGCAGGTTCGCGTTCCGCAGCAGCGCGCCCGGCAGGATCTGTGCTTCGGTCAGGATCTGGAAGCCGTTGCAGACACCCAGAACATGGCCGCCAGCAGCCACGAACTTTTTCACCTCGGCCATCATGGGCGCATGGGCTGCCATCGCGCCGCAGCGCAGATAGTCGCCATGACTGAAACCGCCCGGCAGAACCACCAGATCGAGTTTTGGCAGAGTGGTTTCGCGATGCCACAGCATCACGGGCTCCTGACCGGTTACGCGCTTCAGCGCGATGGCCATGTCACGTTCCCGGTTGGTGCCGGGGAAGACGACGATGCCGGCTTTCATTTTGCAGCACCACACGGATAGGCGTCATGCAGGGCAGCGAACACGCCCTCACCCACCGGTGCGGTCAGCACCGACTGGTGGCCGCGCAGCCAGACGACAACCTTGGCCCGCATTTCGGCCCCAGCAACACCGCGCGGAATGCAGAAACCCGCAACCGCACCGGCATCACCTTCATTGCGACCGCTGACCTTGGACAGCGCGCCCGCATCGGCAATGCCGGAAATGTAGGCGTCGCAAATCTGCGTGCCCGCACTGCGCGAACAGATCTCAAGAAATTTTCCCGCCGTCAGCGGCGAAACCCGCTGCGCCAGCGCCGGCGATGCAACGCCCACTGCCAGAGCGGCGACCATCAGGGTGCGTTTCAAGACAGAACCTCCGTGGAGAAGTCTTCGATCACCAGATTGGCCAGAAGAGCCGTCGCCATCGCCTCGGCCTGAGCCTTCGCGCGGGCCGGGTCGGTTTCTTCGACCTCAAGCTCGATCACGCGACCGGCGCGAACTTCGCCCACATTGGCGAAACTCAGCGTATGCAGCGCGTGGGCAATCGCCTTACCCTGCGGATCGAGCACGCCCTCTTTGAGCATGACGGTCACCTTAACCTTCATTGCATGACCTCCGGACCCTTCATGTCGCCATTGCCGGCCTCGGGCAGAATGCCCAGGCGCCGTGCCACTTCCTGATACGCTTCCTCGACACGGCCGAGGTCACGACGGAAGCGGTCTTTATCCAGTTTCTCGCTCGTCTTGGAATCCCACAGACGGCAGTTATCGGGGGAAATTTCATCTGCCAGGACAATCCGCATGTCCTCGCCTTCCCACTGACGGCCGAACTCCAGCTTGAAATCCACAAGCTGGATGCCGATGCCGGTGAACACCCCCATCAGGAAGTCGTTCGTCCGCAGCGCCATCGCCGCCATGTCGTCCAGATCATGCACCGTCGCCCAGCCAAAGGCGGTGACGTGCTCCTCGGACACCATCGGGTCGTTCAGACTGTCGTTCTTGTAGTAATATTCGATGATCGAGCGCGGCAGACGCGTGCCTTCGGGAATACCCAGACGCTTGGCCAGCGATCCGGCCGCAATGTTGCGGACCACCACCTCAAGCGGGATGATCTCCACCTCACGCACCAGTTGCTCGCGCATGTTCAGGCGGCGGATCAGATGCGTCGGGATGCCGATATCGTGCAGACGCAGCATCAGGTGTTCGCTGATGCGGTTGTTCAGCACGCCCTTGCCGGTGATGATGCCCTTTTTCGCACCGTTTCCGGCGGTGGCATCGTCCTTGAAATATTGCACGATCGTGCCGGGTTCAGGACCCTCGAAGAGGATCTTGGCTTTTCCCTCGTAGAGCTGGCGGCGGCGGGCCATAGGTATCCTTACCTGTCGTAGTACCAACAGCCGCGCAGCGGCCGTGAATGCGCGGGGCCGGTCATAGCAGCCTTTGCCCCGCGATGATAGATTTAGGCCGAAGGCCCGGGTTCGCCAAACACGCGGACGAACACGTGATCCAGCGCGCCCAGATGGGCCTTGGCATCGAAAGCGGCGTCCAGCACGGATGCCGGAACGCGTGCCGAGACTTCCGGATCGGCATCCAGATTTTCGCGGAAACTGCGACCGCCGGGCTTGCCGAGGTTCGTCCACGTCGCCATCGCGTTCTGCTGCACGATGCGATACGCGTCCTCGCGCGAGATGCCAGAACGCGCGAGGGCCAGCAGCACCTCGCCCGAATGCACCACGCCACCGAGGCTTTCCATGTTCGCGATCATCTGCTCGGGATAGACCACCAGCTTTTCCATCATGCCGGACAGACGCGCCAGCGCGAAGTCCAGGCCGATCGTCGCATCGGGGCCGATGTTGCGCTCGACCGCCGAATGGC
>Ga0157365_10000028_pt1 | contig 81429 bp, 67 predicted proteins | sample AttsexASBM3_FD_111478 | JGI IMG/M metagenome (GOLD analysis project Ga0157365, IMG submission 111478) | Fungus gardens microbial communities from leaf cutter ant in Ribeirão Preto, State of São Paulo, Brazil - Atta sexdens ASBM3 | ecosystem: Host-associated > Fungi > Mycelium > Unclassified ...
GCCGACTTCACGCCGGTCTGCACCAGCGAATTTGCAGCGTTTGCCAAGGCTTATCCGCGTTTCGAAGCCTTGGGCTGTGCCCTGTTGGGGCTTTCGGTCGACTCGCTTTATTCTCATTTTGCATGGTTGAACGCGATCGAGGCGCATCTGGGTGTCCGTGTGCCATTTCCAGTGGTCGAGGATCCGACGATGGCCATCGGTCGCGCCTATGCGATGATCGACCCCGATGCGCGGGACTCCGCTTGCGTGCGGGCCACGTATGTCATCGACCCGATCGGTCGGATCCGCGCGATCGTCACATATCCGATGACGGTCGGTCGGTCGATCAACGAGATTTTGCGTCTGGTCGCGGCATTGCAGCGCGCGGAGATCGGCGATGCTGCGGTGCCCGCCGACTGGCACCCGGGCGATCAGGTGCTGCGAACCGCGCCGACCGCGGCCGACGCGGCGACCGGAAACTGGTTCCACGATCTGCGCCCGGATGGCGTCGCCGCGGAATGAAGCAGCCGCTCTATCAGCAGCGTGAGGAGGCCGACCGCGCCGCAGACCGTCTGCGCCTGTTCGCCCAGCCACAGCGATTGATGTTGCTGTCCGCACTGTGCGATGGGGAACAGACAGTCGGCGGTCTGGAGGTCCGGACGCAGATCGGCCAGCCAGCCCTGAGCCAGCAACTTGCCGAACTGCGCCGGGCGGAAATACTGGAGTCGCGGCGCGCTGCACGGCAGGTCTACTATTGCCTGTCATCAACCCATGAGGTGCAGGTGCGCGAAATCCTGTATTTGATGGGTGACACGTTCGCGCGTGCCGACCCCCTTGCTCAGCCTGCCGCAACCCCGCCGGTGAAGACGGAAGGGGCTGCCCGTTTCGTTACGGTATTCGGGCGCGATTAAGGCTTATCGGGCGTTCGGGTGTTTGGCGGGAACTGGTCGCAAAGTCTCCGAGGCGGGGTGATCTGTCATGCGATGCCGTTTTTCGGAGGTTCGGCGCGGGCGTTTCGACGGGTAGCCAGTTCCGTTACTGCTGACCGACCTGCGGTTCTGGGGCAGTTAAGGCAGCAAACGACCTCACGGGCATTGCCTAGCCCTATCGTCAGGTGGCAGAAGCCTGATCTCACCAGTCCAAGGCCAAGCGATGTCCCTGCGCCCCGAACCGCCATCCATGCCGAGCCTGCCCAGCCCCAAGCGGGTGAAGATCTTCGTGCTTGTGGGTCTGGTCGTGGTCTACGCGGGTGTTACATTCGTGCTGACGCGGCATGGGCCGGCGTCTCACAAAGTGGACCTGATCAGCATCCCGGTGGACGTCGTGAAGACCGAGCGCCACATTCCGCCCGCGCCGCCGTTGATCGTGCAGCTTCAGCCTGTCGATCCGGTGCAGATTGCGCCACCGCAGATCGGAAAGCCGAAGATCCACTAGGCGCGCGGAGACGAAGTCTGCGCCAAAGTGTGCCCGACCCTCAGGGTTGACCCATCGTTCCATACATCGACGTTGCGTCACCGCGTCCGTTGGCAGGCTGACCGCCATATGTGCGATAGGTCGCTTCGGCGTTATAGGGTGGTGGCACCGGGGCATTGAACTTCACCGGCACGCCGAACACGCTGAAATGCGGCGGCAGCTTGGAAATGTCGCGGGTGTTCTGCTTGGCTTCGCCGCCCGGCAGGCCGGGGCCTGGGGTTGCCAGGATGGCCGAACGATGCGCCGAAATCGTCGCGTCCATGTCCTGCACAGGGCTGTAGCCGTCGGGCGGCGGCGGGATGGGGTCGTCGGACTCTGTGGCGGGGGCTGCATGGGCGTGGGGCGAAAATGCCGCCGCACCGGCAATGCCAAGACCGACGATCAGCAAATGGCCCAGGTGGGAAGTCCGTTTCGCGATCATGACCCTGTCCCGTCCTTTTTTCTGCCGTAAAAAAGCCCTAACGCGGCAAGCGCGTAGCGTATCCAACAGCATATAATCCCTCGTGCAGATTTTGCGAGGGACTATCTTGCCCCGCCTGCGTTGCAGGCATGGCTGGGTGGCGGTGCTGCCGCACTTTTGCCGGTGGCCCCTTTCCACCGGACGGGCATTGGCCGTATGCCCATCAGACTTCGACGATCGCAGGGAGGCAGCGTGATGACGACTTCAACGGGAACAGCGGGCACGGACTCCGCCGGACTTGGCAGTGGTCTTGCACCGTTGCTGCTGGACGGCACGTCTATCGAGCAACTGCAGAAGGTTTTGCGTGACGTTGAATCGGGCCGCGGCGTTCTGGTGCGTATGGCCGACCTGATGGGTGGTGCGGTCGGTCAGGCAGCGCGACTCGGCATGCGTGGTATCGGACTGGCGCCGAATTTCGAAGCCAAGCTGAAGGGCATTGCCGAAGCGGCGCTGACGCGGGCGTTCGACGTGGCGGTTCTTGGTATGCGTGGCCCGGGTGAGGACCCGATGGCGGAGATTGAACCCCAGACTGGGCGCGACTGGCGCGGGCATGCGGCGCAGGCTGCTGTGGTGGTGTCCGGTGCGGTCGGCGGGTTTGGCGGTCTGGCCGGATTGCTGCCGGACGTCAGTTTCACCACGCTGGCGATCATGCGGGAGATCGCACGGATCGCGAAGGACGAGGGCGAGGATCTGTCGAGCGAGGACGCACGCCGCGCCTGTCTTGAAGTCTTCGCGTTGCGCAGTTTTGCCGGGACCCGCGATTCAGAAGAGAGCGAGATCGGGTTTTTCTCCGCCCGTGCCGTGCTGCGCGGGCGGCCGGTGGTCATGCTGATTTCAGAGGTTGCGGCCCATTACGGACTTGGCCTGTCGCGCAAGCTGGCGTTGCAGATGATGCCGGTCGCAGGCGCGCTGTGCGGTGCGTCCCTGAACGCCGCTTTTCTGTCGCACTATCGCGCATTGGCACGCGCGCACTTCACGATCCGCAGGCTCGAACGCGCCCACGGACCAGCCGTGCGCGAGACGGCCGAGTCGCTGCGTATGGGAAACGCGACGTTCTGAAGGCACGCCGGGGCGCGCGTGAAACGCGTCCCGGCTGTTGACCTAGGCCCCGCGATGGGACCCGAGGGCATCCCGCGCCAGCCACAACAGCGAAGTTGCAACAGCGCAGATCAGATAGATCGCCATCACGCTGTGGCACATGACCTGGTAATGCGGGGCCAGCAGTGAAAAGAGACCGAACAGCACGATCCCGATGATTTGAACGGCAATAAGCAGCAACATGGATACGTCTTTCAGGGCGTGACGGGTGTCAGCGGGGCTTCCCCGCCCAGGACACGCAGGGCGTTGTCCAGTGCGAGTTTGGCCATGTCGCTGCGTGTCTCGATGGTGGCGCTGCCCATATGGGGCGTCAGGAACACGTTGGGCAGGGCGGCAATGCGCGGGTCCGGGGTCGGCTCGTTACGGAACACGTCCAGGCCGGCGGCAAAAAGCTGTCCGTTCTGAAGGGCTTCGATCAGGGCGTCTTCGTCCACATGGGTGCCACGCGATGCGTTGATGAAGATCGCACCCTTCGGCAGAAGCGCAAGGCTTTCGCGGGTAATGAGCGTGCTGCTGGTGCCGCCGGGCAGGTTCAGGCTCAGGATATCGCAGTGCGGGAGCATGTCCTCGAACCGGGCGAAATATTCCGCACCCGCTGCGTCCGCGGCCGGAAGTTCGCGGCGGTTGTGATAAAGCACACGCATCCCGAACCCGCGCGCGCGCTGTGCCACACCACGTCCGATCCTGCCCATGCCGACAATGCCCAGCGTCTTGCCGGTCACGCGCAGGCCGAGCATTTCGGTCATGCCGAAGCCGCGGCCCCAGCCGTCGCGCATGATGGTCATGTATTCGCTGGCGCGCCGTGCCGCCCCGAGGATCAGCATCATCACGAGGTCGGCGTTGCAATCGGTCAGCACGTCGGGCGTGTTGGTGACGACAATGCCGCGGCTGTTGGCATCGGCGATATCGACATTGTCGACACCCACACTGACACAGGCGATGATCTTCACGCTGGGTGGAAGCGCGGCGAGGAACGCCGCATCGGCCCGGACGGTGTGGCTGATCAGAATTGCGTGAGGTTCGTAGGACTGGGCCAGCGCGAGCATGTTGGCGGTATTCGCGGGCTCGGGAATCCGGTCGGGGGTCTGGAAATGCGCCCGGAGATGTTCCTCGGCTGCGGCGGGGAATTCCTGGTCACGGATCAGGCGCGGAAGGGGGGCGTTCATGCTATCTCCTGGCTGAAATGCGCGATTAACCATGAGGCTACCATGAAGGAACTGAGGGTGCGAGGGCGGGAGGCGGCGGTATGGCCGTGGAACTGACCCCGCAGCTGCTTCTGGGGGCCTATGCGGCGGGGTATTTCCCGATGGCTCCGGATGCAACGTCCGATGAACTCGACTGGTACGATCCGCCGATGCGCGGGATCATCCCGCTGGATGATTTTCATCTTCCCCGTCGGCTGCGCCGCACCGTACTCGGGGCACTGGCCGCCAGAACGCCTGACATTCGCGTCGACACGGACTTTGATGCCGTGATGCGCGGCTGTGCAGCGCCCGCACCCGGGCGGGAAGATACGTGGATCAGCCCGCGTATCCTGTCTGTCTATGGCGCACTGCACCGGCTGGGTCATGCACACAGCATCGAAGTGTGGGAGGACGGTGCGCTGGTGGGCGGGTTGTATGGTGTCTCGCTGGGGGGCACCTTTTTCGGGGAGAGCATGTTCTCGCGCCGACGCGACGCGTCCAAGATGGCGCTGGTGTATCTTGTGGCATGGTTGCGGCTGGCGGGGTTCACGCTTCTCGATACCCAGTTCGGGACGGATCATCTGGCCCGCTTCGGCTGTATCGAGATACCGGCGTCGGACTATCGGCAACGGCTGGAGCACGCATTGATACAGCCGGTGCGGTGGCCGGAGGCGCTGGGACACGAGGCGATTCATGACGAAATCATAAGGTTGGGTGCTGGCGCTTGACTTGGTGACGGGTCGGGTTTTGGCTGGCGGCACCCTTTGGCTGTCGTGTCAGGACAAAAACAGATGAAAAATTCGATTGCGTTGGCAGGTCTTGCCCTTTTGGCGGGCGCTGCCTGTGTCGGTGGAGCGCCGGCGCGCGCGCAGGATGCCGCGCACCCGCAGTTGATGCCGACGCGTGACGTAACGGTCGATTATGACGTGACGCATGAGGGAGCGACCGTGCCGCAGAAGGTCCGCGTTTACTTCGGCGCAGATGGCGGGCGGTTGCGGGTCGACGGGCCGGATGGGGTCGGTGCGACAATCCTCGATCGGACGGCGCAGCAGGTCACCGTGATCCTGAACCGCAACCGTGTGTATGCTCAGTTCAATCCGCAGAACGGTTTGCAGAACCCGTTCCTGCTGGATATTTCGATGAAGTTTACACGCAAAGGTGATGGTGCGGTTGCCGGACAGCCCTGCACGAAATGGGACATCGAAGCCAAGCAGGGCAAGGCCACTGCCTGTGTGACTGCCGATGGTGTCATTCTGGAGGAAGAGGGCGTGGATTCAGACGGTATGCGTGGGCATCTTGTGGCCCGGACCGTCACATATGGCCCGATCGCAAGTTCCGAGTTCGTGCCGCCGGAGGGTTTCATGAAGGTGACGCACGGACGGCCGTCATCGCCATCGGTGTCGCCGAATGCGCCGCCGTCTGCGGCCCAGCCCCTGACGTCTGGCACGCATTGAGCCGGTCGATGCGTCGCGTTCTTGCCGGATTGGCGCTGCTCGCTGCGGTGGGGGGTGCTTCGCACACGGTACGGGCGGCGGAGGCGCCGTTCGTGACGCCGCAGGGCGATGTCGATGTGACATATGCCGTGCCGATGCCTGACGGATCGAATGGCGGGCAGCGCATGCGCTGGTCCCGCACGATGTTGGTGCAGCGCGTGGATCTGGACGGATCGGCGACGTACATGGTCACCGACTATAAGGCACGGACATTACATGTGCTGGATTCGCGCAACCGGACGCGTACCGACATGCCGGCTCCGGGAGCGGGGCTGACCCCGCCCGGGGAGCATGCCGCCGGAGAATTCCACGCCGAAGCCGAGGACCATGTCGCGGGGGAGGCCTGTCAGTGGTGGCGCACAGCGGACACGGACGGCAAGGAAGCCCGGTTCTGTTATTCCAATGACGGGATTTTGTTGTCGGCGCAGCGAGCCGGGCAGATTGTTGCACGGGCAGTTCACGTGGATCGGATTCCGCAGGATGGTTCGGTTTTCGCAATGCCGGCCGATTACCGGACGATCTCGACACCGTGAGAGACTGCCTTAATCCGAATTTAAGATTCGGATGCGAAATAGGGCAAGTCTGCCTGAAAATTGCCATGAGCGGGGAAGATAAGGATAGTCAAGCGGGAGGAAAGCGCCCGCATATAAAGGAGTATTCAGATGCGTAATGGGCTTCGTACCCTGCTTGTTCTTCCGGTGATTGCTGGTGGACTTGCGCTAGGAGCGCCAGCCGCCAACGCACAGTGGCATCACGGCGGATATTACGGTCATCCCCACTATTATCATCGCGGCCCCGGCATTGGTGGTGCATTGGTTGGTGGCCTTGTGGGTGGCGTAGTTGCCGGTGCTGTCGGCGCGTCGATCGCTAATTCCTACGGGCCGCCGCCGCCGCGGCCCGTGTATGTCGCGCCGCCGCCGACGGTCGTCTATGCAGCCCCGCCAGTGGTCTATGCAGCGCCGGGTTATGGTTACGGCTACCGCGGATACTGATCTGAGGTAAGAAAAAAGGCCCTCACGCTTCGCTGCGTGAGGGCCTTTTTTTATGGGCACGGGCTTAATACGGTACTGGTGTCACGCCTGACATCCCCGTTGTGTTGCCACCCCTTTAGAGTTCGGCGGCTGCGGCTGCCACCAGACCGGCATGGGCATCGGGCTTTACCTTGCGCCAGATCGCCCGGATCACACCTTCGCCGTCGACCAGGAACGAACTGCGTTCCATGCCCATGTAGGTCCGGCCATACATCGATTTCTCCACCCAAGTGCCGTACTGGTCCGCCAGAGCGTGGTCCAGATCGCTGGCCAGCGGGAAGTCGAGGTGGAATTTGTCGGCGAACTTGTCGATCGGTGCCATTTCGTCGGGGCTGACACCGATGATCGTCAGGTTCAGCTTCTTCATCGACGGCAGGGCCTCCTGCACCGCGCAGGCTTGCGTGGTGCAACCCGGCGTGTCGGCCTTTGGGTAGAAATACAGCAGATAAGGCTGACCTGCGAGCGCGTCCGACGAGACGGTGCGCCCGCGGCTGGCGGGAAGGGAAAAAGCGGGGGCCTTGTCGCCCACCTTGGGGAATGTGTCGTTCATGGTCAGGAGCGTGCTACGGCCGACGGCCGTGATGCAAGGGCTGCGAGGGGCGAATTTGCATGAATTTGTCGCGCGGTCGGGGTTTGCACGACTGGCCTTCCCCGTTAGTCATGGGGGGATACCTGCATGGACATTATGCCGAGCGTGGCAAGCGCCGTTTCTGTCCCCGCCCTTCAGGAGTGACGTTCCGATCTTTTGCGCCGGTTTCCTTTTCGCGTTGTGCGATATGTTGACGGTTCGATGTGTGTGCGGGGCCATCTGCATGGGCAGAAAGACAGCGGGCATGCTCTGCCCGTGATGGACGACACCGCGACAGCCCCGGGACCTCGCCCCCGTCGTCGGTTCCATACGGTCTGTTTCCGACTGGCCCGGGCGGTGCTGGTGACCACGGCAATCGTCACTGCGGTCCCGGTGGTGATCGGGGCGGCAGTGATTACGCGCGTTGCGATTGCGCCGCTCGATATTACGCCGCTGATCCGCCGTGCGCTGCCATTGTCACTTGCTGAGCCTATGCAAAACGCCCGGCCTGCCGCACGCCTGACGTTGGACCGGTTGACCGTTGCGTGGCCGGTGCGGAGTCAGGGGTGGGACGCGCCGGTGGTCATCCGCACGCAGGGCGTGGCGGTGCTGGACCGTCAGGGCCGACGTGCGGACACCATTGCGGACGGGCAGGTGGCGCTGGGTCTGCGTCCGCTGTTACACGGGAAGATGAGCCTGTCCACGATTGACCTGGCGGGTGCAGACATGGCGCTGGCGCGTCATCCGGATGGCAGCGTGGCGCTTGATCTGCCCGGGATGGGCAGCAACGGTGGGCAGGTTCCGGTTGATCTGGGGCATTTGCGTCGGATCACGCTGGACAGCACGCGCGTGTCTTTGGCCGATGCGATCAGCGGGATGCATATCGTGGTCGAACCGTTTCACGCAGCCCTTTCGGTACTGCATGTAGACGGGCGATTCGGCGCCGTGGGAGATGTGACGACCGACCTGGTGCTGGGCCATCAGCGCGGGCGATTTGCGGCGCATGGGCGGGTATTGCCCGAAAATGGCGGTGTCGCCTGGGTCTTCAGTCTGAAAGATATGCGTCCAACGGTTGCATCGCCGCTCGTTCCGGCGTTGCGGGGCGTGGATGTGCCGCTCTCGCTGAATGCTGCGGTGCAGTTTCGGCCCGGCATCAATCCGCAGATTCTGATGCCGACGGGCGGCCAGCTTGGAATAGTGGCCGGGGCCGGTAGTTTCACGCAGGCTGATGGGTCGGTCCTCTGGTTGCGTGGCGCGCAGGCAGACATGACTCTTTCGCTGTTGGGAAAGGGGACGGATGGGGATGCATTTCGCGCGGCCCTGTCGCGTCTGTCTGTTACCTTCGCGCCGGATCTGACGCAGTCGCCGGAGCGTGACGTGCATCTGGACGTGTCCGGTATGCTGGAAGCGTCGGATTTTCGGCGTCCGCGTCGTGTGCGCGGGCATATCGACGCTGCGATCCCGCATCTTGATCTGGCGGACACGCTTCACGTCTGGCCGCTGGGTGTGGCGCATGGTGCGCGCGCGTGGATTTCGAACAATATCCCCCACGGCGATGCGCAGCTTCTGAACGCGCATGTCGATCTGGCGGGTAATGCGGGATGGCGCTCGGTGCGGCCGTCGGGCTTGTCCGGGGGGCTCGACGCGCATGGTCTGGAGGTACATTGGCTTCGTCCCGCGCCACCGATGGTGGGGGTCGACGGGCGACTTGTATTGGATAATCCCGAGTCCCTGACGATTACTTTCGAACACGGGCATCAGGTGGTGCATCGAGACGGACACCATGTCGGTTTGTCCGGAGACGGGCAGCTGCAACTCGACAGCGGCCGGATGCAGATCGAAAATCTGGATCATCATTTTCAGGATGGCGACATTCGCCTGGCAGCATCTGGCGATCTTGCTGATCTGGTTGCGCTGCTTGACGAAAAGCGGCTGAATCTGTTGTCACGTCATCCATTTCCGTTCACCCGCCCATCGGGCCATGTGAAGGCGCAACTCGGCATTACCTTGCCGCTGCGTACGCATGTTCGTCTGGATCAGGTGACGATCGACGCGCGTGCGGAGATTACCAAGGCGCATCTGGGGAATGCGGTGCTTGGTCGCTCTATCGACAACGGGACAATCAGTGTTGCTGCCAACACGCAGGGACTGACTGCCAGTGGCTCTCTGCTTTTGGGTGGTGTTCCCTCCGATGCAAGATATAGCATGGATTTTCGTAAGAATCCTGCGGTCCATGTGGCCGAACAGGGGCATCTTGTGGCGCGCCTGACGCCGCAGGCCGCCAATGCAGCGGCCATTCCGGCAGCCAGTCTGTTCAGCGGCATGGCTCTGGTGGATGCGGATTACAAGAAACGATCAGACAATACGGCAGAAATTGCTTTGGCCCTTAATCTGCATGACGCAGACGTCAAGATTCCAATCTGGCACAAGCCGGTCGGGCAGCAGGCAGATGCATCCGTGCTGATTGGATTGGCAGCCGGCAAGCTGGCGTTCGTGCAGGGGTTGCGTGCGACGGGGCCGAATCTCGATGTAACCGCCCACACGGATGTGCAGAACGGCATCGTGAGTGCGATCGATATTGATTCGTTCCGTCTGGGGCGTTCCAGTGGTTCCGCGCGGGTTGGCCTGCCGCCTGCACCCAAAGATCCGTTTCGGGTTTCGGTCGATGCGCGCGCGGTCGATCTCAGTCCGCTGCTGAGTGCCCAGTCAGACGAAAAGAAGAAAGTGGCGTCCTATACCTTGCCGATGGCTGCCAGCGGGACGGTTCCGCAAACGCGGGGGCAAAGCTGGTCTGTCGATCTGACGACACCGGTTCTGTATTATCGGCTCGATCGATCGGTCGGCAGCGTAAGGGCACATCTGTTTAATGATGGAAAACGCCTTACCGCTCTGGATTTTGCCATGCAGGCGCCGACTGCGGTGCAGGCCCATCTTGTGCCGCGCAAGGGACGGCGTGATTTGTCCGTCATCGTTGACGATTCCGGAAAGATGCTGGATTCGACTGGCGTGATGCAGCACGTCGATGGCGGTCACGGCACCCTGTCCGGGCATTTCGACGACACGCAGGCCAGCGCGCCGTTCAGCGGGACGCTGAACGTCGGACCGTTCGTGATGCGCGATGCACCGGAAATGCTGCGTCTGGTCAACGATCTTTCGGTGTTCGGTTGGTTTGATGGTCTGCCTGGGTCCGATTTTCCGGTCACCCGTTTGTCGATGCCACTGACATTTGACGATGGGATCTTGCGCGTTCACGACGCGGAGATGGGCAACGCGTCGATCGGCGCGACCTTGCAGGGTGCGATCGACCTGAACCACAAGCATGTGGATGTGGACGGCACGCTGGTGCCGGCATTTGCCGTCAATGCGCTGCCCGGGCGACTGCCCGGTGTCGGCAAGCTGTTCAGTCCGGAGCGCGGCGGCGGTATGCTGTCGGCGACCTATACTCTGACGGGTGCGTTGGATGCGCCGAAACTGCACGTCAATCCGCTGGCAGTCCTTCTGCCGGGTATTTTCCGAAAAATGCTGCAATAGTCTGCTGCGACTTGGCTATGTCCGTTCTGGCGCGGGTGCGGGATCACGCTGAGCCATACATCGCTGATCTGGATCGTCTCATCGCGCAGGGCAGCACTTCGGCCGGGCAGTTGGTGCTCCGCACTCGTCTTTCTGCGGCGTGACAGCATAGACCGCGCTCGTCCGAATCTGCCAAACATCGCACCAAGGGGACCCAGTGCGCTTTATACCCACAGGGCGTGATTAAGAAGCCGGACGTCACAACAGGCATCGATTGCGCCGTTGCGACCCCGAGAACAGACGCACAGCCGGACGGAAGGCAGATCCCCCCAGCACGGTCTCAGTTGGACAGGGTGCGTTCAGCTTGCAGCGCGCGCGCGCCGATATCGCGGCGCCAGACCGCATCGTCCCAGCGCAACTGTGCAACACCGGCATAGGCACGGTCGATCGCGGCCTGCAGCGTTGGGGCAGCCGCACTGATACCCAGAACGCGGCCGCCAGCGCCCACAATGTCGGTCCCGTCGCGCGCGGTACCTGCATGGAAAAGCTGCACGCCGGGCTGTTCCGCGACGCTGTCCAGACCACCGATCACGGTGCCGGTAACGGGCTTGCCGGGATAGCCGCGCGCGGCGATGACGATGGTGGCAGATGCGTCGTCCGAGAACGCGATCGCGGCCTGATCCAGTTCCCCGCGCGCAAGGGCAGCCAAGGCTGGCAGCAGGTCCGATTGCAGGCGGATCAGCAGTGTCTGGGCTTCGGGGTCGCCGAAGCGGACGTTATATTCGATCAGACGCGGGCCATCGGCCGTCAGCATCAAGCCCGCGAAGATGATCCCGCGAAACGGCGTGTCGCGACGCACCATTTCGGCCAGCATCGGGCGCACGAACACGTCGAGTGCGGCTTCCTGCGCCGCGCGATCGAAGCCCGGCGGTGGGGAGACCGCGCCCATGCCGCCAGTGTTCGGGCCGGTGTCGCCCTCGCCAATGCGCTTGTGGTCTTCGGCGGCGCCGATCAGGACGGCGGTTTCGTCCGAGCAGAAGGCAAAGAGCGAGACCTCGTCCCCGATCATGCATTCTTCGATGACCACGGCCGCTCCAGCCTGCCCGAGGGCTGCGTCGCGCATCATCGCGTTGATCGCGTCTTCGGCCTGCGCCACGGTTTCGGCCACGACAACGCCCTTGCCTGCGGCAAGTCCATCGGCCTTGATCACAATCGGTGCGCCCCGGCGCTGCACGAAAGCGAGGGCTGCATCGGCGTCTTCGAAACGCTCCCAGCGCGCGGTCGGGATGCGGGCCGCGTCACAGATTTCCTTTGTGAAGGTCTTGCTGCCTTCCAGCGCGGCAGCGGCCTGAAGCGGTCCGGCACAGGGGATGTTGAGCGACGCGCACGCATCGGCCAGCCCCGCGACCAGTGGCGCTTCGGGGCCAGGGACAACAAGGTCGATCGCCTGTTCGACGGCGAACGCCACAAGCCCGGGCACATCGTCGGCCTTGATGGCGATGCACGTGCCCAGATGTTCCATGCCCGGGTTGCCGGGGGCGATGAACAGGGTGTCCAGTTCTGGCGATCGCGCGATTGCCGCTGCCATCGCATGTTCCCGTCCACCCGATCCGACCAGCAATACCCGCATCAAAAATACCTCTCGTGCCACATGAAGGCTGTTTCAGTCGTCGGCTCTGTAGCATAGCCTGCGGGAATGGATGAACAGGCTTTTCCCACGGGCGGCAATGCCCCTGAATTTACCGTTTCGGAGATTTCCGGCGCGATCAAACGCACGCTGGAGGGATCGTTCGGCCGCGTCCGGGTCCGCGGCGAGATTACGGAATTCAAACGCTATCCCTCCGGGCACCTGTATTTTTCGCTGAAGGATGAGGGGGGGAAGATTGCCTCGGTCGTGTGGCGGGGTTCGGTCTCCCGTCTGGGGCTGGTGCCGGAAAACGGGCTGGAGATCATCGCGACGGGGCGTATCTCGGCCTATGGTGAGCGTTCATCCTATCAGCTTGTGATCGAGCGGATGGAGTATGCGGGGGAGGGCGCGCTGCTGGCGCGGATCGAGCGCCTGCGCCAGAAACTTGCGGGTGAGGGGCTGTTCGACGCCGACCGCAAGAAGCCGATTCCCTTCCTGCCGCGCGTGATCGGCGTCGTGACCTCGGCGCAGGGTGCGGTACTGCACGATATTCGTACCACGATTGCGCGGCGTTTCCCGCATCCCTTGCTGATCTGGCCGGTTGCGGTGCAGGGCGATGGTGCGGCGGCGCAGATCGCGGCTGCCATCGCCGGGTTCGACCGGCTGATTGAAGGCGGCCACCCGCCACGTCCTGACGTGCTGATCGTCGCGCGGGGTGGTGGATCGCTCGAAGACCTGATGGCCTTTAATGACGAGGCCGTGCTGCGGGCGGTGGATGCGTGTCGGATTCCGCTGATCTCTGCCGTGGGGCATGAGACCGATACGACCTTGATCGACTTCGTGTCCGACCGGCGTGCGCCCACGCCCACAGCCGCCGCCGAGATGGCGCTGCCGATGCGAGCCGAATTGCTGGCCGATCTGGGGCATCGCACGGCGCGTCTGGAAAACGGGATCGGGCGGCAGTTGCAGGCGCGGCGTATGCGGCTGGACCGTGCTGCGGCGCAGCTGCCGGACCTGCCTGGCCTGCTGGGAACGGCGCGGATGCGGCTGGATGACCGGGCGCATCGCCTGTCTCTGGCACTGCCCGCGCTGGTCGAGCGGCGGCGCGGAGCACTGGCGAATGTGGAGCGGCGGATGCCCGCGCCGTCGGGGTTGATTGCCTTGCGCCGCGCACGGGTCACGCTGGCGGCCAGCCAGTTGGCGGCGGCCCTGCGGCAGGGTATGCGCGATCGGCAGGCGCGCGCGGTGCAGGTGCGGCTTTCGCCCGCGCCGCTGGTCGGGATGGTGCGGGTGCAGCGCGCGCGGTTGGAGGGGCTGGCCGGGCGGCTTGAAGCGATATCGCCGCGCGCGGTGCTGGAGCGCGGCTATGTGCTGGTGCGCGATTCCCGGGGGCGTCCGGTTACGCGGGCCGATGCGCTGCGGGCGGGTTCGGTCGTGACCATGACGTTCGCTGATGGGGAACGCGATGCGCGGATCGAACGTGACGGCACAGCGGGGCAGGGGCAGCTGGATATTTGATCGGGCGTCGGCCCGGGGCTTGGCCCATTCGCGACATTGCGGCAAACAGGGATGTTCATAGGTAAGGCGGACCCACGGTGATGGCTGGATCGTTCTCTTCACGCACGGCGCTGGCGCGTGCTGCGGTATGTGCCCTCGGTCTGCTGTCGCTGGCGGCCTGTGCGGATCAGCCGGAGGATGCACCGGCGGCCAAGCCGGTTGCGAAAATCCCGCCGCAGGATTTTGCACCGGGCACGCAGGTTGAAGCGCCCCCGCCCGCCAATGAAGCACAACTGACGAACGATCCGTCGGCCCCGACAGACACGCCGCTGTGCGGGAGTGCTGCGCGAGAGGCGAACGCGATTGCGGCGGCGAATTATCCGCAGCCCGCGATGTCGGGCAACGCCTGCGTCATGAGTGCGTGTTACGACGCCCAGACGGCGACGTATATTGGGGCGGACGGGAACCGGCACGTTTGCCGGTGAGGGTGTTGGGTGGCTCCCGTGTGACTTTGGGGATAAGCAGAAAGCTGAAATTCGCACGAACGACACTTGGGGTGGCTATCAGTGTCACTAGCTGGCCTTGATGTTCGGAGCAGCGTAACGCTTTGTGCCGAACGGAGAGGCAGAGGACGGTCGTTCGCCGCAGGCTAATTCGCGGCGCGTCAGTCGCGGATGCGGACATGCTGCAGCGACGGGAAGCAAAGACTAATTTCTATTTCGCTTTGGACACTCGGAATTTTGCTGCGTTGCTATCCTAAAATCAGTCCTGCACCCTTGGGGCGGTTCAGAAAGGTTGGCTGTGCGGGCTGCATTATTGTGTTTGCATCACCGGTCCCAGGCAACCTCTGCCGCAAGATATTCGCGGATCACTGTTCGCACAACAAACTGATCATTATCCATGACAGCAAAGCGATACACATTCGGTTGGACAATCACCCATCCGTCCGCACGCATATCCTCTCCGCTAAACAATCGCGACATCAGCCGACTCCCGACCTCCGGCCAGCCCGGGCCGTAGTCGATCGTTTCGAATGACGTGATCGCCTCAGGTATCAGTACTTGTAATGGCTCTATGGCGATGTGTGCAGGCGCGCCCCGAGCCGGTTGACCGTGCTCGAACAGTACATGCCCGCGAGCATTCTTGATGACAACATTACGGATGCGGTCGATGTCGGGCACGAATGTCACCCGGTCATTCCCGGCGGCATCTTTTTCGACCCGAAGCTGAGCCTCAATCTCGTCTTGTAAGCGAAGGTTGTGGCTTAACGTCTTCGCGGCCCTTTCGACGACTTGATGGTCAGGAACAGTTGTCCCTGCAAGGACAGATCCGAGGAACGCTATGAAATACTCCTCGTCCCTAGAAAAAGAGGTATTACAGGACCGACAAATGCGGATTGTCGGTAAGTTTTCGGGGAAAGGTCGGTCGAGAATGCTCTTCGATGGAACATGATCGAGGTTGGTTTCGACACTCGCCAAAACTGTGCCACAGTGGATGCAGCAGACTTTATGGCGCTCGTCTACAAAATCAGGAAAACCTTTCACTCGCGTTCCCCCATGAGGTAGCGGCAGATCGCGCTTGAAAGACGAACAACGAGAGTTGCGTCCTTGAGCGATGGCACATTCGTAGGGTTGAACATGTCGTCCAAAGTTCGACGAGTAGCCCAAAATTTCAGACCTTCCGGCGCATCACGCCGAAATAAGGTTAGTGGAGCGCTTGCAAATTCATGTTGCTTGGAAAACATTCCGCCTCCAAAACGTACTGCCGCCAACCCATGATGCGATGAAATGGCTTGTGTTCCAACACAAAAAAACCTCGGGAGAATGGGCACCGAGCCTCGGATGTGCGAATGAAAAGGTCAAAGTCAGGCCTCGACGCCTCTTCGCTCGCCACCCTGATCACGATCTAAGCTCAGATCACAGTAACCATCTCGAAATTTCGCTCGCATCCACTTTGGTAGTTTTAGGACGACTTTTCAACGCCCGCTTTGTAAAATATCCCGCCGCAGCGTCGGTAGAAGCGATGAAGGTCCGCAATGGGTAAGGGCCGTATGTCCAAGAATATCTTGAGACCTATTTCCGCTACCTGCGTAAGCCGGTTGATTGGCTTTGAATCAGTCATACCCGCTATCGGATACAGGTGGGAGCGCCCTATCTCTGAGCTTGAGGCGGAAGCAGACACACGACGAGAGACTCCAGTCCCATCCCCCCCTCACGACGTCCCCCGTCCCACCGGCCGCAACCACGTGCGGGGGTGACGCCCCCACAGGCGCGACACGCTGAGGGCTGCGGCAAACCATAAAGTTGCCGTCCCGAACTCCAGACAATTCAAGGACGGGTGCACCGGAAAGCGCGCCAGGATCAGCGCCACACAGGTTGCGCCGGTCGTCTGACCCATCAGGCGCGCCATCGACATCATCCCGCTTGCCCCGGCGGAGCGTTCGATGGGGGATGCCGCCATCATGGCCTGATTGTTCGGGGCGACGAAAAATCCATATCCCATGCCTGCCAGGCCGAGGCGCAGCATCAAGGACAGGTTGCCCGCGTCAGGCGGCGTCAGCCGCAGGGCAAGATAGCCGGCTCCCACGATAAATAACCCGATTGAGGACAGCACACCCGCCGGGTAACGGTCCGACAGACGCCCGATCAGCGGTGCGATCAGGATCATGCCAACGGGCCACGGCGTGATCAGCAATCCGGTTTCGATGACGGAGCGGTGGAAGAACGTGGTCAGCGTGAACGGGATCGAAATCATGAAGAAATTCGCGCCCATATAGCCCAGAAAACACACGAAGAAGGCGATGCGGAAATCCCGGATTGCCATCAGGTCGACGGGCAGCAGCGGGGTCGCGATGCCACGCTGGCTTCGCAGCAGCAGCCAGAATGCGGCGCAACCTGCCAGAAGCAGAAGGATCGCGACGTGCGGCAAAACGGCATGCACAAGCATGTCTGCCGCAACGATGATGCAGCCGAACGCCACAAGGCACAGACCGTTCGACAGCCAGTCGACCTTGTCCGCGACGGGTGGGGTGCCACGCAGGAAAAGAGCGGCCAGCGTCAGCCCGATCGCACCGACCGGCAGATTGAACAGGAACAGCCAGCGCCAGTTCGCAATCGACAGGATGGCCGACGCGACGGAGGGGCTGATGGCCACGCCCAGTGCCGCGATCAGCGCATACAGCGCCATGCCGCGGCCCAGCAGCGCGGGCGGGTATGCTGACCGGATCAGCGCGCCCGCCACCGCCAGAATACAGGCTCCGCCCGCCCCCTGAATAAGCCGCGCGACCACCAGAAGCGGCAGGTTTTGCGCCGCAGCACACAGGACCGACCCGGTCATGATGACGCACAGCCCCAGCATGCACATGCGCCGACTGCCCATGCGCCCGGCCCATCCGGCAAGTGGCAACATCAGGACGGTGCTGGCTAACTGATACGCGTTGACGACCCAGACGGAGTGCGCGTCGGATACCCGCATATCATGGGCGATGGTCGGAAGCGCGATATTGGCGACGGCATAATCCAGGATCGCGAGCAGGACAGCCACGATAACGGCTGACATGGAAAACCAGTCGATCTTGTCGGGGGCGGTTTGGGTGTCGGGTACGGGCTGGCGCATATTCATTGTGATGCCGAACCAATATCTTCAACGCAAGCCCGGTTGTGCGTCCGGGTTCGTCGGCTGCCAACGATGTGATGAGTAACCGCGCGATGACCGGAGCTGCGACCGCGCTACAGCGGCGGCAGGCCGGCCCCTTCAGCACGAGCAGGGCCGGACGTTCCGCGAAGGGTGGATCGAGGGGCTTGCCTTGCAACAAACGATACCAGAAGGCTCCAAGCACGGTCTCGATCGCGGTATCGATGTTCGCGTCGGTGGGAATTTCGTGTCGGGCTATGGCGCTTCCAGCATCGCGGCCACGATGCGCGCCCTCTGTTCGACACATCGCGAGCGGAAATGCTTGCACATCTGACGATCATGTTGGGGGGGGCGTTGTTGTGCCGCGTCTGCCCGGCGTCGCATCGGGTTTGGGGATCGACAACGGGGCCGGTTGGCTCGTGACGCTCCTGTCGCTTGGCGTGTGCTTTTCGGACCCGTTGCCGGGTGGCTTATCACGCGACAGGGGGCAAAACGCGCATTGCGGATCGCCGGGGTCTGTGCCTATGCGCCGTTGTCGATGATGATCTTTTTACGGCTGTCGTCAAAGCTGACGCTGTTGCATATCTCCGAGGCCGAAACGGGATATTTCCTGTCGTCGTTTGTAAATATTTTGCTGAAGGGCGCGGCGTTTTATGCCGCTGCCGGTCTGGCAGTCGTCAGGTGTGCTGTGACGGGTCTCGGAGCACGCGGGCAGTGTGAAGCCAGAGCCCTGCGGGCGCGTCCATAGCGGCCCCTCGCGCGAGGGGCCTCCCTTTCTGTTACGCGCTGCGTTCCTGCGCGACGCCTGCATGGTCGGTGCGATTGACGTAATTCTGCAGATCTTCAGCTAATGTTTCGGCGTGATCGATCCGGTATTTCACCACGTCACCGATGCTGATGATCCCCACGAGTGCCCTGTTCCGGTCCAGCACCGGCAGGTGGCGCGCCCGTGACTGCGTCATGATACCCGCGACCGTGACGATATCGACGTCTGTCGTCGTGGAGGGGCTTTCCCGCACCATGATGTCCTGTGCGCGCAGTCCTGCTGCGTCCGGGCCGTGGGCCGCGAGTGCGGCGACCAGATTGCGTTCGGCAACAAGGCCCAGAAGAGTCTGATCCTCCGCGATGATCGGCACCGCACCGATACGATGGCCGGACATAAGGCGGGCAATCTCACGCAAAGACGTGGCGGGGCCGGCGGAAATAACGTGGGATTCGCGTGATTCCAGCACGCGAAGGACTGTGGCTGTCATGGTTTGGTTTTCCTTCCATGATCTGATGTGCGGTCGACTTATGTCGCCCATTACCCAGATAACGTTCGGAGGAACCGTTTGTTTGCCGTGGCTCCTGCTTCTGTGATGGTAGGGTACGCGTTCTGCCGGACCTGCTCCACGTCCGGCCCGGGCCGTGCAGATCAAAGGGAACGCGTGACCACAACTGCCCCGTCAGCAGGTCGAATCCGAATGCTTAGTCTTCGACCCGGGCACCGCCGTTTTCCGTGCCCAAGCGCCAATAACCGGCGGCGCGCACGTTGGCCCTATCCATGCCTTGCTCATCCACAAGGGCGGCGCGCAGGCGGCGTGCGGTGTTAATTTCCGCGCCGATCCAGACATGCACATCTTCGTCCGGCAGGGTGAGGTCCTTCAGGGCCTGATCGAGCAGCGTGGTCGTGCCGGCTGGAGCGCCGTCGCGGTGCAGCCACCGGATGGTCGCGGTCGCACCGGTCGCCAGGCGGCGCTCCTCCCCGGCGTTGGCGACCTCGATCAGTGCCGTAACGGATGTGCCGAGCGGCATTTCCAGAAGGCGTCGCGAGATGGCCGGCAGGGCGGTTTCGTCGCCGATCAGCACGTAGTGTGCGTAGTCATCGGCAACGACGAACGAACCTTTCGGACCGCCGATGACCAGCGTCTGTCCCTCCGTTGCCTGCGCCGCCCAGGAGGCTGCGGGCCCGTGCCCATGCAGCACGAACTCGATGCTCAGTTCGCGGCTTTGCCGGTCGAAGCGCAGGGGGGTGTAGTCGCGTGCGGCGTGGACCGGCACGTCCGTTACAGTCGAGCCGGGTGCGGTTGCGATCGGGAAAAACAGTTTGATGTGATCGTCAGCAGCGTCGGAGGTGAAATCCTGAAGGTCGTCACCGGTGAAAGTGACACGTCGCATCAGCGGCGATACCTGGTCGACTCTGGCAACGCGCAGGGTCCGGCGCTTGAGCACATGCTGAACCCGGCGTGAGGCATGGGGGATAGCGTTCATGGGGCGTTTTCCCTTTGTTACGGCGTGATGGTGGCCGCCGATTGGTGTCAGGGGGTCACGGCGTGAATGGCTGCGGTAGCGTCTTGAAGAATTTTGGCGATTCGACGGCCTTCGTCCGAGGAACATCCGCGCTTGCTCATCAGTGCTTCCTTGAGGGCGCGACGCGCGAGGTGCAGTTCGTCGGCGGTCTGCGGGTCTGCACCGTCCACGCCCGCGAAGGCATCGCGCACTTCGCTCATGCGGGTGGCGATACGCTTGAGCGTCGAGAGGATGGTATCGGCGTGAGCCTGTTTTTCGGCAAGTGCGGCGCGGCCTTCTTCGGTGATGATATAAAGCTTGCGGTTGCCGTCGGCTTCGAACGAGGCATGGCCGATTTCACCAAGATAGGTGAGGGCCGGATACACCATGCCCGGGCTGGGGGTGTAGAATCCGCCCGATACCTCTTCGATCTGGCGGATCAACTCGTACCCGTGGGCAGACTGCCGCGCGAGCAGGGCTAGCAGCAGCAGTTGCAGGTCTTCGGAACTGAATTTGCGGCCGCCGGCTGGCATGTCGCCACCGCGTCCGCGTCCGAACATGCCGCGCAGGCCATGGCCGCGGCCGGGACCACGGTGGCCGCGCCCCCAGCCCGTGGCGTCGTCAGCTTCGCGTGTGAGGTGTCGGTGGAAAGGGTTTCTGTTTTTCATCATATCTTAAGATACACATATCGTAAGATATAGCACAAGAGCTATTTTACGATCAGTCAAGCCCATCGTCCTCGACGGTTGCCACTTCCTCGACTCCCGGAATACTGCCGAGGGCGGCGATCAGATGTGACACCGGGCGTTTGCCCCGCACCTCCAGCGTCAGGCGGACGGTATGGAGTTCGGCGGCCGCCGGTGCATCGTCGGGCAGGTCGTGACGGCCATTGCGGTTCACGCGCACGTGGCTGATGGCAAATCGCAGGCGCGTGCATTCCACCAGAAGCAGACGCAGAATGCCGCGACCGTCGTCGTAGGTGATTTCGAGTGTGGCTGAAGTCGCTTTTTCGTGCGGCAGCAAGTGCAGCAGGCGCGGGAACACAAACATGATGATGAAGTGCCCGACGGTCGTTGCCAGTGCGAGCGTCACCAGCCCGGCGCCGCACGCCATGCCGAGTGCTGCGGTCAGCCATACCGAGGCCGCGGTGGTCAGTCCGCGTACGACATTGCGGCGCATGAAGATGACGCCGCCGCCGATAAAGCCCAGGCCGGAGACGACTTGCGCCACGACGCGCGACGGATCGAGCACGATCTGATGCGGCACCAGCACATTATTGAACCCGTATTTCGAGATCAGCATGAACAGGGCAGAGGCAACTCCGACCAGCGTATAGGTGCGAAGTCCGGCGCTCTTGTGTCGTATCTCCCGCTCCAGCCCCACAAGCCCGGAGAGCAGGAAGGCCAGCGCCAGTTCACCGAGTTGCAGGAGCCCTTGTCCGGGCAGGTTCGGTATTCCCATCGCGCGGTCCTTGGTTTCTGTGCGTCGCCTGTTTCATGACTAACGATTTGAAGCCTTGCGGGATGCGCGGCGGGGGTAAAAGCAGTGCGTCGACCACGCGCACGTGGCGTCCTGGTGCCCGGTCTGGCATGGGCAATAGACGGTTCGTGGCAAATGTGATGTTTGGTGACGGAACGCCCCCAGCACGGGGCCACGGCAGTTTTGAACTATCGCTGCCTTGGAATTCATGCGACCACGCTCGCCAATATCGCGCTCTTGGGATTGTGGATTATGCGTTATCTGGTGACCGGCGGTGCTGGGTTTGTGGGCTCGCATGTCGTGCTGTGTCTTCTGGATGCCGGGCATGAAGTCACGGTGCTGGATGATCTGAGCACGGGTCACCGCGCGGCGGTCCCGGCTGCGGCACAGTTTCGTCAGGTCGATCTGCGGGACCGGGTCGCGACCGAGGCGGTTCTGGCGGAGGGTCCGTGGGACGGCGTGCTGCATTTCGCCGCCCTGTCCGTGGTTGCGGACAGCATGCGTGAGCCGTTCCGCTATCTGCGGGACAATTACCTGACGTCGCTCAATCTGATCGAGGCGTGCGTCGGTCATGGCGTGACAAAGCTGGTCTTTTCGTCGACGGCAGCGCTGTTCGGTGGGGAGACCAGGTTTTCGGCCATCGACGAGGCCGCTGCGGTGGAGCCTGGGTCCCCTTACGGAGAAAGCAAGTTCCTGATCGAACGCGCGTTGCTTTGGGCGGAGCGGTGCCACGGGCTGCGGAGTGCATGTCTGCGGTATTTCAACGCAGCCGGCGCCGATCCCGGTGGTCGTGCGGGGGAGGACCATCGCCCCGAGACGCATATGATCCCGTTGACCATCGACACGCTTCTGGGGCGGCGCGCGGAGTTGAAGATCTTCGGCAACGATTTCCAGACGCCCGACGGGTCGTGCGTGCGCGATTACGTGCATGTGACCGACGTTGCCCAGGCGCATATTCTGGCGCTGAAGGCGTTGGACACCGGCAGCGTGACATACAATATCGGCAATGGCCGGGGTTATTCGAATTACGATGTGGTGCGGAGTGTGGAGCGGGTTGCAGGTCGTGCATTGAACTGGTCCTGGGCGCCGCGCCGGGCGGGCGATCCGGCGGTGCTGGTGGCGGACTCGACCAGGCTGCGTCGGGAAACCGGCTGGTTGCCGAAATTCGCCGAACTCGACCAGATCGTCGAAACAGCCCTGCGGTGGCGGGTCGATCATCCCCACGGATATCAAGGCTGACGCGCATCGAACTTCGCATGCTGTGACGTAGAAATGTCTGACAGGACTGATCCCGAAGCGCCGTCACCCGTTATGGCAGCGCCAGTGCGTGACGGGATGGCCCGGACGCGCTAAAGTTGGCGCAAGCCACTCAGGGCGCGGTTGCTTCGTGCAACCTCCATGCGTCGGCGTGTGACATGTGCACGCCGGGGCGCAGATGAACGTGCAGGTTCCACCTGTCACAGACGCCGGTTCAGGTCGGCGCAAACGATCACGAGGAGATCGATGTCAAACGCAACCCCACCGCATCCGCAGCCTATCGACGGCGTAATTTTCGACATGGACGGCCTGCTGCTCGATAGTGAGTCTCTGGCTATGGACGCACTGGTCAGTGCTGGCGCGGCGCTTGGCGTCGATATGCCGATGTCGTTTTGTCGCGGCATGATCGGTGTGCCGGCTGACGGGTGCCGCACCATGGTGCGCGAAACCTATGGTGCCGATTTCCCCATTGACGATTTCTTCCGGCTTCAGGAAGAGCATCTTCGTGACTTTGTCGATGCTGGAAGGCTTCTGTTGAAAAACGGGGTTGAGCCGCTGCTCGATTATCTGGACGCGCACAAGATCCCACGTGCGATCGCGACGTCTTCAAGCCGTTATCGGACGGATCATCATCTCAAACTTGTGGGGCTGTTCGATCGGTTCGACGCAATCGTCACGCGTGACGACGTCAGTCGGGGCAAGCCTGATCCGGAACCCTACCTGACGGCCGCGAAAAAGATCGGGATTGATCCGCGTCTGTGTCTTGCGCTCGAGGACTCGCACAGCGGGGCGCGTGCAGCGCACGCGGCCGGGATCCGGGTTATCGTGATTCCGGACATGCTTGAACCCAACGATGAAATTCGGGGAAAAGCTTTGGAGATCATGCATGATCTGCACGCGGCGCTTGAGTATATCAAGACCGTGCGTGGATAAGCTGTCTGACGTGCGTCGTCGTGCATTTCGGGGGCTTTCCCTGAGGTGCACACTACGCTGCGCAGACAAGAAAAGGCCCGGATCACGAAGATCCGGGCCTTTTTTCTGTCTTCAGACTGTCAGGTAATGCCGAAAAACGTCGAGTGCATCTGCATTGGACAGGTCGGCCAGAACTTGCGCTATTGCATGGACAATCGCGTCGTGGTTCGGCAGTGGCGGCCCGAACACTTCTTCCATCGCCAGAAATGCCTCTGCCTGGCCACGGAAATTCTCACGCTCGTCCCGGCAGATATCGGCCAGCGCATCGATCCGCGGATCGTCCAGAGTCACGTCGAGTTCGTCCTGCTCATGCAGCGCAAACCAGCGGATCCAGCTTGCGATCAACAGGATGGCGCCGGTCGTTGAGCGCCCGGCTATGATGTTTTCGCGCATCGGCTCGATGATACGGGTGGCGATCTTGACTGATCCGTTGCGCCCGATCCGTTCCATCTGATGCAGAATGGCCGGATTGCGAAAACGCTCCATTAATTCAAGCGCGTAGCGATCACGGTCGTCGGGGTGGAATGCCACTTCCGCGCCCTGTTCGTCCCGCATGAAGCGTGTTGCGAGTTCACCGATCACCGGATCGTTCGCGGCGTCCGCAATGGTTTGCAGGCCCGCGAGCGCGCCGACATACGCCAGCAGCATGTGCGTGCCGTTCAGCATCCGCAATTTTGCAATCTCGAAGGGTGTCACGTCGGAAACCAGCAGGGCCCCGGCTTTGTGCCACATCGGACGCGGGCCTTCGAAATCGGTGATGATCCACTGAAACCACGGTTCTGCGGACAGCGCCGCATCGTCGCGCAGGCCGCCCAGCAGGACGGATGCGTCGTGTGCGTCGTGCTCCGATGGAGGGGGCACGATGCGATCGACCATCGTGTCGGGAAACTGGACCTTCTGCTCGACCCATGTTGCGAGCGCATCATCCCCGGCCAGACTGCAGAACTGGCTGACCGCGGCGCGCAGGGACGCACCGTTGGCCGAGAGATTGTCGCAACTCAGGATCGTCGGTGGACGGTGCCCGGCGGCGCGGACCCGTGCCAGTCCGTGCGCGAGGATGCCGATGGCCGATTTCAGTTTCGGCAGGTTTCCAGCGGCACTTTGCCCGAATGCACCCGATACGACATCATGCGCGATATCGTCATGGTTTGCATCCAGCAGGCCGCTTGAGGGCTCAAGGCAATAGCCTGCCGCTGTGATGGTCAGCGTGACGATTGCCGTGTCGGGCGATGCAATCCGCGGGGCGATGCCCGGCTTGTCCTCTGGCGCGAACAGCGCTTCGGAGATGCTGCCCACGACGATGCCGCGTGTGGCGTCCCGGTCGCGTTGCAGCAGGGTGTACAGATTGTCCTGCCGTTGCAGGATACGTGGTAGGTCGGGGCGCCGCATGGCTGCGGAGGCGATGCCCCAGCGCAGGCCGGCCTGGCCTTCGATTTCGATGGCGGCCTGTGTTGCGACGGCCTGATGGCCACGATGAAAATTGCCGCACCCGAGATGCACGATCCCGGTCCGCAGATGAGCCGGATCGAAACGGGGCACCCGGACGTGTGCCCCCAGAGAGCCGAGAGAACGACGGTTCAGATGACCCGCTTCGGAGACGTTGTGAAGTGTGTCGTGCTGGTCCGGTCGGTCTTCGGGCATGAAATATCCTTTACTGATTCAATCAGATCTTCAGTCGATCCTGAGCGCAGAGCGCCGCAGTGGCGGCGCGATTGACAATGTGTGGTGCTACCAGCCCGGACCGGGGCCGAAAGCGCCCGGGCCGAAGCCTCCGCCCCAAGGGCCCCAGCCGCCCCAGTTCCATTGGGCGTCCTGATAGCTCTGCGCTGTCATTTCCTGTTCATCGGCCAGATTCTGCGCCTGAATGAACTGCTGGTATTTGCCGTATGCTCTCTGACCGCCGACATACAGGCAGTCGCAAACCAACGGGTCAGCGTAGACATAAGTTATGGTGTCACCGTGATCGCGGCGGATGAACTTATGCGGGGGCAGACGGTTCAGCATCGCCTGTCTTGCCGGTGTGTTGGCCGGTTTGACGCGAAATCCGGCGGCCGACAGGTGGTCTTCTTTCTGCGCGACGGCTTGTCCCGCCGTCTCGCATCCGCTCAGTGCAAGGGCCGCAATCAGAGCCAGGGTTGCAGCAGGCATGGAACGGGTGCTGCGGGGGAACAAGGTGGTCATCTGCGGCTCTCCATTGGTTTGGATTGCGCGCGACGCAGGCGCACGAACATTCCGCACTCACGCTGTGTGAATGAAGATTTACGAGCGCATCATAGGGCTTCCGCGCAGAAAAATCAATCCCGGCTTTTGCTCAGGCCAGAAGATCTGGAATACACGCGGCTTTTCTCGTAATTCAGACTATCGATCCAGTCAGTAGAGGAGATCTCGACACGTTCTGGATGTCGTCGATAACTGCCAAATCCGTCGATGATATTATGTCTGGATCGATCAATTACAAAAAATCATTTTGGATAACGAATACCTACGCCCGTATGGCTCGCAAGTTCCATGACGCGGGGCAATAATCGGGCGACGATCACGTCGACACCGCGGGCGTTGGGATGAATATGATCCGCCTGCTCAAGGTCTGGATGGCCTGCAACACCGTCCAGGAAAAACGGGTCCCACAAAATGTCCCGACGTTTGGAAAGGTCACCAAATACCGCGCGGAATTTACTGCTGTAATCGGCTCCCATATTGGGGGGTGCCACCATGCCGGACAGAAGAACCGGCTTTCCGGCTTTTACGATACGATCCAGGATTTGGTCGATATTTCTGCCCATGATCTGCGGATCGAGGCCGCGAAGCCCGTCATTGCCGCCCAGTTCGACAATCACCGCATCCGGATTGTCGCCCATCACCCAGTCCAGTCGCGTCAGGGCATCGGTGCTGGTATCGCCCGACACCCCGCCATCCAGGACCGTGATGTTTGCGTGGCGCGCATCGAGCGCGGCCTGAAGGCGCGCGACAAATCCCTGCTCGTGCGGCAGCCCGTAGCCCGCCGTGAGGGAGTCGCCGAATGCGAGAATTTTGACCGGTGGCCGGTTGGCAGCCTCGCTTTTGCCCGGCACAGTCACAAGAGATAGCGCTGCGACCGAAAAAACCAGGTGCCGCCGTGTCAGGCGTCTGGTGCGCCGCACCGCAAGGAGGCTCCGCATGTCCGATCTTTCTCCTGCACTTCAGGTTCGTGGGCTTGGGTTCAGCGTGCCGACGCTCGACCGGCAGGTCAACGCCGCGCACGCCCTGACGATCCTTGATGACGTCAGCTTTTCTGTCGCGCGGAGCGAGGTTGTCTCTGTGTCCGGGCCGTCGGGATCGGGCAAGACGTCGCTGCTGATGCTGCTGGCAGGGCTGGAGCGTCCGACGCGCGGCGATGTCTCGATCGTGGGCACGTCACTCGGCGGCATGAGCGAGAACGCGCTTGCCGCGTTCCGGCGACGGAACGTGGGCATCGTCTTTCAGTCCTTTCACCTGCTGCCGGGTCTGAGCGCACTGGAAAACGTTCTTGTGCCGCTGGAACTTGCCGGGACGATGAATGCGGGTGCGATGGCTCGCGACATGCTCGATGCGGTCGGGCTGGGCGCGCGCATCGGCCATCGCCCCGGCGAACTTTCGGGCGGCGAGCAGCAGCGCGTGGCGCTTGCCCGGGCGCTGGTTGCGCGGCCCCCTTTGCTGCTGGCGGACGAGCCGACCGGCAATCTCGACCCCGCGACGGGCGAGACGATCATTGAGATGATGTTCGATCTGCGTCGTCATGCCGAGACGACGTTGATGCTGATCACGCACGACCCCATGCTGGCAGCGCGGTGCGACCGGCAGCTTCACCTGCGGGCCGGACGCCTGTTACCGGAAGACGCAGCGTGACGGGTTCAGGCATGGAGCCGGGCTGGCGGCTTGCGTGGCTTTGGGGGTGGCGTGATCTGCGTGGGCGGCGGGGAGGTGCGTTTGCTGGCCTGCGCATCGCGCTGATCTGTCTGGTGCTGGGCGTTGGGCAGGTCGCCGCCGTGGGTGGTGTGCGCGACACATTGCAATCGGGGATAGAAGGGCAGCGCCGGGCACTCCTCGGCGGTGATCTGGTGGTGGAAAGCGGCGAGAGGCTGCCGCCCGATCTGACGGCCCTGCTGGCGCGCAGCGGCCGCACATCGCAGGGGATGCGGACGCGCAGCATGCTGTATGCGCCCGATGGCGGCCGGATGCTGGTGGAGGTGCGGGCAGAGGACGGCGTATGGCCGCTGGTCGGGCATGCGTCCGTCACACGGTCGGTGCAACCCGCGCCGCATCAGGTGCTGCTTGAGCCTCTGGTGGCGCGGCGACTGGGTTTGACGCCGGGGCAGAGCGTGCGACTTGGCAGCGCGACATTCCAGTTCGCGGGGGTGCTGGACAGCGCGCCGGATAGCGGCGGCGGCATCACTCTTGCCCCCACAGCGATGATCCGTCTGAGCGACGTTCCGGATACGGCGCTGATACAGCCGGGCGCTTTGTTGACGTGGTCGCTGCGGATGGCATTCTCGAAGGCCCCGGAACAGGCGGCGGCACGTGCGCTGTCGGCACGTGTGACACAGCAGTTTCCCGATCAGGCCTGGCGCATACGCGACATCCGCGATGCGGCACCCGGTCTGCTGCGCACGGTTGAAGAGGTCGGGTCGTTCATGGGGCTGATCGGTCTGTCAGCACTTTTGCTTGGCGGGATCGGGGTTTCTGCCGGTGTGCGGTCCTGGCTTGAGACGCGGCGGCAGGGTTTCGCGATCCTTCGCAGCATCGGAGCGCCCTCTAAGGTGATCCTGCAGATGGTGCTGCTGCAACTGGGTGTTCTGTGCGGCGGTGGCATTGTGGCCGGCGCTGTGCTTGGGGCCGTCGTGGCGGAAGCCGTGGTGCACTTTGGCGGTTCGATGTTGCCCGTAGCGCCCGGCGCGGCCGTTGCGGTGCTGTTGCGTCCTGCGTTGTATGCAGCGGGCGCGGGGGTGCTGACGGCGTTTGTCTTTGCCCTGGAACCGGTCATGTCGGGGGTCAGCGTGCGCCCGGCGCAGTTGCTTCGGGCGGATGGCGCGATGCGGGTTTTGCGCGGCGTGGCAGCGGCAGTTGTTTCGGGTTCGCTGATACTGCTGGTGTTCGTGGTGTGGGGGGCCACCGATCGACGGTTGGCGCTGTTCTTCTCTCTGGCGGTTGTTCTCGCGCTGGTGTTGTTTCGCGGACTGGCGATGGCGTCTGTCGCTGCGACGCGCCTGATCGTTCAGCGACGGGGGGCGACGCGTGCGGGCATTACACGGCTCGGGCTGGTGTTTTTCTCGGTGCGCTCGGGTACGGCGTCTCGGATGATTCTGGCGTTGGGTCTGGGGCTCGCGGGTCTGTCGAGCGTGCGTATGCTGGATGGCGCGGTTCAGGCGCAACTAGATGAGGTGATGCCGCATCAGGCACCCGCGTTCTATTTTATCGACATTCAGCCGTCTGACCTCGATCGTTTCGATGCTCTGGTCCGGGGGCAGCCTTCGGTCAGGGCGGTGCAGCAGATGCCTTCGATGCGGACGCGGGTCGTTGCGGTCGATGGGGTTCCCGCTGCCAAGGTGTCGGCGAGTGCTGCCACGCGCTGGGCGCTGCGCGGGGATCATGGGCTGACTCTGGCGGATGACATGCCGCCCGATACGCATCTGGAGGCCGGGTCGTGGTGGCCCGGCGGCTATACCGGCCCCCCGCTGCTGTCCCTCGACGCCGGGTTGGCGGAGGGGTGGGGCGCGCATGTCGGGTCGACCGTGACGCTGAATGTGCTCGGCCGGTCCATTGATTTTCGCGTCGCCAGTCTGCGCCGTGTGGCATGGCGGTCCCTGCGGATGAATTTTGCGTTCATCGCGTCGCCGGGTCTGTTGTCTCATGCGCCGCACGGCTATATCGCGACGGTTTCGACCGATCGTGATCCGGCGCATGACGCGACCCTGTTACAGGTCGTGACGGACGCTCTGCCCGGTGTCACGGGGATTCGGGTCGCCGATGTGCTGACCACGCTTTCCGGGTTGGCCGGGCGGTTGTCGCAGGCGCTGGGCGCGATGGCGTTTCTGATGCTGATTTCCGGCCTGTTGGTGATTTTAACAACAGTTTTGACGTCGCGCCGTCAACGTGCGGCTGATGCAGCCGTGTTGCGTGCGCTTGGCGCGACCGATCGGCAGTTGACGGTGTTATGGGTTCTGGAATGTCTCGGTGCCGGGTTTGTCGCGGGGGGCGGTGCGGCCGTGTTCGGCAGCGTCGTGGCGTTGCTGGCGATGCGGTATTTGCTGATGTTGCCGATGGTCTTCCTGCCGCTGGGGATTTTCGAAATCATCTGCGGCGCATTGGCTATTCTGTTGGGTGTCGGTGTCTTGTCGCAGCGAGCGGTCAAGCGTGCGCGGCCAGCAGATTTGCTGCGCGCACGCTGAAACATTCGGATCAGGCCGTCTGCAGGCCAAGCAGCGGATCACTCTTGCTGGGTTTGCCGGTCTCGAGGTGGCCGGCGAGTTGTGTCACGAACCCCGGCTGAGTGTCGCTGGTCACGCGCAGGTTGTACCAATGATCGGAACGGTCGAGCGTCCAAAGAGTGCTGCGCGATGCGCCCGGGTTCACCGTCAGGCTTTGCGGCGTATAACCGGCATAGCCGAACATGGCGATGTGGACCGTGACGGGGTCTTCCGATGGGTTGTGAATTTGCAGTTCCAGAATGCCATTATTCGCATCGTGGATTTCTGAGATGCGTGGACTGTGCGGCACGGAGCCGGGTGTAAAGGCGCGCAGGAAGCCATTGGGGCCATGCACCCGAACCGGTCCACCCTGATCGCAGGCCATGTGCACGAGGCTTCTGGCAGCAACGGTGACATGCCGCGGCCCGGCTACGGACCCGTCAAAGACCTGAAACGTCGCGGCCACGACACTGTCATTGGTAAATGTCAGGACGGTCTGTGGCCCGGTCTGGCTTGCCGTGACGCGCACGCGATAGGGGAGGGGTCGTGTCGGGCGCTGTCCGTTTTCCTGCGTTGGCATGGCTTGTGTCTGGGGTACCGCAGGATGACCCAGTTTGCAGGAGTTTCTTGTATCCGCGAGATAGGTCGCCGTATCGGGCAGCGTATCGGGGAAGTGGGCGTCCTTCTGAGCGAAGTCGAAGGCGGATGTCAGGTCGCCGCACACCGCGCGCCGCCAAGGTGTGATATGTGGGGCGGTGACGCCAAAGCGCTTTTCCAGAAACCGCAAGACGGAGGTGTGATCGAACAGTTCGGAATTGACCCATCCACCGCGGCTCCATGGTGAGATCAGGATCATCGGAACGCGCGGGCCAAGGCCGACGGGTGTGCCGTCGAAAACCTCTCCTTCGGTCGAGATGTTCTGGGTGCCCTGTGATGCATTCAGTGCGGGAACCGGCGGCGGCATGTGGTCGAAGAAGCCGTCATTCTCGTCATAATTCAGAATGAAGACCGTCTTTGACCAGACATCCGGGTGCCGTACGAACACGTCCAGCAGGCGCGAAATCAGAAATTCGCCATAGCCCGGCGGTGCATCGGGATGTTCGCTGAGGGCTGCGGGCGGGACGATCCACGATATGGGCGGTAGAGACCCGGCTGCGACGTCTTTCTCGAACGCTTCGATCAGGAAGCGCCCTTCGGAGTTCTCTATCGTCTCGGCGGTCGAGCCGGGAACGATGGCGCGCGCGGCCTTATAGCGCGTGGACGTGGGATCGAGATTGCGAAACTGTGCGAAGGACGCGAGTGGATTGTCGGAAAAATTGTCGCGTTCCTGATAGATTTTCCATTCCACGCCGTGCGCCATCAGCGCATCGCCATAGGTCTGCCAGGCAAAGGGCCGGAAATCCGCGCGATCGAGCGCCATGTCGGCGGTCGGATTGCCGTCGTCCACGTTGGTGGTGACCTGATGGCCGTGATCGCCAACCGAAAGGCCGCTGGTACCGGAGAAAAGATAGAGCCGGTTCGGGTTGGTCGGGCCGAAGATCGACGCGTGATAGGCATCGCAGATCGTAAAAGCATCTGCCAGCGCATGATAATATGGGATATCGGTGCGGGTGAAATATCCCATCGTCATCGCGGTCTTGTGCTTGATCCAGACGTCCCAGCCGTTCCATTCGGCCTGCGTGCCCTTCCAGCTATGGTCGAGGCTGGGCAGGCACGCGGCGTTGGTCGTGGCTGTGTTGAACCGGAACGGCAAAATGCGCTGGCTGTTTGTTGCTGGCTGCGAGAATACGCTTTGTCCATCGGCAAGCTGGACGGCGCGCGGATCGCCATATCCACGCACCCCTCGAAGGGTTCCGAAATAATGATCGAAAGAGCGGTTTTCCTGCATCAGGATCACCACGTGCTCGACATCCATGATGGTGCCGGTGGCATGATGCGGCGCAATCGCCAGTGCCTTGCGGACGTTTTCCGGCACGATGCCAGTGGCTGCTGCGGCGGCAGCGGTCGCGAATTTCAGAAAAGCCCTGCGGGACGCGTGGGTTTGGTCGGGCATCAGGGCATCGTCTCCGCATCGAATCTGTAAGGGGGCGACCCTACCTCACAGATCCGGCGGTTGCACGTGAAGCTGTTTTTACAATTCCGTCAGTCGGACGCGAGCACCCGGTGCGGATTGTTCGGGTGTTCCGGCCACGTCACGACGCCATCCACTGGCTGTGGGACCATGGTGATGCAGTTGTCGATGGGGCAGACGTGGGCGCACAGATTGCAACCCACGCATTCCTCGTCGATCACTTCGTAACGACGGGTGCCGTCCACGCGGGCTGCACTGATGGCCTGGTGCGACGTGTCCTCGCACGCGATGTAACACAGGCCGCACTTGACGCATGCGTCCTGATCGATCTCGGCAATTGTCTTGAACTTCAGGTTGAGCTTGTTCCATTCGACGAAGTTTGGAACCGCGCGGCCAGTAACGTCGCTGAGTGTGGCAAAGCCCTTTTCATCCATCCAGTTGGACAGACCGTCGATCATGTCTTCGACGATGCGGAAGCCGTAATGCATGGCCGCAGTGCAGACCTGCAGGTTCGTCGCGCCCATCACAAGGAATTCAGCAGCATCGCGCCAGCCGGAAATGCCGCCCATACCTGAGATCGGCAAGCCCGCAAAGCGGCGGTCCCGCGCGATTTCACCCAGCATCCGCAGCGCGACCGGCTTGACTGCCGGGCCACAATAACCGCCATGCGTGCCAAGACCGCCAACCACCGGCATGGGCGCCATCGCGTCGAGATCCACGCCAACCACGGATTGGATGGTGTTGATCAGCGAGACTGCGTCCGCCCCGCCTCGCAGCGCCGCTTCGGCGGGCATCAGGATGTTGGTGACGTTGGGCGTCAGCTTCACGATGACCGGCATGCGGGTGGTTTGCTTGCACCAGCGCGTGACCATCTCGACATATTCGGGAACCTGACCGACTGCGGCACCCATGTTGCGTTCGGACATGCCGTGCGGGCAGCCAAAATTCAGTTCGATCCCGTCTGCACCGGTCTCTTCGACCAGAGGCAGGATGGCTTTCCAGCTTTCCTCGGTGCAGGGGACCATCAGGCTGACGACGATCGCGCGATCGGGATAGTCGCGCTTGACCGCCTTGATTTCCTCAAGGTTCACGGACAGCGGACGGTCACTGATCAACTCGATATTGTTCAGGCCCATCATCCGATTGCCGTTCAGCGACACCGCGCCGTAACGGCTGGACACGTTGACCACCGGCGGGTCTTCGCCAAGCGTTTTCCACACGACGCCGCCCCACCCGGCGTCAAGCGCGCGGCGGACGTTGTAAGATTTGTCTGTTGGCGGCGCGGAGGCAAGCCAGAACGGATTGGGCGAACGGATACCGGCGAGGGTGGATCTCAGGTCGGCCATGGATCAGACTTTCTCTGCGCGTTGGGCAAGGTCGGCGGTGATGGCTTCGGCCGCGACGCGGCCATCGCGCACGGCGGCAACGGTCAGGTCTTCGCCCGCTGTGCAGTCGCCGCCAGCATAAACACGGGCGAGGGAGGTGCGGCCGTGTGCGTCGACCTCGATCCGGCCGTGACGGGTTTGCAGCAACTCGCCGCCTTCCTGCGCGGGGTCGGGGACGACAAGCTGACCGACGGCTTTCAACACCATGTCGGCTTCGAGCGTGAACGGCTCCCCCTCATACGCTGGGTGTCCGTCTTTCAGCGCACCGCGCGTGAACGTGACGGCCAGCGCGCCAGCGGGGGACGCGGACAGTACAGTGGGTGCTGCCCATGTGCGGATCGTGACGTCGTTGGTCTGTGCCCAGGCCTGTTCGGTCGTGGTGGCGGACATCGTCTCCGTGCCACGTCGATAGACCAGGGTGACTTCCTCGGCGCCGAGGCGCTTTGCCTGCACGGCGGCGTCGATTGCCGTGTTACCCCCACCGATGACGACAACTCGACGTCCCACCGGCACATCGCTCTTGGTTGCCGAGCGGCGCAGGCCGTCGATGAAGTCGACCGCGTTCATCACGCCCGGCAGGCTTTCCCCGTCGATTCCGAGCGCGCGCACGCCGCTTTGACCGATCGCGAGGAACACCGCGTCGTGCGATGCGGTGAGAGAGGACACAGTCATGTCCCGCCCAAGGCGCATACCATACTGAAAGTCGATGCCGCCGATTCCGTTGATGAATGCGATTTCATCCTGCGCGAAATCGTCGGCTAGCTTGTAGGCTGCGACGCCGTATTCGTTCAGGCCGCCCCCCTTGGGTTCAGCATCGAACAATGTGACGTCGTGGCCGTGCATTGCAAGGCGGTGGGCACATGCCAGACCAGCCGGCCCGGCACCGACCACGGCCACGCGAAAGCCGGTCGCAGCGGCGCGGGTGAACGGGTGAACGGGTTGCTTCATCTGCCAGTCCGTCGCGTGACGCTGCAGCGCACCGATCGTGACCGGGGCATCTCCGGCGGCGACGCGCACGCACGCGCCCTCACACAGGATTTCGGTCGGGCAGACGCGCGCACAGGACCCGCCCAGAATGTTGGACGACAGGATCGTGCGTGCGGAGCCGGCAATATTGCCGCTTGAGATTTTCTTGATGAAGCCGGGAATGTCGATGCCGGTCGGGCATGCCTCGATGCAAGGCGCGTCGTAGCAGAAGAAGCAGCGATCGGCCTCGATTGCGGCTTGTTTGGCACCGAGCGGCGGGTGCGCGTCTGCGAAATTTTCGGCAAGGACGGCGTCCGGCAGGCGCCCGACGGCAATATCTGATTCGGCGGTCACGCGTTCTGGTCTCCGCTGCTGGGGTGAGCGGCGCGAAGGCCGGCCCGATCTGTCGATGGAGTGTGGCAGAGACCCTTGCTGTCACGCAACAAATAATTTGACCGCGTGGTCAGGTTATGAACGGAATCGACGCCAGTAAAAAAAGGCGGCCCCGCGAGGAACCGCCTTTTTCTGGTTACGATCCTGAAGCGGATCAGAAACCGGTGGAGACCGTGACGACCGCCGTGAACGGGGTCTGCAGGTAGTAGGCGGTGTTGGAGCCCGAAATCGTGCTGCCGTAGACGCCACGCTGTGCAGTCAGGTTGTTCTGGAAAGTATAGACACCGCTGCGGAATTTCGCATTGGTGATGTTGGTCATGTTCAGCTGGATCTGCGGTGATTTCAGATACCCGATCGAGTGGAAACGATAGCCAAAGCTCATGGCGTTCGTCAGATAGTTCGGGATCGAACTGTCATTCATCAGGGTCGCATACTGCTTGCCAACATATTTAAGCTGCGCGTTGGCAAAGAACGTGCCGTCGTCATAATCGAGACCCAGGGTGGCCATGACTTTCGGGCTGTTGATCGACGTCTTGCCGGTTGTCTTCAGGTAATCGGTAACCGTCTGACCAGCTGCATTCTTGCCGGTCGTGCCGATGTTGTTGTCGATCGTCGCCTTCAGATATTCGAAGCTGACATATGGACGCAGGTGGAACCACAGCGGGCGAGTGGCAAGCTGGACGTCAACGCCGCGCGACGTTTGGCCGCCGGCGTTGACCGACTGGCTGAAGCTTGCGCCGTTGACATACATGCTCTGGGTCAGCTGGCGATTCGTGAAGTTGTAATTGAAGAACGAGATGCTGCCGACCAGCAGGTCACCGTTATAGCGGTAGCCAAGTTCCTCGGAGATCGAATATTCTGGATTGGATTGCGCGCCCACCTGCGTGCGGGCCGGAGTTGTGTTGCTGTAGTAGTCGACCAGTGACGTATTGGACGGAACCTTGAAGTTCGTCGCGCCGTCAACATAGATCTGGTGGTGCGCGTTGAACTTCCAGGCAATGCCCAGCTGCGGCAGCGGCTCGGCAACGTGCTGGTTCTGATTGTAGGTCGAACCCGGCACGTAGTTATACACTCGGCGCGTCATCATGGCTTCCTTGAAGCCTGCGTCGATGTGCAGCTTGCCGTTGAAGTAGTCCGCGCTGTCGCCGATGAAGATCATGTTGATCTGCGACAGGCTGAGGAAGTTGCGATAGCTGTAGTTTGCGCCGCTCGGCAGCTTGTACAGATTGGTCACACCCCAGACATTGTCCGGCAGCCCGGTGGTCTGGTTCACCATGCCGATCGGAGAATACTGAAGCAGGTTCGCGTATTCGTACCACCAGCCGGCGGTCAGATGGTTATGCTTGTCCAGCTCGTAGTTCACCTTGATGGTGTTGCCCGGACGGAACTGTTCCTGGTTCGACGGTGTCAGCGCGATCACGCTTGTGCTGCTGCTGATGCGGCCATCGCCGTTCAGGTCAACCGGCACATAGCTGCCGCCGTAGAATGTACCGCCCGCTGGGTTCGAGCCTTCCTTGAGAGTGGAGGCGCCCGTCCCGTTACCGATGCCGTGCCAGAAATAGGCGCTGTCATCGATGGACAGTTTCGGCGTGATCACGATGTGCGAAGGCAGAACGGCAACGACGTTTTCGAACGGATTGACGTGCAGCTTATAGTAGTTGACGTCGCTGGTGCCGGAATAGTTCGCGTCGTAGTTGGTGCTGTAACCCGTTGCGCGATACTGCGTGAGCGACGGGTTAAGATAGCTGTCGTTGATCTGCTTGTTGTAGGACACGGTCAGGCCTGTGTGGCTGCCGTTGTTGAAATCCTTAACGAGCTTGAAATCGTAATGGAATTTCTCGGCGTCGCCCGGACCGCGATAATTGTTCGCGCGGGTGTGGCTGAACGAGAACATGAAGCGCGTGCCGCTATTGCCGATATCGCCGGAATTCAGGCGCAGGAACTGGCGGCTCATGTCGAACGAACCAAACGAAATGTCGATCAGGCCGCCGCGCTTGTGGCTAGGGTTGCTCATGGTCGCCTTGACCAGACCACCGGCGCCGCTGATGATCGGGCTGTCTAGATCGACGGAACCGGGTTCAAGTGAAACGGTTTCCAGATCTTCGGCTTCAAGCACTTCGTTGGAATAGAACTGGCCACCACCGATGTCGTTCAGCGGCATGCCGTCCAGCGTCCAGCCGATATTCGTCTGGTCGAGGCCGCGCACATAGGTCGAGCCAGAATACAGGCCGTAGGAATCCTGATCGAGCACGTTGGCCGACGGCAGCATCTTCAGCAACTGCTGGATGTTCGTCGTGGGCGACTGCTTGGAAATAAAGTCGCGCGTGATCGTCTGGATGGCCTTGGGGTCGGTTTCGACGCGCATCAGGCCGGCGCCGGGCGAGCGCGTCAGGGCCGTACGGCCGCTCACGTTGATCACTTCGGGGGCAGGTGTCGGCGCGGCTGCGGCTGCCGTGGGTTTCGTGGTTGCCGTAGTGGCGCCCGTGGTCTGGGCAACGGTCTGAGCATGGGCCGAAGCGCCGATAACACCGGCGATGGCTGTGCTGGCAAGGAGGGTTGTCAGGCGGAAGCGGGACACCATGGAGGGCAGGACCTTGTGCATCAGGAATTGAAGCAAAATCTGAGGCCCGCGCACCTGCAACCGCCGACTGGCATACCGTGCGAAAACCTGACCTTGCAGGCAGGTTGCTAACAGAGCCATCTCGGGGAGGCAACGGAATTGCTGGGGCGACTGTGCTTTCGGTGGAACTGTGGCAATCTTGCATCGGTTGCAGACGCAGACTGACTGTATAGGCGCAGAAATTCTCGGCTCTCGACTGTTTGGTCGTAGCACTGTCTAGGTCGAGTGCTGGCTTTTCTGTCTGTTTTTGTATGAATGTTTTATGACAGATCCCGCATCGTCATACACAAATGGCAGGCACGCATACCGGCGACCGCGGGTCACCGGACTGACGGCATGCAGCATCGAACAGGAGAATACGAGCGCGCCCCCGGCGGGCGGTGCAAAGACCTGGGGACCGAACTCCGGAAAGCTCAGACCTCCGCCCTCGAAGTCGTCATTGAGGTTTATTGACACAGCGAAACGACGGTGGGCTGTCGCCGCGACGGTATTGTCGCGATGTGCGCCAAAGAATCCCCGGTCTGCACTGTCGTAACAACTGATGATCATGCGTTCCATTTGCGTGGCGCGGAACTGGAAGTATTTCTGGATTTCAGGGACCACGCGGCGCACCACGCGCGCCTGAAGATGCGACACGACGGTGCGGTCCTTCACCACGCAATCGCGACGGCGTTTGAAGCTGGTATCCGTCACGCGCACGGAGTCGCCCTGCGTTGCTTCGGCGAAAAAGCCGGACTGGATGGTGTCCTGACTATGATAATAGGTAATGAGGCTCTCGCAGAACGTCGGTTCGAACACGTTGGGCAGGATCAGGGCAGGGGTGGGGGCCTGCATCTGTCGTGTGTGCGGATCGGGCAGGTGCCGTAGCATCGCAAGAAGACCCTCCAGTGCGTCTGGCACGTCATCGGACGCTGCCGCGATGTGCAGGGAGGGGGTGACGAGCAGCCATTTTCGCGTGCCTTCGGCCAAGCCGAACAGCGATGCGACCTGCCGGTCGTGATCCCAGAAGAAGCGGATCGTGCCTGCCACCGGCTCCAGTCGTCCGGTCGACTGGTCCAGCGCGTCTGCGGATAGTCCAAAAAACAGACAGTCCGGCGGCAGCACGCCTGGTTGCCTGATATATGAAAGGCGCGCGCTCGTTTCCGGGTCGGCCCCGGATGCGAAGAAATACATAAGGCAGTATCGACCCGCTGCCATGTCGAAACTGTAGGTTCCCATTGCCGTCGTGCATTGCTGGGTGAACCAGGGGGCAGGGTCGCCGACGCGGATCGGACTTGTGGACATGGGCTCGCCTTCACGTGCTCTGTGCGCTGTCTTAGCGCAGCGTCCGCATTGAACACCAAAAATCATGCAGGGGAAGCGAAACGATCGGACACGGTGCATCGGGGGAACGTAAGGGGCGGCATAACCATTACGCGCGCGCAGAATTTGACGGTTCGGTTAAGTTTTGCGCTTGATGTGAAGAAGTCCGCTGAAAGCAGCAGACAGAACCGCAGCGATCCTGAATGCTCGCGCGGGATCTACCAGTCACAAACGCAAGCAGGAGCCGTCATATGAAGTTCAGTACTGTCGTCAAACAAGGTGCGGCCGCAACCGTGATGTTGCTGATGGCCAGCGGCAGTGCGTTGGCCTGGGGCGGCAACGGGCATGCGATCGTGGCGGACATTGCACAGGACCGACTGACTCCGACTGCAGCGGCCCAGTCACGGGCACTGCTGGCCCTTGAAGGACACCAGACGCTCGATCAGGTGGCGTCATGGCCGGATGAAATCGGCAACAAGCCGGCTTCTGAGGGCGGCATGCCGGAAACCCTGCGTTGGCATTACGTGAATATCGATCTGGATAGCCCGGCATATGATGCCGCCCGCGACTGCGCCACCGGGAACTGCGTTGCCGTCAAGTTGCCAGAGATGATCCGGACACTGGCCGACACATCGGCCCCGCAGGCCAAGCGTCTGATTGCCCTGAAATGGGTGGTTCATCAGGTGGGTGATCTGCATCAGCCGTTGCACACCACCGATCGCAACCACGACAAGGGCGGCAACGAGGTCAAGGTCAGCTATTTCGGCGAGACCCATAAAGGCCACCTCAATCTGCATTCGGTCTGGGATACCCTGATCCTTGAGCACGAGACCGGACTGCGCACCGGGCCGCATTATTCGATCGATCTGGACAAGGCGCGGGCGGAAGCCGAGAAACTGAACGCCTCGATCACACCCGCCGAGGTTGCATCCTGGTCGGCCAGCGGACTGCCTGCCGACGCCGATCAGGTCGTGCAGGGCTGGGTCAATGAGAGCCACGGTCTGGCACAAAAGATCGTCTATGGCGATCTGCCCACAAGCGGCGACAATGCGCTTGGCAACGCCTATGAAAAGGATGCGTGGCCCGTCGTTCGCACCCGGTTGGAACAGGCGGGCGTGCGTCTGGCCGACGTGCTGAACGCGGCGCTTACCGCCCCGTCAGGCTCAACCGGACACTGATCCTGATGCAAGGACGGCCAGCGGTATCTGGCCGTCCAGTATGCCGAGAGACATCGCGGACGAACCAGGTACCAGGGACGTATCGAGCAGTACGTTGCGCCACGTCTCATGTGCCGCAACGCTGTCTGGCAGATGGAGGGTGGTGCCCTTCCATTCGCCGCTGGTGACCCGCAGTGTCTGAAGGTCGGGCCGCATGGCCCACGGCCGCCGTGGTGCGATGACGATCAGCGAAGCCCCCTGATACCGGCGCATGAATGCGATCACGTGATCCCGCATCGGTCCGCTCACCCTCAGGGGTTCATAGGTGCCGTGACGGAAAAGTGCGGGATTGTGGCGTCTCAGGGTCAGCAGGGCATGAATGACATGCTGTTTGATGACCCCGTCCTGCCAGTGCCTGGCGAGTTCGCCTAGATCCGAATCATCCCGCAGCGACGACAGCCGAGCGTCGAAATCGACCGGGCACCGATTGTCCGGGTCGACGAGGCTCAGGTCCCAGTACTCCGTGCCCTGATAAAGGTCGGGCATACCCGGGCATGTCAGGCGCAGAACCGTCTGGCTGAGGGCGTTGAGCGCGCCCGCGGGTGCGATGGCGCGCACGAAATGGTCCACGGCCTGCAGGAAGGGCGCGGAGCGTTCCGGGTCCAGAATGGCATCCAGAAATCCAGCGCACCGGCTTTCATACTCTTTATTTTCTTCGGTCCAGCCTGTATGCCGTTTCGCTTCTTTCAGGGCCTTGGTCAGCCACAGTTGCAGTCGGGCGCGCAGTGCGTCGATCGCCCCGGCGTCCGGTGGCGACATCGGCCACGCCCCGATAAGCGACTGGTAGAGCATCAGTTCGTCTGCATTGTCGGGAACCGGTGTGCGGCTATCGTCGAGACGCAGCGCGCTGTTCATGGCCGACCACCGTGTCACTTCGGCAGGCCATTCGGCCTCGGGCTCACTCAAGACCGCGAGGCGCGCCCGTGTATCTTCGCCGCGCTTATGATCATGCGTTGCGGTCGAGAGCATCGCCATCGGGAACATGGAGCGGCGTTGAATATTTGCGTCGTGGAATCGATCGACGCTGATGGAAAACAGACCCGGATCACAGCCAACATCATTGCGCGACAGAAGGCGGCAATACCGATAGAACGAGGTGTCCTCGACCGATTTTGCGGTCAGCGGCGCTGTCAGATGCTCGAAACGCCCCCGGAGATCACGCTGCTCCGCCTCATGTCGTGGCATGTCGTTTTCGAGCACGGCGGTAAGCCAGTCTATGACGCTGTGACATGATGGCAGTGTCCGGGCCTTTGCCGTCGTGCTTGCGGAATGCAGCATGGCGGCACTGCGTGCAAAATCGGGCTGTTCATCCGCGAAATAGCTGCGATAGCACGGGAATGCCAGCAGGAGTGCCTTCAGGCCACGCGCAAGCATGGGCTCGGTCATGTCGCATGTTTCGAGGGAGGCCTGTGCGATATGGAAGAAGCCACGTATCAGGGTATGGAACTCGGACGTGAAGGCGCTGTCGAGAACCTGCACCCGCGCTTCGAGTTGGACCTGATCAAACGTCAGGCTGCTTTCGCTCGCGGCTGTCCAGAGTTGGGAAAGAATCAATTCCCCGTCCGGGTCATGCAGGACCGCAGAAACCTGATCGAGGAAGTCGTATCCTGTCGTGCCATCCGTCGACCACGATTGTTCAAGCACCTCGTCTTTTTCCAGGATTTTCTCTACGTAGATGGGCGTGTCGTGCCTCACTACGGCCCGCAATCTCCGGCAATAAGCACCCGGGGCGAGTAATCCGTCGACATGATCGATCCGCAACGCGTCGATCAGTCCCTGACTATGCAGGGCAAGAACGCGTTCGTGCACCGCGTCGAAAACTTCCGCTGTCTCCACACGCACGCCGACGAGGCCCGTAATATCGAAAAATCGCCGCCAGTTGATAATGTCCGGCGCGGTGCGCCAGAATGCAAGGCGGTAGAACTGCTTTTCAAGCAGCGCGTGCAGTTCACCATCCGTTTCGAGGCATGTTGCGATTGCCTGCCTGATCTCCACCTGCCCCGCCGGTGTCTCGCCCCACGACAGCATCGCATCGTGAAGCGCGACCGCAGACGACGGGCACTGTCCGGATTGTGCAATGATAGCGGCCATTTCGGGGGGAAGTTTTTGACTGTGCCAGAGGGAGGTGTAGGTCGTCGGACAAATCGGGAACCGGTTTTCGAAATAAGACACGAGGAAGCGGCCATCTTCGAAAACCAGACCAAGTTCGCCGTTTTCAAGTGCTTCGCCATAGAGGCAGCCCAGAACCGGCAACAGCACTTTGCCTTCCAGTGTGGGATCGTTTTCGGACGTCCAGTCTATGTCGAAATAGTTCGCGTAGTGGCTCAACGGTCCCCACGTCAGCACATCGCTCCACCACGGATTCAAAAGATCACTGGCCATGTGGTTCGGCACGATATCTACCATCAGGTGCATGTCGTGCGCGCGTAATGCGTCGACCAGGCGTGCCAACCCGGTTTCGCCCCCCAACTCGGGATTGACGCTTCTGTGGTCGATGGTGTCGTAGCCGTGGGTCGATCCGGGGCGCGCCACCATGATCGGTGAGCTGTAAAGGTGACTGATGCCGAGTTTCGCCAGATAGGGAACCAGCCTCACTGCGTCTTCAAAGACGAATTCGCGATGAAACTGAAAGCGGGCGGTTGCGCGAAGTTCGGTCATTAGGTGTTTCGTCCTGCTCGGATGGCATCCAGACGGCGCTTCATGTCCTGCCGTCCCTGCGGCGAAAGCCGATCGGTGGGATAGCGCTGCTGCCAGTTCGGGTGACCGGATGTCGTGCCGGGAAGATTTGGCTGTTCTTCCAAGCCCAGAAGATCTTCATACGGAAAAATCGCGATCGGGGAGGGTGATTTTGCAACAAACATCAGGGCCGCCTCTGCAAACCTTGCGCCACCCTGTGGGGTCGAAGGTGGCGCGTCGCCTTCGGCGCACTCGGCTTTGACCAGTGCATCCCAGATCTGGGTGCGGCTGCGGGCGCGGTCTTCCTGCGCATCGGAGAGGGTGACGCCGGGCCCAAACTGATCGAGTTCCGCCCGCCATTCCATGTCGCGCCCACTCCACCAGCCGATCAGGGTTGGCAAATCATGTGTGCCGGACATGGACACCGATGTTTTCGGCCACGCGGTCGGAGCGCGGAAGCGGCCCGTGTTTTGTCGCTCGAACATCAGGACATTCATGCCCATGATCCCGTGGCGTCGCGCATCTCGACGAAAGGAAGGGGCGACGGTGCCGAGATCCTCTCCGATCACGACCGCACCGTGACGTTGGGCCTCAAGTGCCACCAGACGCATGAGATCCTGTTTCGGGTAGGTAAGATAAGCACCCTCTGAAGACGGATGCCCTTGGGGGATCACCCATAGGCGCTCTAGCCCCATGACGTGATCGATACGCACACCGCCGCCGTGCACCATGGCGGAGCGCAGGGTTCCGATGAACGTTTGGTATCCATGACGACGCAACCCTTGTGGAGAGAAGGTCGTCAGGCCCCAGTCCTGCCCGGGCGGGCTAAGCGCGTCCGGCGGTGCGCCGATGGAAGCACCGATCAGGAACTGGTCCGGGCTGCTCCATGTCTGGCTCCCTGCAGGATCGCTTCCGACCGCGAGGTCGGCGATCAGCCCGACCTTCATCCCGGCTTCGCGTGCTGTTGCCTGAGATTTTTGCAGACTCGTTCTCGCAAGCCACTGGAGAAAGAGGTGAAAATCGACGTCTGCCTGCCGGGTCCCGGCAAAGCGTGCGACCTCGGGTGAATCGGCGCGTTGAAGGGCCGTCGGCCAAGCGGTCCAGGCCCAGCCGCGTGGCCCTTTTTGCGACTCCTGTGCATGAAGTGCCTCAAAGATCGCGTGATGCTGCAGGGGTTTGCCGCCCTCCGCAACGAACGCCCTGAAACCAGCGTTCGGTTCGTCACGGATATGGTCGTCGAACAGACCGCGTAACAACTGCATGCGAAGATGCGCGGCTTTCGGCCAGTCGATCAGCGGAGCGGTTTCGAGTGAACGAAGGCTCTCCTCTGCAATGCGGTGCTTGCGGAGCGCGGTCTGCAGCGTAGTGCGGGAAAAGATGCAGGTTGGATCGGCAAGAAGGGCATTGAGGAACAGGCGGCTCGACGGCGAATAAGGACTATATTGCGCGGGATTAGCTGCGAACATCGCATGTGCCGGACTGATGGCCACGGCATCGGCACCCTCCTTGGCAAGGTGTTTCGCCAGTTCTGCGACCGCGCCGAATGTCCCGATCCCGCCGTCGCCTTTCATGTGCAGGCTGTATGTTTGCAGCGATGTGCCCCACGCACGCGCACCCCCGACGATGTCCGCAAAAGTGGGGCACGCACGGGGGCAGATTGCAAGGGTGGTGTGTTGGCGGCCGATTGACAGGGTATGATAACCCGAGCGGCTGATGGCCGGCAGGATCAGGTCTCCTGTTTCCGAACGACTGGCCGATCCTGTCAGCGTCTTTCCGTCTTCGAACGTAATTTCGAATGTGAGTGACGCCACGGGGGCACCGGGTGCGATGCGCACGCTTTGATCGACTTCCCCGGTTACAAGAGCGGGTAGAGCGCTGCCCTTTGACGTCACCCCATCTTCGCCAAGAACACGCAGAAGGCTTCGCAGGGAGTCTGAACTGACCCGATGCGTTTTGCCGGTCGCATCACGCCATTGCGTGTGCAGCCCGACAGCACGGGCTCGTTCAAGAACTGCCCGGTCATTCATCGGCGGAAGTCCCGAGCGATACAATCACGCTTCTGGCCGCCAGCGTCGAAAGTATCGGTTCCGCCACGCTCTCATCGGTCGAATATATAACTTCGCCGAGGTGCAGCGGGTCAAACTTTGCGGTGTCGTCGCCGAGATTAAGCGCAATCTTCAGGATCGCGCCGTTCCCGAGGCGCCAGCCCGCGATCACCGCCTTGTCGCCGACCACGACCGACCCGATACTATGGGTGTCACGCAGGTGCGGCACGATCCTGCTGGCACGGATGCCCAGCAGGGACGTCACGAAAGCCGTCCATGCGCGATGACTATCGCGCTCGCGTTCGGAGGGGTCGGGTATCGATTGCTCGAATGTCGAAAGCGCATTGGGGTCGGGAATGCTGTCCCGGCGTGCGGGATCGTTGAAGTGCGAAAAGTCGGCAAACTCCTTACGACGTCCATCCCGCACGATTTTACCGAGTTCATCGTTATGACTGGTGAAGAACAGAAACGGTCGCTCGGTACCCCAGTCTTCCCCCATGAACATCATCGGGATCTGCGGCGACAGCAGCAACAGCGCGTATGCAGCTTTCAGTGCCTGCGGATTACTGAGCGAGATCAGCCGCTCGCCCATCGCACGATTGCCGATCTGGTCGTGATTTTGCAGGAACATGATGAATTTGGTGCTTGGCAGGTCTCCGCTCGGCATTCCGCGCGGGCGCTTGTGCGTCGGAAAATCCTGACCTTGGTACAGAAAGCCGTCGCTGAGAACGCGCGCCAGACCGGCCGTGCTGTCCTTGGTGAATCCGGCATAATAACTCTCGTGTTCTCCGGTCAGCAGAACGTGCAGGACATTGTGGCTGTCGTCGTTCCATTGCGCCGTCAGTCCGTCACGCAACAGCGCAGCATCGTTGTTTTCATTTTCGAGAATGATATGGACATGCCGACCAGGTTCCGATGTCTCCTGCACGCGTTCATGCAGTTCGGTCAGCCACGTCCGGTCGTTGATTGCCTGCACCGCGTCCAGACGCAGTCCATCGAAGCGATACTCCATCAGCCAATAGAGCGCGTTGTCCGTAAAATACTGCCGCACTGCAGGTTGGCTGAAATCGATGGCATCCCCCCAGGGAGTGGGCTCTCCCTTGTGAAAAAATGCCTCGGCATAGGCGTTCAGATAATTACCATCCGGGCCGAAATGGTTATAGACCACGTCGAGGAAGATCATCAGACCGTGCGCGTGTGCGGCATCGATCAGTGCCTTCAGTTCGTCAGGGCGACCGTATGAGGATTCAGGCGCATATGGCAGGACACCGTCGTAGCCCCAGTTCCGTTCGCCCGGAAATTCCGACAAAGGCATCAGTTCGATCGCAGTAAAGCCAACGTCGCGTATCCGCGGCAGATCGCTGATCAGCGCGGCATACCCACCGGCGACCCCGACATGCACTTCGTAAATGACAGCTTCTTCCCAGGGCCGACCGTTCCATTCGGTGCTGGACCATGTGTAATGACGCGGATCGACCACCTCGCTCGGACCGTGGACGCCCTCAGGTTGCCAACGCGATGCCGGATCGGGCACTGCCAGCGTCTCCGAAACCCGAAATCTGTAACGCGCACCGGCGCCGACCGGCACGGTGGCTTCAAAAAATCCGTCCTCTTTTGCCGACATGGGGAAGGGCGCAATACCCTCGATTTCGACGGACACTGCAGTGCAGGAGGGGGCCCACAGCCGGAAAACTGTCTGGTTTGCCGAAAGCAGCGTCGCCCCGGACATGGTTTCAAAGGCGTGGTGGGCTGGCATTAAGGCCTCCGTCAGGGCGATGGCAGACTGTCGAGCGGCGTAAAAGCAAAAAGCGCCATGCCATGTGGGCCGAGCGCGTAGGCTGTCAGCGCACCAAGGGGGGCTTCGGTTTCTTCCGGGATGCAGCTATCCACCAGTCGTGTCCACAGACCGATCGGGAATGCAGGCAGAATACACATCATCCGTTTGTCAGACGGGTTGAGCAGCAGATACGTGATGTCCAGACTGCCGTGCTCATTCACCCGGGCGCGCCGTACGCCAAGCACGCGCCCATCCACGTCGTTCCACGCGGTTTCCGTCATGACGGTGCCTTCGGAATCGAACCAGGAAATATCGGGCATATTCGGAGTTGGTTGTTCGCGGCCATGCAGATACACGTCTGAGCGCAGCGATGCGTGGCGGTTCCGAAGCGCGATCAGACGCGTGGCGAAGTCGATCTGCCGTTTGCCCCGAGGTGAGGATGCGCGCTTCCAGTCGAGCCAACTGATCGCATTGTCCTGGCAGTAGGCATTGTTGTTGCCGTCCTGGGTATGCCCGAACTCATCTCCGGCGAGTAACATCGGGGTGCCATGCGAAAAAAGAAGTGTCGCCAGCATCGCGCGCTTCACGCGCTCCCGTGTCTCCGTGATCGCCTGATCGTTTGTCGGACCTTCGATGCCCCAGTTGTTGCTCAGATTGTCGGCGTGCCCATCCTGGCCGTGTTCGCCATTAGCATCGTTGTGACGCTCGTTATACGACACGACGTCTTCAAGCGTGAATCCGTCGTGGGCAGTCACGAAGTTTATGGAACTCCATGGGCGACGACCGCGCCTGCCGAACAGGTCGCTGGAGCCGCTCAACCGGGCTGCCAGATCGCCGCGTTGTAACGGGTCTCCGCGCCAGAAACGCCGCGTGGTGTCCCGGAAGCGGTCGTTCCATTCCGCAAATCCCGGGGGATGGTTTCCGGTCTGATAACCTCCGGGACCCGGGTCCCACGGTTCGGCGATCAGCTTCAGTCCCGAAAGCACCGGATCCTGCAAGACGGCGTTGAAAAAGCTGGCGTTCGGATTGAATCCGTACGATTCACGACCCAGTGTCGCGCACAGGTCGAAGCGAAAGCCGTCCACGTGAAAGCTGCTGGCCCAGTATCGCAGGGAGTCGAGTACCATCTGCAACACACGCGGGTGGGACAGGTTGACGGTGTTGCCGCAACCCGTGTCGTTGATGTGCCGCCGCTCGTCACCCGGAACCAGTCGATAATAGCTGGCATTATCCAGGCCGCGATGACACAGCGTGGGCCCAAGCTCACTGCCTTCCGCCGTGTGGTTATAGACAACATCCAGGATCACTTCGATGCCTGCAGCATGAAGACGCCTGATGGCCAGACGCAATTCGTCAGGTGTGCCGGTCGCGACGTATCGGGCATGGGGCGCAAAAAACGCGATAGTGTTGTAGCCCCAGTAGTTCGTCAGTCCACGCTCCAGAAGGAAGCGGTCGCGGACAAAACCATGCACCGGCATGAGTTCGAGCGTCGTTATACCAAGCGATAGCAGATGCTCGATCAGACGCGGGTCAGCCAACCCTTGGAATGAGCCGCGTTCAGGCTGATCCAGATCGACGCTCCGCATTGTCAGGCCTTTGACGTGGCCTTCCATGATAATCGTGCGATCCCAGGGCACGTTCGGGCGATGATCGTTTCCCCAGTTAAATCCTTCGCTTGTGACGACGCATTTTGGCATCGACGCCGCACTGTCACGACGATCGATCGACAGGTCGGAGCGAGACGAATTGATGCGGTAACCGAACAGGGTATCGGACCAACTCAGCGTGCCGTGAAAGGCACGAGCATACGGATCGATCAGCAGTTTTGCCGGGTTGAACCTGTGGCCGCGCAGCGGGTCGTAGGGGCCGTGGGCGCGGAAGCCATAGAGCAGTCCCGGCCGCGCATCAGGCAGATAGCCGTGCCACACTTCGTTGGTATAGGACGGCAGAGGCAGCCGGGCGAGTTCCCGTCTGCCCGTGGGATCGAAAATGCACAGATCGATCCGCTGGGCATTGGCCGAAAAGACCGCGAAGTTGACCCCCATCCCGTCCCAGGATGCTCCCAGGGTTGCATGATGACCGGGCTGGAGCTTCGACGGCAGACGCAACATCGACTAGAATGGCTCGACACAGAAATATGACGTGCTGAGAGGCGGCAATACGAATTCGCCACTGTGATCATAGCCGTGCGATGGTTCCGCTATCGCATGGACGCCGCCGAAATTGCCCATGTTGCTACCGCCGAACACGCCTGCATCGGTATTCATGATCTCCCGCCAGAACCCACCATGCGGCAGTCCGATGCGATAAGATTGGCGTGGAACCGGCGTCATATTGCAGATCACCAGCACCGGGGCCGCACCTTCGGCCAGCCTCAGCCAGGCAAACACGCTGTTGTCGGTATCATCGCCCACAATCCATCGGAAACCATCAGGCGATGTGTCCGCCTGATGCAGCGCCGGGTGCGAGCGATAGGCATGGTTGAGCGCACCGATCATACTCTGCATACCACGCGGCAGCGGGTATCCAAGCGCCCCCCAATCGAGTTCACCATCGTGCGACCACTCGGCGGCCTGTGCAAATTCGCATCCCATGAAAATCAGCTTCTTGCCGGGATGTGCCCACATGAACCCGAAGTAAGCGCGCAGATTGGCGTGACGCTGCCAGTCATCTCCGGGCATACGCGACAGAATCGAACCTTTTCCATGCACCACCTCGTCATGGGACAGCGGGAGTATGAAGCGCTCGGAAAAACCGTAATGCAGACCAAACATGATGTCATGGTGGTGGTGACGGCGCCACAGCGGGTCACGGCTCATGTAATGCAGCGTGTCGTGCATCCACCCCATGTTCCACTTGAATGCAAAGCCGAGGCCTCCGTCATGCACGGGGCGACTGACGCCGGGCCATGCTGTCGATTCCTCTGCGATGACGATTGCGCTCGGAGCGTGTTCCGAAACGGCCTCGTTCAGTTCACGAAGGAACGCAACGGCTTCAAGATTTTCCCGCCCACCGAATACGTTGGGAATCCAGGCATCATCGGCACGGCTGTAATCGCGATACAGCATGGAGGCAACCGCATCGACGCGCAGCCCGTCGACGTGATAGCGCCTGATCCAGCTGAGTGCGCTGGCGATCAGAAAGCCCCGGACTTCGTTGCGCCCGAAATTATAGATCAGCGTATTCCAGTCCTGGTGAAACCCTTCCCGATGATCCAGATGTTCGTATAGCGCCGTTCCGTCGAACTGCGCGAGGCCGTGGATATCGCTGGGGAAATGGGCAGGCACCCAGTCCAGAATAACACCCAGTCCGGCTGCATGGCATGTGTTGACGAACCGCGCGAAACTGTCCGGACTGCCGTGCCGCGCCGTAGGACTGAACAGCCCGAGGGGCTGATAACCCCATGATCCGCCAAACGGATGCTCTGTAATCGGCAGAAGCTCGATATGTGTGAATCCCAGTTCCTTGACGTAGGGAACAAGCGTTTCGCCGAGTTGATCCCACGACATGATACGGTCAGGGTCGCCATTGGGCCGTCGCCAGGAAGCCGCATGTACTTCATAGATCGAGATCGGTGCGTGAAGATTTTGGAAAGCGCCCCGTGCTGCAAGCCACTCGTCATCGGTCCAGACAAATTCCCCGCGCGGTGCGACGACCGACGCCGTAGCAGGCGGTCGTTCGGAGGCGCGGGCAAAAGGGTCCGCCTTTTGTGGCAATGCGCGACCGTCCTGCGCCAGAATATCGTATTTATAAGGCTCGCCCGGGCCGATGTTCGGGACAAACAACTCCCAGATGCCCTGGCTGTGGCGTAGTCTCATGGGGTGGCGCCGAGCATCCCAGATGTTGAAGTTTCCGATAACGGAGACGCGGCGCGCGTTGGGTGCCCACACGGCAAAACGAACACCACTGACCCCGTCAATCGTCATGGGTTGCGCGCCCATGACGTCGTCCATATCCCGCAGTCGCCCCTCGGAAAACAGATGCAGGTCGGCATCCCCAAGGAGGATGCCAAATCCGTAGGGGTCGGCGGTGACTTCCGTGTCGTCAGCCCACGCGACCTTCAGGTGGTAGCGGGCGCCCGCGCGGATCGCGGCTTCATAGAGTCCTGCCGGATGGATCAGTTTCATCGCGCGTTCCTGCGCGGGAGAGCGGGGGCGCTCGGACACAAGGCGCACGCCGCGTGCATCGGGAAAAAACACGCGGATCACATCCTGCTTGCCATCGTGATGGCGACCGAGGACCGAAAAAGGATTTCCGCTGCGCCCGTGAACAAGATCTTCAACCCGTGCCTGAAAGGCATAGTGGGCATCTTGCGGGGCATCATTCATGCTGGGCGTGTCCGATCGGGTCAGGCTGAAGTTCAGAAGTAACGGAGGCTGGATGGTGGCAAAGTCGGCGCGAGCTTTACTTTCAATGTGTTACACGGTTTGCACCGGGCGATGACGATAGCGGTCGACGCGCGATCCTGCGGTTTGGCACCACGACCTGATCCTCCCGCACGCCGCCTTTGGCGATCCTGCGGTTTTTGCGGGCGGCGTCCCGACGAAACTGTGCAATTTCGAAACTCTCGAAATCTATGCCGGAAGTATCCCCGACCGATGTTCCGAGAACGTCGTGGAAGATTCGGGCATAAGACACGGCCTTGCTACCCCAGGACACGTCGTAATTCGCGCCGTTCTGCTGTAGTTGATACCAGCTTGGCCGGTCCCGATACACGTTCCGCGCCCGGATCACGGCGTCGGTCAAAGTGTCACTGTTGACGGGTGAGAATAGAAACCCTGTGCCAGCACCACGCATGATTGCGGCCTGGTTCGCATCAATGATGGTGTCCGCAAGCCCGCCGACACGAGCGGCGATAGGGACGCAACCGTAACGGAATGCGTAAAGCTGCGTCAGGCCGCAGGGTTCGAACCGCGATGGGATCAGCAATGCATCAACGGAGGCCTGGATGCGATGCCCGAGATGCTCGCTGAACCCGATGTGACAGGCAAACTTGCCCGGGAACGCCCGCTGGACAGCGACCAGACGCCGCTCGATCGCGCGATCGCCGGAGCCCACGACCACCAGTTGCGTCTGGTCGTCCAAAATACGCTCGGCCATGTCGGCCACCAGATCGACACCTTTCTGGGTCGTCAGTCGGCTGACCATGCCCAGCAGAAAGGCCGATGGGTTTTGCGGGAGACCGAACTGCGCCTGAAACGCCCGCTTGTTCGGGCGGCGCGAAAACGTATCACCCACATCATAGGGAAACAGGACGTCACGGTCGTGTGCGGGATTCCATTCTTGCGTATCGACACCATTCAGAATGCCGCTCAACGCAGCAGCCCGCGAACGCAGAAGGCCCTCAAGGCCCATGCCCCACTCTCCCGTCTGGATTTCCTGCGCGTAGGTCGGGGAGACGGTGGTAATTCTTGCCGCGAAGTGCAGTGCAGCCTTCATGAAGCCGATTTCACCGTAATATTCGACGCCATCGACCGCAGCGGCGTGCGGCGGTAAACCGAAACGGGCGAGTTCCGTCATCGGGAAGCGGCCCTGAAACGCAATATTATGAATCGTGTGAACCACCTTGGGGTTCTGTGCACCGTCATAATGAAGGAAGGCGGCCGTCAGGCCCGCCTGCCAGTCGTGGGTCTGCACGACATCGGGTTTGAAATCTTCCAGCCACCCCTGCGCCACCCAGGCCGCGGCGCGGCAGAAGGCGGCAAACCGGATCCCGTTGTCGGCCCAGTCGACACCATCGGTCGTAACGTACGGATTGCCCTGTCGCTGGAAAAGCGCCGGGATGTCGGCAACGATCAGCGCGTTGTCGCCCACGTCGCCCTGCCAGATGGTCGCTTCGTATCCAAGAACGTCTGGCATCACCCCGACACGGCGCGCGTTCCGCAATGCGGACAACACAGCCGGGTATCCGGGCAGCATCGTATAGACAGAGACATTTTCCGCGCGTAGCGCTTGCGGCAGCGACGCCACAACGTCGCCCAGGCCGCCAGTCTTCACCATCGGGAACATTTCCGAAGCAACAGACAGCAGGCGAATGGGTGATGATGTCGTCGATGTCAGCATGGTACGTCGCTCCTGCGGTGCGTCTGATTTCCGCTCCGGCTTGCTGATCAAACGGGTCGGCGCGCCGCCAGTTGTCCGCTCACGATTTCATGATAAGTCTGCTAAAATACTGATTACTTGTAGACATTCAGTCATGAGAAATAATACCGCCGACCCCGATTTCAGGCGGCCACGGTTTTGTGAAACCAGTGTGGCGAGGCGGCTTTCCGCAAGCAACTATAATCGGTTGGGACATCATGTTTTTTACTGACAAACATCTTTGTTCCGTGTTTCAGGAACCCCTCTGCACCCGCCACGTTGAATGATGCAGGAGCGGACGGGAACGCCGCGCTCTCTTTTGCAACCCACTTTTCAGGGGGACGCCATGAGCAGCATTTCAGACAAGATCAAAGGCACGACCGACAATGTTGTCGGCAAGGTCAAGGAAGAATACGGCAAAGCCACCAACAACCCGCGGGTGCAGGCCGAAGGCCTTGCACAGCAAGCAAAGGGTCATGTCGAGACCGCCAAGGGGCAGGTCAAGGATACGATCAACAAGCTCTGACGCGATCAGTGACGAGCGAGTGGCGGAAATGACGGGCGGTAACGATCGTCGGACGCCACAATGGCTCAGACTTCGCCTCCTGCCCACGGGCAGGGGGCTTTTTTGTGCTTTGCCAACTACTCTACGCGCTATCCGTCAGACGCCAAAGCCGCGCGTCAAAGGTCAAATTTCGGGTCGTTCGGGTTGCCGTGTGTCCCGGAACGCCCGCCGATAGAGGTCCATCAACTCCGCAGGCAGAAGGAACTTGTAGGGCCTCAGGAAAACGCTTGTGCCCCCGTCATCAAGGCTCTGGTCTCTTCCACGGCAATGCTCCACACGCGCGTCATATCTGAATCCGGCCGTTGGTAGAGCCCTGCATAATTACCGTCTCCCAGAACCTCGCGCACCGCTGTTGGTCCGGATGGCTTGGCACCGTCGACATCGACCATCGCCTTCTGCATTTCGGGCATCGTGACGCCGGGCAGGCGTGTCCAGGGAAAATTTTCCATCCATGATGCGTGTGAAGCCAAGGGGTCGATGGCCTGCACGGTTTGCCAGGTGCGTTCGGCGCGCCACCAATTGTGAAAAAGTACCCGCGTTCCCGCGTGCTGCGATTGCCAATCCGCGGCGAAGGCGGCGGCCGGTTGATTGCCCCCATGGCCGTTGACCAGGAAAAACTGCCGAAACCCGTAGCCATGCAAGCTGTCGAGCATGTCGCCCAGCATCGCACAGTACGTCTCCTCTCGTATCGAAATGCTGCCCGGATACGCAAGGAAATAGGGCGTGATCCCGAAAGGCAGCACCGGACAGACCGGAATGCCAAGGGGACCTGCTGCCTCCACGGCGACGCGTTCGGCAAGGATGGAGTCAGTAGACAAACTCAGATATGCGTGCTGCTCCGTGCTGCCCAAGGGGATCACGACACGGTCATCCTGCGTGAGATACTTCTCGATCAGCATCCAGTTCGCGTCGGAAAATCGCATGGATTGGTACTCCAGATTGCAGCATGTCCGCAGCCACGAGTGCGCGGGACCGCGTGGTTGCGGGTGAGGCAAGTATGACCCGCGCGCTTTGTTGCGGTCCAGAGATGATCCGTCAGACCGGCGAGGCACGGTGCAGCGCGGTCTTTGCAACCCGGTCGCACCATCGAGCAGCCGGGCGCGACCAGAAACGGGCCACAACCGCCCCAAGACCCCAACATAAGGGCGGGATCAGCACATACAGGACGATGCCCCCCCGATTGGTGGATATCCCCAGCCATGTCAGCAGACTGACGGCGGGCAGCACCAGGAACATATGCGTCAGGTAAATCTCGTAGCTCAAAGCGCCACCTTTCCCGAGCCAGCCTAAGCCACGTGCAGGCGCCGTGCGTTCGCCGGCTTTTCCCAGCGCCGACAATCCCACCATCAGCGCAGCGATGCCAACGGTCAGCAACATGACCGTCCAGTCCGTCAGATGACGCCACAACAGGCCCGTATCCAGCAACGCCGACGCGGCCAGGCAGGCACCCACGACACACAGCCCCCTTGCTCTCCAGGCGTTCAGACGGATCTTGTCCGACAGCAGGGCCGCCAGCACGCCGGTGGCGACGGCGCCGAACCCTGGCAGATATGCTTTCTCCCGCCAGATCTCCGAACCGGTTTTCAGGGCTGCGTGGTCAAGCGGTCCGGCAATGACCAGGCCGGCCAGCAATAGAATTCGGGCGGGCGCACCGATCAGGCACACAAGGGGAAAAAGCAGATAGAACGCCTCCTCGATCGAAAGCGACCAGAGGACATCCCAATTCGCGGGGGCCCAACCGGTGATGCCCTCATACCAGTTGAAACAGCACGTCAACACCGCGACAAGGGCCATGCCAAGCGATTGGCTCGGGTGCGTAAAGCGCAGATAGGAAGGCCCGATGACGGACAAGAGCGACAGGATGATCAGAAGCGCAAGAAGGCACGGCAGGATGCGCCCGGCGCGATGCAGATAGAAGGCGCGGCTGTCGATTGCGTCCAGCGATCCGAACGTCTGGATACAGCGCATCGTGATCAGAAAGCCCGAAATGACGAAAAACATCATCACCGCATCATAACCATCCCGTGCGACCACTTCGATCAGTGGTGCCGGAAGGACCGGCCCAATCAGGGTGTGCCCGAACGGCACCCGGAGACTGATGTGATGGGTTACGACGATCAGGATTGAAAATCCCCTGAGCACATCGACCCCGAGATTTCTGCGAACAGCCAGACTGACCATGATCGAGCCCCAGATTGCGACGCAGCAAAGACGGCATCTTATTCCGGCAGCATTATGGTCCTCTCCCGAAACATAGTGTTCTGCTGCGTGAAAAGCCGATGACCGAACCGCGTCGGGCGCATTGGAAGCGGACGCATTTCCTGCTTAATGTGCCCGCCATGATCGATCTGCCACTTTTCCTGGCGTTTATCGCCGCTGTAACCGTCTTCATCGTAACGCCCGGAATGGACACGGCTGTGGTGCTCCGGACCGCTGCGGTCGACGGGAGCCTGTCGGCTTTTGCCGCCGCAGCTGGCATTTTGCTCGGGTGTCTGACCTGGGGCTCGGCTGTGTCTCTGGGGCTGGGCGCTCTGCTGGAAGCCTCGGAACTGGCGTATACGCTCGTGAAATGGGCGGGCGCGCTCTACCTGCTGTGGGTGGGCATCCAGTTGCTGCTGCGTCCACGCACCACAATTGCGCGTGCTGAGGATGCACCGCCCAAGAAATGGACCGCAGCCTTTCGTCGTGGCTTCCTGACGAACATACTCAACCCCAAGGTCGGCGTGTTTTATGTCACGTTCATCCCCCAATTCATCCCACACGGCGTGAATGTGACGGGGTATTCGTTTTTCCTGACGACCGTTCAGGTTTTGCTTGGGGTACTCTGGTTCACGCTTCTGATTGCGGCGACGGTCCCGCTGGGGCGTCTGCTGCGTCGCCCCGACGTCGTCAAGGTCATGGACCGTCTCACCGGACTGGTTTTCATCGCGTTCGGAATTAAGCTCGCGACATCCAGCGCGGGACGATAAGGCCGGATCGGGAGGCATGACGCATGCGTGCCGTGACCTGAAAAACCGATCCTGCGATTTTGGGGCCATAGCAAACGGACTTGGCATAGCCTTCATATCGGGCCGGAGACGACCCGGCCCTCCCGAGCCAGCAACCGACGGAACCGACACACGTGCCACGCATCCCGAAGCTCCTCCTATCCACCATCGCGCTCGTCGTCGGGCTGAATGTCCTGCCGGCGTGCGCGCGAGATGTGCTGCCGCTCGTTCAGATCGACGACGGGATCGAGGCCGTACAGGCGTCCGTCGCGGGTCATCAGGGGCTGTTCCTTTTCGACAGCGGGATTGGAACCTCCCTGATTACGCCAGGCCTCGCCGCCCGGATCGGGTGCAAGCCTTGGGGGAAGGTCACAGGCTTTCGCGCGATCGGCGAACGCATAACGATGCCCCGTTGTAACGAGACCACCGTCACCCTGGGCGGGATGGAGGTGGTCATGCCACAACTCTCCGTTCTCGATCTGGCGCATCTGATGGGACCAGCGGGCGCGAAACTCAGTGGCGCGATCGGTCTCGATGTGTTTGCAGGACGCGTGGTAACGCTTGACGTTGCCCATCACCAGTTGATCATCGAAGACAAGAAGAGCCTGAAACATCTGAAGAAGGCGGCGCAGGAGATGCCGATCCGATTGGCCAGAGCGGCGGATGGGGCGGCACTGACAGCGGACCTTGGGGTTCCGACGTCCGAGGGCACACTGTGGATGGAACTCGATACCGGTGACTACGGCCCGTCGCTTGTCGATCAGGATGCTGCCCGCCTGTCGGGTCTCGACCCGGCCAATCCCGCACGGCAGGCGTGGAAAAAGCCGCTTTCAGGCGATTTTGCGATTGAGGGCACGGCAGTTGTGAAGGATCTGATCCTCGACGGTGACCTCGGCCGTGATGTGTTGCGTCACTGGCTCGTGACACTCGACCTTTCGAGTGGACGTGGCTGGTTCCGCAACGTGGAGTAGCGTTTCTTCAAAAGTCCGATTTGACAGTCTCCGCGCGGCGCGGTCGATTTCCTGCTTCAGACAGTAGATGGTGTCATCGGCGCAGCATACTCGTGCAGGACCAAAATCGGCACGTCCCCTCGGTTGGGAATTAGTAATATCTCAGTCAGTTGCGATCAGTTTTTCATAGCGATACCCTGACCTCCTCGTCCTCAAACGGACCTTGGGGTGGCGAGACTATCCATGTGCGAGACTTCAGGGATAGAGACACCGGAGCGGCTGCTTGGAACGGCTCCGGTGTCACCCCCTTGGCAAATCAGGTTGCTATGACAGCCAATTGGACCCGTTATTTCCAAAGCGTCGGCGCTGGGGTATCTCGGTGCGGGTCTGTGCAAGGTAGTTTCAGGTTTCCTGAAGACGCGCCGCCATCTGTCGTTGAAGGTTGCTCAAAATACCTTCGTGAGTGCGCTCGAACCTGAGTGGTGTTGCGGTCACGTGGTGGGCAGCCAATGCCGCAGCTTCCGTCCCGCTGTCATCCGGCTCTGGCGATCGTTCAAGTTTCAGCCAGTGGTAATCCTTGTTTCGGGGGTCGGTTCGGGTGATCACACCGATGCCCGTGAGCAGCCCTCGACCCTGGGCGGTGAGTTTGAGAGGCTGCGCCTGTTCGGCACTGCAGTCGGGGAAGTTCACGTTCATGCAGGCACCGTGCGACCAGTCGAGCGCGACGAGTTGCCGGATGACGTCAGGCACCAGTGCCCGGCTGGTGTCCCAGCGCACATGCGCGCCATCGGAAAATGCCTGACTGAGTGCAATGGAGGGGATACCGAGCAGCATCCCCGTCATCGCCGCTCCTACCGTGCCGGAAAAGACAGTTTCCACACCGAGATTTGCCCCGCGATTGACACCGGAGAGAAGCAGGTCCGGCGGCGTATCCAGCATGAGGTGGCGGATACCGATCGCAGCGCAATCGCCCGGTGTACCACTGAGGGCAAACCGACGGTCCCCAAGACGCTCCAACCGCAGAGGGTCGTGCAGACTGATCGAGTGGGAAGTACCGCTCTGGTCGTGAGCAGGTGCAACGATCCAGACTTCGTCCGCAAGGTGCTTCGCAGCGTGTTCGAGCGCAGCGAGGCCCGGCGCGTCAATACCGTCATCATTGGTCAGAAGAACGCGCGAAAGGAGCTTTGTTGCCATGTCGATGTCTCCGTAAGCGCGTCGGCGTCCCATTTGAGTGAATGCAGCATCGGGTGACGGTTCGCCGCCGCGCGGCAAAAAACCAGTGCGCACGGGCGGCTGGAGTTTATCAGTCGATAGGCCGCAGCAGGGGGGGCTATCCGGAGTTGCCTGCGCGAATCAGATCAGTGATTGCATTGAGTAAAATAAAAAGTGGTGTCCGCGGCGGGAGGGGATATCATTGTGGATTTATATAATAAATATGTATATTTATCATATGATTAAATAATTCTTGCTTGTAGCAAGAGTGTTGTAGTCGCCTGCTACAGCAGGGGCAATTTCTACAACCGGAGTGATTGGTGAGGGCGGGGAGCCTCGTCCGCGCATTGTGTTACCTGAATGGCTATTGTCACACCTGCCGTCCAAAGGCCTGCAACGTCCCCCTATATAAGTACGCCTGCGTTGTTGGCTTGCTTGGTCGCTTAGCGGTGCATATGGGGGGCGGGGAATTAGGGAGCCGTAGGAAGCGTTGAGGATCTGTGCCTAGTGCGAATATCCTGCTGCATCTCTGTCAGGAATCGGGGCAAGATTAGAAATTGCGCTTTGGGAGCCAGAACCTCGATCTTGCCCTCGGCTTCCACCAGCCGTGTCTCCAGCAGTGACGCCTTGCGCTCCAGCAGTGAAGTCAACTAGCTCCTGAACGGCCTCCAGTTCAGACAGGTTCTGCGCCGTGGAGATCTTCTCTTCCCCGACGATGTAGGCACCGTCCTTGCGGAGCGTGGGGATAACGACCGAGGTAAGCCATTTCTTGAAGGTCTTCGCCTGGGGCTTGCGGGATGTCAGGACGAGTGACCACAGGCCGGACTCGTTGATGACGGTTACTGACTGGGGACCTCCTCGGGTGTCCACCACTGCCAGCCCCCTTTCATCTTCATCGAGGCGTACAGCGGCGTCTCGGTATTTTCCTACCTCCAGCACCGCGCAGATGTCTTTAAGGACCCACCAAGGGCTCCCTTCACGCTCGATCACGCGGACTTCATGGGACTCGAAGGTAAACGGAATGACTGACGTGCTGGGCATGGAAAGGGCCTTTCAATGAAAAGGTGAAGGGCACCTTCCGATTGAACTGACGAGGCCAGAGCACACCTTCAACATTACGGCTCGATTGGGAAAACACAATGTAGAATAGGCATGTTTTCTCTAGAGGTAGCTCGGCTTTGGCGCTACCCAAGAGTTATGAAATACATGATGCTGCTCGCCGCCCTTTTAATGGTCACGCCAGCATTTGCGGCGTCCAGCGGCCCTCAATATCCGCGCGCTCAAAAGATAGCAGACCAGACGGTCGCCAGTCATAGCGGTATGCTGGATGTTATCATGCACGTCAGTCCGACAGAGGACGCTCCAAATGTGGTAGTAGCAGCCCATCTTACCAAAGCGGTAGGAGAGGCATCTGGCGAAGATGATCTTGGTGTTGCTAAAACCGGAGCGCCCCTGATCGAGGTGCAGAGAGACGGTGTTCGATTGGGTATCCTTCTCCAGATGCGGGACGCACGCCGCCACGCTATCGGGGCAATCGGCATGATGTATACCTACAAGGCTGGGGACGACATCGAGTCCAGGATTCTGGAATCCATTTCGATAAGAAATGACATAGCAAAAGAGATACCGTCGAAGGCAGCGCTACTCACACCTGATTAAGCTGTTAAGGGGCGCAGCATTGCCCTACAGGCACCCTTTACGGTGTCTGTCAGTGCTTGTTCAATGAAATCAGCGTGTGAGGTCGCCGCTCGTCTCTCAGTCCATATGTGAGCATGGCCAGAAAATTTCGTTGGTTGGGAATTAGTAATATCGTAGATGATTGCGGTTAGTTTGGCGCATCGATACCTTGGCATCCTCGTCCTCAAATGGACCTTGGGGTGGCGAGACTATCCTCGTGCGAGAACTAAAGGATAGAGACACCGGAGTGGCTGCTCAGAACGGCTCCGGTGTCACCCCCTTGGCCCATCAGGGCACCTTATTACGCTCGATGACGCGCACATCAATATGCCTGCCATCAGAGTGAGACAAATTGAAAAGGGACGGCACTGAGATGGGAAAGCCCTTCAGAGGCGGGAGAGGGCCCCATTCAGCCCTATAGCGAAAAAACAGCGCGCCTCTCTCATCCCGGTAGCCAGATTATTTCTGGCCTGAGGGGAGTGAAAGAGGTGCGCTGAAAGTCTCTTCTTGATTACTTACCTTTTAAGAGCTCTGGAGGGAAGTAACCCGCAGCTTCGGGGTAAGCTCGACTGAGATCCTGTGCGATGGCTTCTTTATCGGCACTCATTTTTGCGATGTGCAGCCGAGGAAGATTCAGTGTTACGGGATGATCCGGGCCAAGGTTCCGGGAAGCCAGGTCCGTGTAGGCCCTGACGGCATCATGGTAGTTGTTGGCGGCACCCATGTAGTGGTGGGCGTTCCTGACCGGCCCTGATAAGGCCGTGGGACCGTTGGGCAGACCCGCAATCCCTTGCACCTTCGCCGAGGCAGCACCAAAGGCCCGATCAATGGCCTGTGAAGCCTCCTGATCGGGACTTCCAAGCCCCCTGAACTCCCCTGGATGTGCAGTGAGCCCTCGTAGATGCGACACCATGCTTGCAACATAACGCGCTGCCTTAGGATGCGTCGTCGGGTCCCCTGACAGCATCTTATCGACCTGTTCAAGCGGGAGCCCGTTCAACGCGGCCTCGTTGGTGGCTGTGTCGATCTCATCATGCAACGCTGTGGGCTGGCGCACATCGTGCTGAAGGATCTGATTAACCAGCACCTTGCCGCCCGTCATGGGCTCTGGAAACGCCTCTAGGATTGCGTTCTGGGCCTCTGCATCGATTGGCGGAAGCGTTGTGTTAGGGGCGGTTTGAACGGGCCTCGGCGTGACCTGACGGTCCCCTGAAACGCCCTGAGTAATCCCCGCCACGCCCGGATCAGTGGCCCCGGCAGGGCTCCCGAACTTCCCTCCAGTGGCCGCGAAGAGCCCCTGAGGACTGGCGTCCCGGACCATTTCCTGGTTCTGAATGGGCACGTCAGGGTTCTGCTTCTTGAACTTGCCAATCTGCTGCCTGACGATCCAGTCACTGGCTTTCTCGTTCAGCGCCTGTCCACGTTCTTCAGCCTTGGCCGTCGCTGCGTCCCGTTGGGCAAGTTCCCGCTGGTCAGCGTTGAAGCCCGAAACCTGAGAGCGGGTCACGGCGTCTAGGTTGGGAGCCTCGTCGGGGGCAGCAGGCTGCTTCCAGAAGCGGGGGTTGGTCAGGATGTCTGGCGGTGCGGATGGCGGGGCGCCAGGGGCCAGTCCAGCGGATTCAGCGGTCCTGAAGGCGCCGTTATAGGCACCCTGCCGGGCCTTGGCGGCTTTTACCACACCGCGCTGGGCCGCTTCGACACCCGCAAACTTCTGATCCGTGGTTAAGGGCTTGGCCTGGCGAGGGGCTTGAGGGAGGCTGTTAGCTTCCGCTGTGAGGTCGCGAACGGCGCCTAGAGGGTCGTCAACGGTTGATTGGCCGGTGATGGCGTTGACCCGTGCAGCCTGACCAGACAGTTTCTTCAAGGCGCTTGTTGGGGTGCCCATAAGTCGGTCAACGGGCCGCAGGACGGAGGCACCAATTGCAGCCCCTGGACGCACCCCAGCGATCTCCATCAGATAACCTGATCCGGGGATTAAACGCGAAGCAGTTGTTCCCGCTATTGCTCCTGCGACACCTCCAACGCGCTCGAAGGGCCCGGCAAAGCTCTTTTGAACCTTGTTGCTGGAGGCCGTGTCGAGGTGTTTGAGGCCGTTAATCAGTGCTATCCGATAGTCATCCGGTATGGCTGCCATGTTCCGGATTTTGTCCAAGGCTGATCCTGCCTCGGTGCCCAGAGAGGTCTTGGGGGCGGTAGCCTGTTCGATGGCGCCGCTGATGACGCTGTGCTGATCTCGTGTCAGCAAACCGGCCCTTCTCATGCTGCTCGCCAAAGCGCTCATATCGTCGGATGCATCCGCTACGTAACCCGAACCCGCTGCTGCTGACGACGGTCCCGAGGGATTCAGGGCCGAGGCCTGACGGGTTCCTATACCCTCCACAACTGGCGGGATGTGTTGAGCAGTTTCCGGTGAAACGGCCTTCAAGGCGCGGCTGTTTTCAATCGCGTTCCCCGCAGAGGCGCCGAGCAGATGAGTGGTCCTTGGGAGGCCACCCCCTACGATGGCTGCCAGCGCTTGTTCACGAGGATCAGCGCCTGATGCCGCTGCTATATCGGAAGCCGCTGTTCCAGAAGCCCCCGCTATCGCGGCGCTCCCGGCTCTGGACGCAGTTGAACTCCCTAAGGCAGCGTTTGTCACTGTCTGAGCCTTGGAAAGAGCTTGAACAGTCCTGGCAGCTTTTGCCGCCGTCGCCAATTTAACAGCCATTTGAAGGCCCTTAGCGAGACCTAAACCTGGGATCGCGAGGGACGCAGCGCCCTCCTCAAGTCGTTCCGCTTCATTTCGCGGCTTGTCGAAGCCGATAGCGTCCGTCACGCGGCCCGGAATGGAGGCGTAAGCAGGCTTGTTCGTTGCCAGCGTGTAGGCGGTTCCTGGTAGGTCAAAGGCACCTAAAGCACCCCCAACGGCAGCACGGCCAAGTAGGGAAGCTTGATGGTGCAGGAGGCCATGTTCAGAAGGGGGTGGAGCGTTACTATCCTGTCCTGCCGGTAACTCCTGTTCAGAGACGTTTGCAGTGGCTACAGCGGCCTGAGGACCTCCACGCCCGAATTGTGCGAAAGGGTTAGCTGATGGCTGGGGATTTCCCCGGCCAAACTGAGCAAAGGGGTTGGGGGGCATTTACTGTCCTAATGCGGCGGCTGCGAGTCCTTGCCCGTAGTAAGCGTCGAAATCAGCCGCCATTCCGGGGTTCTGTTTGAGATGTTGAATGGCCTCGGGTGGGATGTTCTGAAGTCGAGCAAATGAACCGATAGATGGGCGTTTGGTCGCCTTCACAGTGCCGTCTTTGCTTATCGAGTATGCCGGATATGCTCTCAGGTAGTCATTGGCGATGGGGTCGTATCCAACACGGGCACTCTCGCCTGGATGGCTTGCAATCCACTTCTGACGGCCCTCCAGAATATCCGAGGTCTCGTTACTCTGCGCTTGTGTCTCGCCAAGAATCTGATGAGCCGTGGTCTGAGGGGTGTCGATACCAGGGATTGAGGCCTGTGCCGCCTTGATCTCCGGAATACGAAGCGCACCGACCCCATGAGGTAAAGAGGCGTTCTGGAGAAGGCCCGTATTTTTCGCGATAGATGCAACGTCAGGGTTGCCGGTCAAACCACCAAGGGTTGATGAGAGTTTCCCTGTCCAGCCCCCGGTTCCATAGGGCCAGCCAGAGCTATTCAGATTGTCGATGGCTTGAACTTGACCTCCAAGGAGGGTTGACCGCTGTTGAAGGGCCTGGAGGGTCTGATTAGCGGCATCAATGTCCGCCTCATTTTGCTTATTGTTGGTAAGCTGTTGAGGGCGGATTGCCTTGTTGCCTTGAAGACCCGTCAGGTTACTCCCTGCGGAGAAGTCGAAATTTGGGTCTCCAATGCCGGGTAGTTTGGGACTCAGTTGGACTGGAGGCGCTACCGTAGGCTGTGTAGGGCGTTGGAGAGCCGGAGTCGGGGACGCAGAGGGCGGCTCTCCTGTGCCCGATGGGAACACTGCTGATGGCGGCTGTGTCGTCGGTGGGGGGAGGCTCTGGGGTGCAGACGGCTGGGCGGTTGGACTTGGCGGCGTGATGGACGCAATAGACGTTGCGGGCAGCGCCTGCGGGGACCGCTGAACCGGAGTAATTCCGTCCTCGGCTCCCAGTGCGTTCCCCATATTCTGCGCGATCACGGCGTGCGTCTCAGCGTTGTAAGCAGCAATTTGAGAATTGTAGGCGCTTTGGGTGAGGCGACCCTGTTGATACGCTTCCCAAGCTGATTGGGCTTTTGCCTTAATCCCAGCTAGCCGGTCTCCCAAGGCATACTTCCGCTGCGCCTCGTCATTTTTGAACTGTAGCGTCGCGTTTGTGGTGTCAGCGCGCAGTCCCAGCAAGCTGGCAGTCTGCTGCTGGCGGTAGAGATCCATTGAGTGATCTTGTTCAACCTGCTTTTGCTGAAGCAGGCCCTTCGCACCCGCAGAGATGGCCTCCCCAAAGCTGCGTTTACCAGCCAGTCCAGCCCCGAGTGCAAGAAGCTCCTGGCTTAGGTTGTTGCCCGCAAGACCCTGCGTCGGATCGGCATTTTGTTGAAGATATTGAGGCGTAGGCACCGCCTGATAGGCCACTTGAGGGGCCTGAAACTGAACGTCAGGGGACTGGTCGGGCATGTTTTCCTGCCCACGAACGGGGCCTAAGAGATAATTAAGGGCAGAACCACCACGAGAGGCGACGTGCTTCAGATAACTATCGTCGCCGCCTCCGTTGTAGAGATTTACAATGGCAGGGTGGTCACTGGGATTGTTAAGGTCGAGGTGTTCCGCCTTGGCGCGCGCCATGAGGTATTGCACGCCGTCTGACACGGATCTTACAGGGTCGTTAAGGTCCGCTAAAGGAAACGGAGCAAGACCATAACCAGGGTTTTGCGCCGTCGAGCGGGTCATTTGCAGACCGTTACTGCTTGCTGTGCCTGACCCGCTCTCCTGGGCATACATACCTGTTAGAACAGGGACGAATGCGCTTGGAACATGGTTTTGCTGGATGGCGAAAGAGAGAGCCCCTCCGGGCGCATTGAGCGCACGTTGGGACTCGTCGTTGGTGATTTGCATAGTCCGTGAATGGTTAGCTTCAGGCTGCTACAGGTACTCGCGTCTCGATATCCTCCAAAGTCCCTTGTAGCGATGCGAAGTTCGCAATCTGGTGCGCCAAAAGATCGCTCTGGGATTTGAAGTATGTGTCCCAAGGTGCGGTATCGACGCAGGTCAAGTTACCGTAAATCCGGGCGACAGCTTTCGCTCCAGCACTTCCAAAGAGGCACAGCCGAGTCATTGCGTCCAGAACGCGCTCAAGCTGGTCGATGTCATCGAACACATCGTCGTCACCTTCTTCGGGGCTGATATCGCTACGAGCCGTCACGCGCTCAATCAACGGATCTGCGATATCGGCCAGAGCGATAAGAGCCTGATCACAGGCGGTCATACGGGCGAGAGTATGGATGTTCATTTTGGGTTCGCTTTCAGTTTGTGAGTGAAGGCGGCGGATAGGAGCCGGGATTGGTCCTTGTCCGCCCACCGACTGACGCGGGGCCGCTGCTTCACTTCAGCGGCACCAACCGTCAGAGCAGCCAGCAGGGATCGTTCACGGCCCGCAAAGGGATATGAAAGGCACTGGCTGTCCTGATGGATGGGGGAATGTCGGGAACGTCTGCGATCAGGTCACTTTTACAGGGCGCAACGGGGCCTGATCGTTCGTCAAAACGGGAGGCTCAACCTGTGTGAGCCTCGTCGTCTCGTCAGTTGCGGACTAAAATACTGAGCCGTCGTCGTTATCGTTGACAGGTTGAGGGATAAAACGACCCTGTGCTTGGTAGGTGGCCATTTCACACGCAAATTGGGCTGTAATCTCAGAAAGCTCCTCAGTGACTTCATCGTGAAGTCCAAGACGCTTTCGGGTTTCTTCAGCGCCGCAAAGGGCTTCAAAAACTGCAAGCAACGCTGTGCCCCCCACTGGTCCAAACATCGTCAGGGCGTCAGTGGCGTCGAGCAGCTCGTTAAATCGTAGTCTAGCGGGAGATGTCAGCGGGCATACCTGCTCGTCTTCAGAGGACGGTGTGAACAGCCGCCCGATCATAGGAACGAGCATACGTGACAGAATGACGAGAGCGGTATCCGTTGCCCACCGGGCACCGTCCGGCTCAGCGGTGACCCGTGTAAACAGAGGTGCATCCAGATCGACGGCAGGCGCAGCTTGAGTCTGTGTGTTCTTTGTCATTTGGGTTTGCTTTCAGTTGGGTTGATCGCTGGCGGCGGAAAGGCACCGGGATTGGACCTTTCCGCTCACCGAACTGACGCGGGCTGCCGCAGCGATTCAGCAGCCACCAATCGTCAGACAAGCACGCAGAAGGGCCCGTTCACGGCCCGGTAAGGGGACATGCGGGGGCGTGTTTGCCAGATGATTGGGGATTTTAAGGTGAGTGCTACGCCCGAGGCTCAGGCGGCGAAATTTGCGCTCTGTCCATGGGCGCTGATTTATTCGTCGCGACGCGGATTTTCCGGGCTGTTGGTCGTGAGCGTAGATTAAATGGTCTTAAGTCCGGGAAGCGTCGTGCCAGGGCCTTATCCACAACGCCGCCTCAATGGCCCGGAGACTGCGAGGAGGGAGTTCCTGTTGTGTGTGTGCGGGCCGTAAACGGCGGAGAGTTCAATTTCTTTGTCATGACGGTAGACCTAATCGTCTGCGATCTCTTGGAGTGTGCCTGCTAAACCGTCGCGACGACGCGGCGCATCCTAGTTCTAGGGTGTCCAGAATTAGGTTAGCGGTCCCCTTACGGTCCCTTCACGGCCCTTGAAAATAGAACCGGTCTTTCCATCAAACCCGAAATTCTGACCCCCGCCCCCTTCAGAAAAGCCGGGCATCACTACAACGACAACAACAGCTTTAGCGGGATTTTTGAAAGCGAATGTTTACCATCCCCACCCCTCTGAAAAACGGGCAGGGACGTTCTCGCCGCCGCGAACACACACGTGAATGCATCAACCTACACAGTAAGAACACTGAAGATACGGTGCGGTGATGGTGTGTGGTGCTGTGGTCCATCAGGCAGTGTGCTGGTCCTGTCTCATGATAGCTTCACTGCGGCTGGAGGTGTTCCTGATGTCCTAAAGGGCTTGGTCATGTGGGACAGGGTGGCGATGGGACGGCCCTGATATTCTCGCTTGTCCTATGAAATTGTATTTGCATTTTAGGACAGTCATGTCTTAGGCTCTAAGAGTATTTTAGGACATGAGGGCTGCAATGCACATCGGTTATGCACGCGTCTCCACCGTCGATCAGGACGCCGGGCTGGACGCACAGATCAGAGATCTCAAGGCCGCGGGATGCACGAGGATCTTCCAGGAGAAGGTGAGCGGCAAAGACACCAAGCGTCCCAAGCTGGCGGATGCTCTGGACTTCGTGCGTGAGGGCGACACGCTGGTCGTGACCAAGGTGGACCGCATGGCCCGTTCCACGGCAGATTTCCTGGGGCTGGTCGATCAGGTCAAAGCCAAGGGCGCATCGTTCGTTGTCCTGAGCCTTGGAGGTCAGACGTTCGACATCGGCACGCCCACAGGGAAGCTCATGCTCACCATGTTGGCAGGCGTCGCGGAGTTTGAGCGGGAGATGATGCTGGAGCGTCAGCGAGAGGGCATCGCCAAGGCGCGGGAGGAGGGCAAGTATAAGGGCCGTCCGAGAACCGTCATGTCCCAGGCAGAGAAGGTCAGGGAACTGAAGGCCGAGGGGATGTCAGCGGTGAATATCGCCAAGACGCTGGGGATAGCGCGTTCAGGGGTCTATCGGGCCCTTGAAGAGAACGCTTGAGCATCGAGAACGGCCATCACCGAATACAGTACGCCGCCACCAATGAGCAGGTAAGCAACCAGCAGGAGCCCGATTGGAGGCGCCTTTCTGGGGCGCTTATCGGGCTCTGAACGGGGCTTAACGAGTCTCAACATACAGGTCTATCGCCCCGGTACGCTTGGGTTTGCCCCACTGATTAATCAATTATATGCATCAGTCTAAGATTATTGTTTTCAATTTAGCATAACTTAGAGGTGCCCGACCAAGTCTCTTCGAAACGAAAAATCCAGGTAGGAGGCGAGGCGCTAGGTGCCGTCACGGGGGCTAACGGTTTATGGCGGTGTAAGTTGAGCAGCCTTGGCTTTCTCCATTTCCAGCCACCGGTCGATGATCTTCAGGCGGATGGCAGCCCGGTACCCTGCGATGAGGTTGAGGGTCAGGTTCTTGGGGAGATTGTAGCATTTCCGCTGCTCTCCCTTTGCATCGACGTAGACGCCCCCAAAGTTGGGGTGGTCAAGGCTTACGTCGTCTAGCATCTTCTCGATGTCCCGGATAACGTGGTCATGGCGCTTCCCCGTCAACTCAGCGATCTCGCGACTGGACATCGTGGAAACGATGTTAGCCTGAGCGGGCAGGGTGGAGGATGAAAAGGGAACGAGGGCTGTTTTCAGCAGTAGGAGCCTCTCGCCCAGATGTGCTGACTGCCCGATCTCGCGTTCCACGACTCTCAGAGGCTGTAAACTGCCTTTCATACTCTGGGCAGCTTGCCACTAACAGCCTTCATTCGAACCATTCGCGGCGCGAAAGCGGATTTAAGCGCGCTTCCTTCTCGGTATTATCCATGCAAGCTAAGCGTGGCTGGTGTAAGCGGTATGCAAATTTATCTGTTGCACTGTCCAAGTTTGCCCTAAAATTTGGGAAGCTGATTCATAAACCCAGTAAATCCAAGCCGTTTTATGGGTAGTATGCAGCGTTTTAAGCTGCATACGAGGGTTTGGTTCGTATTTTTTATTGGTGGACGGCTGCTTTTTTCTCTGCCCATGTCCATGTGCACCAGCGTGTGCAGGCAATCCACAATATCCAGTTGAGATAGAATAATTTCATGAATAGCCAGATTGAATCCCCAGCGCGGGATAGCACCCCTGTGCGTTCAGTGATCCCCGCACGGCTACTAAATTCGATTGACGATTATCAGTTCGCGAACCGTATCAAATCCCGTAACGCCGCAGTCGTAGAACTGCTTGAGATCGGCTTGGCGGCGGCACAGTCACCCTCTCGTTCCTGACGCTCGGATAACAAATTTAAGGTGAGACTACTCTGTGCCTGACGACCAAAAACGAGCCGCCGACACGGCGAGCATTCGAGCAGAAGCGCTCAACATTGCCCTTGGGATCATCAGTGAGGCAGCTAAGCAAGCCGATACAGCAGAACCCGAAATCACTCTGAAGGAGGCATTGAGCCGCCACGTAGATAACCTCAAACGCTCTAAAAGGCCGTCTGCACGGAACGTCACAGCATTGGTCAAGAAGACGTTTGGAAACCTCAAGGGGGCTGAGGTCTACGGGCTTCCAAGTGACCTAAAAGTCCATGCTTTGACGCCAGCAATGCTAGAAGATCTTGCTATAGCGCGCTCAAAGGAGGGTTACGCGCCCCAGACGATAGCGCATGAGCTAATCGCTATCCGGGCAGCCGTTAACTATGTTGCAGCCCTTGGCTTCAGATTTCCCTCACGAATGGTCACGCGGGGTTCTCACAGTCCTTGGCGTATTCCTGCGGTTCGTCAAAAGACGCGCTATCTGTCGTCGGACGAGTGGCAGCGGCTCTATGCGTTTCTGTCCCCAGAACGTCCTTTGACGTTTACTTCTCGATCCGGAAACACCGTGAGGGTCCCTGACACTCCGGAACTCTATCGCAGCAGGCAAGATATCCAGGATCTGTTCGTCGTTCTGACGATGACCGGGGGCCGGTGGTCGGAGGTTGCAACCCTAACTTGGGACCGGGTTGACGCGCCCAACTTCAAAACCATCCGGATATATGGGCGCAAGACGCATAGCGAACGCATGGTTCCTGTGAGCGCCTTAGTCACGGACGTTTTGAAACGCCGTTTTGATACGGCAACCGCTAAACTCGTATTTCCGGGAAAATCAGGAGGCGATGCCCGCAGTCAGCACGCACGGACCAAGATCATCGTTGCAATGGACGAGTGCGGTTTTAACGACCCGGACACGGTTGCCATGCACGGAAGGGCAACTGTTCACTCCCTGCGCCACACCTGTGCGTCATGGCTTATCCAGGCAGGAGCCGGTATTGCTGAGGTTCAGGACATGCTTGGGCATCGCAGCTTAGATATGACACTGCGCTACGCTCATCTATCGAAGGGAGCGACGGCTATTAAAATGGCCCGTATGTTGGATGCTGTGGTCCCATTGAAGGCAACGCAGGGACCTGAGCAATCAAGCTGATTGAAATCTCAGTGATCGGTATGCAGGGGCGTCATAGGCGCTCCTGACGCTTTAGCTCTTCAATCAATAGGTTCCTGATTAGCTCTGAGCGTGAAAGCTCCAGTTCAGTGGCCCAAGTGTCGAGCGCAGTCGTGATATCCGCAGAAAGCCGCAGGCTCATCATCGGGTCAGCGCCGGTAGCTGGCCGCCCACGTTTTTTATGTAATACAGGTATTGCTCTGTTCATAATTTAGTAATACATAAAAAGACGGACCGAGACAAGGCTGCAACCTTATTCCCGGTCCTAATCACTGGCCTATGGATTGGATAAGCTTCATGACTGCTAAAGCTCTTACCACATTTGAGACCATCGTACAGGCTCAAGCTCTGTTAGCTCCTGACGAAGCGCTGGTCGCTCTGGCAGATCAGGCGTCTGGCCTGTTTGCCTACGCTGAAGATCAGACCACAACAGATGAAGAAACCGCATCAGTCGTGAACACGCTGTTCGCCGGGTTCGACCGCGCTGTCACTCTGGTTCCTGACACGCTTGAAGGCATCAAGGCGATGGCCCGTTTACTGGCCTTCAAAGCCACCATTGAGGAAACCTACGACGACCCTGTTAACGCCCTTTCAATGGCTCTTCTCACCGCCTTGGGGGCCACTATCCCAGCCGTTCTGCCCGCCGGTGCGGTGCTGCTATGAGCACGACAGGGGGCACCGACAAGATCGCTAACGAAGCTGAATTCATTGCCTTGGTCACCGCCTTTGAGCAGATCGAGCCAGCCATGCACATGAATGAATTACCGTTCTGGGTGGAGAAGTGGCTTGGGTATGTTTCGACCGACATGCTCAACGCAGCGGGAGATTACCGCCCGACAACTGAGCCTGGCGTCAGAGCGCTTGCACGGATGACCGCGCTGGAGTTCAGGTTTTACAACACGGGGGATATGCCAGGTCCTGCCCTGAGCGCCCTGCTGGCTACGCTGGGTGCGGAGGAACTGCTTGATGAGGATCTATATTCAGATCAGGCTAACACGGACCCTGACGCTACTACGGAGCACTGAACGGCCTCTTCAAGGCCCATAACGTCCCCTTACCCGAACCACTATGAGAATTGCCCCATGCCCAAACCCGGCCCCAAGTTCACCCTCCAGCAGGTCAAGGATATCCTGTTCAACGCTGGGCACAGCATCCAGGAGACCCGAGACATCCCTTACGGCGTGAGCCTCCGCACTGACCAAGGAGCCATCGTTAATCACTACACCACGGGGAAGATATCGGTTCAGGGGCCGGGGGCAGCGGCGGTCTCGGGTTACTTTGGGGGCGAGACTGCTGCGAAGGCCGGAGCGCAGGTTGGGGAGGGGCCTGTGAAGGGGCTTGAAGGGGACGTGAAAGCCACCCCCGCTACCAAGGTAGCCAAACCAGCCTCCGAGGGAGTGAGGATCACCGGGGCTGAGTTCGATCCTTCTGCCGCTAAGGTCTCAGGGGATGATGACTCCCCACCCTGGTAAGAGGGATTGATTACAGGGACAGGGGATGGTGTCCCCATAGGCGTTAACTTTAGGGTGGACGGAAGCGTGATCCGCTCAACGGGCACGAGCGGCACGGACTGGCGGCTTTTGGATGATAGATCGCGTTTAACTGCCGTTCCAAGGCGTGCTCGGCAATGGGACAGAACATGCAAGCGACAGCGATCATCTATGCTGATGGGGCCGAGACGACAGCCGGGCTGACCGATCTAGTGCCTTGGTGGAGCTTCACCAAGACCGCATTGGCGATTGCCACTCTTCGCCTCGTCGAAGACGGGTTGCTTGCACTGGACGAGAAGGTTCCGGGCGAGGGGTTTAATGCTCGCCAGCTTCTCCGACACGAAGCAGGCCTGCCCGATTATGGAGGAATACCTCGCTACCATGCCGATGTAGCGGCGGGGAAACCTCCTTGGCCTGTCGATCGCCTTTTAGAGGCGGTGGATATTGGGAGGTTGCGATATGAGCCTGGTACGGGTTGGGCCTATTCCAACATCGGCTATCTCAGGATTACCCAATTGATCGAACGAACAACCGGGTTGAAGCTGGCGTCGGCCCTCCAATCGCTTGTGTTCGAGCGCGCGCAGTTGGAAGGCGCTCGCCTCGCCGTTGGACCGGACGATCTTGCCGATGTGCAGATGGCTGATGCAAACGGCTATCACCCGGGCTGGGTATATCACGGGCTTGTAGTCGGCTCGGTCAAAGACGCCGCCCGGCTTTTATGGGCCCTTGCTTACGGTGGGCTGCTCAATCCGGCTTCATTGGCCGTGATGAAGGAGCGGCGCGCGCTGCCGGAATATCGAAGCCATGTTCATCCCGACCCGGCCTACGGGCTTGGACTAATGCTCACTGCAAACGATCCGGATGCACATCCGCTAGGACATGGCGGTGCTGGGCCGGGAAGCAAGATCGCGGTCTACGCGCGCGCACACCGGGTTGCGGCTGTATGGGCGTCCTCGCTGTCTAAGATTGATCCCGATGTAAGGGTAATGGAGATGCTGGCCGACTGACCCGTCTATCGGTCCAAGGCCGCTTTCAGGTCAGGCAAAATGGTAATCTTTGATCGGTTGTGTTCGCTGGCTGATCGGCATCTCTGGCGGGGAGGAATGTTAAGTTAGCGCCTATGGGATGGTGTTCCCTCTCACGGCTATGGATACAATCTACCGTGGGAGGGATACCTGAATATGATCTGGACAGGACCTCTATAAGGGGTAAATTACCCTTCTCCATAAGCGGTAAGATTTTGGTATGTCTGATGACGTGCGAGTCACGTGGCCACGTGATAGTCGAGGCCTGACTCTGGGTAGAGCCCCCGCAACGGACAGTGCGGTTGCATTTGTCGCCCAGGTCGTGAAGCAGACCGCTCCTTTTACCTCGCCGCTCGGTCGAAGAGCACTCCCATCTTGGAGCCGGGATCTCGGCTACCTCTTGGGAGACCTTTTGGTCGCTCATGATCGGGAACAAGCAATCACCGTCCGGATGAGTCCCGGTTTTGTCGGTTGGAAGTCGCTGCCTTTCGGCTACAACAGGTTTGACCGGCTGCACGGGGCGCTGACACAAGCAGGTCTTATCGAGACCAAAGTGGGTGGGTTCACGAGCATCAGAACCGGAGAGTTCGGTCAGCGCGAGATTTCTCACATCGGCTATCCCTCACGCGTAAGAGCAACACCGCTCCTGCTCAGCCAGGCTGCCGCGCTGGGGCTTTCTGAGGCTAGCCGTTGGGTGGAGTGGCCGTTGACAGCAGAAGCCCTCCAGAGAGTCCCTGAGGTGACGTCTGAGACGGCTCTGTCGGTGAAGTCCCCCGGTCACACATCCGATAACCCGACACGATATGACGTGACCCTACCGCTGGAACAAGATGCTGAGGCTGAGTTGCTCCGCAAGCAGGTGCTGGATCTCAACGCCTACTACGCAGCGCAGGAAATCGAAGGTTGCTTACCTCCGCGCCTGCGTCGTCTCTTCTTCGGGGACCTCCGCTGCGGCGGGCGATTCTTCGCGCTTGGGGAAGACAGCTACATTACGTTTTCGAGTGGGATGAGACGAGAGAGGATACGCTTCAATGGTGAGCGTATGGCTGAGGCCGATCTATCTGCAGCCTTTCTTTCTATCGCCTTGGTTGTGGCCGAAGAACATGTGCCTTTAGATCCGTATAGCGCAGGAAGCCTCGGCCTCTTTCCGAGGGAGGTCGTGAAGGAGTGGATTGTCCAGACGCTTCAGAAGGGAAATGTTCGAGGAGCCTGGGCTGATGGCACGTCTGAAGACGCCAGCAGCTATGACGCCAAAGCAATCAAGAGAGCGTTCGTTGAGACCTATCCGGCCCTAAAGGACCTCGTGGCGATGCTGCCTCAGGACCTTCGGGAAATGGCATGGGTTTATGCAGACAAGGCAAGCGACGCGATTGAACACAAGCGGGGAGGCCCACTCGAGCAACCCCAACGTAAGGCAAAGCGAGGAGCTTCCGAGCGATGGGTTTTCGGTCAGTGGCTTACGGGCTGGGAATCACAAATCATGGCGGAGACGCTCAGGCTTCTTACAGACCAGAGCATCCCTGCGCTGCCTATTCATGACTCCGTAATGGTCCCTGAGAGGCTCGTTGAGGGCGCTGAATGGGCCCTGAAAACGGCTTCGAGAACGGTTCTTGGACGGGAGTTGAACGTGGCCGTTAAGGACAAGAGCGATAGATATCTAACTTAATCACTTCTCCTTTTCTGTAGGTATGTGCGTTTCAAGTGACTTTCAGGCACGTACTCGTCTAAGGAAATGTGTGAGTGTATCCTTTATACGTCAGGCGATTATGACCGAACACAGTGACCTGCCTAGTTTACCCCTTCCCGACGCCTCAGGATTTTTCGGTCAGTTGGCGGAAGGTGGATTGCTGCGCTTGATGGTTAGTAAGCCGATACAACAGGCCATCGGACGACTGGTTTTTGGAGCGGCGGAAGTTGTGGCAAGCCACATGGATCGGCATTCTCAAGGCGTTCGTGCCGACACAGCGGCCAGGACGGCTGTTACAAAGGCTATCGCGGCACAGACCGTGGCTCATATCAAAAAAGATAAAAGTGTAGCCGAACGCGGTTTAGAGAGATGGGCGGTTGGTGAACAGAGGAAACAGGAAGCTCGCGAAGATGTCGCTAGACGAACTCTTCATATTTTAGCGGATAGTCCCGATTCCGAACAGTTGGCCCAACCTTCCGAGGATTTCATGCTCGCGTTTGAAGACGCTGTTGACAGAACTTCTTCAGAAGATCTTAGGGATCTGATGGCGCGTATACTTTCTGGAGAGATAAGGCATCCTGGGAGTGTATCGCGCGCTGCTCTCAGAGTGGCGCAGATACTAGATAAAGAGATCATCGACTCGATGGCTTTTATTAAACCCTATATCATCGGGCGAAGATGGGTCGATGTCCACGCACTAGGGACAGAGCACTTTCATGTTCATGCCTATAATCTATTCAGCATCGCACTGTGTTCCGAAATCGGAGCTAGGCAGCATGGATTTAATGAATTTGGGCGCGCGCTTTACGAGTATGAAAATGGCTGTATCGCGTTACAGTGCGATAACCGCCATATGAAGTTCAAACCGTTAACAGACGCGTTTAATCTTACGAAGGTAGGTGTAGAGTTGATGCACATCCTTCCAGCAACAAATCCGTTAGACTTGAGGGATGCTGCAAAAAATCTGTTGAAATTGGAGCACATTGAGAGTGTCTGGGTTGGTAGGTGCGAGAGGCAAGAAGGTTTAATTCACTTTTTTCCCAACGAGGCAACTTGACCTAAAACGCCTCTCGCAGAATTCAAGGTTTTATTTCGTCAGGTCCCCTTCAAGATACCTGCAAAACATGTCCGCCATCGCCTCGGCATAGGCATCAACCTCTGCAAGGCTCTTCGCGGCCTCTGAAAAGCGCTTTCCCACGGGCCCAAGAGTCGTCATGATCAGTTCCGCCGCCATCAACTGCTCCGCCTCCGAGGCAACGGGCAGGGCTTCCCGCATAAACTCCCGCATTGTCTGCGCTCCAGTTTCTCGGTCGTCCTGTGCCTCAGGCGCATTCCGGTAGAGCGGTGCAGCGTCATTCAACGCCGTGCGTATCGCCACCTCTTCAAACTCCGAGCGCAAAAAAGCCCTTACAAGCCTCCTCAAGCGCTCCAGAGGGGCCAGCGAACGGTCCTTGAGGATATCTTGCAGCAGGTCAGATGTCTGCCTCCATTCGTCGCTCTGGAGCTTGAACAGGATCGCGGCCTTGTTGGGGAAATACTGGTAGAGCGATCCCACGCTGACACCCGCTCTTTCAGCCACACGGGCGGAGGTAAACCGCTGGGCACCTTCCTCGGCCAGAACGCGAATAGCAGCCTCCAGGATGGCGTCTACAAGGGCTCCGGAACGGGCCTGTTTGGGCATCTTACGCGCCGTTATCCGGGATTTTTTCAGGTCGTTCACGGGTATCCAAACCAATGCGAATAGGGAATGCGACGAATTAGTCGTATTTTTGTCTCCGAGCAAGGATCACCTTGCGACCAATACGGAGACAGGAATGAGCACTCTCACCAAGGCCCCGTTAGGGCCACTTCTGGATCGTCTGTTCAAGCAGGCGGATACGGCGATGAGCCCAGCGTTTGAAGATGTGTCAGCCGAGGAGCGGCAACGTCTGATGACCAGCAAGACGGAGTATGTGGACCTCTACACGCGCCTCAAGGATTTCTGGCTGCCTGTGTCGCGGGATACCGCACGTCTGCTCTACATGCTCGCCCGTAGCAGCGGCGCATGTCAGATTGTGGAATTCGGCACGTCGCTGGGTCTCTCGACGCTGCATCTTGCAGCCGCAATACGGGACAATGGGGGTGGGCGGCTGATAACGACCGAGTTCGAGCCTTCCAAGGTCGCTGGAGCGCGTCAGCATATTACGGAAGGGGGCCTGATCGACCTGGTTGAGATTCGTAAAGGGGACGCTCTGGAGACGTTAAGTCGGGATCTGCCGGATAAGATCGACTTCGTGCTGCTGGACGGTGCCAAGGCACTTTACCCGGAGGTTCTGAAGTTGCTTGAGCCTCGCCTGAAGGTGGGTGCGCTGATCGTGGCTGACGATGCGAACTACAGTCTGGAGTATCTCGAATATGTTAGGTCGGCGGGAAGCGGGTATCTGTCTTTGCCGTTTGCCGACGATATCGAGTTATCGATGCGGGTCAAGTGACACTGTACTGCAAACCCCTCAGCGGTGCCCATCCACGGCTCGGTCACAGTCATAGAACGACTCACAGACCGTCCCAAGTGACGGTTTTGCAGGGACGTTGGCATATTTTTTGTTTCATATTCAACGCCATATGATCCATACACAAACAAGATCGCTTTTAGACTGGGGACGCAAGGTGGCCATCGAACCGATTAAGTCTGCTCTTATAGGTATTGGGCTTTTGTTGAAGCAGCAGCGCTTGCGTGTCCCACCCTATCAACGCCCCTATGCGTGGGAGAAAACGCAAGTTGAGGAGTTGTTTCGCGACATCTACGACGCGAAGCGGAGAAGTAAGACGGAGCCATATTTCCTTGGAACTGTGGTTCTTACGTCCGACGAAGCTGGGCCTCTAAGCATTGTTGACGGGCAGCAGCGCATCGTCACGACAGCTATACTAATATCTGCTATTCGAAATTATTTCAATGCGATAGGAGACAGCGAGCGGGAGCAGATGATCACAACCGACTACTTATCGACGCGGGGAATCCGTGATCTCAAGCACGTTCCTCGCCTTCATCTGGTTCACGATGATAGAGACTTCTTTCAAACGCATGTGGTCGAGCCTAGCGCTCTCTCGCGCGTCCGTCTGCCCGGTGGCTTAAGTACCACTCAGAAGAGAATCCAAACTGCTGCAATTAGCGCGCGAGACTTTGTTACGCGAATTACAGAAACTTCAGCGGATCCTACGGGAGATTTGCTCGATCTATTGGATTTTATTCAGGAGAAAGCTGTTCTTGTATCTCTCGATGTGAGCAGCGAATCTAATGCGTATGTGATATTTGAAGTTTTGAACGACCGTGGGTTAGACTTAACTGTTGCTGACCTTTTGAAAAATTATCTCTTTCGGCTAACTTCAGGTTTGGAATTGGAAGAATGTCAGGCTGCGTGGGCCGAAATGAGGGCATTGATAACTTCCGAATATGATGAGGGTGAGATTCGGCAGTTTGTGCGCCAAGCTTGGATTTCAGAGTATGGTCTTGTTCGGCATAAAGAACTTTATAATGCGATAAAATTACGAATCGGTAGTCAAAGCGATGCGCTGATGTATGTGCGTTCATTGGTAGAGAAAGCTCGCCTTTATTCCGCTTTCCGAAATAGCGGGAGTGCTCGCTGGTCGAAATACTCGGCGCCAGTAAGGGAGGCGCTGTCGCTGTTCGAGGTCTCCGGCGTGACGCAAGTGCGTCCTCTGTTATTGTCTGTCTTCAAGAATTTTACAGACATCGAGGTAAACAAAACCCTTCCCATGATGGCTGCGTGGACCGTACGCTTACTTGTGTTTGGTTCGGGGGGAAGTGGTCCTCTTGAAGATAATTACTCTGCAAGAGCGCGCGAAGTATCCGCCGGACAAATTACGAGTGCCAAACAACTCCACGCTGCTTTCAAAATTCTTCCGACCGACGAAGAGTTTAGAGAAGCTTTCATACGTGCTCAGGTTTCAAAGGCATCGATCGCGCGTTGGTATTTATCGAAATTAGAAGTTGCAAAAAGTGGTAATACAGAAAAGGTTGTCACAGACGATCTGTCGAAGGCAAATCTTGAGCACATTCTACCGGTTAATCCCGGCCCTGAATGGGCTGTCTCGTCTGAAGATGTAGGTAAGCTGGTTAATCGTCTTGGGAATCAGACCCTCATGGACAGCAAAGTTAACGTAAAAATAGGGAACGCCTCATTCGAGGAGAAAAAGGAGGCGTTTGCACGGTCGGGCATTGAGTTGACCAAAGAGCTTTGTGATTTCGCAGAATGGGGAGCAGAGGAAATCAACCTTCGCCAAGGACGCTTAGCAGATCTTGCGGTGATCACGTGGCGCAACGAACCTGCTTAAGTCTAAACGCTCTCTACAACGATTCTTAACGCCCCGTCATCGGCCCCTGACCAATACCGTCCAAGCGTCATACCGTGCCTCCCTTCCTCATGTCCCACCACGAGAGACACGAGGTGAGGGGGGCTGCCCGCGTTGATCGCCTCGTTCACGAAGAATCTCGTTACCTCGGTTTCCTCGTGAACGCTGGTTCGAGCCTCACCTGCGCCGGGCGGTTCCCTTTAGTGCCCTCCAGCGCCTCTTTCACGGTCTCATCAAATCCCAAATCAACGATATCTGTAACCGCCTTCTGAAGAGTCTCCAGCCTGCTCTGAAGTTGCCCCTTAAACTCCTGACGGCCCATTCTTGCCCAGTCACTGTAGAGATCGAACGCCAGAGCATTCCGTTTATGACCGACAAGAAGGCTCAGAAGGCTCTCGTTAACGGCTCCGTCCATGTGCATAGCAGTCTCTGCTGCGGTCATGAAAGAGCGCCTGAAGGAGTGCAGATCGACTGCTTCACTTTCTCCCAGAACGCGGCGGCGAATATCGGGGTAGCGAGTCGATATGATCTTCGCGCGGCGTTTATCTTTTCCCGTCGGGGGGATTTCAGGCCAGAGGGAGGATGTGGCTGGGGTATTGTCGGGGAGTAGGCCCACGCGCGTCTTCAGCACCGCCTGAGCGAAGGGGTGGAGAGGGACGATACGTGATGCGCTCTCTGTCTTGCCGCCCTCCGCTGAAATAGCGATAGCCGCCCCGTCAGCGACCACATCCGTCAGGCGCAGGTCCAGCAGTTCGGATGCGCGCGCGCCGGTTAGTAGCAACAGGCGTATGATGTCCCAGAACGCCGCCGCGTATCCACCCCGCGAAGGGGCCAGTTCATTGGTGGCGTTAAGTAGCTTCACTAGTTCTTGGCTACTGTATCCGCGCTTGGCCTCTGGTTTATCATGAGTGCGCCGCCTGCTCATTCCAGCAGTCTGATCTAACCAAGGGTTCGCCTCCGCGTGGCCTCTTCGGACGGCCCAGCGCCACAGGCCGGAGAAGGCGGAGAAGTCGCGCATGACAGTCTCATGGGCTTTGGCTGCTCTGCGTTCCTGGAGAAAGTCTCCAGCGATGCGTCGTGTTACGGCGGATAGGGATACAGCTTCTAAAGTTTTCCAGCCCTCTGTCCGGTCCAGGTAAGCCCCGAAGAGCTTCAGTGCCGCCTTGTGGCTATGGATCGTGCCCGCTTTTACCTTTGTTTCTTCCACTATAAGCCAGCGCCGCGCGGCTTCAGCTACGGAGAGCCCTGACCCCAAGGCGATAGAGCGAAACCGCTCAGCGGCGTCATACCCCTCGCGCCGCCGTATGATTTCATAGTCAGAGTCTACTCCATCGACCATCAAGTCACGTGCATACTCGGGGATAGGGTCATCTGACAGCGCGTCGCGTGTTTCGCCTATCACGTCATCGCCGTGATCCTGAATTGCGCGTCTAAGCTCAACGGCCCGGTCCATCCAATTAGCAGTCCACGAGTTCAGGGGACGGAGTCCAGCCCTCATCAAGGCGGCGTCTACCTGCTGGGTGATCTGGGCTGCGGCTTGGTGCTTCCTCTCCTCTGCCTCACGGCGGACGGAGGTTTCCAAGGTCCGGCAAATATCTCTTTTGATGCCGTTAGCGGCCCCTAATGCGCGCCCTATGTCGGCCCATCGCGTTTCGGGGAAGCTCACCCGGACTGACCATTTGCCGCCGCGCTGGAAGATCGAGACACTCATTCAGTCAGCTTATCAGGCGCAAAATTTGTAGCAAGAGACTGTAGCAAGGTGCTACATGATCAATCACTCGCTTGCTCATAACTGGCTGTTTTAATTGAGTAAAATAAAAAGTGGTGTCCGCGGCGGGATTCGAACCCACGGCCCCAGGATTCATACCACTTCGACTTTCGCCGCCGATGCGTGAGCATCGTTCGTGGTCTGGACTGTCCCTTCACCCTGGACCTTTCGGCCGGTAGGTGCTGCCCATCCAGTCTCTACACCTTCCCGCAAAATCGGGCTTGGCTCGGGATCGGCACGCAGTCAGAAACTGCCTGAGCGTTCCCCGAATTTGAGCAGATCCGCCGCGCGGTTTCCCATCGCGACGCCCAATTTGAACCAGGAATCCTGTGCTCTATCCGGCTGAGCTACGCGGACACACGCGAATGTCTTAGCCAACCCGGAACATCAGGGCAAGGTGTCACCGACGCATGCGTGCGCGAGCACACAGTTCGGCAATCAGGCGTTTGCATAATACCACGTCCGGAGTGCCGGTCTGCTTGCACGCAAGCTCCAGCGCCTGGACCTGCCGCGCGGCCTCCATCAGGCCCGCAGCACTCCAGAGCGTCAGGGCCTGATTGAACGCCTCCGTGCGCTTGAAAAATACCGGCGGCCGAAGGGATCGAAGGGCAGACGCCCGATCATGGCCGGCTTCGGTTGCAAGTTTGACCCGACGCAGGCGGTGCAGATGCGACAGCAGCGCGCGCGCAATTGCAATCGGGCTTGTCCCCTCGATCATGGCACGTTCGATGGCAAGGTCCGCTGCCGCGCGGTCGCCGGCGGTGGCGGCAAACGCCGCGTCCTCAACCGAGACCGTGCCCGCATCGCCGATACACGCCCGGACATCGTCCAGTGTCAGCGTCCCGTCCACACCCGCAAACAGTGCGAGTTTGTCGACTTCGGAACGGGTTGCGGCCCGGTCTGTCCCCAGACGGGCCAGCAGCCAGTTCATCGCATCGTTGTCGATCCGGACCGACCACCC
>Ga0157365_10000029_pt1 | contig 80779 bp, 64 predicted proteins | sample AttsexASBM3_FD_111478 | JGI IMG/M metagenome (GOLD analysis project Ga0157365, IMG submission 111478) | Fungus gardens microbial communities from leaf cutter ant in Ribeirão Preto, State of São Paulo, Brazil - Atta sexdens ASBM3 | ecosystem: Host-associated > Fungi > Mycelium > Unclassified ...
CGAAATCCTGCGCGATGGCGCGGCGGCGATGTATGGTTCGGACGCGATTGCGGGCGTTGTGAACATCATCCTGAAGAAGACGCCGCACGGCCTGAACATGGTCGCGCAGACCGGCGCGAATGCTTACAACGGCGATGGCTGGCAGTATCAGCTTGGTGTTGATGGCGGGTTTGGCTTCGGCGGCGATGGCTACGTGCATATCGGCGCGCAGATGTACCATACCGACCACATGATCCCGTATACTAACGACGTGCGAACCGACCCGTCGAATTCCGAATTCCAATATGCCGCACCGCATAATTCCAACAAGGTTACCAGCACGCCTGAGGAGACGCGGGAAAATCTGGGTATCGAATTCGGAAAGACTTTGACAGAAGGTGTTGAGGGCTACGGCAACATTACGTACGCTCATCGCCATTCTGAGGCCTACGAAAACTACCGTGTTCCAAACAAGGCGACTAACCCGGACGGTAGCACGACGTTGTATCCGTATGGCTTTTCTCCTCTGGAAACGATCGACGAAAACGATTACGCGGCGACCCTTGGCCTGAAGGGCGATCATTTCTTCGGGTTCAGCTGGGATCTGAGCACGACTTATGGTGCGGACGACGATTCTGTCGGTAACAAGAACACAGCAAATACAAATCTGCTGGCCACCACGGGCTTTACGCCCACAACGGTCAATGCCCAGTCCTATACTCTGTCGCAGTGGACAAACAATCTCGATTTCCGTCGGCGCCTGAAGATTGCCAACGTCGTGCCGGTGACTGTCGCGTTCGGTGGTGAGCACCGCCTGGAGACATACACCATTCATCCTGGTGATCCGGCCTCGTACGAATTGGGTGGAGCACAGGGTTTTGCGGGATTGATGCCGCAGAACTCCGGCAAATGGAGCCGTGACATCTGGGCTGGTTATGGCGATGCCGACTTCCATCCTTTGCCGAAGTGGGATCTTGATTTCGCTGGTCGGTTCGAGCACTACACCGACTTCGGTAATACAGAAAACGGTAAGGTTTCAACACGTTACGACATCACCAAGCGTATCGCGATCCGGGCAACCATCAGCAACGGCTTCCGTGCGCCGACGCTGCCGGAAGAGCATTTCAGCAGCCTGAACGTCTCGCCAACGGGTGCGACTGGACTGCTGTCCACGACCAGCGCTGCCGGACGTTCGATCGGCGCCACGAACCTGAAGCCGGAGCGTTCGACCAGCATCGAGGGTGGTCTGGTTCTTGAGCCCTTCAATGGATGGCATGTCTCGATCGACGCGTATCAGATCGATATTCGCGACCGTATTTTCGGCGGTGGCACGGCGAATTCTGATGACGCGCTCACCGCGATCGCCCTGACGGGGGCCACGCTGCCCGCGGGTATTACGGCAGCCGATGTGCAAGCCAACTACTTCGCCAATGTTGGTAATACGCGAACTCAAGGTCTTGATATCTCGTCAGATTACCTGCTGCGCCTGCAGCGGTATGGCAATGTCGATCTGACGATGGCGCTGAACCTGAACCGTACTCGTATGCGTCATACCAATACAGACTCGCAGGGAGATCCATACCTTAACGATCAGACCACGTCGTATCTGACGACCGGTTCTCCGCGTAGCAAGATCATTCTGCAGGCGCTTTGGACAATGGGGGCATGGGACGTCAATTTGCGCGAGACCCGCTATGGCGAAACCAAGACGATGCTGGGTTATCAGGATCAGACCCCTTCCAGCGTCACGTGCCCGGACGGCAGCGCTGCGCAGTATTCGATTGTGTGCTTCTCTCAGTTCAAGAATACGCCGGTCTGGCTGACGGATCTTGAAGTGGGCTATCGACTGAACCACACGTGGCATTTTGCGGTCGGCGCAAACAACATCTTCAACCAGCGTCCACGTCGTGTCGGGACTTACTTCAATTATCTGGGTGCCAACCCGTATGACGGTGGGTCCTCGGGCATCGGCATTACCGGCGGCTATTACTACGGGCGCATCAACGCAAGTTTCTGATCCGCGCGCCCTCTTGCACTTTCACGGACGCGGCCCTGCGAGGGGCCGCGTTTTGTGTTTTCAGATAACATTTCTGCCCTCAAGGGCTTTCCAATCGTTGGCTTTCATGGTCAGAATGATCTCGTAACGGTTTCGTTGCGGGCGTTCTCTCTGGACCAGTCGAATGGGGGACTCTTTTACATGACGCTATTCCGACAGGCGCGCGTCCTGGCGTTGGCTTTGGCGGGCGGATGGTTCGCCAGTTCCGCATTGACGGTTTCGATGGCACATGCGGCCCAGCCCGCGTTGCAGGCAGAGCAGAGCGATGTTGCAACGCTTCCCGCGATGAAGCCGCACTGGTTCCTGCCGCACACGGGCGAGGACGCCTTTACGCTGTATGATGGCGACAGTGCGAAGATTCTCGGGACAATTCCGGCGGATTTCACGTCGAACCTTGCTGTCAGTCACGACGGCAAGACGTTTTACGTGGCGACAACGATGTATGAGCGTCGCGATCATGGCCCCCGAGAGGATTTCCTGCAGGCTTACGACGCGCAGACCCTGAAACTTGCCAAGGAGATCACCCTGCCGCCACGTGCGCTGTCGGTGTTCAAGGCGCAGAACATGGGCCTGAGTCCCGACGGCAAATGGGCCTATATTTTCGATATGAGCCCGGCAACCGGGGTCACTCTGGTCGATTTGAAGGGGTCGAAGGTTGCGCGGACGGTGGATACGCCGGGTTGTGCGTTGATATTCCCCTGGAAATCCGGTGGTTTCAGTTCGCTGTGCGGCAATGGCTCGCTGACGAATGTCGCGGTGGACGATGGCGGTGTCGCGAAAGTTTCGCACACGGACAAGTTCTTTGATGCGGAAAACGACCCGGTTTTCGAACAGAGCCCTATTGATCGGAATGAAGGCGTCGCGTTTTTTGTGACATATAGCGGCAAGGTCGTCCGCACTGAACTTGGTGCAACCCCGAAGATGGACAAGGTCTGGACCCTGTCAGAGGCTGCGGGTCAGCCACCGGCAGGGATGGGCGTTCAGGATATCGCATGGCGCGCCGGAGGGCGGATGCCGTTTGCATACCAGCACGCCAGCAAACGTCTTTATGCCTTGATGCACATGGGCACGTATTGGACACACAAGGCGGACGGCAATCAGGTCTGGGTGTTCGATACAACCACCCAGAAGCTGATCCAGCGGATCGACCTGCCTGAACAGGCGCTCGGCATCGCCGTGTCGCAGGACGCGCATCCGCAATTGTATGTCATGGCCGAAAAGGGCAAAGGCTACGTTTACGACATGGCAACGGCCAAGGTCGTTCATGTGATCGACGCCAATATCGGGTCCGTCGCGGTTACGCCTGATCTTTAACGTCCGGCGGCCCTTGCAAAGGATTCGGTGCAGATGCTGAGCGTGGTAGTCGGGCAGGTTTTGATCGCGATGCTGCTGCTGGCGTTGAGCAGTTGCGTGGTGCTTCTGCGGCGGCGCATTGGTGGCCTGATGCTGAAGGTTGCACCTGCGGGCGCATTGATGACGGCGGGCGGCCCGGCAGCTGGTACGGTGATGCCGATCCTGCATCAATCCGCGCTCGATGGAAGTCCGACGACCATTGGTGGTTCGACGATGCGGTCGCGTCTGCTGCTGTTCGTGGGGGCGGGTTGCCCCATCAGTGCAAAGCTTATCCCGATCGCCCGAGATGTGGCGGAGGTTGAAAAGCTCGATCTGGTGTTTCTGGGTGACGATGCGCCGGTGGTTCAGCGTACTCTGACCGCGTTGCACCGCATTCCAGAGGCCAGTTTCATCAACAGTGCCGAAGTCGGCATGGCGTTTGGGATCGATAAATTGCCTTACGCGGCCCTGCTTGATGTGGAGGGCAGGCTGGTGGCGCGTGGTCTGGTGAACAGTCGCGAGCATCTGGAAAGTCTTCTGGTGGCGCGGGAGACCGGGCACACCACAGTTCAATCTTATCTTGAGGCACGGGCGCGTGCGGCCTGAGGGCTGCACAGGCGCAAATCTGGCGGGAAAGAGGACCGGAATATGACGACATTTTCGCTTTTCGATCGCATGGGCGAAAAACTTGTTCGCAATCTCGCTGAATTTTCGTCGCGCCGCAGCGTTCTCGGGGCAGTGGGGGCGGCTATGGCGGCCCCGGCTTTTCCGGTTCTGCCGGTGGCGCGCGCTGCGGACCGGACGGCCCCGCCTGCGCCCAAGCCCGGCGTGCTGAGCGATTTCGAGCGTAACGCGCAGGCCAGCGACCCCACCAAGTGCAATTACTGGCGTCATTGCGCGATCGACGGTATTCTGTGCGGGTGCTGTGGCGGCGGAATTCATACATGCCCGCCGGGAACCGAACCATCGCCCGTGTCCTGGATCGGGACGTGTCGCAATCCCGACGATGCCCGGTCATATGTGATTGCGTATCGTGATTGTTGCGGTCGGACTGCGTGCCAGACGAACGAAGATTGTCACTGCAACACGTCGGATCGCGAAATGCCGATTTATCGCCCGCAGGCCAGCAACGACATCATCTGGTGCTTCGGCACGGCGTCGACCGAATATCATTGCTCGACGGCCGCGATTATTGGCGAGGCCGGGTGAAGCGAACTGTCAGGGCGCGGGACGGGTGGTGTCTTGCTGTCCTGATCTTGGTTGCAGGTTTTGGCGGTTTGGCACGCGCGCAACAGGCGCAGGTGGCCATGCCGCTGCTGGTAAATGCGCCGGCTCATTATCTGCTGAATTGCGGCGGATGCCACGGGATTGGTGGGATATCACGTCAGAATACGGTGCCCGATCTGCGTCAGCAGGTCGGGTTTTTCCTGTGCACTGAGGAGGGGCGGCGCTATGCGTTGCGCCTGCCGAATGTCGCGTTTGCGAACCTTTCCTCGGCCGAACTGACCGAACTCATGAATTATGTGATGTTCAAGCTGGGCGCGCAGAGTGTGCCGAAAGGCGCGCGCCCGTATTCCCTTGCTGAAGTGGAGGCGAGCCGGAAGGAGCCGTTTCAGGGCCCGAGCCTTCAGGCGTATCGGGCCGATGTTGTGTCCAAGATTGTGCAAACATGCCCGGCAGCATCCGTTTTGATCGACTACGGCGCGTCTTTGGCGAAGCGTGAGGTTCGCAACACGCCATAAGATGGCGGTTGCGGAGTTCGTCAGGCTGTTGCGGCGACGGTCGGGCTGGCAACAAGGCGCCGCCCTGCCAGAACGATCAGGAGCGATAGCAGCGCGACCACCCCCCCGGCGGGCGTGATCGCGGCGTAGCCCGCGCCCGCTTTCAGAACAGCGCCGCCAATGACGGCCCCCAGTGCATTGCCAAGGTTGAATGCGCCGATATTGACGGACGATGCCAGTGTGGGTGCACCGGCCGCGACGGTCATCACGCGCATCTGCAAGGGGGGTACGATTGCGAAAGACGCAACGCCCCACAGGAAGGTTGCAATGCCGATTTCCACGGGTGAGCCCATGGTCAGCGGATAGACAATCATCAGGATCGCCAGGGCAAACAGAAACGAAATCAGCGTCGTGTTCAGGGATTTGTCGGCCAGACGCCCGCCGATATAGTTCCCGGCGGTGAAACCCAGCCCGACCAGCACGAGGCACATGGTGATCAGGGACGGTGATGCGTGCGCCAGTCGCTGAAGGATCGGCGCGATATACGTCATCAGGGTGAACATGGCACCGGCCCCGAGGGAGGTTGTCAGCAACGCCATCTGCACCGGCAGGCTCATCAGTGCGGAGAGTTCCTGACGTACTTCGGCGGCAGATTCGGCCTTGAGGCGCGGCAGCGCGGCCCAGAGCGATGCCATAGCGAAGACGCCGATGCAGGAGACGCAACCGAAAGCCGCACGCCATCCCATCAGATCGCCCAGCCACGTGGCCATCGGCACGCCGCCGATCGTGGCGATGGTCAGTCCCATGAACATGCTGGAAACAGCGCTGCTCCGACGCTCTGGTGGCACAAGGGTGGCGGCAACCAGCGCCCCGACGCCGAAGAACGTGCCGTGGGACAGCGACGTCAGGATGCGCGCAGCCATCAGCATCGCATAGGTCTGGGACAGTGCGGCCATCACGTTGCCCAACGTAAAGACGGCCATCATCCCGATCAGCAGCAGGTGTCGTGGTATGTGTCGTGCGCTGATCGTGACAAGCGGGGCGCCGACCATGACGCCAACGGCATAGGCCGTAATCAGCATGCCTGCGGCCGGGATCTGCACCCCTAGGCTGTTAGCGATATTCGGCAGCAACCCCATGGGTGCAAATTCGGAGGTGCCGATGCCGAACGCGCCAATGGCGAGGGCAAGAATGGGAAAGCGGGCGTTCATGGGTGTCCTCGCTGGGAAAGAACGTCGGATTGTGGGGGTGCGAGGGCAATTTCACCCAATATTGCGGCCATGAGACCGGGCAGGCGTCGGTCGAGCGCTGCTCGACGCAGGTCGTTCAGGTGTTCGACACCGTGAACGGTCGTGCAGATAATCCCGGCATCACGCAGGATGCGGAAATGATGGGAGACGCTGGACTTTGGGCGACCGAAGCTGAGGTCGCCGCAGTTTGTGGGTTCGCCGCGTTCGGCAATGGTCCGCACGATCGCCAGACGCAACGGATCGGCAAGGGCCTGCAGCACGGTGCCAAGCTCGATTGTGTCTTCGTGGGGGTGGTGCGTATCGCTGACTGCGGTGGACATCGGGGTTTGCTCGGGCTATCGGAATAGTTCCATAAAATTGGAATTAAAGCGGCTTGCGTCAAGGGACAAGGCGGTCGGGTCGAGTGCACGCGCAGCCCGGATATGAATGTTTCGTCGTAAGTGGTATATCAGCGGCGGTTGTTAACCTGTTGAATGTCAGTGTAGGTATCCCGCACGTGCATGATCGCGTTGCGTGACTGGCTTTTTTCGATGGCAGCCAGCTGAATTCTGCGGCGGTCCGATCTGAAAATGGTTGAGGTGAGCGAATAATGCGCGAGGCGCTTGATCGATTTCTGAGTGTAGCAGTAACCCATGCCGACAAGCTGTGTATCGCGCACGGCGCAAGGAGCCTGACGTACCGGGAGTTCGAGGCCCTTGTCCGCCGCTATGCCGGGATTTTTGCTGGCCGTCCGAATTCTGGCGTCCTGATTGCGCTGGCCCCGTGTGCGGACAGCTACGCGGCGATGCTCGGGGCAGGGTTGGCGGGATGTTATTACGTGCCGGTCAGTGAGACGGCGCCCTTGGTCCGCAAGCGCTATGTCAAGTCGAGTGTCGCGCCGGCCTTTGTGCTGGCACCTGCTGCCGATCTCGACATGCTCGCTGATCCTGACGCTGACGAGACATTGCTTTCGCCTGATGCGTTGCCGCTGTGTCCTCCGCTGGAAGGGGCGGGCGTGCGGCATGAGATCGCCTATATCATTTTCACATCCGGTTCGACCGGTGCGCCCAAGGGTGTCGTGATCGCGCGGCCTGCGCTGGATCACTATGTCGGCTGGATCGAGGCAGATATCGCGCCGGTGCCCGATGACCGGATTAGCCAGTACGCCAATATCGCGTTCGATCTTTCGGTTCTGGAGATCTATGCCGCGCTGTGTTTCGGCGCGAGCCTGCATCCGGTCGGAGGGCAGGGCGACCGCTTGATGCCTGCTCAGATGATCAAGCGCGAACGACTGACCATCTGGATTTCCGTGCCGAGCGTCGTGTCCCTGATGATCAGGTCCGGACAGATCAAGGCGGCGCGGTTGGCATCGCTTCGACGTCTGGTGTTTTGTGGCGAACCCTTGCGGGATTTTCAGGTCGAGGCGCTTTTCGCCGCGTGCCCCGACGTTGTTGTGCAGAACACTTACGGGCCGACCGAAGCCACTGTTTCCATGACGACGTTGCCGATGACGGCGTCGTCATACCGGGATTTCTGTCGCGGCACCGTGGCGCTCGGTGATGCGATTCCGGGGATGGCCATAGATTTGCTTGGCGGTCCGGATGAAAACGAGGGGGAACTGGTGCTGTCGGGGCCGCAGTTGGCGCTCGGATACTGGAAAGACCCGGATCGGAGCGCCTTGGCTTTCCGTGAGGTCGATATCCGGGGTGCCTTACGGCGTGCTTATTTCACGGGTGACTGGGCAAAACGAAGTGCGGAGGGCCTGTTTTTCAAGGAGCGCGTCGACTTCCAGGTCAAGGTCCGAGGGTTCAGGATCGAACTGGAGGACGTCGCTTCGGCCCTGGTCGCGTGCGGCTACGCCGATGTTTGCGTCTTCAAGCATGACGAGATGCTGGTTGCGGTGGTCGAGGCGGCAGACCCGGTGGACGAAGATGCAGTGCGGACTGCGTTGCGGCGGCGTCTGGACACTTATGCGATCCCCGACACCATCACCAGCCTGCAACGACTGTTTCGAAACGATAATGACAAGATCGACCGCAAGGCGGTTATTGCCTGGTTTTCGGCGTTGCCTACCGGCGATCTGGTCTAGAGCCAGCGCGCCACCGGGGTGGGCGCCGACCGTTGGGTCAAACCGACACTTCGCGAGTGTCGGGTCGGATCAATGGCGCGGTTACGCCATCACCGGAGTCAGCTTTTCAGCGACGAGATCAGCGAAATCGCCGAGGCACTGAACCCGGTCGATGTCTTCGTTTTCCAACTCGATATCGAACTTGTCCTGAACGGTCATGATGATGTTGATCATCTGCATCGAGTCCCAGCCGGGGACGTCTGATGCGGTCGTTGCATGACCCAGATTTCTGGCTCGTCCGCCAAAAATATCTGTCACAATCTCAATCAGGTCTGCCAGAATCGGCCCGTGGTCCATTGGTCGCGATCTTCCGGATGTTAGGTTTTAAATACCAAACAGCCGATCTCACGACGAAAGCCGCGGCGTCAACTAAATTCGCTCAATTGTTAGAAAAAATCCAACTTCACATGAAACTAAACGTGAAGTGAGCGAAACCGGAGCGCGGCGTCGGCCTGTATCATAGGTGAAAGCGATCGCGGATCTGCCCCTCGAGCAGCTTGATCGAAGCGCCCAGTTTCCAGGCCGCATGTAGCGGGATGGCGGAAATCGGGGTGGGAGGGAGCAGCAACGTGTCCCGCCCGGCCCCTTCGATGCGTCGGGCCAACTCCCGCCCCATCAGCGTCGCCATGGCGATTCCACGCCCATTATAACCAAGGGCCGCGAACACGCCGGGCATAGGTTCGTGCCAATGGGGCAGATCGTCGGTGGTGATGGCAACTTGCCCATTCCATCCGTGGGTGAACGAACAGCCTGCCAGCATGGGCCACATCTGTACGGCACGGGCCTTCAGGCCGGGGAAGGCATCTGGCCCACTGGCATCTGCGAGGCCGGACCGTCCGCCAAAAAGCAGGCGTCCGTGGGAATCGACCCGATAGTAGGTCGTGATATGTCCGACCTCGTACAGGACGGATCCTTCTGACAGGATTGTCTCGCAAACCGTGGCATCCAGCGGCTCGGTGGCCACGATGGCGCTGAAAACCGGCACGATCGAGCGGCGCAGCCGATCCCACAGACCGTCGGTATAGCCATTGGTGGCGAAAACGACGTGATCGGCCAGCACCGCACCGGTTGCGGTCTCGGCGCGCCACCGTCCGCCCTCGCGTCGGAGCGCGCCGACATGTGAGTGCGTGTGCAGCGCTGCTCCATATGTGGCGGCGACGCGTCCCAGTTCGAGGGTGTAGGCAAGGGGATTGAGTTGGCCCCCGCAGTGATCGATCATGCCAGCAGCGTAGGTGGTCCCGCTGAGGCCGCATATTTGGGGCGCATCGAGCCAGGCGACGCTCCGGCCCAAGGCTTCACACTCGGCCGTGAGAGCCAGCAGTGCGGGGATTTGCGCGGTCGAGGGGGCTGCCCTGACAGTGCCGCCGCGTCGCGCGTCGCACGCAAGTTGGTGCGTTTTTATCAGGTCGAACACCAGATCGGGCGCACTCCAGGCTGCCTGGACGAGACGTGATCCGACCGAACTGCCGAAGCGTTTGATGACAGCGCTGGGCGGGAGTTTAAGGCCCGGATTGACCTGACCGCCATTGCGCCCGGACGCGCCCCAGCCGATGTCTCCACCATCCAGAACGCACACACTCGTCCCTGCCTGTGCAAGGTGCAGCGCGGCGCTCAGTCCGGTGATGCCGGCACCGATAATGAGAACGTCGGCGCTTCTGATGCCGTCGAGAGGCGGCGCGTCCGGAGTTGCTGGTGCGTCAGGCGCATAGACGGTGGCAGCAGAGGCGGGGTGATGGCGCGCGGTGTCTGGCAAAACGGGTGCCTTTGTCAGTTCTGAAGGAGCAGGGAAACCCATTGCGACACGTCGTCACCACTGCTGATGCTTGGCTGGATCAGACCGTCAATCATGAATGTGGGCGAGACGTGGATGCCGTTCTGACGTGCATATTTGCAGTGCGCCTTGATCTGGGCCTCCAGGACGGGGCTCTGAAATGCGGCCGCGATGCTCAGACCCGACAGGTCCTCGATGCGTGCAATGATCTGGTTGGGGGTCGCATCCATGTTCGGGCCGCTGGAGTGGTGTTCGAACTCGAAGCTTTCGCGATGGTCGGCAACCGCAGTCATCACACGTTTGGCGCTCTCCTTGCCGCCGTGCAGTGTCGATGCGGCGAGAATGCAACGCACGATCACCCCCGAAAACATATGCCAAGGCTGCGATTGCAGACGAATTTTGACCGTAATCCGGTCCTCGCCCGCTTGCTCAAGCAACGCATCGAGTTTTCGGAAGGCCCTGACGGAGAACGGGCAGGTTGGTTCAAGGAAGGTTTCGAAAATGCGGGGGCCATGGCCCCATGACAGTGGGTCCGGGTGAGTTTCGAAGGACATGCGGGGCTCCTTTTGTCTGTGACCACAAACCGTTTTGCGCGACCATGGTTTACAGTCTGCATCTTTATGAAGCCGTTGCAAAAGTGTTGGTGCGGATCGGCTGTAGGACCGATTGGCCGAAGAAACCGTCTGAAGGCGGCCTGCGGCGGGCAGCATTCTGCTTTACCGATCCGATGATGCGTGTAGCATGCGCGGCTGAGCGACGATTGCACTGTCGGCCGTTGGGCCGGTTGGGGATCGCGCGGCCAGGTGCGTGACCAAAGCGAGCTTCGGTGGGGAGGCGGTCTGATGAAATTTGATGTTCCGGCAGGACTGAATGCCATCGATCGGGAGCGGGTGATCGGTCATCCTGTCGACCGGATCGACGGGCCGTTGAAGACAACCGGGCGCGCGACTTATGCCTACGAACATGATGATCTCCTGAGCGGGCAGGCTTATGGCTATATCGTTGGGGCCTCGATCGCCAAGGGGCGGCTCGTGTCGCTGGATGTTGCTGCTGCGAAAGCCGCACCGGGTGTGATTGCTGTTGTGTCGACGCTGGATATGCCTCGGCTGGGGCGTGGACGTGCCAATGTCGCCTTTCTGTTCGGTGGCGGGGACATTCAGCATTACGGTCAGGCGGTAGCGATTGTTGTTGCCGAGAGTTTCGAGGCCGCGCGTGCCGCAGCATTTCTGATCGACGCACGATATGAGGCCGCGAAGGGGGCCTTCGACCTTGCAGCCGCCGTACGAGATCCGGGTGCTGCAGATGCGTTGAAAATGCCCCCGCCGGTGGAAATTGGCGACTTCGAAACGGCGTTTTCAAAAGCCGAGATACAGTTCGAGCAGGAGTACCGCACCCCCGATCATAGTCACGCGATGATGGAGCCCCACGCGACGCTCGCGCATTGGCAGGGGGACAAGCTGACTGTCTGGACATCCAATCAGATGATCCATTGGGGGAAGGAAGATCTGGCGGCAACGCTGCGGATCGCGCCTGATAATGTCCGCCTGATCGCGCCGTTTATCGGCGGCGGCTTTGGCGGAAAGCTTTTTGTCCGCGCCGACGTGGTGCTGGGCGCGCTCGGGGCGAAGGCGTCCGGGCGGCCGGTAAAGGTGGCCCTGACGCGGCCTCTGATTTTCAACAATACGACGCACCGTGCTGCCACGATTCAGACGATCCGTATCGGTGCGACACGGGGCGGCAAGATTACCGCGATCGGGCACCACAGTGCTTCGGGTAATCTTGCCGGGGGGAAGCCGGAAGCCGCCGTCGATCAGACACGTTTGCTGTATGCCGGTGAACATCGCCTGACAGGGCAGGATCTTTTCGAGCTTGATCTTCCCGAAGCCAATTCGATGCGCGCTCCGGGTGAGGCGTCTGGCCTGATGGCGCTCGAGATCGCGATGGACGAGGCGGCGGAGAAGATCGGCATCGATCCGGTCGCATTCCGCATCATGAACGATACGCAGGTCGATCCCGAACATCCGCAAAAGCCGTTTTCCTATCGTGATCTGGTTGGATGCTTACGGCAGGGTGCGGACAGGTTTGGCTGGTCGCGTCGACATGCAAAACCCGGCAGTGTCCGTGAAGGGCGCTGGCTGGTCGGTATGGGGGTCGCGGCGGGGTTCCGCAACAATCTTCTGCGGCCGTCGGGCGCGCGCGTGTCGCTGGATCATCGGGGTATGGTCACGGTTGAGACGGACATGACCGATATCGGTACGGGATCTTACACGATCATTGCCCAGACGGCGGCAGAGATGATGGGCGTGCCGCTGCATCAGGTTTCGGTGCGATTGGGGGATTCCAGTTTCCCGGCGTCTTCGGGGTCTGGCGGTCAGTGGGGCGCGGCCAATTCCACGGCTGGCGTCTATGCGGCATGTGTGAAATTGCGTGACATGATTGCGGACAGTCAGGGGTTTGCGCGGCCTTCGGTCGTGTTTGCCGACGGATATGTTCAGTCGGGAAACAGGAGAGTTGCGCTGGGCGATGCTGCGTCCGGTGGCCTGTCGGCCGAAGACACGATCGAATACGGGGATTTTGCGTCCAGGCGGCAGCAATCCACCTTTGCGGCACATTTTGTCGAGGCAGTCGTGGATGCGTGTACAGGAGAAATTCGCGTGCGGCGCATGCTGGCGGTCTGCTCTGCCGGACGTATCCTGAATCCGAAAACAGCACGAAGTCAGGTGATTGGTGCCATGACGATGGGGCTTGGTGCCGCCTTGATGGAAGGCTTGGTTGTCGACACCCGGACCGGTTTTTTCGTCAACCATGATCTGGCAAGTTACGAGGTTCCGGTGCATGCCGACGTGCCGCATCAGGATGTTGTTTTTCTGGAAGAGACCGATCCTTATGCTACGCCATTGAAGGCCAAAGGCGTCGGGGAGCTTGGGTTGTGCGGTGTCGCTGCGGCGATTGCCAACGCGGTGTATAATGCAACCGGGGTCCGCGTGCGTGATTACCCGGTCACGTTGGACAAGTTTCTGGACAAACTGCCGCCGACGGCGTGAACAAAGAGGCCTTTGGGCCTGATCGACGAGACGCTGTTACGGCTTCAATGAGGCAGGGCGTCGCTTTCCGGGTCAGGTTCGGTAGCGGCACTAATCGCTAATGTGTTTGCAGGTTATGCCTTTTCGATTATCTGCGCAATATTTATGCCGTGATCGTGCAATAGAATAATGACTGTCTTATTGTGTAAGATAAATATAGAGATTATTATATTGTTGCGAATTAATTCACATAATTATGCTATATCTAAAATGCATAATGATTACAATTTATAATTGATTATTTAAATCAAATATCACTATCTATTAATGAAAAAATGTAATTAATATTTAGGGGGTAGCTGAAGCTATTTGGCACCCCTCTCTCCGTTTTCCTGACAAATCTGTAATAAACGCATTGACAGCATGTCTCGACAGTCCTACTGACGAGTTGCAATTCATTCGCAATATTAACTCGAACATACAGTCAGGACGGACACAAGTAATGGGCATCCAAAGAAAGTGGCTCAGCACGACCAAGGTCGATACGGCAGGCGGTGTCTCGCTTTGCAGTGCAGCTCTGGTCTTTGGTACTCACTCGATTGCATTCGCAGCGACGGAAACACACGACGACAAGAAATCGAAGCACCGACATCATTCGACGACTGTCACGCAGGGGCGGTCCATTCCACAGCACGAGAATCTTGAGGTTATCGGACAGTGGCAGCGGTCGCCTAAATTTACCGCGCCCTTGCTCGATACGCCCAAGAGTGTCTCGGTTATTTCCCGACAGTTGATGGACCAGACGGGCTCCCACACCCTGGTCGACGCACTGAGGAGTGTCCCTGGCATCACGATGGGCGCGGGCGAGGGTGGAAATCCCGTAGGCGACCGGCCGTTCCTGCGTGGCTACGATGCTCAATCCAGCACGTTCGTTGACGGCCTGCGTGACGTCGGCGCGCAGTCGCGCGAGACGTTCAATGTGGAATCTGTCGAGGTGATCAAGGGAGATTCCGGTGCCATTTCCGGGCGCGCGGGGGCGGGAGGTTCGGTCGTCATCAACAGCAAGATGCCGAAGCTGACCAATTCGGTCGATGCCAGTCTGGGGTTTGGAAACGCTGATTACAAGCGCGGAACTTTTGACGGTAACTGGCGCATTCTGCAGACTGGTGCATTCCGGCTGAACCTGATGGGCGACGATGAAGGCAAGGCGGGCCGTGGTCCGACGCATTTCCGTCGCTTCGGTGTTGCGCCGTCTCTGTCATTCGGTCTGGGTACACCCAATCGCATTACGCTGATGTATTATCACATGCAGAATGACGACATTCCGGATGTCGGTATTCCGTATGACAACCCGACGTTCAACGCCCGCAGTGACGGGACTGCCCGTGTGTCCTCCACAGGCAGTGGCGCTCCGATCAAGGTTCCCTTCAACACCTGGTATGGCCTTGCAAATCGCGATTCCGACCGGGACGGGATCGATATGGGTACGTTGCGGCTGGAGCATGACTTCACGCCTAACCTGCATATTCGTAACTCCACGCGTTACGCCGAAACGACGCAGAACGATCTCTGGACTCAGCCTGACGACAGCAACGGCAATATCTATTACGGATATCTTTACCGCCGTTTGAACAGCCGCATTTCGACGTTCGATACTGCGACCAACCAGACCGACTTTTACGGAACATTCCACCTGTTTGGCTTCCGGAACCAGTTCTCAACCGGAACCGAGTTCACCCGTGAGCAGGGCAAGAACGACACCGATACGGCGTATGTGAACGGTGTGAATGTCGCGACTGGCACGAATTTCTCTCGCTGCGCCACGACACTGGCCTTTTCGTCGGGAACCTGCACGACGATTGCAAATCCCAATCCGAACCAGGTCTGGAGCGGCAATATCACGCGCACCGGCAATCCGAACAGCACGCGTTTCGACACGAAGGCAGTCTACTTGGTTGATACCGTCACGCTTTTGCCGCAGCTTCAGGCCAACTGGGGCGTAAGGTTGGACAATGTGCAGAGCACTTACCGCGCGGCTGCTGGTGAATATGGTCGTGGGGATAATCTGTTCACTTATCAGGGCGGTCTTGTTTACAAGCCTGTCTCGAACGGCTCGATCTATGCGTCTTATGCAACGGCCGCAATCCCACCGGGTAACTCGGTGGGGCAGGGGTCTGACGACATTACCCTTGGCGCCGATCGGACCGGGAACATCGGAAGTGTGCTGAAGCCGGAAAAAGATCGCACGATCGAAGTCGGCACAAAGTGGAATGTGCTGCACAACCGGCTGTTGCTGACCGGCGCATTGTTCCAGATTGACAGCACGAATTTCAAAATTACGACATCGTCGGGCGGTATTTCCAACGGCGGATCGAAGCGCACGCGTGGTTTTGAGGTTGGCGCGATGGGCCAGATTACCGACAAGTGGCACATCACTGGCGGTTATAGCTATCTTGACGCGCGTTTGACGCAGAATGGCGGTTCGGGTGCGAGTGCCGGTCTGATGAACGGGCGGTTTGCGCCCAATACACCGGCCAACAGCCTTTCACTGTGGAATACTTACGATTTCACACGTCGCTTCAAGGTAGGCGTGGGCACTTATTACATGAGCAAGGTCTATGGTGCGGATTCTCCGACAACGCCGAAGTTCGTGCCCGCTTACTGGCGTTTCGACATGATGGCGGCTTATCGTTTCTCGAAGAACTATAATCTGCAGCTCAACATTCAGAATATTGCCAACAAGCGTTATTTCACCCAGGCCTACGTCACGCATTACGCGTTGCAGGGTGCAGGCCGCACTGCTTTCGTGACGATGAATGCCCACTTCTGAAAAAGGCACCGACCTGCTGGCCAGTGTAACGGCACTGGCTCAGGCAGGCGATCCGCAAGCTCAGCTTGCGCTCGGGCAGATGCTGCTGAATGCAGTGGGAACGCCTCGCGATGAAAAAGGCGCACTGCACTGGTTTCTGACGGCTGCGGCGCAGGATGTGCCAATGGCCTGCAACATGGTCGGGCGCTGCTGTGAACTTGGCTGGGCGGTTCCGCGCAATCCGGCAGACGCCATGATGTGGTATTTGCGGGCGGCCAACGGTGGGCTTGACTGGGGTATGTATAACTACGCCAACGGTCTGGCCCTCGGCTGGCATGGCGGACTGCGCGATCTTGACGGAGCGCTGCTATGGTATCGACGGGCCGCCGGAATCGGGCACTGCAAATCTCTCAATATAATCGGTGGATTCTACGAGGATGGCTGGTCTGTTGCGAGAGATCTGCGTCGGGCACGTGCATATTATGCGCGTGCAGCGCGATGCGGGGATTTTCGCGGGCACTTCAACCTTGGCCGCTTTCTGATGAACGAAGGGAGGCGAGATGAAGCAGAGCGCCATTTTGCGCGGGCCCGGGAAACTGCGACCGAGGCGTTCACCCTGAAAATGGATGAGTTTCTGAAGGACCGCTGACAGATTCTTGGGCTCTGGAGAAGGGGTGTTCACCAGAGCCCCGCCGGGTTAGAACCGTCGATATTCGCGTTGAACGATTTCCATGAGTTCCGGGACCGACGTAGCGTGAGCGTGGTTCTGATAGGTGATCTTGCCGCGCTGCATCAGGACGATGCGATCCGCAATATCGAGCGTCTGTGCGTAATTATGCATGATCATCACGATCGACATGCCAGTGTCGTTCTTCAACCGCATGATCAGGTCGATAATCAGGGATGCTTCGCGGGCGCCCATCGCCGCCAGTGGTTCATCCAGAAGGAGAATGCGCGCGTTTGAGTGGACTGCGCGCGCGATGGCGATGGCCTGTCTCTGACCGCCCGACAAGGCACCGACTTCTGCCTCGATCGAGGGGATATAGACGCCTATATCATCGAGACATTTCTGGGCCTGCTTCTTCATTGCCCGGTTATTCAGGAGGCGTGTGACGGGATACAGAATCTCCCGGTTTAGAAAAATATTGTGATAAACAGACAGGGAATTGGCCAACGCCAGATCCTGATAGACGCACTCGATACCGAGCGATCGAGCATGGTCGACGGACGTCAGGGCGGTTTCCTGTCCGTGAATCGTCAGTTTGCCCGTGGTCTGGGGCTGATATCCGGTCAGGATCTTCATGAGTGTCGACTTGCCGGCACCATTGTCACCAAGAATACCCAGCACCTCCCCCCGATCCAGATGCAGGGAGACATCGTTAAGAGCCGTGATGGGGCCGAATTTTTTGACGATATTATCGGCACGCAGCACGGTTTCTGCGGGTGGGGACGCATCGGGCGCAGGAAACGACTCTGCCCATGACGCTTCGCGAGGCTGATCGATGGTGTTCATGTGATGGCCACCCTTCTGCGATAGCGGTTGATATGAATATTGAAGAGCATGGCGAGAAGAATCGCGCCGCCAAGGATAAGATCGAAGGTGAATGCGTTGATGCCAATCAGGGTGAAACCGTCATTGAGAATACCCAGCACGATCGCACCGAGCAGCGCACCCGCAATCGTGCCCGATCCGCCAGCCATCGGCGTGCCACCGATCACGGCGGCCGCTGCTGCCAGGAACATGATATGTGTTCCACCCGCCGTGGGATCGATCGAGGAAATACGGAAAGATTCCAGAACCCCGGTCAAACCGGCAAGGGCGCCACTCAGGACGAAGTTACCGATCTTGATGCGCTTGATGCGGATTCCGGCCTCGCTCGAACCGGTCGGGTTGGTGCCTGTGGCAATAGTATGAAGCCCCCAGCGGGTGTTTTTCAACATTGCCTGCATGACGACAACGATCGCGACCGCCCAGATAAACTCGGCATATCCGCCTCGGCCCATGATGAAGGCGAGGGTAGGGTTGGCGTCCACACCGACCGGAGTTCCGTTTGACAGCGTAAGCGTCAGGCCATTGAGCAGGAAGAGCGTGCCCAGGGTTGTAACGAAGGACGGAATTCCCAGAACGATCGTGATAATCCCGTTGGCCGCGCCCACAAGTCCGGCGCTGGCAACAGCCAGAATAATCGCCACGGGATAAGGACAGCCGGCTTCGGCCAGGAAATACATGACGAAGGGTGCCAGTGCGTAGATCATCCCCGCGGAGAGATCGATCTCACCGCCGATCATGAGCATAACTTCGCCGCAGGCGATGATGGCGACGGGCGCTATGAATTGGGAGAGATTCTGAAGGCTTGCGTCGGAAAAAAGGAAGTTCGAATTCGAAATCTGGAAGTAGATGGCCAGAACCACTGCGACGACGATCACACTGAGTTCGCGCCATCTGAGCAGTGAACCAAAGGTTTTCTTCATGTCAGTGCGCCCTTATTCGGGTCGGAATGTCAGGGTATGGCGGCCTCAGGACTGGATCGGACCGGAACGGGCGATGAATTGCGTGGCCGTGGAACTGCCTTCGAAGCGACTTTTGGTTGCCAGATAGGGTTCGACATTGTCTTTGGTCACGAATTTAAGACCGGTGTTGATGTCGGAGGGACCGACCAGACCGCCCGAAACCAGGAAGGAATACATCTCCATGACCGTATAAAAGCCCTGAAGATAGGGCTGCTGGTCGATGGTAAAATCGAGATGGCCTTCCTTGATGAGTTGCAGCGTGCGGGGCAGCAGATCGAAGCCACCGCCATGCACGCCCTTGGCTGCCAGACCATACTGGCTGATGGTCTCGGCGATGCCTTGGGTTGTTCCCCCGTCGACCGAGAACATGCCTTTCACGTCCTGATGACCCAGGTAGTAGGCTTTGACTTTTGACAGCTCGTCGTTGACGGTCGCACCCGTTGCGACGATATCGATCTGATATTTCCGGCCGCTTTTGTCGAGGATATCCTTTGCACCGTCGATGCGTGGCTGAATGTTCAGCTGCCCCGGTGTCGCAATCATCAGAGCCACCCGGCCTTCGGGGACCAGTTCAAGAACGTGCCGCCCCATGGCTTGTCCTGCTTTGAACAGATCCTGCCCGATATAGGCGAGCCTTTTGTTGCCGGATCCCTCTGGTGCATCGGCATTGTAGGCAAAGACGGGGATGCCCGCGGCAAGCGCTCGCTCCACCGGAGCGTTGAATGCGTGGGGATCGACAAGGCAAACGGCAATTGCGCTGGCCTTTGCCGCGATAGCCGAGTTAACGGCGCTGACCATTTCTGCGGCGATACTGTTTTCCGAACCCGTCCACTGCGTGTCCGCACCAACGAGGGCTGCTGCGTCCTGCATGCCGTATTGTGTCGCGGTGAAAAATGGATTGGTGGTCACGTGGTTCACGAACACGAACCTGAATTTCGGGTGTTCGATCGGCGCTGCCTGTGCGCCCCGGGCGGCGGCGAAGGCGGCAATGGAGGCGCCGATGGCTGCGGATTGCATGATGGTGCGTCGTCCAACGCCCGACGGCGCTGGAACGATGGTCTTATCAGACATTATGTCCCCCGGGACTCAGTCGCCTTGATGGCGATCTTGATTATTGTCGGTTCGTGTCCGATTACAGATCATGTTGGATCGGCCGGGTATTTTATTTGCCCGTGCCTTATGTATCGGGCACGCTATCCACTTAGCTGAAAGTATCCGTCGAGGAAACATTTCCTGACGACATGGGCCATCACTTAAGCGCGACGGCACCGAGCGCCGAATTCTTCTGCAATAGTGTATTGGTCTTTTAAGAAGAACAAATCGCGATATGTCAGGGCTCTGTCAGGCACGCAGCTCCGATCAGGCCCGCATCCCGCGTGAACAATGCAGGCACCACCAGCGGGCGCGGGCACGGTGCAAGGATCCGCGCCCGAACCGCCTGATCCAGCGCATCGATCAGCGGCGGTACGTTGGACAGTCCGCCACCGACCGGGATGATGGAACTGCCGGTGATATTGATCGTAACCGCGAGGGCCGCAGACAGGTAATGCAGGAAGAACTCCATCGTCCGCGCAACCTCCGGGAGTCCCTCCTGCCAGGCCTGCAGGATGGTCCGGCTGTCCGTCTGGATGCCGGTGGCCCACAGATGAACGCGTTCAAGGCCGCGTGCGCCGCCGATCGTGTCGATGCAGCCGGTCTGGCCGCAGCCACACGCGAAGGCTGGAAAGCCCTCTGCTGCGCCGGGCGGGGCGATGACGAACGGTCCATGACCCCATTCCCCGGCAAGGCCGCCAAGGCCTGTGACCAGCTTCTGATTGACGACCAGTCCGCCACCGACGCCGGTGCCAAGAATAACGCCGAACACGTTGTTATGCCCGCGCCCGGCACCCATCAGCCCCTCGGCCAGCGCGAAGCAGTCAGCGTCGTTCGCCACGAGCACACTGCGCCCCGAACGCGCGCCCAGTTCGGCGGCAAGCGGTGTTGCGCCGATACACGGTATGTTCGCAGCGCGCACGATTCCGGTCTCGCTGTCGCAGATTCCGGCGATCGCAATATGGAATGGCACGCCGGGATAAGGCGCGCAAAGCGATGTCAGGGCATCCATGAACGCCGACAGGTCGTCAGTCGGGGTTGGCACCTTCTGGCGCCCGTCAAGCCGCCCGTCGGGCATTGTAACGGCGAAATCCATGAACGATCCGCCGATGTCAGCGCACAAAATCACGAAATATCCTGTCGCGAAAAATCATCGAAAAGACCAGGTGCCACTGTCGCGTGGCCCGCGGTCGGGCTGGCCCAGTCAAGCATCATGGGCATGTTTGCGTGCGGCATTAAGCCCGTTTCCAAGGCAGTTCAAGCCAATCACCGTCAGTGCGATTGCAAGACCGGGAAAAAGAGACGGCCAGATGGTCGCCCCGAGGTAGTTCCGACCGTCACTCATGATCGCGCCCCATTCTGGTGATGGCGGCTGCGCCCCGAGGCCGAGGAACGAGAGCGAAGCGGCCGTCAACACGACGGTCCCGCCACTCAGCGTGGCCTGAACCATCAATGGAGCCAGCGCGTTTCGCAGAATATGCACGAACACGATCCGCGTCCGGCTGGCACCCAGAACCCGCAGGGCCTCGATATACTCCATGTGCCGCAACGAGAGGGTCAGATTGCGCGCAAGGCGTCCGTAGACCGGGATCGAAAACGCCGCGATCGCCAGAATGGCGTTACCGAGTCCCGGCCCGAGCAAGCTGATGATCAGCAACGCCAGAACCAGTCCGGGAAAGGCGAAAAGAAGGTCCAGACATCCCATGACGATCCGGTCTGTCATACCCCCGACATAGCCCGCGACCAGCCCGACCGGTACGCCGATGCCGGCAGAAAGCCCGACGCACAGCGCAATTTCACCTAATGCCAGACGCATGCCGTACATAAGGCGCGTCCATGTATCGCGCCCGAATGCGTCGGTGCCAAACGGATGAGACCAGCTTGGGGGCTGAAGCGTGTGGTATAAATCCTGCGCGCTCGGGTCTGTTGCGCTGGTGAGGGGGCCGATCAGACCCCAGACCAGCATCGCGCCGATAATGACCGCGCCCAGTGCGAGTTCGCCGCGAAATCGGTTCCTCATTGACCCCTCGCTTTCGGGTCGAGCAGCAGGATCGCGCCCTCGGCCACCAGATTTGCGAACAGGACGCTCATGACCGCCAGCAGCGTGACGCCCTGAATGACGGGATAATCGCGATAGCGCACGGCGTCGATCAGCAGATGACCAACCCCGGGCCAATCGAAGACCGTCTCGGTCACGACGGCTCCGCCGAGCAGGGAGCCGAAATTCAGGCAGATGACGGTCACGACCGGGCCCAACGCATTGCGAAGTGCATGGCGCACGGCGACCTGCGCAGGGGACAGGCCCTTGGCGCGGGCTGTGCGGATATAATCCTGGGCGAGTACCCGGATCATGCCCGCGCGGGTCATACGCAGGATCAGCGCCATCGGCAGCAGGCTGAGGGTGGTGGCTGGCATGATATAGTGCCGCCAGTTCCCCGCACCCAGCAGCGGGAGCCAGTGCAGGCGCGCGGCAAACACATCCATGCCCATCAGTGCGACCCAGAAACTTGCAAGCGACGCACCAAGCAGCGTGAGCGCCATCATGACATGATCCGGCCAGGTGTCGCGGCGCAGTGCCGCAAGCACGCCTGCCGGAACGCCCACCGCGATGGCCAGTGCGTAGGCCAGCGCACCCAGTATCAGGGAATAGGGCAGGTGGCGGGTTATCTCGGCCGTGACATTGTCCGCTCCGTGCAGCGAAAGACCCAGATCGCCCCGCACAGCGCGCGTCAGGAAGTGCAGATATTGCGTCGTGACCGGCACGTTCAGGCCCAGACGGACACGCAGGGCGTCGACCGCCGGTTGCGGTGCCTGCGGTCCGGCCATGAGACGCGCAGGGTCTCCCGGCAGGGCGTGGATCGCAAGGAAGATCAACAGGGATGCCGCGATCATCATGACGGGAAAGAACAGCGCGCGGCGCAGCAAGGCTGTCATCATCGCGCGGTGCTTTTGCAGACGGTTGAAACATCGACCAGTTCGGCAACGTTCTTCACGCCGGATATCTGTGGACCGGCAGCGATCAGTGCGTTGCGGGTGTAAAGCGGCAGCACCGGCATCTGTTCCTTGAGGCGCAGTTGGAGCGTACGATAGATTGACGCCCGTGCCGCGGCGTCCAGCGTGCCAGCGGCCCGGTCAATCAGGCTGTCTGTTTCACGATCGGAGAAAAACCCGAGATTGGCGCCCGTAGGGGCAGCGTTGATGCTTTGATAGATCGGGCGCAGCACCTCATCCGTGTTGAATGGCTCGGACCATGAGGCGATAACGGCGTGAAGTTCGTCACGTGCCTTTGCCGCTGGACCCGCAAAGGCCGCCTGCGCCCAAAGTCCGGCCTCCAGCTTGCGGATATGCAGTCTGATCCCGGCCTTGGCCCACATGGCCTGAAGTGCCTCGGCGATCGGCTCCTCGGGTTCCTGAACTGCGACGGAGATGTCGATCCCCCCGGGGTGACCGGCATCGCGCAATGCGGCGCGGGACGCATCCGGATCAGCATGCGACACGTCGCATTGCAGGGCGCCGGCTTCGCTTGGCGGGACTGCGTAGCATGCTGCCTGCCCGAACCCGTGCAACAGCCCGGCAACCAGAGCGTCCCGATCCGTTGCGGTATCCAGCGCACGGCGGACGCGCGCGTCGTCCAGAGGTGGCAGGCGGGTATTGAGGGCAACCCAATAAAGGGTGGGGCTTGGCGTATTGATCAGGTGATAGGATGGGTCGCGTTGCAGCAAGGAGGCAAAGACAGGTGCCAGCGGCAGCACGATATCGGCATCGCCGGTTTTCAGCGCCATGTTCAGAACCGATGTCTCGGACGACCATCGCCAGCGCAGGGCGGCGTAACGCGCGGGCGTGCCCCAGTAATGCGGATTGCGAATTTCCGTGACGGACGCGCCATGATCCCAAACGGACAGTTGCATCGGGCCGGTGCCGTCAGCATCGGGGCCAAGGCGACGTGCCGCGTCGGCGACGGGCGACACGATCCCAGCCTGCGTGACGGACATGAGATTGAGGAAGAATGCCATCGGCTGCCGAAGGTGAAAATGCACGGTCATGGCATCAGTCGCGGTGGCCGACGCGATGATCTGCTGGAACGCACCGGCAGCGGCCAGACCGCGCTCCGGCGACAGCAGCCGTCGGAACGATGCGACAACCGCGCGGGCGTCCATCGGCGCGCCGTCGTGAAAACGGACATCCGGGCGAAGGGAAAAATCCCAGTCCTGCCCGTTGGGGGAGTGGGCCCAGCTCAATGCCAGCCAAGGTACCACGGTGCCGTCAGCGGTCGTGCGGACCAGAGTTTCGTAAAGCGGATCGAGAATATTGTTGGTATCTGTTGCGGTCTCGTCCGCAGGATCCATGCTACGCGGTGGTTCGGCCTGCATGATATCCAGTGTCGCGCCGGGCGCGCATCTTTGGGCACACGCAGCGGCAGGCAGCAGGGCCGCAGCGAGCATCAGCGCCGTAATTGCCGCACCTACGGGCCGGATCAGAGTCGTTTTGAAAGGCAAATCGTAACCGCCAATTCATTTGTGTATCGTTATAGACTATGTAGACCGAAATGGTTTATCAACCGAAATAAGGGGTCACCTTCAAACACGGCGCAGGTGTATGTTTTCAGCGGGCCATTACCAGATCCTCAGCACACTCGGGCGGAGCGGTTCCAAGAGCCGCACGGAACTGGCGGCCGCGCTGGGTCTCAGCAAGGCGACCATCTCGGCGCTGGTGCGGGATTTGCTGGATCGCCAGATCCTGTGCGAACGGCAGTTGGTTTTTGGTCTGGGACGGCCGTCCGTATCCCTGGGCATTCGGCCTGACGCTGCGAATTTTATCGGGATTTCGTTGCAGGCCGATCCGGCAGTGCTGCTGCTGACCGATCTGCACGGCCAGACTCGCGCCCGCGTAGAGATCCCGCGCGAGTCCGACCCCGAGCGTTGCATCGCAGCCCTGCATGCGGCGATCGGTTCGTTGCGGGCGGAGGTTGGAGAGCCGGGCGGCGAGATTTCGGGGATTGGCATAGCACTGCCGGGCTTCGTTTCACGCGACCGCCGGACCTGCCTGGCTTCGACTGCGCTGGGGTGGAGCGACGTCGATATCGGATCGCGGCTTACGGCGCTGACGGGCCTTCCGACCTATGTCGAGAACGATGCTAACGCGCTTATTCTTGGGGAGCAGCTGTTCGGCATCATGCGGGGGTGTCCCGACTTCAGTATGATCTTCGTTGGCGATGGTATCGGAAGTGCGCACATCGTCGATGGGCGGTTGCTGCGTGGTTATCATGGCGGCGCGGGCGAAATCTCCCACGCGCCCGTGACGATCGAGGGGTATGGCGCGCGTCCCTGTCGATGCGGCAACAAGGGCTGTCTGGAAACCGTCGCGTCGCTGACGGCCATAAGAGGGGCTGCACGGCGCGGCGGTCTGCCTGACGATGTCGATCAGCTGGCCGTCATGGCTGCTGACGGGCATCCGGAGGCGCTGGGCCTTTTACATGCGGCAGGGTCCGCACTCGGGATTTCCACAGCCCAGATCATTCAGATGTTCGATCCCAGCCACGTTGTGGTCATGCTGGCACCCGCGCTGCATGAAGGTGTTTACGGACGCGCGCTGCGCCAGGAATGCGAGACACACGTGCTGCGGCGCGCGGGTGCCCAGACCACGCTGTACCTTCGCGATGCGGCGACGGACAGTTTTGCCAGCGGTGCGGCCAGTCTGGCCGCGCATTACTTTCTTTTCGGTGAGGACGAGACATGACTGCGACGCAACCCTCCTTGCGCGTGGCCTTTGGTGGCATACACGTCGAATGCAGTACTTATAATCCGGTTCTGATCAGGGCGCAGGATTTCCAGGTGATGCGTGGGGCGGAAATGCTCGATTCCCCTTATTTCGGATTTCTTGGCGATTATGACGCCACCTTTCTGCCGCTCGTTCATGCGCGTGCCGTGCCCGGCGGTCCGATAGCCCGCGCGACGTATGATGCTTTGAAGCAGGAATTCCTTGATGGTCTGCGCGCTCTGGGGCCGGTCGACGGGCTGTATCTCGCGATGCACGGGGCGATGTTCGTCGAAGGCATGGAAGATGCGGAGGGTGACTGGATCACGGCAGCGCGCGACGTGGTGGGGGATGGGTGCATCGTCACCGCAAGCTACGACCTGCATGGCAATGTAACGCAGCGCATTCTGGATGCTCTGGACCTGTTCTCGACCTATCGCACCGCGCCGCATATCGACGTGGAGGAGACGATGCGTCGATCCGTTGCAATGTTGATGCGCGCATTGGCCACTGGCGAACGACCGTCGCTGGTCTGGGCACCGGTTCCGGTTCTTCTGCCGGGTGAGCGGACCAGCACCGTGGATGAGCCCGCCAGGGGGCTCTATGCACGACTGCCGGGTATGGATGCGCTGCCGGGCGTGTGGGACGCGTCGCTGCAGGTTGGATATGTCTGGGCGGACGAGCCCCGTTCGACCGCCGCGGTTATCATGACCGGCACCGATGTGGGTATACTGACCGAGGCCGCGGCATCCCTGGCGCAGGCATATTGGGATGCGCGGGAGGCTTTCGTTTTCGGCTGCGAAGTCGGGACGATTGCCGACTGCGTCACTCGGGCGCGTCTGAGTGAGACGGGCCCTGCCGTCATCGCGGATTCCGGTGACAATCCCACGGGCGGAGGCGTTGGCGACCGGGCTGATGTCCTGCGCGACTTGGTGGCGCAGGACTGTCAGGGGGTGATCGTGGCGGCAATCACCGATGCTCTGGCCGTGGAAATCGCCTTTGCCGCGGGTGAGGGCGCGCGCGTCACGTTGAATATCGGCGGGACGCTCGATCCCGCCAGCATGCCGGTTGCGCTGGATGTCGAGATTCTGCGTCTGCATGTCGGGCCGGCATCGAAGGGGCGTGAGGCCGTGGTCGTGCATCGCGGTCTGACCATTGTGTTGGCCGAACGCCGCAGGCCCTATCATGACATTGCTGATTTCCGGCGCCTTGGGCTGAATCCGCTCACGGCGGCCATTGTGGTCGTGAAGTCAGGTTACCTGTCCCCCGATCTCGCGCCCATTGCCAATCCGTCCCTTATGGCGTTGTCGGAAGGTGTCGTGAACCAGGACGTCGAGCGGTTGGTCCGTCTTCGCACGACAACCCGAACTTTCCCGTTTGAGCGGGATTTCTCGTTTGTGCCGCAGGTTCTGCCGACCACGCGACGTGGCGATTGATGGAGGCTTGCGCAGCATCCCCTGAATTGCTGCGTCTGGAAGGGGTGCATGTCGGATTCCGAGGGGCGTCAGGTGTTGTCCCGGTGCTCGAAGGTATCGACCTGACGTTGAGACGCGGTGAGACGCTGGCGATCGTGGGGGAGTCCGGGTCTGGCAAGTCGGTTGCTGGCCTGACGATACAAGGGCTTTTGCCGCGCAAAGGCCAGATTACGGCAGGGCGCATCACGTTTTCCCCGCCCGGTGAAACGCACGATCTGGAACGCCTTTCCCCCAGACAGCGGCGTGCGTTGCAGGGTGGTCAGATCGGGATGATCTTTCAGCAACCCATGACAGCGCTCAATCCGTCCATGCGTGTCGGCGCGCAGATCGTGGAGATGCTGAAACGGCACGGGCAAAATATCGCATCGCGCGAGGACGCACGTTCGCGGGCGGCCGAGATGCTGTCGCGCACGGGTATCCCCGATGTGCCGCGCTGCATGGATGCGTATCCACACCAGATTTCCGGCGGGATGCGGCAGCGCGTGATGATCGCCATGGCCTTGTCCTGTGCGCCTGCCTTGCTGATTGCGGATGAGCCGACGACGGCGCTGGACGTGACGACCCAGAACAAGGTCCTGGGCATGATGCGTGATCTGTGCCGTGACATGGGCACGAGTGTGATTTTCATCACGCATGACATGAACGTCGTGTCGCGTGTGGCCGATCGCGTGGCAGTTCTGTATGCCGGTCGCGTGGTGGAAGAGGGGGCGGTCGCGGATATTCTGCACACCCCGATGCACCCTTACACGCGTGGTTTGCTGGCGTGCGCTCCGCGACGCGAGGCGTTGGTGCCGGATGCGCGCGGTCGCCTGCGTCTGATGACGATGCCCGGCAGCGTTCCCACGCCAGGCAAGCGCCCGAAAGGGTGCGCGTTCATGCAGCGTTGCGGCGCGGCATCGCCTGTGTGCGAACGGCTGCCACCGGCTGTGTCCGGTGCTGCGGCGGCGCATCAGGCGTGGTGTTTTCACGCGAAGGCAGTGCAATGAGTGCAGACCTTGTTCTGGATGTTCGCGACCTGACAGTCGCTTTTCCCCAGAAAGGCATGTTTTGGGGGCGTCGCCGGGCGCTGAAGGTTGTCCGGGATGTGACATTCTCTGTCGCGCGCGGCGAGGCGGTTGGCATTGTCGGGGAGTCGGGTTCGGGGAAAAGCACGATCGCGCGGGCCATTGCTGGTCTTGGGCCGTCGCATCGGGGGGAAATCCGGTTGGCGGCGGCAGGTGACATTACGGAGCGCCCGCGCGTGCAGATGGTCTTTCAGGACCCGTTCGCGAGTTTCGACCCTCTGATGGAAATCGGTGCACAAATCAATGAGGCGCTGGCGATCACGCGCGCGGTGCCGCGTGCGGATCGCCGAGTGCGTGTGGAGACACTGCTGGCGCAAGTCGGCCTTGATCCAGCGAGTGCCGACCGGTTACCGCGCGCCTTTTCGGGCGGCCAGTTGCAGCGCGCGAGTATCGCCCGCGCCCTTGCGGGGGAACCAGATCTGCTGATTGCTGACGAGGCGACGTCAGCATTGGATTTGTCCGTTCAGTCGCAGATTTTGAACGTTCTGATGGATTTGCGTGACGATCTGGGGTTGGCGCTGCTGTTCATCACGCACGATCTGGGCGTGGTGGAGGTGATGTGTGACCGCGTGATTGTGCTGTATCGCGGGCGTATCGTCGAGATTGGCCCGACGCTGTCCGTGATGCGCGCGCCCATGCACCCTTACACGCACAGTCTGGTTTCCGCGCATGGATTGAACATCAACATTCCAAAGGATCAACCCGACGTGGCGGGACTGCCGGAAGCTCACAGCGATGGTTGCCCTTACGCCATGCAATGCCCGCGTGCGGATGCGCTTTGCTCGGTCCGGCCGGGCGCGACCGGCCGGGGGGCGCAGGCGGTGTTCTGTCATCACCCATTGGGTGCCACGGGCTGAAGATCGCGTGGGCAGGCGGGTCTCTACAGTCTCCATGTTGCTAAATAGCAACGAAACAAGTTCGTTTCTTTTTTTAGTTTACTAAATTAAGTTTCCCAAACTTAAGAACTATTGCAGACGAAGCATTAAAAATTCATGATGTTCTGATGCGGCAACAAATCGCTATGCCATCATGACTTCAAGCCCTTCAGGGAGCCACGCTCATGCGTCTTTCGCTGCGACAGTTCTTCTCGTCCTGTACGGTGTTCGTCGGTCTGCTGGATGCAGGTGCCCACGCACAGACCGTTGATCATGCCGCGAAACGTAAAGGCAAGGCGGCCGTAGCGGTGCCTGCGACGCATGTCGCCCCGCACGCGGTTGAGGCTTCCGGCCTTTCAGCGTCGGTGCTTGGTCCGAGCGTTAATCCCACCGAAGAAATTTCCGTCACGGGTGGGACGCCGTCGGCCAATGGCGTGACGAACCGGACGCCCGGCGGCGGTCTGATGCCGCGCCAGACTGCGCCGCGCGCGCAGAGCGGGATCACGCGGGACTTCATTGCCAAGCAGGCTCCGACGTCAAACATTTCGTCCTTGATTGCAGATTTGCCGGGTGTGACGTTTTCCAGTCAGGACCCATATGGGCTGACGGGTGACAAGATTACCATGCGCGGTATGAACGAAGCCCAGATCGGGTATCTGTTCGAGGGCGCGCCGCTTGCCGATCCGATCAATTACGAACCCTACACCTCCATGCTGGTGGATACCGAAAACCTCGGCAGTGTGACGGTTTCGCAGGGTGCTCCCGATTTGAATGCGCCCCTTTATAATGCTGTGGGCGGTCAGGTCAGTGCGACCGAAATCAATCCGTCACATCGCGCGGGCGGGTATATCGATCTGGGTGGCGGCACGCACAGCGCCAACAAAGAATTCCTGCGTCTTGAGACCGGCGAGATCGGCAACAGCGGTGTTCGTGGGTTTGTGTCGTTCTCGCACACGAGCTATAATAATTTCCGTGGTCCCGGCGGTCTTTTCCGATTTCACCTCGATTCAAAATTCGTAAAAGAGTGGGGTGAGGGCAATAATATCTCCGCCATTTTTTCGTATAACCGACAGAAGGCCACGTCTTGGCTTGAGCCAACTTTGGCGCAGTGGAATCAGTATCACACGAGCCTGAATTACGACGCGAAATTTACGCCGGGTGATTCCAGCTATTATAAATTCGCCGTTAGTAACTTGAACAGTCAGTTGGTCGTGGTTCCGATGAACTTCACGCTGGCTAGCAACCTCAAGTTCCACGTCACGCCTTATTTCGTGCACCAGTTTGGCCCTTCGAATGGTGGCGAAAACATTCCGACGTCGGGCGGATATTATGGAACGCAGCAGTACGGCACGCTTACTCAAGGGGTCAGCACAGGCGGTTACACTCTGACCGAGGGTATCGACCCCTGGAACCAGAAGACCGGTGCGATCAATCTTTCTGCTGACTGGACGCACGGCAAGAACACCTTCTCTTTCGGTTACTGGTACGCATACACGACGCACGAAGAGCTTTCGACCTTCAACCCCGTTGCGGCGGACGGCCAGAGTTGGTCCGGACAACCGATTACGGTCGGTGGGAAGTTGCTCTCCGGTTACGATCTGAACTTCGTGCAGCAGGTCAGTACGCTGTTCATTGCCGATACGCAGAAGCTTTGGAACGACCGCTTGACCCTCAGCGCCGGTTTTCGCGTTGCGATGTTGAGCCGTCAGGGGACGAACCTGATTCCGGGTGCAGATCCATATAAGTTCATCGGCAATTATTTCGAGCCGCTGCCGCAGTTCGCGGCGAGCTATCAGCTCACGCCGCACGACCAGATTTTCATCAACGGAACTACGGGCTTTCGTGCACCGGAGTCAGTCGAGGCGTATTCACAGATTTTCGATCCGAATTCATCGCATGCGGTCCAGCAGCCGCAGAGCCTGAAGTCCGAATATTCGATCGGCGAGGAACTCGGTTATCGACACTCTGGCTTTTATAACGTGTCGATTTCATTCTTCAATCTGAACATGACCAATCATCAGGTCACGTCCTCTGGCTACATTCCGAACACGCACCAGATCGTGTCGTCTCCGATCAACGTCGGAGGGCAGACGTCCCGGGGTGTGCAGGGTGAATTCGGTCTGGCGCGCTGGCATAACTTCAGCCCGTATGTGTCCGGTCAATATTTGCACGCGACGTTTGACAATAATTACAATACTGGCAGCGGATTATTGCCAACGGCAGGAAAGACAGCTGTCGGTTCGCCCAAGTGGACGGCTGCCGCGGGCCTGAATTATGATGACGGACATTTCTTCGGGAATTTCGACGTTCGCTATGTCGGAAGCCAGTACTCGACCTTTATGAACGACGAAAAGGTTCCGTCCTATGTGACGTCAGACCTGGCGTTGGGGTACCGGCTGCCGAACTACGGATTTGCAAAGCACCCGCAGATTCAGCTGAACTTCATGAATCTGGGTGACAATCATTATCTGTCGGGGTCCGGCAGCTATACGAGTAACGCACATGCCCAGACTGCCACCAACGGGACCGTGATTGCGGGCTCGGCACCAGTTTATCTGGTTGCAGGCACGTTCTCCATGATGGCGTCGATCTCGACCGGCTTCTGATCCCGGCTTCGAGCCACCCTTCGGGGCCCCGAGCCGCCCGTCTGGTGAGTGCAGACGGGCGGCGTGCTTCAGACAAGAATGTGAGACCGATGCAGGTAGCAAGTCCTGCGGGCACCTACGGCTGGCGCCCGATTATCATAATTGCCACGCTGTTCTTCACGATCGGATTCGTGACGTGGCTGAATGGCCCGCTGATCACATTTGTCGAGGTTGCGTTTCATCTCGATGATGTTTCGGCGTTCCTGGTGCCCGCCTGTTTTTATTTGTCATATCTGCTGTTTCCGATACCGGCGATGGCGATTGCGCGGCGGACGGGACTGCGTGGGGGGTTGATCCTCGCACTGATCGTCATGGCGGTCGGAACGGCTTTATTTGGCGAATGTGTCAATGCGCGATGGTATCCGGGATCATTGGCGGGGCTGTCTGTTCTGGGTGCTGGTCTCTCGCTTTTACAGATCACAATTAATCCTTACATCAGTCTGCTGGGGCCAGCGGATCGCGCGGCGCAGCGGATTGCCATTATGGGGGTTGCCAACAAATTTGCCGGAATACTCGCGCCACTTGTCTTTGGTGCGCTCGTTATGCGGGATGTTGGTGGTATTGCCGACCGCGTGCGTGCGGCATCGGACGAGGCAACCCGGCAGCAAATTCTGACGCAATTCAGCCATACGGTGCACGGGCCGTATCTGGCGATGGCGGTGCTTGTCCTTCTTGCTGCGGTATGGGTCTGGCGGGCCGATCTGCCGGAAATCACGATGGCACAGCCGAAGGCGCACGCCCACCACGGTAAGGAGAATCATGGCTGGAGCGCACTCGTGTTCGGCGTGATTGCGATGTTCCTTTATGTCGGCGTGGAAGTCATGGCCGGGGACGTAATCGGGATCTATGCGCGCGACGCAGGGGTGCCACTGGGCATCAGTGCCTCCCTGACGGCAGCGACGCTGCTCGCGATGATGCTGGGATACGGCCTTGGAATGATACTTGTCCCGCGTATTTTCACGCCGCGCGCGTATCTGGGCGTCTGCTGCGGCGCGGCGTTGATCCTGTGTGGGCTTTCATGGCTGGCCGCGGGCTATATCTCGGTGGCGTGTGTGGCGCTGCTTGGGTTTGCAAATGCGATGATCTTGCCCATTCTGTTTCCGTTGGTCCTGCAGATGATGGGCGCGCGAGGCGAACAGGCCACGTCGCTGCTGGTCATGGCATTCTGCGGTGGTGCTGTGTTGCCGCAGTTTTTTGTCCACCTTGTGCCCTATCTTGGCACACAGCGGGCCTTTGTGACGATCATGGTGCCAGCTTATCTTGTGATTGCGGCTTATGCTTGGGTCACGGTGCGGCGGAGCGTTCCATCGATCGCGGCTGAAGTGGCAGTTTCGTGATCCGGAGGCGTGCCGATGCTGGAGGTTTGGGTGCGATTTCAAGAGGTGTTAGGATCGCCGAAGCGGTGGCGCTGCAACGCGTAAGCGACCGGGAAAAGGAGTGGGTGTGGTGAAAGTTCTGATCTGCGAGACTGCGGATCGTGTTGCGGACGTTGCAGCACGGATGATAGCGGCGCAGGTGCAGGCTCGTGCCGACAGCACGCTGGGACTTGCGACGGGCCGGACGATGGAGGCGATCTACGCACGGTTGGTGGGGTTGCATCGCGCGGAGGCGCTCGATTTTGCCGGCTGCTCAACTTTCAATCTCGACGAGTATGCGGGCGTGGCGCCGGAATGTGAGCAGTCCTATCGCTTTTACATGAACCAGCATTTATTCTCTCATGTGAATGTGAATCTCACGCGCACGCATGTGCCTGCGGGTGTGGGCCCGGATCTCGATCTCTCAGCGGCGGCTTATGAGAGCGCTATTACCGAGGCCGGCGGTATTGATCTGCAGCTGTTGGGTTTGGGCGAAAACGGCCACATCGGTTTTAACGAGCCACTGTCGGCACTGAGGTCGCGCACCCGCATTGTGACCCTCGACGCGACGACGCGCGAGCAGAATGCTGCGATGTTCGGCGGCAATGCGCTGGATGTCCCGACACAGGCCGTCACGATGGGCGTTGGGACAATTCTCGATGCACGCTCTGTTCTGCTGGTTGCCAATGGGGCGGGCAAGGCAAACGCGGTGCGTGCTGTGATCGAGGGGCCGGTGACGTCGATCGTCAGTGGATCGGCGTTGCAGTTCCATCCGCAATGTCTGGCAATTCTTGATGAGGCGGCAGCAGCGGGTCTGACGCAGCGACCGATGATCGACTATCTGATGGCCCATGATCCGGAACTGATTCATCTGTCAGAGAGCATGTCCGGTTGAGTGACAGCGGGCGCCTTCACGTTTCATCTGCGAGAATGCTCGAGGTCTGTCTCGATACACCCGAGGGGCTTGCGATTGCGGCCGGGCATGGTGCAGGCAGGATTGAGCTTTGTTCTGCGCTGGGCCTGGGCGGCCTGACGCCATCAGCTGGAATGATGGCGCTGGCAGCGGAGGCTCCTGTTCCTGTTTACGCATTGATCCGCCCAAGAAATGGGGATTTCGTTTTCTCAGAGTCCGACGAGCGGGTGATGCATCGCGATATCGAGGCGGCGGCGCGGGCCGGGCTGGCTGGCGTGGTTATTGGGGCCAGTCTGGAAGATGGTCGACTGGATGGTGCGATGCTGCGACGCCTCAAGGCAACAGCGGGGTCGCTCGGCACGACGCTTCACCGGGCGTTTGACCTTGTCCCTGACGTGGCGGAAGCGATCGACATGGCAGTCGATATCGGTTTCGAGCGTATCCTGACGTCGGGTCAGGCGCGCTCGGCCCATGAGGGAGTGGTGTGTCTGGCACAATGCGTACTGCATGCTGCCGGTCGGATTTCAATCATGCCGGGCTGCGGCATTCATGCCGGTAATGTCGGAACTATTCTGAAAATGACGGGTGTGCGGGAAGTTCATGCCTCTTGCCGGAGTGGGCGTGCCCCCCGGTCAGAGATGCACGCCGCGTTCGGATTTTCACACGACGATGCGGAGACGGATGGCGAGAAAGTCGCTGCTCTCTCTCAGAATATGGAGCGGTCCTGCGCGGGGCCGGTTGAAGGAAAAGGCTTGTCATGAAAAACCAGACCCCCAAAATGCACGCGCGTGCTCGTTTATTCCGCCGGGCGGCGCTCCTGCTTGGAGCTGCGATCGTATCAGGGTGGGGAAATGCCGCGTTCGCCGCGCCGGATTTGATGCCGCTTCCTGCATCTGTGCAGTTTACCGGTCAGTCGGCGAAGTTGAGCGGCGGGGTGACCATCACGTGGGCGGCTGCGCCGACACCCTTTCTGGAACGGGCGGCTGCGCGCTTTCAGGCGCGACTTGTCGCTGTTGAAGGACCTGCTGCTTCGGGAACTGGAGCATCGCTGGCGCTTCGAATCAACGTTCGGAAAGATCCCGATTTTCTAAGCGTCAAGGAAAAGGAAGCATATCATCTGGACGTTACGTCGGATGGGGTGACGCTTTCCGCCGATGGGCCTGCGGGCGTAGTACATGGACTGGCGACGCTGTTGCAGTTGGTGCAGAAAACACCCGGCGGCGCGACTCTGGCCGGGGCCAGCATTGACGATGCGCCGCGTTTCGCGTGGCGCGGACTGATGATTGACGTGTCGCGTCATTTTATGTCGGTCGAGACAATCAAGCGTCAGCTTGATGCGATGGAACTCACGAAATTTAACGTCCTGCATTGGCACTTGAGTGACGGAACCGGATTCCGGGTCGAGAGTCTGCGCTTCCCGCGCCTTCAGGAGGTCGGCGGCCATCACCAGTATTACACGCAAGCTCAGATTCATGACATCGTGTCTTACGCGGGTGATCGCGGAATCAGGATCGTGCCGGAGTTCGATATTCCCGGTCATACTCTATCGATTCTTGAAGCCTATCCAGAATTGGCTGCTGTTCAGCCGGTGCCGCTGACCAAGGGGTGGCATTTGGAGTGCGCGACTGCTGCGAAGGATAACTCGGCCACGGCAAACTGTGCAAAGACGATGAATCTGAATACGCCGGCGCTTGATCCGACGCGCCCGCAGACTCTGAAATTTGCGACTGAGTTGTTTCAGGAAATGGGAAGTCTGTTTCCGGATCGGTATTTTCACGCGGGCGGCGATGAGGTGTCTCCTTCGCAATGGACCGGAAATCCGCAGATTCAGGCGTATATGAAGGCACATGGCTACGCCACACCGGCTGCGTTGCAAGCGGCTTTCACGGCGGACGTCGAAAAAGCGCTTTCCCGTCAGGGAAAGATCATGATGGGGTGGGATGAGGTCAGCGAAGCCCCGATCCCCAAGGATGTGGTTGTCGAGGCCTGGCGTGGTTCCAAGTGGATTGGCTCGGCGACGAAGGCGGGGCATCCGGTTGTGGTTTCATCAGGATATTATCTCGATCTTCTGCGCCCTGCGCGTGAACATTACGCGGTTGATCCGTTCGATACGAAGGCAGACGGCATGCCGCCAGCAGATGTTGCCAAGGCGCGCGCGAAGATGGGCCCGATGATCGACGCGTTCGCGCTGGACCCTGATGCTCCCGCATTGGACGCAAAGCAGCAGAGTCTGGTTCTGGGCGGCGAAGCCCCCTTGTGGAGCGAGATTGTGTCTGACCAGATGGTGGACGCCCGTTTGTGGCCGCGCTCGGCGGCGATTGCCGAGCGTTACTGGTCGCCGGAGTCGGTGCGGGATGTCGACGACATGGAACGACGTCTGCCGGCTGTGCTGGATGAACTAGAGGCAACCGGGCTGCTGGCGACGCAGAGAACCAAGCGCATGATCGCGCTTTTGACACCCGCGAATATCACGCCTGTGACCGTGTTGACGTCAGTGACGAGTCCGGTTCGGAACTATGCGATGAACCGTCTGGCCGCGCACACTGGCGATGAAATGCTGACGGCTCCAGCGGCCATTGCGTCCCCCGACAGCCTTGATGCGATTGCGTTCAATCGACTGGCTGTTGCCTATGCTTCCGGTGATCGGAGCGGGGCGGCAGCCCTTCGCGAGGCGTTGCAGCGGTATGCGGGTAACGACGCTGCGTATGCCACGTTGACGATGACGCCGGCGCTTCATGCGGCGCGTCCGGTCTCGCAGGCGCTTTCCGCTCTGGCGCTGCTGGGGCTTGAGGCGATGCAGGGCGGACATCGTGATGCTGCGTGGCACGCGAAGGCAGAGGGAGAATTTGCGGCGCAGGATGCAGCAGAGGCGTCGTGTGCCAGTCATATGTCGGCATATGCGAACGATCTGCCGCCGAGTGGGTTGCTGATCGACATCGTGCCGGGGATCAAGGCCTTGGTTGGAACGGTTCATTAACGCGCTGGTATGTGATTGCGGCCCCGGCGTGCCTGGCGAGGGCTATGCCGCACGCGCGTGCTCCTGTAGCAAAAGTCTCGTTATCGGAACGTGTCGGGTAAGTCCGACACGCCCGACTTTGATAAGACCGTTACGGCGAAGGAGAGCACACACGTGAACGAGTGGCGCAAACTTGTGATAAAGCGCGTTGCGATCGCGCTTCTTGCATGCACCATAACCCAGGGTGCACATGCTGCGGATCAGCGACGCAAGGTCATTCTGGATGACGACGGATTTTCGCTTGCGCAGTGGCTGGCGATCAAATCCCCGGATGTGGACGTGCTTGGTGTGACGACTGTCAGCGGCGACGCATGGCAGAAGGAAGCAACAGCCTACGCGCTGCGCGGTGTCGAGATTGCGGGACGCCCGGACATTCCGGTGATGTCGGGCGCAACCTATCCATTGTTGAATTCAGAAAAAATCACCGAACGCTGGGAAGCGCTCTATGGCAAACTGACGTGGAAAGGCGTCTGGATGAAGCATTGGGTTGAGCCGACCATGCAGGGCTTACCGCCTTATCATGGCCCCGATGTCGTTCCCGATCTGGTATGGGGCAATCCGTCCCACGCTGCTTCGTCCGAGCGCGCGGCTGATTTCATGATCCGTATGGTCCATGCTTATCCTGGGCAGGTGACGATTATCGAGACTGGTCCGATGATCAATCTGGCGCTGGCTCAAAAGCTCGATCCGGAGTTCGCGGGACTGGCCAAGGAACTGGTTTACATGGGGGGCAGTCTTAATCCCCGTCAAACACGGCCGGATAAGGTGGCATCGGAGTTTGCGCGTGAATTCGTCAATTCCCCCCGGCGTGAGTTCAATATCCGCTTCGATCCCGAGGCCGCGAGCATTGCTTTGCGCGCGCCGTGGCGTCATGTGGTGATGGTTCCGGTCGACCCCTCGACAGATACCGAAATGTCGACGGATCTGGTGCACACGCTGGGGGCCGGATCGACGCCCGTCGCACAGGCGATGCGAAGCCGGGCGGGCGGCTTTCCATTGTGGGATGAGATCGCGGTAGCCGTCTGGCTCGATCCGACTCTCATTACGAAATCGACGAACCTGTTTGTCGATGTGAATTCGCAGCTTGGAGCGTCTTACGGGGATATCGTGTCCTGGAGTCCCGGCTACGAACCCGGTCTGGGCGAGAACAAGAACGAAATCGTGGAAAAAGTCGACGTTCCTCGGCTTGAGGCGATGCTGAAGCGGATCGTCGATCTGCCACAGCCACCTTCGACCGGGCGTCCGATCCCGGCGGTCAAGTAATAGTCGAAGCTTAAAGGCTGGCTCGGACACCTTTGTCCGAGCCAGCCACGCAAATTAACAGGTAATTTGCTGTTTTCAGCGATTATAAATATAGGCGACGTTGCCGACTGCTTGAGTTTTGTGCCGTCTTTAAGTCTGCACAGGCAATTGCAAACGCACGGTTTGTGCGTCGTTGAGTGGCCTGCCGAACCGGAGACGGGTGCGCGGGCTCCCCCTTTCCGACAGTCTCACAAGAAAACCCAATCATCGGTGTGAGTGTTCGATTGTGGTATCGCGGCCGCAATTCTAACCCGCGTCCACCAACCAGCAGTTCGACGTATCACAAAGCGGCGAGGGGGCTTTCGCGATTAATCAATCTGGGATACTCATCATACCACACGGCCGACAGAGCCGGTTGATATAAGGATGTGTCTCGTGACCAATATCGCGTTGTTCGGTGCCGGTGGCAAAATGGGCTACCGTCTGTCCACCAATCTCAAAAATTCTTCCTTCAAGGTTCGCCATGTCGAACTCAATCCCGCCGGGCAGGATCGTCTGCGCACGGGCCTTGGCGTGGAATGCGTATCGCAGGAAGTGGCGCTCGACGGTGTTGACGTCGTCATTCTTGCCGTTCCTGACACACTGATCGGAAAGGTCGCATCCTCGATCGTCGATCAGTTGAAGCCCGGCACGATGGTTGTGGCTCTTGATGCCGCAGCGCCGTTTGCCGGTCATCTGCCCAAGCGCGACGACCTGACGTATTTCGTCACGCACCCGTGCCATCCCCCTGTCTTTAACGATGAGACCGAAATGGAGGCCAAGCGCGACTTTTTCGGCGGATTGCATGCAAAGCAGCATATTGTCAGCGCGCTGATGCAAGGGCCCGAAAGTGCATACGCGCTTGGTGAGGAAATTGCCAAAGTGATCTGGTCTCCTGTCATGCGCTCTCACCGCGTGACGGTTGAGCAGATGGCACTGCTGGAGCCCGGTCTGTCGGAAACAGTGGCGGCAACCTTGCTGGTCGTGATGCGCGAAGCCATGGAAGAGTGCGTGGCGCGTGGTGTCGACCGTCAGGCTGCTCGTGATTTCCTGCTCGGGCACATCAACGTGCTCGGATCGGTAATTTTCGAAGAAACACCTGGCGTGTTCTCCGATGCCTGTAACAAGGCCATCGAATTCGGCAAGCCTGCGCTGATGCGCGATGACTGGCGTAGCGTGTTTGAGCCTGCGGAAATTGCCGCCAGTATCGAGCGTATTACCTGAACTGACCGCCAGCCCCTCAGTTCGCACAAGGCGGGAACAGCTATGGCGGACGCTTTTAATGTAAATCTGCCGACGGGAGTTCATACTTCCGCCGCGCAGGTCGCATGGGAAGCCAAGACAATCAGGTCGGTGGAGGCTCGTATTCTGCCGTTTCTGATCGTTTGCTTTTTTGCTTCCTTTCTCGATCGCGTGAATGTCGGCTTTGCGGCCCTGCACATGAGCCGCACGCTGGGATTCACGCCTGCGGTATTCGGGTTAGGTGCCGGGATATTCTTCGTCGGGTACTTCATATTTGAAGTTCCCAGCAACCTGGCGCTCCATCGTTTTGGTGCTCGTGTGTGGATCGCCCGCATCATGGCCACGTGGGGTATGCTTGCCGTTTGCTGTGCGTTCATCAGCGGAGAAAAATCCTTTCTGACACTGAGATTTATTCTCGGAGCAGCGGAGGCCGGATTCTTTCCAGGTGTTTTGCTCTATCTCACCTACTGGTTTCCAGCGGCTGAGCGCGCTCGCGTGATGTCGGTCTTTTCGCTTGGATCGGTGGTTTCACTCGTTATCGGCTCGCCGCTGTCTGGCGTCGTCATGACGATGGACGGCATCTGGTCTCTTGCCGGGTGGCAGTGGCTTTTCATCCTCGAAGGAGTCCCGTCGATCCTTTTAGGTGTGACCGCTTATTTCTGTCTGTGCGACCGTCCAGCGGATGCGAAATGGTTGAGCGAAGATCAGAGGAGCTGGCTGGAAACCAAACTTGATGAAGAACGCACATTGATTGGTGGACCGGTGCACCCGCCAATCTGGATGGTCTTTCGGGACCGTGCAGTTTTCTGGCTCTCGATCGCGGCGATGCTGAATATTCTCGCAATATACGGCGTGACGATGTGGTTGCCCCAGCTTGTGCGGGATATGGGACGCCTGACAGATGTGCAGACTGGCCTTGTGGTCTCGATACCTTATCTGTGCACAGCGATTGCGATGACAATCAATGGTATCATCGCAGCGCGTGTCAGGAACCGCGGTGCGCATATTCTTGCATGCTCGGCAGTGGGTGCGGCCGGATTTCTTCTCGCAGCTTCGACCCATTCCGCATTAATCGGGGTGATCGGCGTCTGTTTCGCTGGGATAGGCATCTGGTCGTCGAATACGTTGTTCTGGACCGTGCCAATGCGGCTGTTCTCCGGGCGGCGAGCGGCTGCGAGTCTGGCGCTTATTAATGCAGTCGGAAATCTTGGGGGCTTTCTAGGGCCTTATTTCACGGGTTGGATCAATGGACTGTCCGGCACTTATGCTGCAGCCCTTTTGATGATGGGCGGCAGTCTGCTGTCCTTCGGGCTGATTATGATGGTCTTTTTGTCCCGCCATGATCGGCCTGATCGTGTGGTCGATCTCAGTTCATCGCGTCTGCCGTTCGGAGCTACCTGATTATGTCTTTAACGTCTGAAAAGATCGTTGTTTCGTACCGGATCGAGACGGCGGGGAATCCTGAGTCCCTTGCGGCAAAGATAGCCAGTGATCAGTCGACCGGGACGTTTGTACCGTTACCTGGGGAGACCCCGGAACTGAAGGCGCGTGTCGCGGCGGAAGTCGTTGGCATCCGGGAATTGCCCCCGATCACAACGCCATCTTTCCCGGAGGCATCGGCCGCGTTTTCCTATAACCGTGCAGATGTAGATATCGCCTTTCCCGTAGAGGTAATCGGAAGCGACCTGAGCGCGCTGATGACAATTGCAATTGGCGGTGTTTACTCGATCCGGGGATTCAGCGGCATCAGGATCACGGACGTCAAGTTACCGGAAAGTTTCAAGGATGCGTATGCCGGACCCCAGTTTGGAGTACCCGGAACGCGACGGCTGACTGGTGTGTATGACCGTCCTGTCATCGGCACCATTGTCAAGCCGGCATTGGGGCTCCGGCCGGAAGAGTCTTCCGAAATGGTGCGTGAACTCGTCGAGGCAGACGTCGATTTTATAAAAGACGATGAAAAGCTGATGAGCCCGGCATATTCGCCGTTCGAAGCACGTGTCAAAGCGATCATGCCGGTGATCCTTGATCGCGAACAACGAACCGGCCGCAAGACGATGTATGCGTTTGGCATTACCGCCACCGACCCTGACGTGATGATGCGGAACCACGACATTGTCGTTCGTGAGGGCGGGAACGCCGCCGTGATTAACATTCAGTCCATTGGTTTTGGAGCTATGGCGTTTTTGCGGAAGCGTTCGAATCTGGTGCTCCATGCCCATCGGAACGGATGGGATATTTTGACGCGCCACCCAGGTTTGGGCATGGACTTCAAAGTATACGGCATGTTCTGGAGATTGCTCGGTGTCGATCAGTTTCAGATTAACGGTATCGGCGCGAAATACTGGGAGCCGGACGAATCTTTTCTGACGTCTTTCGAAAATTGCGTCACACCGATTTTCGACCAGTCAGATTGCCCGATGCCGGTGGTGTGTTCTGGCCAGTGGGGCGGGCAGGCGCCCGCAACCTGGCAGCGAACGGGAAAGACCAAGGACCTGCTTTATCTCTGCGGTGGAGGGGTCGTCAGTCACCCTGGTGGCCCTGCGGCAGGGGTGCGCGCCGTCCGGCAGGCGTGGGAAGCAGCGGAGCTTGAAATCCCACTGTCCGTTTATGCGCGGACACACAAAGAACTTCAGCAGTCACTCGATAAGTTTGGCACCGACGAACAGCGCGCCGGCAACGACTTTTAAGAAAGGACATGATCATGAAGCTGGTACTGGCAGGCGATAGCGCGGGAAAGCCGTTGGTTGATATTCTCGTCAAACATCTGAACGCCGGGGGAAAGCATGAACTCGTCGATCTCAGCACTCCCGAAAGCGGACAGGCCGAGCCGTACGCGATGATGTCCGATCGCGCGGCGAGCGCCATTCTCGATGGACGGGCCGATCGTGGGATTTTCGTCTGCGGAACGGGAATCGGTGTGTGTATTTCGGCAAACAAGGTTCCGGGCATTCGTGCTGCGCTGACGCACGATACCTATTCGGCAGAACGCGCGGCGAAGAGCAATAATGCACATATCATCACGATGGGCGCCCGGGTGATCGGACCTGAACTTGCGAAATCTATCGTAGATACATGGCTGGCATCGGAATTCGATGCTCATGGCCCCTCGGCGGCCAATGTCGAGGCGCTCGACGCGCTCGACCGCAAGCATGTCAGAGGCGTATGATGTCACTGCTGTTATCATACTACGGCGACGATCTCACCGGCTCGACTGACGTCATGGAAGCGTTGAGTTTGCGGGGGGTGTCAACGGTGCTTTTTATCCGGCAGCCCACCGAAGCTCAATATGCCCGGTTCGAAGGCGTCCGTGCGGTCGGGATCGCAGGCACAAGCCGGAGCGAAAGCCCGGCTTGGATGCGCGAGAATTTGCCCGGTGATCTTGAGTGGCTGGCGCAGCGAAATGCCGACTGGTGTCATTACAAGGTTTGCTCAACCTTCGATTCCGCGCCCGAAACTGGAAATATCGGTGTTGCCATGGAGATCGGGCATCGCGTGGTTGGGGGTGGCGTCGTACCAATTGTTATCGGCGCACCGCAATTGCGGCGTTATACGGCTTTCGGACAATTATTCGCCGCGTATCAGACTGAAATCTATCGTATTGATCGACACCCCGTTATGGCGCGTCATCCCGTGACCCCGATGTCCGAGGCCGACATCGTGGTGCACCTGTCGCATCAAACCGATGCGCGCATTGGTCATGTGGATCATTTGGATCTCCGTGCACCCGATGCAGATGAGCGCGTCAGCCGCGCAAGTGTCAGTCAGGATGCGTTGCTGCTCGACGTGCTGGATGAAGAGAGCCAGATCGCCACGGGGCAGCAATTGCTGCGTCTGAACGCTGCTGGAAGCCGCTTCGTCGTTGGGTCTTCGGGTGTGGAATATGCGCTGACGCGGGCCTGGAGTGATACCGGCATGATTCCGGGATCTGCGGACTTTCCTTCACCCGGCGGCAGTGAACGTATTGCAGTCGTGTCTGGCAGCGTTTCGCCAACGACGGAGCGACAGATACGCGATGCGGAAGCGGCCGGATTTTTAAGATTGGCGATCGATCCGATGGCCTTTGTTGCTCAGAACGGCGTCTCGGCGATCGAGGATACGACACAGCGTGCCCTGCAAGCGTTGCGTGAAGGTAAGAGCGTCATCATACATACCGCAATGGGCCCGGCCAGTGACATTGGAAAGAGTCTGCCCAGTGGATCGGATGGCAGGCACGCCATCGGGCGCGGGCTTGGACGCTTGCTGGCCCGGCTTGTAAAAGAAGCTGCGCTCAAGAGAGTGGTAATCGCGGGTGGAGATACATCAAGTCATGCATTGCGTGAAATGGGAATTTACGCTCTGACGACATGTCTTCCGTTGCCGCAAACACCGGGATCGCCACTGTGTACAGCGCACTCGGACGATCCTGTATTTGATGGACTGCAGGTGGCCCTGAAAGGTGGGCAGGTCGGAAACGATCGCTACTTCAGCGATATTTTAGACGGAAAGTGCTGATTTAACACTCTCTTCCGATAAAACCAACAAGAATGGAAGATCATGAATACGATACAAAAGCTTGGCCATGCCGGTCATGACACGCGTTATACACTCTATCTGATTATCGTGGCCTGCGCCGGGTGGGCGTTGGCGTCTTATGACGTCAATCTGTTGGTGCTTGCACTGCCAGAGATTGCGAAGAGCCTTTCCATTTCGGAGTATGGGCTCGGTGTTCTGGGCTTCTTTGTTTATGGTGCCCAGTTTATCGTGACATTATTTGTCGGATACGGAATGGACCGATACGGTCGCAAGACCATGTGGATGATCTGCATGAGTGGCACGGCACTTTTTACAGGAATGACGTGCTTCGTCCATAATTTCTGGGAACTGGTCGCGGTCCGGGCTTTGGCGTCCGGCCTAGCATATTCTGAACTTGCCGTTTCTATAACCATCGTTAACGAACAATTGCCGGCAAAGAACCGTGGCCTGCTGTATTCGATCGTGCAGGGCGGCTGGCCGCTGGGCGTGTTCCTTGCGTCCGGGGTATACCTTGCTTTCGGTGGCCTCGGCTGGAGGTTCGTGTTTCTTCTTGGTGTGATTCCGGTTCTGGCGGTGATGTTGGGTCGAATTTTCATCAAGGAATCAGAGCGTTTCGAGCATGAAAAAGCACGGCAGCAGGAAGAAGGCACGAAAGCCGGCCTGAAGGACCTGTTCTTGAAAGCAGGCGACATGCGGCGTCAGCTGACAATCTTATCGCTGGGCTGGATTTCGTATGGGGCCAGTTACGTTGCGACGAATTTCTATATCACTTACTGGTTGACCACGCATAAGGGCTTCACCAGCCACCAGGCGAGCGGACTGATGCTGGCTTCGGGCGGTGCTGGATTCTTCTTTTACGTTGGCGGTGGCTGGTTGGGCGAGCGTATCGGTCGCAAGACAGTCGTCGTATGGTCCGCCGCATTGGTCGCACCGCTCAGTCTGATCTTTCTGTATGCGCAGGCTGACTGGTTGATCGTGATCGACTATTTCTTCCTGTATCAGATTACGAATGGCGTCTGGTCTGCTGCTGGCTATGCCTATCAGAGTGAAAGTTTCCCGACGCGTATCCGCGGTACAGCTGTTGGGTTTCTGGCCGCAATGCTGGTGCTGGGCTTCGTGACGGGCAGCGTGCTCTGGACGATTATGTCTGGTTTCGGCAACCCGACAATGACTTGGCTTGTTGTCGCCGTGTTCGGGTCGCTCGGCATGTGGATTACGGCTTTGCTTCGTCCGATTGCGCCAGGTCAGGATCTTGAACTGACGGCATCTTGAACATCTGACCGCTTACAGGGCGCACAATGCCCCTGTAAGCGGTGATTCAACCAATAATGACAAGAACGGAGCAGCATCTATGGTTTTGGCGCGGGATAGCGAGAGACCCCTTCGCGGTGCGGTCATCGGATGCGGCTTTTTCGCGCTCAATCAGTTGCATGCGTGGCGCGATATTTCTGGTGTAGATATTGTCGCGATATGCGACCGTGACGCGTCGCGCCTGAGGCTGGTGGGTGACGAGTTCGGGATTGGCGCCCGCTACGATGATGCTGCCGCCATGATGGTCGAGCAGGATCTCGACTTCGTGGACATTGCAACCACCCCGCCAAGCCATCGGGCGCTTGTCGAATTGGCGGCACGGAACAACGTTGCCATTATCTGCCAAAAACCGATTGCCCCGACGCTGGAAGACGCAAAGGCGATGGTAGAGGCGGCAAGGGCAGCGGACGTCGCCTTCATGATTCATGAAAATTTTCGGTGGCAGACGCCGGTTCTGGCCGTCAAGCAAGCTTTGGCTGAGGGCGTGATCGGCTCCCCTTTCTGGGGACGCGTGTCCTTCCGGTCCGGTTTCGACGTCTATGCAAGCCAGCCATATCTTGCCACCGGCGATCGCTTCATCATCGAAGATCTGGGTATCCATATTCTTGACATCGCCCGCTTTTTGATGGGCGACGTGGAGTGCGTCACGGCCCGGACACAACGGGTCAACCGGTCCATCAAAGGTGAAGACGTGGCTACGATGCTGCTGGGGCATCAGGGCGGCGTGACATCGGTTGTCGATTGTTCGTATGCTTCGCCTCAAGAGCAGGAACCATTTCCTGAGACATTCATCGAGATAGATGGCTCGCTGGGGTGCCTGCGACTGACCAAAGATTATCAACTCACAGTTACGACACGGAACCAGACAATTTCGCGCAATGTTGCCCCGACGCTTCCCGTATGGGGAAGTCGTCCCTGGCACAACATTCAGGAAAGTGTTCGTTCGATACAACAACATTGGGTTGATTGCCTGAATCAGGGCACGGTTCCCGATACGTCGGGTGACGACAATCTTAAAACCTTCGCGCTGGTTCAGGCCGCCTATCTGAGCGCCGAGACAGGCCAAACTGTAAAACTGAGCGATCTGTAATGACTATTTCCGATGACTTGAGGATTCGTCGCTTCGGAACAAGCCAGCGTGATGTTGAATTGCGAAGCATAAAGGCAGGACCGTTCGAGGCAAAGCTGTCGTCGGGCGGATTGCGCGCGATCAGATTCCGCGGGCGGGAGGTCATTCGCGCTATCGAATACGTCGTGCGGGACAAGGACTGGGGTACCTATGCACCGCTCATTTCGAACGTTGAAATATCGCAGTCCGACCTCGGGTTTAACGTCACCTACGATGCTCGGTGCGTGAATCCCGAAAGCAGAGAAAGTCTGTCCTTTCATGCGTCGATAAGTGCCGACAACACCGGTCGTCTCACATTCAGGGTTGTTGCGCTGCCTGAAACAGATTTCGATACCGCGCGCTGTGGATTCACCATTCTTCACCCGCTTGAGGGCGTGGTGGGCGTATCGTGTTACGTCGAACACGGAGACGAAACCTCGGAGCAAACGCAGTTCCCGGACCTGATCTCCCCGTGGCAGCCGATCAAAGACATAAGGTCCATCACACATGAGCCGACACCCGGATTGCGCGTCCGGTGCGAGATGTCCGGGGACGTGTTCGAGATGGAAGATCAGCGCGCCTGGTCGGACGCCTCTTTCAAGACCTACGTCCGTCCGCTTGCCCGTCCGTGGCCATATACGATGAAAGCCGGAGAAAAGGATCACCAGTCTGTTGTGCTGGAAATCACTGATGACTGTGATGAACACAGCGACATGCGCGGTAATGGCGAAGCGTCCGTTACCCTTGGGCTGGGCGCTGACTATGCTTTCATGCCGGATATAGGAATAGCGTTCGCGCCCGGACAGATAGCCGACTGCCTGGCGCGCCCTTCACTGCTGACTGATATAGCGCCGCAATATCTTGTGTTCTTGTATGACCCTTTGGCTGGCCACGGCGCGGAAGAATTGTCCGGTTATGCCGCTATCGTAGCGTGCATGCGGTCAGCAGCCCATCCGCCCCATGTGCGTCTTGAGTTCGCGGTTCCCGCCCAGCGTAATTTGTCTGAAGAAATGCAGGATTTGCGATCGAATCTGCAAATTTCCGGTCTGAAAATTGACTCTCTGTTGGTCAGTCCATCAGTTGACCGACAGTCGACACCGCCCGGCAGCACATGGCCCGACTGCCCCCCGCTTGAGGAGATTTATCACGCCGCGCATGAGGTCTTTTCAGGCGTGCAAATCGGCGGAGGTATGCTGAGCTATTTCACGGAGCTTAATCGCAAGCGTCCGCCGTTGGATCAACTCGCTTTCATTTCACACTGCACCTGTCCGATCGTGCACGCTTCGGATGATGTCTCGGTGATGCAGACACTTGAAACGCTGCCAGACATCACGCGCTCGACGCGTGCGATTGTCGGTGAAAATATGCCGTATCATATTGGCCCCTCGACAATCGGCATGCGCCAGAATCCTTACGGCTCACGGTTGATCCCCAACCCCGATGGGACGCGGATGACCATGACCGATCGCGATCCGCGCCAGCGTGGGACGTTTGCGGCGGCGTGGGCTGTGGGATATGTGGCCGCCACAGGAAAAGTGCAGCTTGCAAGTCTGGTGCCTGCCGCATTGACCGGATCACTCGGGCTGGCCCGCTTGAAATCCGGTTTGCAGCAGGATGAGAAATTTCCCGCCTATTACGTGACCAAAATATTGGCACGTATGGCGGGATGGAAGCGTGTCGACTGCGATCTGAGTGACGGTCGCACCGTGGCGGCCGTGGCTGCACGCGATCCGAAATCCGGGCATGTAGAGGTATTACTGGCAAATCTCACGGAATTGGACCGGTCCGTCAGGGTCGATGGTGGCCAGAACGCTTCGATCAAGATGATTATCGACGATCACGGAGAGTGTTTTGATCCAGTGATGATCGATGCGACGTCGGAGCGACTGGACATCGGTCCTTATGGTGTCGTCCTGCTGTCGATAGAGTGATGGTCCCCGAGGTCTCAGGATTTCTGAATGTCGAGGGGATGCACATAGAGCGCGTTTGAACGCTCCAGATGCCGTGTCATAGCGGCCTCTGCTACGGCCGCGTCGCGTGCTGCGATGGCTTCGACGATGTCTTCGTGTTCTGAAATGGTCACAGTTTCCTTGCCGGACCAGTGTAGCATTTCGATGTGAAAGTTCTCCAGCCATCCCAGCATCGCCTGGCTGACGGCGCTGAAGATCGGATTACCGGCGATGGCGGTTATTTCAGCATGAAAGGCCATGTCACGCCGAACGAATTCCTTGATTCTGTTGACGGATTCACGTTGTTCCATAATACGACGCTTGAGCCGCTTGACGTCGGCGCTACTCGCCCGCTCGGCGGCTGCGCGCACCATGCCGCGCTCGAAAAACAGACGGACTTCCATCAGATCTTTCAAAGAGCGCGCCGAAGACGAAAGCAGAACCTGTGCCGGAAGATCGATCTGGCGAAGCAGAGCGGCGGCGGTCAGATCGTTCACACGCGCCCGCTCGCCGTGCGAGATAACGATCAGCCCGAGATTGTTAAGGGCCTGCAGCGCCTCCCGGATCGCCGGGCGTCCGACGCCGAAGCGCTCCATAAGCGCGCGTTCGGACGGCAGCGGGTCACCCACCGCGATTTCGCCGCTTATGATCTGAGCTTTCAGGCGATCAAAAACATCGTCGGACAGTTTGCGTTTAGCGATCCGCTCATCCACCACCCTGACATATTCCTTTTCGTCGCCGCGTCGTCACATCATGTGTATCGCATAAACGCACCGCTGCACCATCCGCAGCGGTAGAATTAGGACGTATGAGCGACATTGTTACAGCATGCGATCTCCGGGTTCGTGCTGCGATGGGGCACCTTGACCGGCAGGGCGGTTATTTCCACAGTGCCGCCCCATGAAAATCATCATCGATACCGACCCCGGGCAGGACGATGCCCTGACCATTCTCCTTGCCCTTGCAAGCCCAGAAATCGAGCTGCTGGGTGTGACGACCGTGGCGGGTAATGTCCCGGTCGCGCAAACGACGATCAACGCGATCAAGGCGCTCGATCTTGCCGGGCGTCGCGATATCCCCGTTCATGCAGGGGCGGAGCGGCCGCTTCTCAGGCCCGGCGTGACGGCGACCCACGTTCACGGGGCAACAGGGTTCGAGGGGGCTGACCTGCCGCCGCCAAGCCGCCAGGCCAATCCAGGTCATGCCGTGGATTTCCTGATCGAGCAGATAATGGCCCACCCGGCCGGAGATGTTACGATCTGCGCGATCGGACCACTGACCAACCTTGCGATGGCGCTGCGCCAGGAGCCCGCAATAGCGACGCGTCTGGGTCGTATCGTCCTGATGGGCGGCGCGTTTTCCGAGGTGGGAAACATCACCCCCGCCGCCGAGTTCAATTTCTATGTCGATCCCCACGCCGCCGACATCGTCTGCCGCTCCGGGGTCGAACTTGTGGTGGTGCCGCTGGACGTGACACACCAGTTGCACACCAGCGCGGCGCGGGTTCAGCGCATACGCGAGACAGGAAGCGTCGGGACCGTGGTTGCTGACTGGTTGACCTTCGAAAAGCGGTTCGAGGCCACGAAATACGGAACTGATGGCGGTCCGCTGCACGATCCAAACACCGTGATGTGGCTTTTGCGTCCCGATCTCTATTGTGGTCGCAACGTGCACATGCAGATCGAATTGCAAGGTGCCGCCACGCTGGGCATGAGCGTGGTAGATTGGTGGGGCATCACACCTGCGCCCCACAATGCGCTGTTCCTGCGCGAAGTTGATGTTGATAGGGTCTACGACGAACTGATCGACCGGCTGAAGGTTTTCGGTGCCCGTCTGCCTTTATCAGCCGAGTGACCGTAGCTACGCGCCGCATCACGTATACATGACCGCCTACAACCAGAACGTGTCGTCCGGCGTTCGTCATGGGTCGCACCGCAAGGTGTCATAATCGCACGGGATAAAGCCACATGAAGCATTTCATCAACCAGCGCGACGCGATTGTCACCGAAGCCGTGCAGGGCCTCGTGCGATCGTCGGGCGGCGAGGGTCTGGCTCTGCTGGACGGTCTGCCCGACATTCGGGTGGTGGTGCGACGCGATTGGGACAAGTCACGTGTCGCCGTGATCTCAGGCGGTGGCTCCGGGCACGAGCCTGCTCATGCAGGGTTCGTCGGGGCCGGGATGCTGACGGCTGCGGTGGCCGGCGCAATCTTCGCGTCCCCCAGCGTGGATGCAATTCTCGCGGGTATCCTCGCCGTTACAGGGCAATCGGGATGCTTGTTGATCGTCAAGAACTACACCGGGGACCGCCTGAATTTCGGTCTGGCCGCTGAACAGGCACGCGCCCTCGGCCATGAGGTCGAAATGGTGATTGTCGGCGACGACGTGGCGCTGGAGGGGCATGGTTCGGCGCGCGGCATTGCTGGCACCGTATTCGTGCACAAAGCCGCGGGCTTTCTCGCAGAACAGGGTGCGTCGCTGGCCGAAGTGGCTGCATTTGCACGCGACGTGGCGGGGCGCACGCGCTCTCTGGGCCTGTCGCTTAGCGACTGCGATGCATTTGACCCTGAACATCAGAGCCGTCTGGGCGATCAGGAAGGGGAACTCGGGCTGGGGATCCATGGTGAACCTGGTGCGCGGCGTATCGAGGCCGGAACTGCCGACGCTCTGATGGCCCTCGTCGCGGACACGTTGGCTGATGCTGATGGCGACCTCTCGGTCCCCAAGGCTGTCATGATCAATAATCTGGGGCGCGTGGCAGAGGTGGAGATGCTGATCCTGGCGCACAGTTTTGCGGCGACCCGGCTGGGGAAGGCGACCCGGTTGATGGTGGGGCCGGCCCCGATCATGACCGCGCTCGATATGAACGGCTTCTCGCTCAGCACGGTGGATCTGACGCCGCAGATCGAGGAAGCGCTGCTGGCACCAGTCGGACCGCGTGCGTGGCCCGGTGCAGTATCGTGCGAGCCGATCAAGTTTCTGGCGCTGCCGACATTGCCAGACGCTTTCGGTGCTCCGCCGTCAGACGATCCGGTCTTGCGGGCAGTGATCGAGCGCGTCATTGCGCAACTGACGGCGAGCGAAGACGAACTTAACGCTCTCGACGCAGCAATAGGTGACGGGGACGCCGGTTCGACATTTGCCGGGATCGCCCGACAGGTGCAGTCGTCTGCCGAGCGTCTGCCGCTCGGCGATCATGCAGCGTTGATGCGGTGTCTGGGGGCGTTGCTTGCGCGGCATGGGGGCGGATCGAGTGGTGTGCTTCTGTCGATCATGTTCGCCGCAGCGGGCGGTCACGATGGGAACTGGAAGGACGCACTGGCAGAGGGGCTCGCGGCCATGCAACGCTATGGCGGGGCCGAGCCGGGTGATCGCACCATGATCGACGCGATTGCACCGGCCATCGACGCGTTGCAGACCGGCAGTGTTCAGGACGCCGCAAAAGCTGCCCGTGCCGGTGCCGAGCGGACCCGCACGATGAAGGCGGCCGCCGGGCGCGCGTCCTATGTTCCGCAGGAGCGTCTGAACGGCGCAATCGATCCAGGAGCGGAGGCGATTGCCCGCGCGCTGGAGGCCATCGCGGCACTTTGACGTTCGTTGCCGGATGACTAGGCTGTGGGTTTAGGCGCAGGGAGATTTGCCGATGCTCACAGCTATTCATCACGTGGCGATCATTGCTTCGGATTATGAACGATCGAAGCAATTTTACGTCGAGTTTCTGGGGATGCGCGTGATTGCCGAAGTGTTCCGGCAGGAACGGCAGTCGTGGAAATGCGATCTTGCAATCGGTGACGCCCAGATCGAACTTTTTTCATTTCCGACGCCGCCCGCGCGGTTGTCCCATCCGGAGGCCTGCGGCCTTCGCCACCTCGCATTCAGCGTTCCGGACATCGATACTGCGGTCGCGCGTCTGACGGCACTTGGTATTGAAACCGAAGCGGTGCGCCTCGATCCCTATACCGACCGACGGTTCACTTTCTTTCAGGATCCGGACGGTTTGCCGCTGGAATTATATGAAATCTGAGTGTGGGTATGAGTTTACAGCATATGTAATGTTATAGGGTTTCATCCGTGTCAGTTAAGGCACGCTATTCTTTGTTTTCAGCAGTCAAGATGGAATAAATTTGGGTGTAATCGCTTTCATGACAGCGATTTTAGGTCGATGACATGCTTTGTAAGAAAACATCTCCATAACCCCGTTAGGTTAAGTGCCACATGATTAGAGCAGATAGTGAGATGGTGTGCGGAGAAAAATATCCCGTGATGGGTGTCGTGGTGTTCCGGCCGGAAGTTTCCGCGGCATAGAAGCCGGTCGTTCGGGGAAACGGGCAGGGCGCCGGTGCTCAGTTCCGCTTGCGGCTGTTCTGGTGATTGTCTTTTCATTCATTGGCGTCCAATCCTCCAACGCAACATCCCTGCATGATGCGATCCGTGCAGCATGGGAAATCGATCCGACACGTCAGTCGCTCTCGGTTGATTCGCACGCTGCCCGACGCACGGCCGAAGCAGAGCGATCGTGGTTTCCGGGCGGTCCGATCCTGTCGGGCCAGTATTACGACGATCATGCAGTGGGCAGTAATCAAGGTTATACGACCTATCAGGTCGGTATTGCCGTGCCGCTCTGGCTGCCGGGTGAACGTTCGGCCAGGGTCAAGACGGAGATGGCCAGTCGATCGGTTGCCGAAACGCACCTGCAAATGGAGCGCATGTCGCTCGCCGTTCAGGTGCTCGATCTTGCCACCACGGCTTCGATTGCGGGCGTGACGGCACGCTCGGTGGAACAGGAACATCAGGCCCTGACGGAGGTCGATGCGACGTCGCGCCGTCTGCTGGCAGCGGGCGAAATATCGACTGCCGACCGGGATGCGGTGCGTAGTGAACTCGAAGATCTCGAAAGTCAGCTTACGAATACGCAGGAAAAGCTGAGCGATGCTCAGGCAGGTCTGCGCGAATTGACCGGAGGCGACGATGTCCCCGATATGTCAGCAATCGACGGGCGCAGTCTGACAGATGCCCACCTGCAGAGCATCAATCTGGCTGTCGATCATGATCCCCGCATGAAGTTTGCCCGTGCAGGCGTGGACGCGGCACGTGCGGAGGATCAGCTTTCGGCCCATTCCTATATGGATCATCCCCAGGTGGGGATCGAATCCATTCACGAAAAACAATATGGCAGCCCGTGGAATACGCGGTTCGGGGTACAGGTCAGCGTGCCATTGCCGAGCGAGGCGCGGAATGTTCCGATGCGGATGAAAGCCGCGCGCGATATCGCGGCGGCAGAGCGTGATGAAGAGAAAACACGACGCATGGTGCTGGCAGAATACGCGCGTACACGCGCACGCCTGGCCTCGTCCATTTCGATACTGAAGCACGCAAAGTCGAAAAGAGAAGCGCTGGTCTCGCGCGTTGACGAGTTGGAGAAAGCCTGGAAGGTCGGAGAATTGCCGGTGATCGAATATCTGCGTGCGCGCAGAAGTGCCCTTGAATCGCGTGAGCAGGAGATGGTGGCGGCCATTGCGTGGCGCAGCGCCGTCGCGCGGTTGATCATTGCCGGGGGTGGGATGCCATGAACAGGTCCAGCGCCTTCATGGCTTTGTCGTGCGCCGTGATCTGGCACGCGACGGCTGCCAGAGCTGAAGATCGCGTCGTCAAGGTAGACGTTGCTGCTTTGAAAACTCTTGGAATCGAAACCGCCGTTGCGAAAGATGGTGCGTTGCGCGGTCATATTACCTGCCCTGCCTATATCGAGTCCGATCCGCGCAAGGTGGTGCGTATTCGTGCCACCGGCGAAGGTCGTATCAGCCGTGTGCTGGTCTATCCGGGGCAGATCGTGAAAGCCGGTCAGCCATTGATCGAATATCACGATCATATGCTGGAGCAGGTGTCCCAGCAGCTTCAGGGCGCACAGGCCGCGGTCGAGGAGGCCAAGGCAGCGCGCGACGAAGCGGCACTCGCCGCGCAACGCGGCCATATCCTGAGCGGTGGCGCATTGGCGCATGGCGAAGTGCAGCGACGCGAGACGGTACTGCGACATGCGGAGGCTCTGGTACGGGAAAAAACGGCGACTCTCGAAGGGTATCGCATGAGGATGGGGGATTTTACCTCCCCGACCGAGCGCACTGTGGATCGGAGTGTTTCGCAGATCGTGGCGCCGATCGGCGGAGTTGTGCGGTCCATCAACACCGCGATGGGGGAGGGTGTCAGCGCGGACTCTCTGCCGTTGGTGGAAATCGATGATCTCAGCACCGTATGGGTGGTGTCGCAGGTGCTGGATCACGATGCCCAGCGTCTCAGCACCGGTGCAGAACAGGTCACCATGCTGTCGGGCGCGACCACAGGCGGCATCCACTCGACGATCAATTCCATCGACAGCCACGTGGACCCTCAGACCCGCCAACTTCTGGTTCGCAGTCTGGTGGATAACAGCCACGATGCGCTGCGCCCCGGCACGCTGGTGACGACCGAACTCGACGCCGCCCGCGCAGTGTCGGGCGAGATTGTGCCCTCGGCGGCACTTCAGCAGATGGGCGGGCAGTCGACGCTGTTCGTCCAGACGGCCCCGGACCGGTACGTCGCCAGACAGGTGACAGTCGGCCCGGAGGAGAATGGGCAGACGGTCATCACCCAAGGGCTCTCCCGGGGCGACGTTGTCGTCACGCAGGGCAGTTTCGCGCTGAAGTCCCAGATGATGCTGGTCAGCCCGGACGGCGGTACCTGAATGAAGTTGATTGATCTGCTGCTTCGCAGCCGTTCGGTTGTCATTGGCACCGTTGCGCTGCTGATGATCGTGGGTCTCGCTGACTTGCGGACCCTTCCGGTCGAACCCGTCCCGGATATTTCGCCGCGTCAGGTGTTGCTGTCGGTCCTGGCACCCGGCCTTCCGACCGAGGAGGTCGAAAAGCTTGTGACCTTCCCGGTCGAGACCGCGATGGCCGGTATTCCGGGCATGAACGCCATGCGCTCGGTCTCTCGCACCGGTGTGTCCGTGGTCTACCTGCAATTCGACGAGGGGTCCGATATCTACCGCGACCGGACCCTCGTTTCGGAACGCATGGAGGCTGCGCGTTCAAAAATCTTCGTGCGCGGTCTGTCCTTTTCAATGGGCCCGATGGCCACCGGGATGGGCGAAATCTTGCAGTTCCAGTTGCGGGGACCGTCACTATCTTTGCCGAGCCTGAACCGCATCATGACGTGGAACGTCGTGCCGAAGCTCAAGCTCGTGCCGGGGGTGATTGACGTCAACGTCAATGGCGGGGCGGAACAGACCTTCAAGGTCTCTCTCGACCCTGAACGGCTCCAGGCGACTGGTGTTTCCGTGAGCGACGTGTTCCGGGCGGTCGACAATGAAAATGCCGCCGCCGGCGGTGCCTGGATCGAACATAACGATCAGCAACGGGTTATTGTCGGACGCACGCTGATCGACTCGCTTAAGGAATATGGCGACATTCAGGTTCGGTCCGGACCGAACGGGGAGGTGATTCACGTTCGCGACGTCGGCACGGTCTCAATGGGTGAGCGCCCGCGGCTCGGCGCTGTTACACGCGACGGCAATGGCGAGATCGTTGCCGGCGTCGTGCTGCTGCAGCAGGGGGCCAGTGCCAAAGCGACGCTTGCGCGCCTGAAGGATGCGATACCGCGTCTGGAGAAAAGCCTGCCCGCGGGCACGTCGCTCGATGTGTTTTACAGTCGCAGCCAACTGACGAACGCCACGATCAGCACGGTGGAAGAAAATCTGGCTCTGGGTGCGGTGCTTGTATTCGTCGTGCTGCTGTTCGTGATTGGCGACTGGCGGGCATCGGTTGCGATTATCGCGGTCATACCGTTTGCGTTGCTCGCGGCGATGGTCGGGATGCATCATCTGGGAATTTCCGCCAATCTGCTCAGCCTTGGTGCCATCGATTTCGGGATGGTCGTCGACAGTTCACTGGTCATCGTCGAGAGCGTGATCAGCATGGAAATGAACAAGGACGACACGGTCGACAGCCTGATCGGGACATCCCTGCGTCAGGTGGTGCGGCCGGTGACCTTCGCGATTCTGGTCATCGTCATGGTCTATCTGCCGGTCCTGACGCTTGAGGGTGTCGAGGGGCGGATGTTCCGACCTATGGCCCAGACGGTCATTCTCGCCCTGCTGTCGTCCCTTGTGTTTTCGCTGGTCTGCGTGCCGGTTCTGACACGCATTCTGGTAAGGATGCGACCGGGCCACAGCCACGGCGATACGCGTTTCATCGGATGGTGCCGTAAATATTACGAACCCGCGTTCGCATGGTGCACGTCGCATGCCAATCTGGTGATCGGCGCGGCCTGCGCAATCCTTGTCCTTTCGGGGGTGATTGCCACGCAGTTGGGTGGCGAATTTATCCCGCAGTTGCAGGAGGGCGATCTGGTCGTGACCTCCACGCGTCTGCCGAGCATCTCGCTCGAAGCATCCATCCGTTCGGCGAGCGCGATCGAACGCACACTCAAGGCTTTCCCGGACGTCAGGACCGTCGTCAGCAATACCGGCACAGCCGCGATTCCGACTGATCCGCAGGGATGGGAACAGACCGACACATTTATCCTGCTGAAGCCAAAATCCGAGTGGAAGACCGCTTCGACGCAGGAGGGGCTTGTGCGGGCCTTCGATGCGGCCCTCAGCAAGAACGTACCGGGGTCGATCTATAACTGGAGCCAGCCGATCCAGATGCGGATGGACGATCTTCTGTCGGGTGTGAGGTCGCAAATCGCAGTCGGCATCTACGGCGACAATCTGAAGACACTGTCAAAACTGGCGGCTCAGGTGTCAGATCTGCTGAAATCCATCCCCGGCTCTGCCGATGTGGCACCGCAGGATATCGGCACCGTTCCGTTCCTGCATGTTGACGTCGATCGAACCGCTGCAGCACGCCTGAACGTCGATACCACCGCTGTCATGGATGTGGTGGAAGGGCTTGGAGGCCACATCGGGCCACCGGTCGTTCTGGATGGTGCACTGATCCCGACGCAGGTGCGTTTTGATGCTTCGGCGGGGGATTCGGTCGAAAAGATCGGCAACCTGCCGGTGCTGACACGTACGGATCACGTCGTCCGGCTGTCGCAGGTCGCGGCCATCACGCTGGCCGATGGTCCCGCTGCCATTCGCCGGAACGGCGGGGAACGCCGGATGATGGTCCAGTCCAACGTGCGCGGTCGCGACCTGAGTTCCTTCGTGACAGAGGCGCAGGCGCAGGTTGCGGGCAAGATCAAGCTGCCGCCGGGATATCGTATCGAATGGAGTGGGCAGTTCAAGAACATGCAATCGGCGATGGCGAAATTGCGGATCGTGGTGCCGATTGCCCTGTTCCTGATCTTTTGTCTGCTGGTGCTGGCGCTGGGTGAATTGCGGCTGGCGGGGCTGGTATTCGTCAATCTGCCATTCGCCGCAACGGGCGGAATTCTTGCCCTGTTTGCGCGGGGCATGCCTTTCAGCATTTCGGCGGGTATCGGCTTTATCGCTTTGTTCGGTGTTGCAGTGCTGAACGGCGTCGTGCTGGTCAGTTATATCAAGCTGAAGCGCCAGGCCGGCCTGAGTGTGCGCGACGCGGCGTTCGGCGCAGCGCGGGAGCGGTTCCGTCCGGTCATGGCGACAGCCACTGTTGCGTGCCTCGGGTTTTTCCCGATGGCGTTTTCCATGAGCGAAGGTGGGGAGGTCGAAAAGCCGCTGGCCACGGTGGTGATCGGCGGGCTGATTTCGTGCACGGCGCTGACGTTGCTGGTGCTGCCGTCGCTCTATGTGAAGATCGCGCGCAAATAGGACGCGCTGCCTTGGGTTCGTCGCACATCCGTGCCATGACATGCGCCGCCCGTGCCGCGCGGACCTGTTTCCGCCTGTCGCGGCGCGGATGACGGATCTGGAGCTTGCATGATTAAACGGATTACCGGCGTGTTGCGCGCTGCTTCCCTGTTCGAACGTTTCGAGCAGATCGCAATGATGATTCTCACGTTCGCGATTTTCGTCCTGACCTGCCTCGGCCTGTTTCATGTGCTGGTCGCTGTGGCGATGGTGGTGCTGACGACCGGGCTGGAGCCAACGTCGCAACCCGTCCTGCAAGCGATTTTCGGCCTGTTTTTCACGGTACTGATCGCCCTGGAATTCCGGCATTCGATTCTCATCACATCGGATGCGCAGCCACAGAGTGTGATCCGGATGCGTTCTGTACTGCTGATCGGCATGATGGCGACCGTGCGCCGGTTCATCGTGATGGATCTGGGGAATTCCAACGTGCTTGAGACGCTGGCCCTGTCAGCATCGGTTCTGGCGCTTGGCGTTGCCTACTGGCTGGTGCGGGGTACTGTCAGTGCCCCCTCGATCGAGCGTCACGAATAGCCGTTGGTTTGGTGAAATCGGCTTTCTCGTGTCATAGTGCGTCCCCGCGCGCCGACAGGCTGGATTACGGTTTAAGGCGCCGGGATACTCTACGCATCCCGAATAACTTTGACGCATCGAGAATTTTCGACGGCCGCCGCTATGGGGCAGTCAGATGTTCCGATGGTTCGAGGCATCGGTAATCGGAGACATGACCATGCTGTCTTGCACAGGATATGCCGCCAGCGCCGCATCGACGCCGCTTGCTCCCTTTTCTTTCGAACGTCGTGACACCGGGCCGGATGACGTCCGAATTGACATCGCGTTCTGTGGTGTCTGCCACTCTGATATTCATACTGCCCGCAACGAATGGCGGAACACTATCTATCCCTGCGTGCCCGGCCACGAAATTGTCGGCTATGTGGCCGAGGTCGGCAGCAACGTCTCGCGCTTCAAGGTTGGCGATGCCGTCGGCGTTGGCTGCATGGTTGATTCCTGCCGCGAATGTTCAAGCTGTAAGCAGGGTCTGGAACAATATTGCCTGAACGGTTTTGTCGGCACCTATAACGGTCAAGACAAGTTCGGGCGTGGCAACACGCTTGGCGGTTATTCCAAGGCCGTCGTTGTCGATCAGGCCTTCGTCCTGCGTATTCCGGAGGGGCTCGATCTCGCTGCTGCTGCGCCACTGCTGTGCGCGGGCATTACCACCTATTCGCCGTTGCGCCACTGGAAAGTCGGTCCGGGTCAGCGCGTCGGCGTGGTCGGTCTTGGCGGTCTGGGCCACATGGGCGTGAAGTTCGCACGGGCGTTCGGAGCAGAGGTGGTTCTGTTCACCACGTCGCCGGGCAAGGTTGATGATGGTCTGCGACTGGGCGCGCATGAAGTCGTGATCTCCAAGGACGCGGACGCAATGGCCGCACAAATGGGCCGGTTCGACTTCGTGCTCGATGCGGTTGCAGCGCAGCACGACATCAACACCTATCTCGGGTTGCTGAAGCTTGACGGTACATTGGTTCAGGTCGGTGCGCCGGAAGATCCACTGCCGGTAGCGGTGTTCAGCCTGATCATGGGACGTCGCAACTTCAGCGGTTCGCTGATCGGCGGTATTCCCGAGACGCAGGAAATGCTGGATTTCTGTGCCGAACACGGGATCGTTTCGGATATCGAAAAAATCCGCATGGACGAGATCGAGACAGCCTATAGCCGGATGATCCGTTCGGACGTCAAATATCGCTTCGTCATCGACATGGCCAGCCTGCCGGCAGCCTGACGCCCCGGTCCTGTGTTGCGGCGACTTTCGTTGCAACACAGGACGCCTCTGGTCCTAGAACATATCTTCCTCTGCACAACTGATGCAGAGTTCTGCAATGTTCGCCGTATTCGGCAGATCCAGCACCTCGGTAATCAGTCGTGCAACGTCCGCGGGTTGGGTCATCTTGTCCGGATCGCGGCCGCCGGCCACCAGAGACATATCGGTTGCGACGAAACCCGGACAGACTGCGGTCGCCCGAATACCCGCGTCCCAGCCGGTGCGCTTGATCGCGTGAACCAGCGCCACAGCCGCATGTTTCGTCAGCGCATACGAACTGGATCGCGCCGACTTCACGCGCTTGCCCGATAGGGACGCCACAACGACAACGCGGCCGCTGCCCGCAGCTTCCAGTGCCGTCCATGCCTCTCGCACCAGACGGATCGGCGAGCGAAGATTCACATCGAACATCAGGTCCAGATCGTCTTCACTACATTCGAGGATAGAGCCGGGCACCATAACCCCGGCATTGGCGATGATTGCGTCGATCCGACCATGCGCGGCGAGGGTCGCCCCGACCCAATCGGCCTCGCCCTTACGGCTGGCATCGAATGTGTGGACCGTGTGCGGCGACGGCAGATGCAGACTGTCGGGCGAGCGCACCCCTGCACTGACGGTCCAGCCTCGTTCAATCAGGTGTCGGGCAATTTCGGCGCCGATACCCCGGTTTGCACCGGAGATCATGGCAACACGGTTCGGGCTGGTTTCCGTCATCAACTGAAGTCCCCGTTTTTGCAAATATGAGACACGAGCCTACGACTTGCAGATCGAATTGCAAAAGTTTTCCGCAAAATCAACCCGGATCGAGACGTCACCAGACCGGCGGCACGAGACCACGCGGCGCGCTGGCGGCAAGGTGCCGCGACAGCCACTTCTGGCAATCCTCCGCATCGTGTGCGGCGAGTGCGTTGTAAATTGCCGAATGCTCTTCATCCAGAATGGCAAGATCATCGGAAGAGAGGCGGGCCGTCATGCCGACCCGCTCCTGTTGGGAGCGCAGGGCGTTATACATGCCCAACAGTACGCTATTGCCGCTTAGGCCAACGAGTGATGCGTGAAACTCCCAGTCCGCAGCGAGATATTCAACCTGATCGTCCGGTCGAGTGAAGTTTGAAAAGGATTGCAGATGGCGCAGGGCATCTCGCATTGCCGCGGACGGGCGCGTTTTGCTGGCGCATGCGATAGTCGCAACCGCTTGTTCGACCAACAATCGGGCCGGGAAAAGTCCGCCAAGTTCCTCGACACTGATGTGTTTGACCATGGCACCGCGCCGGGGCACCAGTTCGATATAATGTTCTGCGTGCAAACGCGCGAATGCCTCCCGGACAGGGGTGCGTGACACATCATTCTGTAGTGAAATGCGCTCTTCCTCAATGAACGTGCCTGCGGGATATGTGCCGATCAGAATATCCTGCCGCACAGCGAGATAGACCCGTTCCTTCGGTGCAGGTTCGGCGTTTTTTGACTTGAGGGCATCGTATCGTGGCGACATCAGGCTGATTGCTCTTCAAAAGTGGCGACAGCGTTGCGAATGGCGATGGCAAGCGTTTTCGCCCAGGCAGCAATTCCTGGTGGGTCGCTGATCAGGTCCTGGCGAACTTCGATTTCGACATAAGGCAGACCACGGGCTTCAGCCTGTACCGGCACCGTGTAGTCATTTTGCATGTCGACCGCGTAGGGCTGATTTGCCGCAATTTCCATCGACGGGCACAAACGCCGCATTTCCTCCAGAACAAGACGTCCAAGCCTGTCATCCGGCCCCCAGAGCACTGCTGCAGCCATCGGGCGCACCTCATTCTTGTAGTGCGGTGTGAAACTGTGCATCGCCAGCAGGTAGGTGTTGTGGCCCAGACGTGCGCGTTCGTCGAGGCAATCACCGATGGCCACCTGATAGGGTTCGAGGAACGTGGCTTCCCGCTTCAGCCGGTCCCCGTCCGAGAGACCGATATTGCCTGCGATGACATCACTTTCGCTAATCTCGGGGATGGAGGTCCGGGTGCCAGGGCGTCGGTTGCAGTCGATCACGAGCCGCGAATAAATCTGCGCGAAAAGCGGGCAGGCGAATTCAGCCTGCATCGCTTCCGATACTGCAAGAATCCCGATATCCCACCCGATATGACGCGCGATCTGCGCTTCGCTCAGGCCCAGGGTGCCCAAACTGCGGGGAATACGCCGCCCGGCATGATCGACCGTTATAACAAATGGACTGCCTGCATCGGGCGCATGAACCAGAACAGGATCGGGCTCGTCGGGCGCGAGCAGGCATAGCGCTTCATGTCGCGTCATCAGTAAGCCTCGTTGTAGCGTCTGCAGACATCTTCTTCCGACAGACCGGAAAGCACGTCGACCTCAGACGTTTTGAGCATGTGATATGCGTCGAACAAGGCCTCCCCTAGCCACGAGCGAACCGCCGTGCTCGACCGCATGACCGACAGTGCCTCTGTCAACGAACCGGGCAGGGGAGAAACCCCAGCCGCCGCAAGATCCGCGCCGGCATCCTGCGGATGCTGCGGTAACGGCAGGTTTCGGCGCAAGCCGTCGAGACCTGCATGGACAATACACCCGAGTGCCATATGGGGACAGGCCGTTGCGTCAACCACCCGATATTCAAGGTTGTAACGTCTGGCGACCGTCGCGGGATCGTCGGAAAATGTTGGGCAGACGCGGAGGGAAGCCCCACGATCGGCCAGCGCGATATTTGCCCAGGTGGGCGCCCATTTGGATGGGCGTAGCCGGTAATAAGACGCGACGCTGGGCGTGGTGATCGCGGTCATGGCGGGCATGTGTTCGATGACTCCGGCCGCGAACGCGGCCGCCGCCGGACTGAGGCCCAGCGGCGCGTCCGCGTTGTATGTCGCAGCCTGTCCATTGCGGTCGCGTAGACTGAAGTGGATGTGCGTTCCGTTGCCGATACCGTCCGGATGGGTAATGGGTGTCAGGCTGATCCGATGGCCGCGCGCCGCGGCGCAGCCCCGGATGATCTCGCGGGTCAGAACGGCGTCGTCGGCTGCTGCGATGCCGACGCGCGGATGTACCGTGACCTCGAACTGACGATCTCCGGCCTCGGCGAGAAAGGAGTCTGGCACGATCCCCGCTTTGCGCAGCGCGGCAACGACGGAGGGTCCGAATGCCCCCGAGCGACGGTAAAGATCGAAATTATAGCTCGCGCCCGGGCGATCCTCGACGCCGGTATAGGTAAATTCCTGTTCGAACACAGACAGAAGCGTCAGCTCGAATTCGGACTCGAGCATGTCCAGTCCGCGTTGCAGAAACGCGCGGGGGCAACACTCCCAGGGTGTGCCGTCAAGGTTACGCACGCCGCCCAGGATCAATGTATGGGACATCCCCTCTTCACCGGGGATTTCAGCGCGTGCCTCGGCTGCGGGAACCAGCATCAGATCGCCCTTCGACCCGAATGGCGTTGCGTAAATCGGCCCGAACGCCGAAAGCATCAGGTTGCTGGCAGTATATCCCACGCCGGTTTCCACGCGTCTCTGCAGATCGGACTCCGGGAATCCTTTGCCGCGCACGTGGCCGGCAATGTCGGACATGCCAACAAACACAAGCTTTTCCATTGTCTCGGGCATCTGGTTCATGCGGTGTGGCCTTCAAAAACCGCAGACATCTCCGCCAGCATGGTTTTGGTGTCGATCTGTCGCGCGTATCCCTTGGCATTACGCAGTGACGAATCGTGACGCTCCTGTGACTGTGTCACGCACGCATCGGTTACGCACGTCACCAGATATCCCAGATCGCACGCGTCGCGCACGGCGGAGTCCACGCACTGATCAGTCAGGCATCCAACAATAATCAGTGAACGGATACCAAGGTTTCGCAAGACGTAGTCGATGTTGGTTGATATGAAAACCGACGACGATGTCTTCGGAATTACGATCTCATCGTCCAGTGGTGCAATCGGCGGAAAGACCTGGGCGTCGCGAGAGCCGCGCGGCACGTTGAAACCCGTAATCTTGTAATCAAGGCTGCGATCTCTGCCATCCTGAGTCAGGCTTTCGATGACGGTATAGACGACTTCAATGCCTGTGGCGCGTGCTCGCTCCAGCAAGGCGATCCAGTTCGGTAAGGCGACTGCGTCCAGTTGGCGGAAGAAATATCCGAAACGATCTTCCATTTCCTGCGTGGAAATTCCCGTATACTCGCCGCCATCGCGCGCGCAGTTATAAACCTGCGTATCGACGAACAGGATCGCCGAAGCCCCCGGATAGATCGGTCGTTCACGGGTTGTTTCGTGATTTTTAATCATGATTTTACCATCCTGAAAAACTGCGGACCTGATCGTAAGTGACTCTGCCGCTTACCGCGTCGCGGATCGCCGTCGCCAGAAGCGACGCGGCGAGGTCGATTTCAGCGTCCGTGATGATCATCGGTGGGGTTATTTCCAGCACATTACCACCGACATAAAATACGACAGCGCCCAGCTCCCACGCGCGATATACCGTCATCTGTGCCAGTCTGCGATCTGGACGCCCCTCTGCATCGACGAGGTCGAGCCCGATGGCCAGACCCAGTCCACGGACCTCTGCCACCTGCGCCATGCCACTCGTCGCGTGCTGCAGGGCATCGCGAAGGCGATCACCAGCGCGAGCAGATCGCGCTGCCATATTTTCATCCACCAGAACGCGCAGCACCTCTCGCCCTGTTGCTGTGCAGATCGGGTTGGCCGCCGTCGTCAAGAGTGCGGAGGCAGGGGGGCCATCCAGAATTTCACGCGGCCCCACCGCAGCGGAAAGCGGCAGACCGCCTCCGATCGCCTTGCCGAACGTCACGATATCCGGTGTCATGTCGTCATGTTCGAACGTATGGAAGCGGCCGGGGCGACAGAGACCGACTTTCACCTCGTCACATGCCAGCGGCACGTCATAGCGTGTGCAGAGGCGCCTGAGCCCAGCCAGAAAACCGGGTGGGGGGACAACCATGCCGCCGTCGGACAGGATCGGCTCGACCATCAGGCAGGCTACGTCACCACGGGCCAGTTCACGTTCAACTTCGACAAGGCACGCGTCACGTTCCTGCTCCGGGGTTGCGTCGGGCGCGCTGTGCGGGCGCAGCGGGTCGGGATAATGCGCGAGATAAAGATCAAGATCGGCAGTAACGCCCGCCTCGATGTGGACTCCGGAGACGCGCAACGCCGTGCCAATCCCACCGTGATAGCCATGACGAAACGCCAGAATGCGGCGGCGTCCGGTTGCGTGGCGGCACGCGCGCAGAACCACATCGTTTGCGTCCGAGCCGGCATGACCGATATAGACGCGGCGGTCGCCCGTTCCGGGCGTCAGGGCGAGCAATTCTTCAGCAAAGCCGACGGAGTCACGATGCACTGCGGACAATCCGCCTGCCCCAGCCGGTGATTTTGCCGCTTTTGTAATGGCTGCCGTGATGCGCGGATGGCCGTGCCCGAGGCCACAAGCCGTCCACGTTGCGGTCAGGTCAAGCAGTTTGCGACCGCCTTCTTCGGTCAGCCAGCTTCCGGCGCCACTTTCCAGCGCAACCGGGAAAAACCGCAGCTTTTCGATACCTGCGACGACTGCCATGTCACGTGCATAAAGACTCTGAGCTGGTGTCATGATCGTGACGCATCCTGTGAAAATGGAAATGATGGTCGTTTGGTCTCGTAAAGGCTGATGGCAAGGGCAACGGCGCACCAGCCCAGCCCGGCGACGGTAATAACTGCCTGAGCGCCGCGTTGGAGCAGGCCGGTCATCAGCACAAGACAGATGACAATCGTGGTGGCCGCTGGGATCAGGATCTCCGCGAGATGACCATCGATCTTTTTTGTGAAAAGCGCATTGATAAAACCGAACTGCACGCACTGATACGCGACCATGACACAGACCGCCCCGCACGATGCGATAGTGCCGTAAGATGCCACGGGCGAGCCACCGAAGATCGTGACATGCGGGATTATAAGCTGCGTGGCGGCTACGCAGGTTCCGACCATCAGCGTCGTGCCGCGGCCAGCCGCGAAACGGGAGGGATAAAGTGACGTCAGGAGATGCGTCACAGACGTAATTGCCGCAACCGTACATGCGAATGAAGAGCCGAGCGCGGCAAAACCGAAGCCCACGGAACACCATTTTCCAAGATAGGCTCCCCCAAGAGCGCCAAGCGCATTCTGGGTTTCGACAAGCGCCGGGCGCCCTCCCAAACGTTCTGAAAAGCCTGTTTCAATCGCCCAGGACACGATGATGAACAGCAGTGCTGTGATCAAGACGCTGCCATACAGGGAACGCGGAATGTCGCGACGGGGGTTCCGGGTCTCGGAAGCTAATGAAAGACTGGATTCGAAACCCGCCCAGGACAGGAATGCAACCACGACTGCGGCGAATAACCCGCTCAGACCATCGTGGGCCGACACGGCAACGATGTGAGGCGCTGTGACAGTATGTGTCTGCATCAGCACCGAACCGAACAGCAGAAGTAAAAGGGCTATCCCTGCGCCCTCTATAACAAGCAGCAATCGCATGACCTGCGCGCTTGAGGCGACAAGAACAAGCGTTGCGAGGATCGACACACCGCAGGCCGCGACTGACCAGTCAACTGGTTGCTGAATATCGCTATTGCCAGTCAGGTCAGCGAGAAAGCCAGCGGTTGCGGAAGGCGTTGCCAAGGCAAAACAGGCATATGTACCACACAGAATAAGCCCCACAGCGCGCCCCACCCAAGGACCGAGCGTCACGCTTGCAATATGGTAAGCGCTGGCACCGGTCGACAGCGCTGCGACAAGGCGCCCGATGCTGTAAGCGACCATCGAGACGCACACGGCTCCGACAGCGAAGATGCTCCAGATCGGCCAGTTTGCAACTCCGGCAATGGCCTGACAATTCGCTGCGAGAACAAGGGTGGGGCCGATCAGCGCGAGGGACAGCGCCAACGCCCCCACGGTCCCGATGGATCGTCCGGCTGCGGCTTTCAGCATGTTAGTAACCGACCCGCAGCATTGCGACGGCGTGCTGTCTGGGCTTGGTATGCATGGTCAGCACTCCGTTCAGGGTCACTCATGTATACGTCGAGTATCCTGAGAATCGAAGAAAATAATGCGACTTCGATATGAAAAATTCTACGAGCTTGGCCGTTTGCCGGATGATCGACACCGAGCGTAAGTGGGGGCAATAGTCTGTGCGACGCGAAAATTCGTTACGAAGTCATTGCGTATACACAGCGTACACGATACCGTTTTTGAGGCATGTTTGCTGAAAGGGCACCGAGCATGGACGCAACGGTCACGAAGGCACCGACAATATCCGGTCCTCCATGGATATTGGCTGGTCTCTTCGGGATGGGTGGCTTTGTCGGATACCTCGATCGGGTTAACCTGTCCGTCGTGGCGACCCCGGTTGCGACGGACCTGCATCTGTCGAACTCCCAGTTGGGGTTCGTATTGTCGGCATTTCTGTGGACCTACGCGATCGCGCAAATCCCCGCCGGGCTGTTGATCGACCGGCTGGGATCGCGCCTGCCGATCATCATCAGCGCTGTGATCTGGGCCGCGACAAGCTTCATGAGTGCAACCATTGGTTCTGTCAGTGCGCTGTGTCTGGCGCGTTTACTGTTGGGGGTATCTGAAGCGCCCATCTATCCGGCGCTCTGGCGTGCCTTGGCACAACGTTTTGAACCAGCTTATCGTGGACGCGCCACGAGTTGTCTCGATATCGGCTCCAAACTGTCATTCGTTTTTGGCGTCCCGATCCTTGCCGGTGTCCTCAACTATAGCGGGTGGAGGGCATGCTTCGTCGTTACAGCGGCGTTATCGTTGATGTATGCGGCGCTATTTGCATGGATTTATCCACGCGACCGTCCGACAGAGGCTGAACGAAAGGCTCTCTCGCGGCTTTCTGCGTCGCTGCGTGCAATGATTCCCACACGCCCTATTCTTGGCATCTCAATCGGCTTTGCAGCTTACACATTCATTTTTTACCTGCTTTCAACATGGATGCCGCGCCTGATCGAGTTGCAACTTGGCATCGGTTCGGCACACGCCAGCCTTTATACGGGCATCCCATGGCTGGTCGCGGTCGTCGGAGAGATTTTGATCGCCGGCATTCTGATCGACAGGCTTGTTGCCCGAGGCTTCGATCCGATCCGTGTGAGGCAGGTGGTGTTGTGCGTTTGCCTGCTGTGCTCGCTCGCGTTGATCGGGGCAGCCAATACTCACTCGACCTTACCATTGTTGATTTGTCTCGCGATTTCGGCCACCGGACTGGCAACATCCGCGCCAACAGCCGTCGCGCTGATCGGCTTTGTCACAACCGGTCGCGACCTTGGCGCGGTTGGAGCCAGCGTTAATCTGATTGCCAATCTATCTGGTGCATTCGCGCCAATCATGGCGGGCTTGCTGCTTGACCGGTCTGGATCGTTTGAGGGGGTTGCGTTCGGTGCCGCAGCCGTCGTTGTCGTGGGTATCGTCGGATATGCGTTTGTTTTGCCGGGACTTTTTACGCGCAGAACCCACATTTGACCTCAACTGGGAGATCAGGCCATGAAGCCTGTCATCAAACTGGCCTTAAGAGACTGGGACTATCTCACGCCGATTTTGACGGGGGATGTGGTATCTGAAATCTTTGATATCCGTGTAACACCGGTCGGGACGCTGCTTCCTTCGGTGGTGGGGCAGGGGGAGTATGACGGTGCCGAACTGTCATTCAGTCGTTATGTCAGAGACTGTGAGGCAGGACGTAAGGTCGATTACGGTGTTCCATATTTTCTCATGCGCGGGTTTCGACATCGCTGCATCCTGACACGGAAAAGCAGTCCGCTGAACTCCATAGCCGCCCTCAGGGATTGCGCTATCGGTGTAACCGGATGGCCGGACTCCGGTAATACCTGGACCCGGGCGATCCTACGCCGTGAAGGCATCGAAGTCGAAGACGTGCGATGGTATGCGGGTCGCCTGACGGCCAGCCATCCCATCGTTGATCGCCTGTCGGGCTTTGGCCGCACTGGCGTCATAGAGGCGGCTCCAGATGAGCGTCCGCTTATGGATCTTCTTGCTCAGGAGAAGCTGGACGCGGTGTTCACGCCGTTTTTGCCGCTTGGTTTCTTCGACGTAGCCTCTGAATTTCGGCATTTTCTGCCTGATTTCAAAGCTGCTGAGCTGGCATATTATGATGCCTGCGGATACGTGCCCGGCATGCATATTCTGGGTCTACATCCCGACATTGTCGCACAGTATCCGGAACTGGAGGCCGAACTTTGCAGCTTGCTTGATCGGTCGAAGGCGCAGTGGAACGCCAAGCGGATCAAATATGCTGATACGACCCCTTGGCTTCTGAATGAATTTGCGACGATTGCACAGAGATTTTCGTCTGACTGGGACACTCACGGCTTGGAGGTCAATGCGGTCATGATCAGGGATTTCTGCGACGAGTTGCTGGCGCAGGGTATTATAGGTCGCGCTCCGAGCGCTCAGGAAATTTTCGGTTAAATCGCAAATATGACCGTACGGTCATTTTAGATATTTCGAACCACGGGCGATTAAAGAATCTTATTGGAGAAAAGGAAAAACTGAGGCCGTTGCGCGCTTCGTTTTATATCAGTTTTATACGATATTATTATCGAATGGTCGCAGTTTGTGTTTCATCGCGTTGACTGTGACCGCAAAGCCGCACAGATGTTGAAACGGTCATTTTTTTGAAAGTTAGCGGGCGTTCGTTCTGGACACGCCGCCGTGACGTATGTTTCGTTATTGTATCGGTTGGCTTTGGCTGATCGCGCAGTGTGAAACCCCTAACCAGGATATCTGGCTATGACATCAAGCGGTCGAATCACGTCGAAGCGGACACTGCTCGTGCTGCTCATGGCTTCGACGGGTCTGGCTTATGGGGCTGGTCTTGCCCACGCCGCCCCGGTGGTTGCGCGCACAACCAGCGCACATGGCGTCGAAAAGTCAAAAAGCGCAAAGCCCGCAGCCAAGGCGGCTGGCAAAATGTCGATTGAATCTCAGTCGAATATGGAGGCGGTTAACGTCAGCGGGACGCGTCGCTTCGCTGGTGGTGCAATGAGCCGCCAGACGGCAGCTGAATCGCGTAGTTCGATTGGGCAACAATTCATTTCACAGAAGATGAGCGCCAGCGCACCGTTGTCGCTTCTGTCATCCCTGCCCGGTGTGAACTACGGAAATTCCGATCCCCTCGGTCTGGCCATCAGGCAGACCCTGACTGTCCGTGGGCTTGGCTCGACGGAACTCGGGTATGTTCTGGAAGGCATGCAGGGCATCGATCAGGCTTATTACCAGTCGTATTCCGAGACATGGACCGACACTGAAAATATCGCCGACATGACCCTGATTCAGGGTAGTTCGCGTATCGTGGATCCGACATCGACAGCCAGTGGTGGCGAAATCATTGTCTCCGTGCGCGATCCGTCGGACAAGATGGGCGGCCATCTTTCCTACAGCGCGGGTTCTTATCGTGCCCAGCGTATTTTTGCCCGCCTCGATTCCGGCTATATCGGGAATAGCGGCGTGAAGATGTTTGCGTCGTATTCGTATACGGCAGCTGATCTGTTCACCGGCAGTGGTCGCAACCATCGTAATCAGATCGACTACAAAGTTACGAAAGACTGGGGTGATTACGGAAAAAGCTCGATCTACGCATCATACGATAACTGGTATAACGCCCGCCTCAACACGACCAGCCTGGCGTCGTGGGAATCGGCAAATGCAGTGGACAACAATTTCTCTGCAGGGAACCTCGCAAGCACGTATATTCCGGGCAAGACCACGACGTATTGGAAGCCGTACGTATACAAGAACATCGATTCTCTTGTGTCGATGCAGAATACGTTCCGCGTTGCTCACGGTGTTACATTTCACTTTAATCCGTATTTTCGGTGGGAAGCAACCAACGCACCCGGGCAGACCAGCGTATCGGCGAACAGTCTGTATGTCGGCAACCAGAAAGCCAGCATCAATACGGTCGGCATCTATATGACGAACCCCGCGACGCAAACGTTTGCGGTCATGAGCAACGCGCGTCAGAATATTTATGCCGCAGGCCTTAATACCTATTTCGACGTCGATATCACGAAAACCAACACGCTTCAGGCTGGATACTGGTTCGACCATTTCTCCCTCAATCAATTGGGCAGCCTTTCGCCGCTTAACGCTGCTGGCGATGCGGCAAATGATTTCGGCGTTTATAAGCTCCGCTCCAAGACCGGTCAGGTTATTTCGGGCACGAATTTCGGACTCGAACAGTCGACCCACGCGCTGTACATAGGCGACCAGCAGACATTTTTTCAGGATAAGCTGAAAATTTCAGCAGGCTTCCGCGAAATGCTGAACTACGTGTCCGGGACCAATTACATTGGAACTCAGGGGAAATTCAGCAACTCGTTCTCGGCACCGATGCCGCGCGTCACGATTTCTTATAATCTCAGTCCGCACACGCAAATTTATGTCAACGGTATCACCAATGCGCGTGCACCGATGCCGAGCAACACCTACACGACGCAATACAGTGTCAGCACCGGTGCTGTAACCCAGCAGGGGCTCCCATCGGCCAAGCCGGAATACACGATCGGTGAAGAACTTGGCGTCCGCTATCATGGCGCGTTCCAGGCCAGTCTCGCGCTGTTCAACATGAACATGACGAACCATCAGATCGCGACGCTTGCCAACGTAAACGGGGCACTCGTGAATCAGGCGATCTCGGCGGGTGGCGAGACGATCCGCGGTGTGACGGCGGAAATTGCGACGCGGCCCTATTACGGTTTCTCGCCCTACGTCAACGGTCAGTATGTGCACGCGACCATGGATAACGACCTGAAATACGGCAATACCGTCTATCACACGGCGGGTAAGGCGATGGTCCAAACGCCGAAATTCATGGCCAATATCGGCATTAATTATCAGCATGGGCCATTCTTCGCCAACCTGTCGTTCAAGTGGACCGATTCCCAGTATTCGACCTTCCTGAACGACCAGTCGATGCCAGCTTTCAAGACTGTAGACGTGGGCCTGGGTTATCGTCTGCCAAGCTACCGTTTCCTGCATGCGCCGGTCATACGCCTGAACTTCAACAATCTGTCGAATGTTCACTATCTCGGGTCGGTTGCGAGCCCCACGGTCTCGGCAAAAGTGTCGCAGCCGGGCTATTATCTCGCAGCGCCGATGAGTGCGCTGATGACGATCTCGACCGATTTTTAAGGGTCTGTGAACAAGACACCTTCGAGCGACTTTATAAGCCAGAGGATTTCCGATGCCTTCATCCTACTACCTCGCAGAGCTTTCCGCAGCCGAGATGCGCGAAGCCGCAGTGCGCAAGCCCGTCATCCTGCTGCCCATGGGCAGCTTCGAGGATCAGGGCCCGCATGCTCCGATGGGGGATTATCTTTCGGCGGCCCGCATTGCCGAGTTGATCGCAGAAAAAGCAACCGCCGACGGGGTCGAGACCTATGTGGCTCCGGTGGTTCCTTTCGGCGGAGAGGACTTTTTTGGCTACATGCCTGGTGGTATCGCGCTGTCGCAATCGACGCTGCGCGCCGTTGTCGACGATATGCTGCGATGCCTGCTGCGCCATGGCCTGACGCGCATCGTGTTCATTAATGGACACGCGGGCAATTGTGGCGTGATCAATGACGCGACCCAGAAAGTCTGGCTTGAACAGGGTATCGTCATGCCGGCACTCTATCTGTGGCGCGTGGGCTATGGCTTGCTGCCGGGCATTCTGGGCAAGGATGTTGCCGCCAAGTCGAGCGGTCATGGTTGCGACCCGCTGACCAGCGTCGTCCTGCATCTCTTCCCGCATCTGATCCGGCATCAGTACCTGCCTGGCCCGACAGTGCCGGGCAAGCTGTGGGGCCTTCAGGTCACGGGTTTCACGTCCCTGGCAATCGGGGAGGGGGCCATTACGGTGCCGTTCGAAGGCGGAGACACTGTCCCGAACGGTGTCTGGGGTGGCGACCCGCGTCTGTGCTCAGCCGAAACCGGTGCAGCGCTCGTTGAAAAGCTGGTCAAGATTGGTGCTGATCTTGCGGCGCATGTGGTCGAACATTCCGATCCGGAGACGGGCAAAGCCATTCTGTGAGGCATGCACAACGATCCGGTATTAAAACTAATTTAGCCGGATCGTACAAGTTCTGCGTGCATTCACCCCCAAAACCGTGAACGATCGAGGGAGCCTGCGTCATAACCGTGCGGAGGCTCCTTCTTTCAGACGCACGATACGGAGCTGTTATGGCTTTTCGACAGAACCGCTGGTTCCTCCTGCTGCTGCTTTTGGTGCCGGTGAACTTCATTCTGGGCATCGATCGCAATGCGCTGACCGTCAGTTCACCCCTGGTCAAACAGGGCCTTGGCATCGATAACGTGCTGATGTCGGAAATCGTCGTGATGTCGACGGCGGTCTATGCTCTTTTGCAGATTCCGGCGGGATGGTTCACGCACCGGATCGGTGTGCGCTGGGCTTTGGCCGGTGCGTGCCTCATGTGGTCGATCGCGACCATCCTCACGTCCTTCCAGACCAGTGTATCGGGCTTCTTCGCTGCGCGCATCTTGCTTGGTATCGGGCAGGCTCCGGATTGGGTGGCGTGCATTTTTGCACTCAAACTGTTGTTCAACGAAAAGGAACGTGAGCAGGCCAGTTCGTTCCTGCTGAGTGGATTGTATATCGGTTACACGTTCAGTGGCTTTCTGACCGCCTACGTGATCGGGCACTACGGTTGGCGTGCCTGCTTCCAGATTTACGGTGTGATCGGATTGATCTTCAGTGCCGTGATTTTCCTGCTCTATGGAGGACCGTCACTGGAGCGTGAGGTCGCGCCGATCGCGGTCAAGCGCAACGAACCGAAGGACAAGGTCAACCTGCTGCCGATTTTCCAGATTGCCATTTTTTATGGTGGCGTCTGCAGTGTGCAGGGCTTCTTCAACGTCACGTTTCCCCACTTCATGCGCGACAGCTACAAACTGACGACTGTGCAGGTTGGTAATCTGTTTTCGATCCCGTGGGCGGCGCTGTATATATCCGTCCTGCTCTCGGGGATCGTAATTCGGTATTTCAAGCGCCGTGAGACCGTGGAAAAGCCGTTTCGCGCGACGCGGGTTCGTATTTTCGGCATCATTGCAGCGCCCTTGTTTCTTGCCTGCGGTATCCTGTCGCATTCGATCTGGCTGACAATGGGACTGTTCATCCTCTCCATGAGTTGCGTTGGTCTGTGTCAGGTCCTGACCTGGTCACATGTGCAGAGCTTTTCTCGTGGAACTGGCGTGGTTGCTGGCTGCACGGCGCTGGTCGGGAATGCGATGTCGGCAGCCAGCCCGGTTTGGGCAGAAATGGTATTCCGCTCCCAGAATCAGTGGGCCCCGGTGGCGGCGCTGGCAGTCGTGTATGGTTTGATTGCAGCGGGCGTATGGTTCATCCCGGCGCGCAAGGCTCCGAAAGACAATGACATGCATCTGGCGTCGAGCGCCGGTGCAGAATTCGAGTAGAAAGGAGAGGCCTGAGACCCGATGCGGGTCTCAGGCCTTTGGTCAGAACTGAACCCCGCGCGTCAGGCCGCCATCAATCAGCAGATTGGTGCCGGTTGTGAAACTGGAAGCACGGCTCGCCAGAAAGACCGTTGCCTTGGCGACCTCGTCCGGATGCGCCATTCGTCCCATTGGATTTTGTGCCAGACATTGGGCGAACAGATCCGGTGTCTCCCGCTCGATCTTGCCCCAGACCCCATCTTCAAAATACACGTTCCCGGGCGATACAGTATTCACCCGAATGCCTTCATGTGCGTGACGGGCCGAGAGCGTCTTGCCATAGTGGCTCAGCGCAGCTTTCACAGCGCCGTAAGGTTCGGCAAAAATGTCGTTTTCCCTGCCGGAAACACTGGAAATCAGGACAACAGAGGGTGCCTGCGACTGCCGGAGATAGGGTAGGGCAGAGGTGACCATCGTCACTGTGCCCAGCAGGTCCGTCTTCACGGCGTCGAGCCATATGGAGGGGGCGCTGCCGCCTGCCAATGCGCTGACGTTCGGCACGACAATATCAATCCCGCCCATTGTAGAGGCAGACTGCTCAACCCATTGGGACAGTGCCGCAGCATCGGTAATATCGACCGCAGTCCCGTGGGCCTTCGGTCCTAAGGCATCCGCAGCCTGCTGGACGCCAGTTGCGCCACGGGCACAGAAAGCGACTTCAGCGCCTTCGGCCAGAAAATGCTCGACAATGGCACGACCGATGCCGCGTGAGCCCCCGCTGACGAGAACCCTGCTTCCGCTCAGACCCAGATCCATGATGCCCGCTCCATTCGTTTTTCGACCGGAAAACTTTAGATTGAGCAGACATGAGGGGCAACGGGTGCTCGACAAAAGCTGGGCCACAGACAAAAAAATCGGCAGGTCAATAAAGACCTGCCGACTCATCTTGTCGGGAACCCGACGACCGTTCAGACGACGACGTCGAATTCCGGCGGCTCTTTGCCTTCGGTAATGCAGTGCATGTTGTGGATCATCCGCATCACATTGTCGGCGTATGTATCAGCCGAAATCGCCCCGACATGCGGCGTGATGATGATGCGCTCCATACCGACGAAACGATGATCGGGGGCAATCGGCTCGACCGGGAATACGTCCACCGCCGCACCGCGCAGATGACCGCTTTCAACCGCCTGAGCCAGATCTTCCTCGTTGACCAGGCCGCCACGGGCCGTGTTGATCAGCACGGAACCCTTCTTCATCTGAGCGATCGAGGTTTTGTCGATCATGTTCGCGGTTTCGGGGCTCATCGCGCAGTGAAGCGAGATGACGTCCGACGTTGTGATCAGTTCGTCCAGAGTGACGCGCGTGACCTTCAGTTCCTGCTCCTCCTCAGGGGTGAGGGGCGTGCGCTTGGTATAGATGACCTTGCAGTCGAAGCCACGTAGCAGCCTGGCGACCTGCTTGCCGATATAGCCCAGGCCGATCAGTCCGATGGTCTTGTCGGTCAGACGCATCGACGTCGCACTGAGGGAATTCTTGAGCCACAAACCCTTCTGCAACCCGACATGTCCGAAGACCACATTGCGCTGCAGGCTCAGCATCAGGGCAAGCGTGGTTTCAGCGACCGCAACCGCGTTGCTGCCTGTTGTGCGCAGAACGCGCACGCCCAACTCCCGCGCTTTGGCGGTATCGATGTTGTCGTAACCGACGCCCCATTTATGCACGGCCTTGAGCCCGGACGCAGCGCCCGCTTCCATCATGGCAGCCGTGACCGGAACATCGCCCGTCACAACATAGGTCGCACCCGTGATAGCCGCGATCTGATCGGCAGGTTCACGGCTTTTGGACGTGCCGATTTCGTAGCCTTCGGGAAGATACTGCGCGAACTTGTCGAGGCCTGCCTGAGGCATGGGGTCGAGAATGACCAGTCGGTTCACCATAAAAATCCGTCCTTTTACTCAAGATGTCTTCGTGGCGTCGGTTTCCGGTGCCCTGTCGGGCCAGAACCTTACGCCGGGTTTCGCCAGACCGCCGCCCATCGCCATGACCGTGCCATCGGCACGCCAGCAAGCTGCGCCGGTCAATTTCATTTCTGGCCCGAAGGCAATCGCGTTCATGCCACCACCGATATGCGGCATGCGCTTGACCTCATAACCTGCTTCCTCCAGTCCGCCTTGTGCGGCTTCATAAGCGGGCTCGATCTCGACTTCATGTCCCTGCGACCAGATACGCGGGGCCTCGACTGCCTGCTGAAGCGTCATGCCATGATCAATCAGATTGACGATCGCCTGAAACGCCGACGGGAAGATTCGCAGCCCACCTGGCAAGCCAAGTGCGAAGACCGGCTTGCCGTCCCGGCGGACGATCATCGGGGCCATCGAGGTCGGAACACGTTTGCCCGGCATGATCGACAGCGCCTGACCGGGGCGAGGGTCGAAATTGCTCATGTAATTGTTCGGAATGATCCCGGTGTCCGGGTCCATGATGCGTGCGCCAAACAGGCCGTTGATGGTGTGCGTGGCCGACACGATGTTGCCGTCACGATCCGCGACCGTGATGTGGGTGGTATCGTGGCTTTCGCGCGGCAGGGGCGGCAGGCCATCCAGGCCACCCGCTTTGGCAATCGCCGCGAGGCATTCGTGGGCATAGGCCTTCGATGTCAGACGTTCGACCGGCACATCCACGAACGCAGGATCGCCGCTATGGCGACGGCGGTCGGCGAACGCAGCGCAGATAATTTCCGTCAGCAAACGCAATGTCTCGATGGAACCGAAGCCCATCGATTTGACGTCGTAAGGTTCGAGCATGTTCAGCATCTGCGTCACATGCACGCCAGAAGATGCTGGCGGCGGCGGCCCGACGATCTCGAACCCGCGATAGGATCCCACGATCGGGTTTCGATCAATCGAGCGATAGGCGCGCAGATCATCCTGCGTGACCCAACCGGGCGCATCGCCGCGCGCGATGAAGTCTGCAAACGAAGCCCCCAGTGCACCGCCATGCAGGGCGGCAGCACCCTCCTTGGCGATCAGTTCAAGACTTTCGGCATAGCGCGGCTGAACGACGCGCGTGCCTGCGGTCAGGGCTGCACCGCCGGGCATGAAAAGCGTGCGCATGGCGGCGTCCGCGGACAGATCTTCCGCATGTTCCGCAACGGCGCCAGAGAGATAGTGCGTCGCCGCGAAGCCTGATTTCGCCAATCGGATGGCGGGGGCAACAACATCCGCGAACGGCAGTTTGCCGAAGCGCGACTGCATGGTGTGCCAGCCAAACAGATTACCCGGCACAGCCACCGATGAGGCACCGACCAGATTGCGACGGTCTTTCGCGTCCATATAGCGCGACGGTTCGTCGGAAACCGGCTCGTAAAGAGTGGGCGTCATACGGGCCGACGCGCACGAAAGGGCATCGACCACGATGTGCTGTCCGTCCGCAAGCCGCAGATGCGACAGACCGCCTCCGGCAATGCCCACCATCATCGGTTCAACGACCGTCAGAGCCAGCAAGGATGCGACGGCCGCATCGATTGCATTGCCACCGGCGGCCAGCATCTCCGCTCCGGCAGCGGTGCCCATCGGGTGGTTGGTGACAACCACGCCGTTGCCGGATGCGGGCTGCTTGTCACAGGTGAACGGCAGCGATCTGTCCGTCATGTTCGTTATATCCGTAAAGAGGCAAAAATCATTGAACAGGTCACTCGGCCGCGACGGATGCTTCGGCAGCGCGCTGCGCTGCGACCGTGTCGAGCGCGCGCGAGACCCCGGCGAACATATCGTCGATCTGCTGCGCCGTGATGATCATAGGCGGGCAGAAGCACAGAGCCTCCCCGACAGATCGGGTGATGACCCCCTCTTCCTGCGCAGCGGCGGAGATGGTCATTGCCGCCGTGCCAGTTGCTGCTCCGGCCCAAGACTTGACCTCTAGCGCGCCGAGCAGACCGACGGATCGGGAAGACGCGCACAGTTCATGCTGCGCGAGCGCGGCCAGTCCAGCGGCAAAGCGCTCCGACAAATCTGCCGCGTTCTGAACCAAACCCCGTTCTTCGATGATGGCGAGATTCTCAAGCGCCACGGCGGCGGCGACAGGATGACCGGACGCGGTAAAGCCATGACCAAAGACGCCGAGGCGCGCGGATTCGTCTGCAATGGGCTGATAGAAACGATCATTCACGATGATCGCCGAGATCGGCATGTAAGACGACGAAATCTGCTTCGAGACCACGATCACGTCCGGCTCGATCCCCATCGTCTCGCAACCGAACATCTTGCCGGTACGGCCGAAGCCAGTGATCACTTCGTCCGCAACCAGCAGGATGTCGTATTTCCGCAGGATTGCCTGTACGCCCTCCCAATAGCCGGGGGGCGGGATCAGGACGCCTCCCGCGCCCATCACCGGTTCACCCCAGAAGGCTGCCACCGTTTCCGGGCCCTCCCGCAGGATCAGAGCCTCCAGTTCGCGCAGCATGCGCTGCGTGAAGTCCGCTTCACTCTCGTCCGGCAGACCGAAATGCACGAACGAAGGACACGATGTGTGGCGCATCCGGTCGAGAGGCAGATCGAAGCTCTCATGATTGCGCGACAGTCCGGTGATCGAACCCGACGCAATGGTCACACCGTGGTAGCCTTTTTCTCTGCCGATGATTTTCTTCTTGTCTTTCAGACCGAGCGCGTTCGAGCGGTACCAGACCATCTTGCAGGTCAGATCGTTCGCTTCCGACCCCGAAGAGGTGAAATGCACCTTGGACATCGGAACCGGCGTCATTGAAAGCAGCTTTTCCGCCAGATCGATGGATGGTCCATGCGTCTTGTAGGAAAACGTGTGATAATAGGGGAGTTTATCCATCTGCGCCGCTGCGGCGTCCCTGAGTCGCGGCTCGCTGAAGCCGACAGCCACCGACCACAATCCGGCCATCGCTTCGATATAGCGCTTGCCCGTATTGTCCGTGACGTAGATACCCTCGCCAGAATCAATGACTAGGCCGCCCGTTTTCTCATAGGCGCGGAAATTAACCATCGGGTGCATCTGGCTTGCGGCATCGCGCGCTTCAGGAGAATTGGGGCCGAGGGACATCTGATTGATCCTGTAAAAAGGGGATGAATGGGTTGAAGGGTGTCAGAGCGTTTCGCTCACGATCAGTTCGACATCGTGGCTGCGTGCAAGACGCTGAAAATCATCATGGGGCAACGTATCGGTGACGATGCGGTCCACATCGCCAATGCGGCACAGACCCGTCAGGGCATAGGAGTCAAACTTAGCATGATCGGCCAGCACGGTGCTGTGGTTGGCGCGCGCAATCATCGCGCGCGCCAGTTGCGCCTCCTGCGGATCGAAATCCATCAGGTCACCGCTATGACTGATTGCGCCCACACCGATAATGGTGTGATCGGCACGAAAACGATCGAGTTGATCAAGGCAGAAGGTGCCCAGTGTCTGCTGGGTATCGTGCCGGTATTCGCCGCCCAGTACATAAATGTCACGCCGCGCGACCGCATGTCCGAGAATATCAGCAATACGCAGGGAATTCGTGATGATGGTCAGCGGAATGTCGTCGGGAATCGACATCGCGAACGCAATCGTCGTGCTGCCTGTGTCGATCATCAGTGTTTCGCCGGCTTTGATCAGCGCCGCAGCAGCACGACCGATGGCGGCTTTGCCCGAGATATTGATGGACTGGCGCGCATGAAAAGGTTCTTCGGACGTCGCGGTGCCACTTGGGCGCGCACCGCCATGCACGCGCCGCAACAGGCCTTGCGCGTCAAGGGATGCGAAGTCACGCCGGATTGTCTCGCGCGACACATGTAACTGATCGGCAGCGTCCTCCACCGTCAGGAGAGGTGTTCCTTGTGCCAGTTCGAGAATGACCTTGTGGCGGTTCTTCACCCGCATCACCTTTCCCCTTCCCGTAGTCCTCGATACACCAGACTGTGCATGGCGCCGTCGAAGCGAAGGCTGATCCAATCCAAAGCCGTTTCTGAAGTGTAAAGGTTATCGACGCAGTTGACCAGATCGGATCCACATTTCTTCATCTGACGTCGGGTTAAGGTATGCCGCCGGTATGGGCGTAAAACCTATCGATTATTACGGGACTTATGGGATTTGAAGCGTGAACGACGTTCCAAGCGAGCGGAACTGTGTGCAAGGCACCTTCGGCGCGTGCACATAGTTCCAGCAATCCGATCGCCGTAAGGTCGCCGTGATCAATAAAATGAATGTCCTGATCGAATAAATCGGCCAGAAATTGACGAAAGAACGCAGACCGCACCATACCGCCATCGACGGAAAGTCGCCGGCATTTCCGACCCGCCGCATGCTCGAACGCTTTGACGATCTGATACGCGCGCAATCCAACGCCCTCCCAGATCGCGCGGGCAAGATCGTCGCGGGTTGTTGTGCGTTCAAGTCCCGTCCAGCTGCCGCGCGCTTCGCGATTCCACATCGGCGCACCCAGGCCATTCAAGGCGGGTACAAAAAAGAGTCCGCGATCCGCACAGCGGTCCTCTGCGCCCCAAGTAGGAGAAAGTGTCTCGACCACACCGACGCTGCGGCCCCATTCCAATGCAGCGCCCGC